>Tephra_p2__coassemble_1980_pt1 | contig 44172 bp, 40 predicted proteins | sample Tephra_p2__metabat2_low_PE_021 | metagenome-assembled genome bin Tephra_p2
CCTTCGGAATCAGGTCGACGGTGTATTCGGCACCGCGGTAGATCTCGGTGTGCCCGCGCTGGCGGCCGTAGCCGTTCGCTTCGGAGATCGTCAGTCCGTGCACGCCTGCGGAAGCCAGCGCTTCCTTGACGTCATCGAGTTTGTGTGGCTGAATGATTGCGGTAATAAGTTTCATCTCACTTCATCTCCCTGATAACGGAGCTGGCGGTGCCAGCGAAATCGTATGCGCGTTCGCCTTGGTCTGCCAAGTCGATGCCGGCGACTTCCTGAGCCTGCGTGACGCGCCAGCCGATCGTCTTCTCGAGGGCGAAGGCGATGATCGTCGTGATCACTGCGGAGAATGCGATGGCGATGAGCGCGATGATCACCTGCACGCCGAGCTGGTTCCACTTGCCGCTGTAGAAGAGGCCAGTGCCTTCCATGAAGAAGCCGAGCAGCACGGTACCGACCAAGCCGCCGACGCCATGCACGCCAACGACGTCGAGGGAATCGTCATAGCCGAGCTTGAACTTGAGCGAGCAAGCGAGGCAGGTCACCACGCCGGCGATTGCGCCGAGCACGATCGCCCAGATCGGAGACACCACGTCTGCGGCAGGGGTGATGGCAACCAAGCCGGCGACGATGCCCGAGGCAGCGCCCATTGCCGTGTAGTGCCCGGTGCGAATCTTTTCGGTGAAGCCCCATGCGAGCATTGCGGCGGCCGCGGCGAGCGATGTGGACACCCAAGCGTAGCCGGCGGTGCCGTTTGCGGCGAACGCGGAGCCTGCGTTGAAGCCGAACCAGCCGAACCACAGCAGGAACGCGCCGAGCATCACGAACGGAACGTTGTGCGGGCGCATCGGTTCGGTGCCGAAGCCCTTGCGCTTGCCAATAATAAGCACAATGATCAGTGCGGCGACTGCGGCGTTGATGTGCACAACGGTGCCGCCTGCGAAGTCGTGAGCCTGAGCGCCGAGAGCCTGAGAGATCGGGCCGTCGGCGGAGAGCAGGCCGCCGTTCCACACCATGTGAGCCATAGGAGCGTAGTCGAACGTGATCCACAGCGCCACGAAGATCATCCACGTGCTGTACTTCACGCGTTCGGCGATCGCGCCGCAGATCAGCGCGACGGTGATCATAGCGAACGCCGCCTGGAATGCGACGTCGACGCTGACCGGGTAGTTGTTGCTGTTGTTTGCGGCCGATGTGAAGACGCCATCTTGCGCGACCATCGTGTCGCGAAGCAGGAAGCCGGTCGCCGGGTCGCCGAAGATGCCGCCGATCGAGTTGCCTGCGTAGGCGATCGACCAGCCCCACAGTCCCCAGATGATCATCGTCACCGAAAGCGCGGCCGCCTCCATGATGAGCATGTTGAGCACTGCCTTGGCGCGAACCATACCGCCGTAAAACAGTGCGACGCCCGGAGTCATCAGAAACACCAGGCAAGCACAAGTTAATATCCACGCGGTGTTACCGGAATCAAGCTGACCCATGTGCCACCCCTCTCTTGTCTTTCTCTTTTGTGTTCGTTCTCGTTCGGCTGCTGTGCTGCTCGAACGAGTTCGGTTTCTCGCCCGCGTTCGCGAGCTGACAGTTGTTATGGAACGCCCGCCGAGTTTTGAAAAAGTTACGGCCGATTACGAGCGTGTAACCTTTTCTTGCGTCTGCGCGAACTGCTCCGGTTCGCTGATGTGTGGCTTGGCAGTTCCGCCGTGCTACCTTAGCATGCGATTTTCAAAGCCAAACCTGCGAAGAAATATTTCAGATTATTGTCTGTAAACACTAGGTTTCGTCAATACAAAATGCTGCCGAACAATAATTCATATTATTCGGCAGCAGATTGCACAGTGAGATGCTGAGATCTCAGTCGCCGAGGATGCCGTCCACGAAGGATTCGGGGTCGAACGGCGCCAGATCGTCGGGGCCTTCGCCGACGCCGACGAGTTTGACCGGCACGCCGAGCTCCTTCTGCACCGAGATGACGATGCCGCCCTTCGCCGAGCCGTCGAGCTTGGTGAGCACGACGCCGGTGATGCCGATCGCTTCGGCGAACACCTTGGCTTGGGTCATGCCGTTCTGCCCGGTGGTCGCATCGAGCACCAGCAGCACTTCGGAGACTGGGAGGTTCTTCTCGGTGACGCGACGGATCTTACCGAGCTCGTCCATCAGATTCGCCTTGTTCTGCAAACGGCCTGCCGTGTCGATGATGAGCACGTCAACGCCGTTTTCCTTGGCTTTCTCGCTGGCTTCGAATGCGACGGAAGCGGGATCGGCGCCTTCGCGGTCGGAGCGCACAACCGGAACATCCACCTTCGCGCCCCAGGTTTCGAGCTGGTCTGCTGCGGCGGCACGGAATGTGTCGGCTGCGCCGAGCATAACCGACTTGTTCTCGGAGACGAACAGGCGGGCGAGTTTGCCGGCCGTGGTCGTTTTGCCTGTGCCGTTGACGCCCACCATGATGATGACGCTGGGCTTCGTGGCATCGGGCTTGTTCGCCTCAAGACGGCGATCCATGTCGGTGCCCACGAGGTTGAGCAGTTCGGAGCGCAGCGCATCCTTGAGCTGTGCCGGGTCGTTCTCGCCGGTCACGCGCGCGTCGGTGCGCAGCTTGTCGACCAACTGTTCCGAGGCTTCCGCACCGACGTCGGCGAGCAGCAGCGTGTCTTCAACGTCTTCCCAATCGGCTTCCGAGAGGTTGTCTTTGGCCAGAATGTTGAACAGCGCTTTGCCGAACGGGTTGCTCGACTTGCTCAGGCGTTCGCGCAGCCGTTGCAGGCGGGTCTTCTCGCCGGCAGGCTTTTCGATCGTTTCAGCAACAGGAGTGGGCTCTTCCACAACCACGTTGAGGTCTTCAACCACGGAATCGGCTTCAGGTGCCGCTTCGCCGGGCACTTCTTCCGGTTCAGCGAGCTTCGGCGGATTTTCCGCCAACCTCTGCTGTTCCTCGTGTTTGAGCTCTTCGGCGGTTATCGGCGCTTGAGCCTCGATCGCCTCTTCGTTCGAGCGTTTGGCAGCTTCAGCCTTGCGTTCGGCTTCCAAGCGTGCGTCGGCCTTCGCCTTCGCAGCCTCTTCCTTGGCGTTCGAGGCGTGCTCCAGCCTCTCAATATTCTTCTTGCGTGAGCGATCCATCCAAATGCCGCCGAGAACCAGCAGCGCGGCGATCACTATGACGACAATAATGCCGTATACCATATTCGTATCCATGCTTTCAGGGTAGTTCACAGGTTAGAGCAGAAGCGTCAGCCCTCGTGAGACAATGGAGAATATGGCTAATGCGTCGAGAATGTCTTCATATCAGCGTCGAGAACAACTCATTAGAATCGGTCGTTCCCTCTTCGCCTCCAAAGGTTTTGAAGCGGTGAGCGTCGAGGAAATCGCCGCGACCGCCAAAGTCAGCAAGCCAATCGTCTACGAGCATTTCGGCGGTAAGGAAGGGCTCTACGCGGTCGTCGTCGACCGCGAGATGCGCACGCTCAACGAAACGTTGCTCGCCGCGCTGTCTGACCACGACGTGCATCCGCGGCAAATCGTGGAACGCACCACGCTCGCATTGCTCACTTATATCGAAGAGAACGCCGAGGGGTTCCAAGTGCTCGTGCGAGACTCCCCGACCACAGACCCCACAAGCTCGTTCTCGTCACTGCTCGGCGATGTGTCTACGCGCGTCGGGGAAATCCTCGAGGAATGGTTCAAGAGGCAGAAGCTGCCGTCGAAGAACGCGCCGTATTATGCGCAGATGCTCGTGGGCATGACGGTCTACACCGGCCAATACTGGGCGGATCAGCGCAAGCTGAGCAAAGAGCAGCTGGCCGCGCTCATCGTCAACCTCGCGTGGAACGGCTTGCGAGGCATGGAAGCCAAGCCGGAACTGCGCTTTGAGGGCGCGAAGGCGAAGAAGGCGCGCGAAAAAGAGGAGAAGAAGGAAGCCAAGGAACTTACCGAGTCTGCCGGTAGCTCGGCAGACTCACCGGATGAGAGCGCCGAGAACACCAAGCCTGCCGAGGAATCCGCCGGAGAGCCTGAATCATCAGCCGACTGATGCGGTTGCTTCAAGTGCCGGTGCAGAGCATCTCGCTTACGAGGAGACATTATCGGCCGATTCGGCAAGTACAATCGCCTCAAATCGTTGAAATGCCGTCACCGATACACGCGGATATGCTCAGTAATGTCTCCTCGTAAGCGAGATACGCTCACACACCATCATTCGGCGTGCAATCACCGTTATGTGAGTGACCCATATATGTGTCACTCACATATATGGGTCACTCACATCGCAATGCGCGCCGATAGCTCGCTATGTCTAGCTGAATATGCCGCATAGCGTTGCAGCGCGCGCCACTCAGTTCATCCAGTGATCGCTCATCTTGAACGAATTGCTCATCAAGTTGCTCGTCGTGTAGAGCACTTGGTTGAGCAGCTTCTGCGTGCGTGCGCGCAGCCATTCGGCCATCGCGTCGTTCGCCGTCTGCAGTTCCAAGCGAATCGCCTTGAGCCCTTCATGTGCGGAGTCGTCGGCGAGCGCGTCGGCATCGTCGCGGATCGAGGCGTCGGTGTGCGCGATGATCGCGTGACCGTGCGCCTGCACATCCTCCACGTACTGCTCGACCTCGCCGTCAGTGTCGTAGTAATGCGCGTCAGCCATCACCGCAAGCATACGGTTCGTCCAATAGAGCGAGTCGGTGGACGCGTTCGTGCCGTCGGTGTCGCGCAGGTACGCCGGCGTATCGGTGACGTTCGCGTAGAACGGCGCCGGCGTGGTGAATGCGCCGGAACCGTAGGAAATCCACATGATCGAGCGGAACGCCGGCGCAGCATACGGGCGGATCTGCATGCACACCATCTGCCCGGTGCGGTTCACACCGATCGGGCGGTAACGGTGGCGGCTTTCCGCAGTGCCGGTCGTGCCGTACGGGTCATACGGCGTGCCCTGGAAATGCGAGCCCATCAGAAAAGCGACGTCTTCGATCGTCACCTTGCTCTCCGGCTCGCGCACCCACGGAATGTCCTGCGAATCCGGGCGATACTTCGCGTTCGGCGAGTCCCAGTCTTCGCTCGGGTTGAGGTAGCGCTGCATGTACCACGCACGCGGAGTGTTGTAGATCGCGTCTTTCGTAGTCGCCGTGCCGAACACAATGCGCGGGTTCAGCTCAACTTCGTCGCGCTCCAGCGTCGGCATTGTGCGGTCGAGGTGGTTCGCGTTGATGAAATCGAGCAGATCGGCGCTGCACATGTTCATGCGGCGCTCACTGAACGCGTCGTCGAGATCGAGCGCGTCGATGCCGAGCTGATTGGGAATCGCCGCATAGCAGTCATCTGGCACGCGGCGCGCGATCCAGTGGTGCCCGCCGATCGTCTCGACGTACCAAATTTCGTTCACATCGCTGACGATGATGCCGTTCGACTCATACGTGCCGTAGTTTTCCAGCAGTTCGCCGAGTCGCGCAACGCCTTCGCGCGCGTTCTTGATGTACGGCAGCACGAGCGTGATGATATCCTCTTCGCCGAGTCCGCCCGGAATCTCCTCGTGACCGTTTTCCGCGGGCTGCAACTTGACGAGCGGATCTGCTGCGAGCACGCGCGAGTTCACGGCGATGGTCTCCGTTGCGCTCATCGCCACGTTGTATTCATTGACGCCCGCTTCGGCGAGCACTCCGCGGTTCGGCAGCACGTTCGGCACGATGCTGTAGAGGCACGGGTCCTCCGGCAGATCGAGCTCCATGTGACTGATCACGCTCTTGTAGTGCCGCGGCTGATCCTCTGGCTTCACCGCCACGAATTTCTTCGGATCATATTTGCCGCTGCCCGAGTCATCATTACGTGCGACGATCGTCGAGCCGTCATAACTTGCAGATTTGCCGACCAATAACGTTGTACAAGACATACCTATTAACTTACTCCGCACGTGCGCGCACACGGCAGGTTCAGCGCACGGCGCGTACATGTGTCCCGCGCGTGCAATGTGTTCAGTGTGCTCTGCAAGCTCTGTGCAGACTCCTGCGTAACGCGCCCGTCACTGGTCAACTTGCCGTATCTCCATAGACAACTTGACCATCTCATCCACTACCCACGTACATGTTGTCTATACTTCTTCGACAACATGAACATATTCGCGCGCATTTCAGTCATACCGTCTCAAATTCTCCGACAACTCGACCATTTGTGCGCATTGTTCTGGTCATGTTGTCGAAAATTCTGCGACAACACGACCAGACAAAAACTTCGGAATATGCGTATTGTCTAGGAACGTACGACAACATGGCTATGTACACTCCCACTAGATGCATGTTGTCTAGAGCACTTCGACAACTTGACCATTCGCAGCCTGCAAATACATGTTGTCTAAGATTCTTTGACAATATGAACATATTCGCCTGCTTCCGTGACCATATTGACTAACGCTCTTCGACAACATGACTACACAGACCACTGATTATGTGCATGTTGTCTAAAGTTCTATGACGATACGACTATGCGGGCCGCGGATTATCGTCATATTGTCTGCAAAGAGTAGACAACATGCATTGGTGATCGCCTCACTGCGCGGCATGGTTATTTCGACATATGCGAACATGCGCACAGTTTGGCAATTTCTGCTGTGCGTTGTACAATGTCTGATTGTTGCCCCTCTAGCTCAACGGTTAGAGCAGCGTCCTTTTAAGTCGTGGGTTCAGGGTTCGAATCCCTGGGGGGGCACCACCAAAGAGCTCAAAACGTTGGTATACCAACGATTTGAGCTCTTCTTCGTTTTCGCACCCATCGCCTTAAAAGGCCAAAACTGAGTATAAACCAAGTACATTTAGCGATAGAAGCCGTTATCTTCCGCCCATTCCTCCAGCTGTGATGCCGTTTCCTGCGTATGAACATACCGGGCGATATACACGTTCTCAGTGAGCTCCACATCCTCATGGCCGAGCTGGTCTCGTATCGCCAGACGCGAGGCGCCCATGCTTTCGAGAATGGTGGAACACGTCTTCCTGAAGGAATGAGAGGTTATGCGCAGGCCGGGCAGACCGAGCTTCGTCCTGCCTTCCCGCAGATGCCTGTTCAACAGGTTCTCTTCCCGAATATTGCCTGTGGGAAGCGGGAACACTAGGTCATGCGGGTTCAATGCGGGGTCTTCAGACTGCCGTTCATGCCGCGACTTCAGCCTGTCCATGAGTGCAGGCGGCACCTGTATGCGCCTGCGGCTGCATTGGGTCTTCGTATAGGGGGCTATTCTCAGACCTTCACCCTTCACGCGCTCCGCCTGCCGTTCCACCCTTATGTATCCACGTTCGAAGTCCACGCAATCCCATTGCAGGCCGCACGCCTCGCTTGCGCGCAGCCCTGTGAGGCACATGAACTTGAGCAGTTCCACTTCGTCGTTCCTCACGATCGCAGGAATGTCCTGCAACCGTTCGAACACGTAGCCCACTTTGTCGAGCGGTATCGCCTGCGCCTTCCTGTCTTCCTCGCCTTCCTTCCTGCGAAGGCTGTCGAGCTCCGAGACCGGGTTATGCGCCAGAGCTCCGTTGCGCACGGCTATGCGGAACATTCCGCTGAGTATGCTCTTGCAGGTCTTCGCCGAACTTCTGCTGTCTTCAGCCACATCGTCGATGAACCGTTGCAGCACCATGGGTGTGGCTTCCTGCACGCCCACGTTGCCAACGCCTTTCTTGATCTTCTTGATGTTCGACTTGTAGGAGTCTATGCTTCCCGTCCTGAGCGTATTCCGTTTCTCTTCCATGTACATGTCAGCGAGTCTGTTGAGTGTCATGCTCGCGTCCACGGTTCCAGCGCCCATGTCCCTGATTCGCGCGCACTTGGCCTTGAGAGCCAATTCCGCTTTCGCCTTCGACTGGGCAGTGGCGTGCAATTGCAACAGCCTATGACTGTTCGCGACGCGCATGTTGGTGTGCGCGGTAACGGTTCCGCAGTCATTGACCGTGAAGGAGATCACCCCATGCTCACCTATGGGCATACGTGGCCTAGGCATATCAAGACCTTTTCCAATCAGCAGGAGCAAGAAGCCCCAGATCACGAGCTTTCTTAATCCACCGGCGCACACTACCAGCGGCGACACCTGAATTTATTTTCGCCATCTCAGCAGCTGTATTGCCGCTTAATCCCAAATGTTCAATATCTTCATACTGAACGGCAACTAACACATAGAACCAATCATTCCGAGCATATTTTTTCGGAAGCTCTTTATCGTGAAGTTCTTTAAAAATAGGGGTATCATCAACAAGAAACTCTCGCTGCACTTCTATTGGGGCTTTTTTTATTGCAAATAGTCTATTTGCACCGATGAGATACGCTGCATCATTTTTCGAATACGCTGAGCAAATAGCAGATACAGAAAACTGACGTAAGTCTTTCCCTTGTATATCGTATGGCGGAATTGCTTTAAACGTTAAATCGTATAAAACATAATTGAGTGAAAGATGATCCTCTTCCGTGGTCATTTGCAGGCGCAGTAATACCAGAACATCCGACTCACGGCTTTTAATAAATCTCCATCCAGCGAATTCCGCAGCTTCACCACTGTCAAAATGTAAACCCGCTCTCTTCAAGTCTTCGGCCGACCAACTTTGCATTGGGACATCAATCCACGGATAAGGCAATTTTGCAGGCGTTCTTAAGGATGTCATACATACCAATATTACATAGTTCTCCGACTCTCAAACCTTCATCCTTAGCCCCTTTGTACTTTTCCGACACGCCGAACTGTGCTTTTTTAATTTAGCACATATACTGTCGTACATCACTATATGTGCAAAATTGAAATAGCACAGATTGGAGGTCAAAGTGACGACCATCGGAGTTAAGGAGCTCGCTGAAATCATGGGCATCAGCGTTCCTTCCGTATACCGTCGCCGTACGTACATGCCGGAGACGCTGCCACCGGCAATCAAGATCGGCGGCCGTCTCCGCTGGAACAGCGACACGGTGAACAAGTTCATGGACGAACACGCAGAGAACGGAAAACAACAATGAGCATCACGACCACCCTTCGCATGATTCTTGAGGTCATGGGCACGCGCCTGCTTTGCGCCATCCAGCGCGTCAGCGAAGCCGACCCCGACGCGGCGCACGAAGCGGGCGCTTGGAACACGGCCATCACCTACGTTCGCCACGCCCTGCCCGAAACGGAAGCGGGCATGACGCGCGCCGACTGCGAAAAGACGCTCACCGATCTGGCCAAACAGTTCGACGTGCTGATCGCCAACCGGCTGGGCATGAGCCGAGACCACGGGCTGAGCCTCGCACCCGTGCTCGTATACGAACAGGCCGAACACATGGTCACGGACGCGCTTACCCCCTATCAGGACAGCCACGAACACCCCAGCGAACAGGACGCCAGCACGCAAGGCGAGGAGGAGGACAGGTTCAGGCTCGCCAAACTGCGCGCCGGACTCGACTACGCCTTCCACATCGCCGGGGCGCAGACCCTGAATGAATGCGAGGACGCCTACACGACCGTCGCCCGCATGGAGATGCTGCGCCAACTCACCGAAACGATCGACGAATACAGGAACAGGGACGAACCCGACTGCTACACGGTTCCCCTGAACATCATCGACGGCTACATGCAAGCCCTCACCGACGCGAAGCACGCGCTGGAGGCGTGAATGAGCCCGACCGAGTTCACTGAACGCTCATGCCGCCTGTTCTGCCAGCTCAACAAGGACAAGCTCGACGGGCGTGCGCGTGAGGACTACTACAAGACCGGCGACAAAGGACTCGCCACGTACACGCCGGACGAACTCGCCTACCGGGGCGACGGCATCCCCCGCACGGCAGGCGGCAACGTACTGCCATGGGTGAGCCAACTGCTCATAGAAGAAGAAAGAGAGAGGCAATGCCACAAACATTGACAAGAGAACGCCCAGCCACGCCAAGCATGGCGGGCATCGCCGGCGATCTGCGATACGGGGTGAGCCCGAATATGCGGAGCACCGCGAATGAGCACGAAACCACGGAGGCAACGGGAATCAGCCCTATCGAAAAACTGTCCCTGACACAGCTGCAACCCGACTTCTACGAGGCGCGCGATTGGACGCGGCATATCATGCAGCGCGCCGATTGGATGGGCATGTCACGCGAGGCGCTGTTGGGTGCTGTGCTCGCCGTCGTATCCAGCCGCATCCCCGCGAACGTGAAGGCGTGTCTGACCGATTGCGACGAACCGATGCCGTTGAACCTGTTCGTTAATCTGGCAGGCGTCACGGGCAACGGTAAATCGCGTGCCATCGCCACAGCGCAACGCCTGTGCCCAGACCAATCCGGGCAAGTGGCGGAGATCAATCCGGCATCCGGAGAGGCCATCTCAGCCCAGTACGTCGAACGAGTCAAGGACGGCGACGAATGGCAAGTGACGCAACGAAGAGACCGCGCGTTGATGATCTGCACGGAAACGACTCAGGTCTCCGCCCTCTCGCACCGGACGGGAAGCACCCTCATACCAGAACTGCTCAAGGCATGGAGCGGGGAGACGCTGGGAGCCACGACCAAGACGCGGGAGCTTGATCTGCGCGTCGGCGCCGGACTGTACCGACTGTCTGCGGTCTTCGGCGTGCAGCCAGCCCACGCAGGAATCTTCGTCACAGAAGGCACCGCCAACGGGTTCGCCGGACGCTTCCTGTACTTCCCCACCACAGACACCACCGTGAAAGAGGACGCGACAACCAGCAAGCCGAAACAAAAATGGCATGAACCGGAACTGCCAAACAGCCAGCAACCCGTTACGATCACCTACCCCCAAATAGCGAAGATGGCCGCATTGCGCGGCATACGCATGGGAACGGCCGGGAGGGTCAGGGACGTGGACGGCCACCGCGTCGAACAGGTAGCCCGTGTGGCCGCCATCTACGCGCTCATGGACGGCAGGACTGTAGTCACCGACGAAGACTGGAAACTGGCGGAACAAGTCGTGTCCAGATCGGACATGGTACGCGATTGGCTCTTCGATGAATACCGGCGCGAAGCCATCCGGAACGAAGCGAACAGGGTGAGCGCATCCGCGCAAGCACGCGGGGAAGCCGAGCACCAATTGTTCGAACGCTTGTCGAAACGCATCCGCAAAGCGTTGGAATACGGTTCCATGCCGCGACGCGACCTAGGGCAAAAACTCGCCAGGGACTACCGGTACTTCAGCAGTGTCATCGACCGCATGGAAGCACAAGGGGAAGTGAGGAAGTTCGAGGATGATCGCGGCCGCGTCTGCTACGAGATAGAAGATACGAACATTCTTACATGTTAAACAGTGTCAAACTGTTAAACAGCCTACTGCCATAAGGGTTCCCATGTTAAACGCCATTTGTCAAACATGTTAAACACATCCCGTGGCTGTTTAACACGTTTGACATCGGTGTTTAACATCAAACCCCTTACGGGAGTAAGGCGTTTAACAGTTTAACAGTGTTTAACATCACAGCAATCAGGAAGGAACCATGATGGGAGTCTACAAACGTCGCACGCAACGGCGAGCCACCTACGTGGAGCATTGGGCGGACAGCAACGGCCTGCCATTATGCGGGGACTTCAAGTCGTACACGCCGCTCCAGCCACTCACCTACCCGAAGGGAAGCACGAAGCCGACCGGCGAGATACTCACCGGCTGCCCGCTGTGTGAACTGGCGCGTGAATGCCGTGCCATAGAAGCCGACACCGGCCTCGCATTCCCCGACACCAACAACAAGAACCATCGCAAGACCGTTCGCAAGGACGGCACGCGAACCAACTGAAAGGAAAACCATGAACATCGACAAGAACAAGCTCGACGTCTTCCAATGGCATGTAGTCACCAATCTGGAACTGCTCAACCAACAACTAGGCACGCTGTGCAACGTCATAGGCAAGGCGGCGGGAACCATCGCGGACGCGCAGGCAGCGAACTGGGCACGCACTCCGGAGGAACTGCACGAGCTCGCCATGCGCTATCGGCAGGAATACGCGGACGCGCTCGACGCGGCAGCGGACACGTTGGCCGATGACACGGACACAGACAGGTGACGGCACGTGTACGGCAAGGCCGAGGGCTTCCACACGCGCAAAAACCACGGTTCACGTCGTGAGTTCTTCATCAACGGTCAACAGGTATCCGAAGCCGTGTACATGCGCCGTTACGCGCACGCACTGGAAAACGAACTGGACGAACTACACATCAAACTGGCGAAGATCTACGAACTGCTCTAAGAAAGGAACCACATGAGCGAGAACACTACAGACGCCACCACCATGCCCGAAACGGACACGGACACCACACAGACGGACACCACGGCCGAGCCCGGTGGGGAACGCGAGGAAGGCAAGCTCAGCCGCGAGAACGCGCGCCGACGCATCGAAGCGAAGGAAGCCCGCGAGGAAGCCGACCGGCTGAGGGCCGAACTTGACGCCATCAAACTGCAACAGGCACGCGAGGCCATCCAACGCGAACACGCCGAACTCACCGACACCATCCTCGACAAGTACGCGCCGAAGGATGCCACGGCCGACCAACTCACCCAATGGGCCGAGGACACCATCGCCTTCGTGGACGAGATCAACGAACAACGCAAGACAACCGCGAAGAAGGATGACAGCGCTTTAAAGCAGGGGCTTGCTTCATTGCGCCGCATGCATCAGGGTGGCGGCACGTACGCGGGTTCCACAACGGGCAACGGCATCAAGGACGCGGCGAACAAACTGCAACGATGACCCTTGAACCCGCAAGGGCAAACGGGTACACTGGAAAGCAGGCACGGCAACGCAGGGCGCTTGCCATCCAGATCTTTTCCAACCGCAGGGCGGGGCGAAACCAACAACACGATACAAGGTTCGCGTCGCACTGCGGTTGTCCTGTTTCCGACACCAACGACGGTGACGTGAGGACAGCAAAGGAAAAATCAAATGAGTAACATCTTCACCACCACGAGCAATAAGGGAGCGTTCCCCGACTCGCAATTCACACAACCAGCCGACACCATCCCCGACGCGATAGCCCTCAACGAACTCGTGGCCACGCAAAGCGTGGTCATCGACGGCGACGCGCCACGCGTCAACATCCCCTACATCGACACCGACCCCACCGCCAACGTGGTGGCCGAAGGCGCTGAAATCAGCGAAAGCGAAGCCACGCTCAACCAGATCAGCGTAGGCACGCACAAGATCGCCATGATCATCCCCCTGTCCAACGAATCCATGCGCTACCCCGACGCGGGAACACTCGTGGGCGACGGAGCCACACGCGCCATGACCAACAAGGCGGACGCGCTCTTCCTGAGCGCCCAAGCAGACAGCACGGCGGGCACACCCGCAGGCATCGCCAACATGAGCGGGCTGAGCGAACAGGCACCCACCACGCTCACCGACCTGAGCCCCATCCTCACAGCACTCTCCACCACCACCGACAAGGGGGCGAGCCCAACGTCCATCGTCATGCGCTATAGCACATGGGCGCGCCTCATGGCACTCACAGCCAAGGACGGCAGGCCACTGGTGGAACCCGACGTGACCACCAGCGCCACGCCCATCCTGTTCAACGTGCCCGTCATCTTCAACTCGCAGACCCCCGCCGACACCATCCTGACCATGAGCGCCAAGGACGTCATCGTATCCGCGAGCCAAGTCGAATCCTCCACCAGCACGGACGCGCTCTTCACACGCGATTCCAGCGTCATGCGACTGACCATGCGACTGGGCTTCGGCATCATCCACCCCGAGCGCATCGGCAAGATCACGCTACCGGCCGTGAAATAACAGGCCGAACGTACTAGAGAAGCCGACACGCAACGGCTAAGCTAGGAATCAGCCAAGGATACTCCACTCGGCTAAAAATGAGTAATAAAACGGCGAGACCCCGGAAGTTCAAGTCCTTTCACTTCCGGGGTCTTGTCGTATCCTGACCCGTCAAAGCAACGGGACAGCGTATGAACTCGATAACGAAACGTTAGCGAGACAACGTGGATAGTATCCACATTCCACCGAGCCACGGCAAACCTCGACAGTATCGAGGTTCAACCACTACACCATAGGGGTTGCCGTCCCGAAACGGCGGCCGCACACCAACCACAACACTATTGGGGTTGCCGATACCTTAACGAACCGTGACGCAAACCTCCGTAATACGGAGGAATGGCATCAAGGGAGCAGGCAAGGGGCATCCGTAGCATGGAGCACCTTCAGGCATTGCAGCGAGGAAACATTACGATTTGTAAAGTTGCAGTCACGCGCAGCAGGCGGATACCGTCGCGAACCGCGACGGAAAACACCCGACAAGACACCGGGGCGGGGAGGTGTACCCCTGCCAAAAAAGCGAGGCCGCAAGGGTCTCTGGTTCTGACTGTGAATGCGTTTCAGGACTTTTTGGAAAAGGCGTGACACTTCGAATGGAATCCAGTCGGCAGTAAGGCTGAGCGGTTGAACACGACTCTTCCCGCACATGCGCCCACGTCTACGGGGTGGCGTTTCACCACCCCACTTGCACGGACATGCAAAAGGGGTGAACGAAACGTTACCCCCTTGCGACGGTGAACGAACCGTTCACCCTCCACAACGAACTTCAGAAATTCTGATGTTCATCCAAAGGGACTCGACGGCGTTTTGTCGTTGAGTAGCCTAGGGGTGTCAGCAGTAGTGACCCCTTCCAAAACCGGCGTTCCACCAGTTTTGCCCCCCTGCCGTGGCGGGGCAGCATTCCACGACCCCACCGGCTCAAGAAGCCAAAACTGCCGTTCCAACAGTTTTCAGCCGCACAAAGGGCGTCGGCTCAATCGACACCCCTAGAAGGATATAGCGTTTCACGACCCCCTTCAGAGGGGGTAACGAAACGATACCCCGCCCGCGAAGGGCATCCATACCGTGAGCGCCCCTTGCCAGCGTCAAACATCGGTATCGAGGTTTAGGGGCTGAATGCGAATGACTATAGTGTAGCCATTGCTCGGCTCACCAACCTCAACAGCATCAAGAAGCACCGACCCTAGGAAATACCTAGGCTCGACAATATCATCAGTAATCCTGATGGAATCCGGAACGCCATGACCCTAAGAAATACTTAGAGTCAGCCACACGATCTAAACCAAGGAAACGCCGAGCAGCCGCTGACCTCAAATCAGGTCAGTCCTAGAGTGAAAACTAAGTATAAACCAAGTACATTTAGCGATAGAAGCCGTTATGCAGCGTTAGTGTTTTCCTTGGAATTTCAACGTTTCCGCTATACCCCGATAGATGCCGATAGCCCGCGAAAACAGGTTCCCCTTAAGTCGTGGGTTCAGGGTTCGAATCCCTGGGGGGGGGCACCACTAAAGAGCTCAAAGCGTTGATATTCCAACGATTTGAGCTCTATTTATTTTCGTTTATCTCCACCAATAAAACTGCAAGTATACTCATTACTCGTGAACCATCAATAATTACCTTACCCCGCCAGGAACTTACTGTCGCCAGCCTTCACGTCCCACAGCACCGACCTGCATCTGACCATTATGCCTGTTTTAACTGAATTTCCTTCAGTATATTCACATAAATATTAAAATACTGATCGTTGCGATATGTATGATTGCGCACCACAAAAATTCACAACTAAAAACCCGCCCACAATTAGATGCGACATCACCAACACCAGCCTAAGTGATCCAAACTATATTTCAACAATTCACCCCATCCTGACTGCTCTCATCGCTGAGGAAGATACTCTCCGCAAGGAGCAGCGGCGACAGGGTAGGGTTCATAACGTGCCCCACAAAAAACACAACCTCAAATCGATCAAAAACATAGTTTTTATAAAGATCAAAGGATTTAATAGTTTATTATCTGACAAAATTATAATATTAAAATGTTATCACAACAATAGATTATATAATTTTAAATCTTATTTAAAATCCAATAATGAAATTGTTTCTATCTTTATCAACATTTTTTCAGCCGTACTTACCGTAGCTGGAATATTGGTACCAATGTACCAATGGAAACAAGACACAAAAAGCAGCAACGCCGAATATCAGCAAGAGATACAACGCTGGAGAGAAGAAGACAAGCGGTGGCAGCAGGAAGGAGCTAGATTCAAACTTTCATACGTAACAGCACCAGAGGAAAAAGTCAAAGATACGAATTTATCCGACCGTTCTATATCGTCACGGGCAAGCCTTGCGATGGTGATCACCAATACCGGCAGAACACAAGGTACCGTCATCGAAATCCGTCAAGAAAAATCTACGGCCCATGAAACGATGTGCATAACTTCGACCAATTCAAATGGTGTGTTAGATTTGAAATCTAAACCTTTAGCACTCCCTAATACAAACGGTCATATTTATCAATATAATTCGGGAAATCAAAAACAAGATTCTTCGTCCAAGCAAAAGCAAGATTCTTCATTTGGAGAAACACAAATTACTTTGCAGCCAGGTGAATCACAACTTATATTCTTAGCAGGGAGCAGCTTTCAAACAAGCGACCCCATGCCAGATTCGCATCACGTGAAGTATACGCTCTATACGACAGACGGTCGCGAAGATACAGTACAACCATCTACAGAAAGCGAAATTTTCACTAGTCATTATAAAAACTTACCTGGATTTACCCTAGTGAGAGACCAGTGCAACTGGCTTGCCCAGCAAGAGGAGCGAAAGAATTAGAAAGTGACCTAATAAATGTCTGAATTATTGTATCGGTATCACTCCCCAGGAATTATATTGAATACGAACATCCTGCACACATTATTTAGCTAAAATATTTATTTATCTTTTATGATGAAAAATTATATCGTTAAACACTATCTTGCGATAGGTAAAAATTCATTCCTACCTATATTTACCTACATGCTGCACTACCAGATCAGACGGCACAAATTAGCAACCTTTTGAGTACAACAAAGATTATACGCTCATATTAACCACCCAGTTAATTGAGGATGGCAATCCTCAATATGTTCTCAAGACACATTTCACAGCACTTCCTAGCCAAATCTTCACAGTATTTATCAAGAACCACTCGTCATACGAACATCGGAATATAATTTATATTATATAAGGCAATATTAATACCTAAAGAAGCTTGTTCTTTTATTATACTCCATATACAAATAGTATATATTTTTCAATAAATATATAGGTACTTTATAATACCTCTAGGGATCATATAGGTGAACAGTATTTAGATTCAGACCACTAACGCAGATGCAGATTCGCGCCGTTGGGATTTCGGCAGTGAACTCACACCGTATTTTCGGGAAGATTCATAGAAAAGCCAAGAAATACGACCCTATACTGTAGTCATCAGCTGCACAGCTGGGCATAACTTAAAACCTTTCTTCTTCTCTTCTCTCTTGAGCCCGACGGCTTCCCACCGCCGGGCTTTTTCTCTATCTCAGTCGATGACCTCTGTAACATAAGGCACGTGCGAGCTGTGCCGCGAGGAGCCTAGCCCCTACGGCACAGTTCACGTGTACAAAACAGGCTACTTCAGTTGTTCAGTGCAGCGAACGCAGCGCGACCGGCGTATTGCGCGTCGTCGCCAAGCTCGCGCTCGATCTGCGCGAGGCGGTTGTACTTGGCAATGCGCTCGCCGCGAGCCGGAGCGCCGGACTTCAGCTGCATCGCGTTCGTGCCGACGGTCAGGTCGGCGATCGTCGTGTCGGTGGTTTCGCCGGAACGATGCGAGACCATCGTGGTGAAACCGTGACGCCATGCCATGCGGATGGTGTCAAGCGTTTCGGTAACAGAACCGATCTGATTGAGCTTGATGAGAATGGAATTCGCCGTGTGCTCGCGAATCGCGCGGCTCAGACGCTGCGGATTCGTCACAAAGATGTCGTCGCCAACGATCTGCACGCGGTCGCCGATGCGCGAGGTCAGGTCGGCGAAATCACTCCACGCGTTCTCTTCGAACGGGTCCTCGATCGAGATGATCGGATACTCGTCGATGAGCTTCGTGTAGTAGTCCGTCATCTGTGCGACGGTTTTCTGCGCGCCATCGAAGTTGTAAACGCCATTCTCCTTGTCGTAGAACTCGGTGGCTGCGGCATCGAAGCAGAGCGCGATCTGCTCGCCCGGCTTGTAGCCGGCTTCTTCGATTGCCTCGACGAGCAGTTCGAATGCCTCGGCGTTCGAAGCCAGATTCGGCGCGAAACCGCCTTCGTCGCCGAGGCCGGTGGCGAGCGAGCGGCTCTTCAGCAGCGACTTCAGCGTGTGGTATGTCTCCACATTCGCGCGCAATGCCTCATGGTAGGAGTCGAAGCCGATTGGCGAGAGCATGAACTCCTGAATGTCGACGTTCGAATCAGCATGCGCACCGCCGTTGAGCACGTTCATGCAGGGCACCGGCAGCATGTAGCCGTTCGTGCCGCCGATGTAGCGGTACAGCGGCAGATGCGCTTCCTGCGCGGAGGCACGCAATGCCGCGAGCGAGACGCCGAGAATGGCGTTGGCACCCAAGCGTCCTTTGTTCGGTGTGCCGTCGAGTTCGATCAACGCGCGGTCGATGGCGCGCTGGTCAGACGCATCCTTGCCGATCAGCGCTTCTTTGATGGTGGTGTTGACGTTCTCGACCGCCTTCAGCACGCCCTTGCCTTGGTATCGGTTCGGGTCGCCGTCGCGCAGTTCCACGGCTTCCGCCGAGCCAGTGGAGGCGCCGGAAGGAACCAGCCCGTGACCGTTGGCGCCGCTTGCGCACTCCAGCTCGACCTCCACGGTCGGGTTGCCGCGCGAATCGAGAATTTCATATGCCTTGATGTCAGTGATTGCACTCATTGTTACTCCTTAAGAATTGGTCAGTTGTTGTTTGCACGCGCGAACGACGCTGCGATTTCTTGCTCCGCTGCAGCCAGCGGCTCCCAATGCACGTCGGGTGCCACGAATTTGTCTGGCTCGAGCGCCTTGTATTGCTCGAAGAAATGCACGACCTCACGCTGCGTGTACTCATCGATATCGTCGAGATCGGTTATGGCGTCGTAGCGCACATCGACCGGCACGCACAGAATCTTTGCGTCGGGCCCGTTTTCGTCACGCATATGCAGCAACGCCACAGCACGGCACTCCACCGCGCAACCCGGGAACACCGGTTCGGGCAGCATCACCAGTGCGTCGAGCGGGTCGCCGTCTTCGCTCAGCGTGCCGTCAATGAAGCCATAATCCATCGGGTAACCCATCGACGTGAACAGCGTGCGATCAAGTTTGACCCTGCCGGTCGTATGGTCAACTTCGTACTTATTGCGCGATCCGCGCGGAATCTCAACAGTCACCGTGAACGTCGGCGCGCTAGAAAGCTTTGTCATACAGGCTCCTCCCGTACAGTTCGTTTTCAGGGAGAAGAAGCAATAAAAAAGACTCCTGCATCCCTGCAGAAGTCATCAGCTCAAATGGCGGTTTAGGCGGGATTGCCTTGGGTGAACCTCATACCCGTGTTTCATAGTAGCACGGCACTGCGCGACTATTCGTTCGATATTCGCGAACATCAGCGTCAATGCGCGAAATTCTTTTTGCAGAAAACGGCAGAGAACTCACACCGTATTTTCAGGAAGATTCATAGAAAAGCCAAGAAACGCGACCCTATACTGTAGTCATCAGCTGCACAGCTGGGCATAACTTAACAACCTTTCTTCTTCTCTTCTCTCTTGAGCCCGACGGTTTCCCACCACCGGGCTTTTCTCTATCTCCGCTTATTTTCTGCACAGCCGCACGATTACTTCGCGCGCCGCAATGTACTTGGCTTGGGGAACGGCAGCGTCCACGTGCGGATCGGCGCATCGATTGCGCCATAATCTTCGGATTTGACTTGAATCTCACTTGGCGAAGCGTTGACGATGCGCACCGGAATCCACTCGTCGTCAACGCACAGTTCGTACGGTTCAGAAAGATAGGCGAGCCCGAGCTTGTCGAGGTACTGCTCCGCTTCCACCCAGTCGGCAAATGTTTCACGTGGCACACCCAGCACGTCAATCACAGTGAAACGCTCACCTTCGGGCGCAATCCAGCCAAGTCGTTCGTGGTCACCGTCACGGCGGTATTCGATCCAGTTTTCGTCAACGTTATTCGTCATGCACACATCGTACATCACGCGCGCACATATGCGCTGGCGAGCGCTCCCCACTCCTCCTCGGTGATCGGCAGCAGTGAGCCGTGGCGCGCGAATCTTGGCATCTCATATTCGGCGGCGTCGAGCGCGCGGAACGAGTCCGCACGCGTGGGATCGTTGGAAATAAGCGGAATATACCCACGCTTCGATCTCGCGTATTCGTCGACGAACAAGATCGTGGAGCCATCCGCGCGATGCACGAGTGCGGGTCCTTCCACCCACGTCATCTCGGCGAGCGCGCGCTGCGGCACTACTGTGAACTCGCGCGACAACGCTGACGTTTCCGGCGCGTTCGCATCTTCGTCGAACAAATGATCCGCCGTTTTGACATCGATGCGCTTGTCTACTTCGTCTTTGACGATGAGTAGCCAGCGCCCGTTATGCGGGGCGATCAATGTGTCGATGCGCGAGTGCGCGTCGTCGATGAGCAGAAACGCTGGCGAGCAACTGGTGAAATCGGTGGTCCAGCACCCGTAGATGCGTTGCTTGGCGTAGTTATCGGCGGCTGTGGTGCTCGACCAAGTAATTAAATATTGCCCGCGTTCCGGCACGAACACTGCTTTGGGTGCCCACGCATTCCCCGCGTTGAGGTCGCGCGCCACCGGCAGTGTGCGCGGACCGTTCCAATGCACGAGATCGTCTGATTTCCACACCAGAATATCGGTGCGGCCGTGCGTTTCCATACGCCGCCACTGCGGTGCCCCGTTCGCGTCGGCGTATGCGGGGGCGTTCGTGTTGAGATCGGTGCCGATGAGCGCGAATCCGCCGTGTTGCAACCGTATGAGGAACGGATCGCGAACGCCGCAGTCGTTGATATGCGACTCGAGTATCGGTTCGCCGCCGTTCAATTCCAGCCAGTGCAGACCGTCGCGACTCATCGCGAATCTGATCTGCTGGCTGTCTGCACGTGATTCGTCGCCGCTGAAATATGCATACAGATATCCTGCGATCTGCTTGTGTTGCATACGACCACCTTAATGCGCCTGAATATTGGAGACGGCGGGTGATGCTCGCACGCGAACACCGCCCGCCGTCTCGCAAATTACTGAGGAAAAGAAAAGATATCAGTTACTGATTGACCGTATAGCCCTGCTCCTTTCCGTATGCAACGAGCTTGTCTTGCCATTGCTTCAGACCATCTTTGAGTGTGGTGGTCGAATTCTTCGCGTATGCCTTGCCAACGGTGTCTGCGAACACGTCGTTTGCATACACCTGGAATGGCAGGAACTGGAACTCGGTCTTCACGTCGCTTGCGGACTGCGCGAGTACCTTGTTGATCTGCTGGCCGCCGAAGTAGTCGACCTTCTTGTCGAGGAAGTCTTTGTTCTCAAGCGTCGCCTTGTCTGGCGGGAAGCTGCCGCCGTCGGTGAACGTCTTGTTGCCGCCGCCGATCGCAACGTACTTGGCGAACTTGTATGCGGCGTCGCCCTTCTTCGTGCCCTTCACCACGGCGAGCGCACCGCCACCGTTCTCGGAGCTCACGGCTTCGCCGCTAGGAGTCGGCAGTGCTGCCACGCGATACTTGCCAGCGGCGTCTTTCACACTGTTCTCAAGGGTGATCGGCATCCATGCGCCCGTCATCAGCGAAGCGATCGAACCGTCGTTGAGCGACTTGTACCAGTCTTCGGACCAGCCTGCGGTTTGCGTGTCGATCAGGTCTTCGGAGATCATCTTCTGCCAGAAGTCAGCGAACTTCTGCACGCCGGAGTCACCGGTCAGGTTGATCGTCAGGTTCTCGCCGTCCACCTTGAACGGGGCGCCACCGGCTTCCCACATCATCGACATCGCGAAGCCTGCATCACCGGAGTCGGAGGTGATGTATGAACCGGTCTTGCGAATCTTCTTGGCGGCTTCGTAGAACTCGTCCCACGTCTTCGGAGCCTCGGTCACGCCCGCCTTGTCGAACACATCTTTGTTGTAGAACAACGCCATCGGGCCGGTGCCCATCGGCAAGCCATACACCTTGTTCTCGATCGTCACAGCGGACTTCGCGCCGTTGGTGAACTGGTCGATGATGTCGCCAGAACCATATTGGCTCAGGTCTTCCAAGCCGCCCGTCAGCGCGAACTGCGGAACGGCGTTGTAGTCGAGCTGCACCACGTCAGGCGCGCCGGAACCTGCGTTCAAAGCATTGCTCAGTGCCGTGTATTCCTTGGAATTGGTGCCGGCGTTGGTGATCTTCACCTTGATGTTCGGATTCTCTTTTTCGAAGCCAGGAACCACTTCCTTGAGCAGTGGCTCCCAGCCCCACACGTTCAGTTCGACCGTCTCGCCATTCGAGCCCTCCGACGAGCTCGACCCGTTTGAGCCACAGGCGGCGAGCGGAACGATCATGGCCGCAGCCACGGCGAATGCTGCTACTTTCTTCTTCAACGACATACCTTGCTCCTTTGCATGATTCATCGATATCGATAAGCATGTTAACTCAGCGTTGCTTTCGCAAGTCAACCACTCAAGTTTATCGGTAAACTTTTATCGGTAAACCTCATAATAGAACACGGTTTTCACTCTGTCAACTCGATCACTGAAATTCTCGGCTGAACGCCGCTTACGCAGTATATAATCAAAGCGATGTGCGAGCATGCCGGTTTGTGCACGCGCGTTATGCCGCCTTTTCGACCAATATATATTGGTCGAAAAGCATACGCGGCACCGGCAAGAGGCAGGCACGCCCGAAAGGAGACGCAGATGACCACCATCCAAGATGTTGCGGCGGCGGCCGGCGTCTCGAAAATGACCGTGTCGAACGTCATCAATAACAAACCGAACGTCGGCGCCGCAACGCGCGAGCGCGTGCGCGCCGCGATCGAGCAACTCAACTACCGCCCGAATATCGCGGCGAGCGCTCTAAGCTCGGGCCGCAACGGATTCGTGGAAATCGTCGTGCAAGACATCGATTCGCCGTTCTACAGCAGACTGTCTCGCGCACTCACCGAGAGCATCGACGCCGCCGGCATGCAGGCCATCGTGCAGCAGGCGTTGTATTCCGAGGAATCCGAGCGGCGGATTCTCGAGCAGTCCTCACGCATGTTCTGCGACGCGATCGTGCTGGTGACGCACGGCATCTCGCTCGCGGACGCTCGTCGTTTGGCTGACGGACGCGCGATCGTGCTCATCGACGAACTTTCCGACCAGCAGGAGTTCTGCACGGTGAACACGCCGAATTATGAGGGCGCTAAAGCTGCGATGAGCCACTTGCTCGACCGCGGCGTGCGCCACCCGTTCGTGCTTGGCGCAGGACGCGAGCAGATCGTGCACGAAGACGGCAATCGCAAGGGCGATTTGGTGGGGCGCAAGCGCTTGCAAGGCGTGCGCGACGCGTTGCAGGAACATGGCATAGCGCTTACCGACGGCATGGGTGTGACGATTGATTGGACGTATGAGAACGCACGCCGAGCCGCCGCCGAACTGCGTCGGGCTCACCCCGAGTGCGATGGCATCTTCGCGATGTCAGACACGGTGGCGATCGGCGCGATACGCGGGCTCGCAGACATCGGTGTGCGCGTGCCCGACGATGTGCGCGTCACCGGCTTCGACGGCGCGACGATCGGCCAATTCCTCACGCCGTCGCTCACCACCGTTGACGTTGACATGAATGCGATGGCCGACGTTATCGTCAAACGGCTGCAAGCGCAGCTCGACGCGGATTCCACGCAATCGCCGGCGCCCGTCACGCATGACATCGCCCCGTTCACATTGCGCGAGCGCGACTCCACGCGCTAAAACCATTGCCGCACAACCGATTATGATGGAGCATGACAGTTATTTGTAACCAGGAGGCGACATGGCGAAGCCGGAGGATGCGCACACCAGCAGACCGCGCGGGCGCAGAAGTGGCACCGACTCATCCGCCACAAGTCGCGAAGAAATAATCGAGGCGGCGAAACGCGAATTCGCGGAGCACGGCTACGATGGCACCACCATTCGCAGCATCGCCGCGCGCGCAGGCTGCAATTCGAAGCTCGTGCACTACTATTTCGGCACAAAAGACCACCTCTTCACCACCGCGATCAAAGAGACGAGCCAAGCACACCACTTCATGACGCGGTTACTGAACGCCTCCAATGATTCCCAAGACTTCGGCGCGCAATTCCTCACATTGCTGCTGTCTGCCGTGGAAGACGAGGAATTCGGACCGCCGTATTTGGCGCTGATCCGCGACATCGGCACTAACAACAACGTACGCGACCTGTTCCTCGAGTTCATAGAAACCGAGATGCTGCCGGCGATTGCCGACTCGATTCACACCGATCACTTTGAGCGGCGCCTCGGCTTGGTGTGCAGCCAGATTCTGGGCATTGTGATCACACGCTACGTCATCAAACTGCCGGCGATCACCGAGCAAAGCATCGAGCAGATCGCTGCGATGGCAGGCCCCACGCTCGACCGTTATCTCTTCGCGCCGCTCGACTGACCGCGCACTGTGCCACGCACGGCTCGCATATTGCGCGCGCAGAGCGCACAATATGCGAGCGCGGTAATTCACGAAATATGCGCATACAACTATGCATATTTCTTGCAAACGAACAAATCACGCATGGCCAGTCCTTCAAATGTGTCGCCGAGCGCGCAAAAAATCAGCTGGTGTTTGCTCAGCGATTTCGTGCACTTACTATGAGAATCATGCTGAAAAATACTGTGAGGATTATGAGCAAGGAGCGCACCGTCGCATTCACCGACGCCGTGCTCGCGATCATCATGACGATTCTCGTGCTCGATTTGGAGACTCCGAAAGAGCTCACGTGGGCGGGATTCGCGGAACTGTGGCCGCAATATGCTGCGTATGCGCTCACGTTCTTCTGGCTGGGCGCGCTGTGGATCAATCTGCATATCGAGTGGGAACATGCGCGCAATGTCAGCGTTCCCGTGCTCTGGTGGACGATCATCATGCTGTTCTTCGCGTCGTTCACGCCCTACACCACCGGCATGGCCGCAGAGCACTTCTTCAGCCCCACGGTTCAGGCGATCTACGGCGTGGTCGTCATGCTCATTTCGCTGTCTAACCTCGCGCTGAGCTGGCAATTGCAGAAGGTGAACACGAGCACGGAATCCGGGCTGTCTTCGCAACGGCACCGCGGTGCGTTGTGGATTGACCTGAGCATCAAACTCATCGGTTTGGTGCTCGCACTGACTGTGTGGCCGCCGGCGATGATGCTCGCCGTCGTTATCGCAGGCACACTGGTGAGCGTTGCACTGCAGGTGCAACGTCCCAGCGGAACGGCTGAACTCGGCGCACGGGAACATAGCGCACAGAAATAATCTGTGATACTGCTGCAATATTTCGCGCGAATGTGTTGATTCTGTGTTTTCAGTCTCTTCTCAGTGATTCCCTATCTCAATTCAATTGTTTGCTCAGCCAGATTCCAACAAATACTAGTTGACTGAATTGTGCAACAGGGAGGGCGTGCGCCTTCCCGCAGATATGGCGAACACAAAACGTAAAGAATTGAGACACAGATGAGCGACAAGAACACGAGCGCGCAAGACGCGCAGGAAACCGCGACGATGCAGCCGCAGAACGCGGCAGCGCAGGCGCAGGATACCGACAACACGCAGATTATCGCAGCCGAGCAGACTGAGCAGACTACTGTGCAGCCGGTGCAGCAGGCGAACGCGGCGCAGCCGCAGGCAGCTGCGCCGAACGCCACGCAGAATGCGATGACCGCCCAGCAGCCATACGCGTTTGATTTTGCACAGCATCAGCAGGGGGCACAGCAGAACGCGCAGGCGAACGGCATGCCACAGAACGCAGGTGCCGTGCCACCGCAAGGACCTGTCGGCCCAGGCGTGCCAGGTGCGATGCCGAACAATCCGCAAGATCCGAAGAACGTGAAAGTGCACGACAAGCTGAGCAACAAGATGATCGGCCTCGTCGTGGGCATCAGCTTGGCATGCGGTCTCGCGGCGGGCGTCGCCGGCACTGCCATTGCGAATGCGATCTCAGATAGCAGCAAGCACGACGATTATTCGAAGTTCGAGTCCCGCGACGGCTCCAGCGGCATGGGGCAGATGCCGCAGGGTGGCTATGGCAACTCGAATGGCTACGGCAATTCCGACAGCGAAGGCGGCATGGGCATGATGCCAGGCCGCGGCAACCGCCAGATGCCGAACTCGCAAGACCAGGATTCGACTGACGGCAACAGCAACTCCGACAGTGATTCCAACAGCAAGTCGAACTCGAACAAAGATTCCAGCAGCTCGAATTCGAAGAATTCCGCAGATGAGAGCTCGTATTATTACGAGCTGCTCGGCTTGATCAACTCCTGACCCGATGCCCCGCCACGTGCGGGGCATTGTTGTATGCGCTCAACTTGTGCGCTCACCACACTTCGTCAATGTTGTTGACGAGTTTCACCACGATCGCGCGAATCTCCGGCACCGACACTTCCTGCGGAGTCTTCAGCCAGAATCTCACGCCGGAGATGAACGCGGTCGCCGCCATATCGAGCACCAGTGCACGGTTCACCGTCGCCGGACCGCGCTCGCCGTTCACCATATCCGCCGGTTTCTCATCGCCCGGTTTGCCGGCAAACAAGCGGTGCCACACGTGGTATTCAAGCACTTTCTTCCACTGCTCAATGAACCGCTCGCTCGGCTGCTCCAGCACGAGCAGCCGAAACTCAGTTTCGTGCTCGCGCAGCACGTCGACGAACGAGTTGAATGATTTCATCGTCTCGTCTGTGCCGTCTTCGCGTATGCGCATCGGTTTCGCGCACATGAATAATTGGTAGAGCAGTCTGTCTTCCACCGATGTGAGCACCTGCCCCATGTGCTGATAGTTCGCGTAGAAAGTACTGCGCGCCACGAACGCGAGTTTGCACAGTTGCGATACACTCAGATCTTGCGCTGGCTTGCCGGTTTTCACCATCCACTGCACCAGCGCGTTCTCTATGGCGCGGCGCGTGGGCGTCAGCGTCGGCGCTTCGATGCGCGCCACCGCGGTGTAAGGGTTCACGTCAGACATATGACAAGCATAGAAAACAACGCGCGCAAATCTCAGACACTTTTCACTTTTTTGTAGCGCGGAACTGTGCGCCGCCGCTGATCGAGCTATTTCAATGGATTGAATAGCGCACGGAAAGGCGGCTGAATTGAGTCAGACTGAACGCATCGGTGTTATTGACGTTGGCGGTGGATTGCGCAGCGCGTATGGCGCCGGAGTGCTCGACTACTGTCTCGACAACAATATTCACTTCGACTATGCGCTGGGCGTGTCTGCCGGAGCCGCGAATATCACGTCGTATTTGGCGCATCAGCGTGGGCGTTCACTGCGTTTTTACACGAAATACATTCACCGCAAGCAATACATGAGCGTGGAGAACTATCTGCGCACCGGCTCATATCTCGGACTCGACTACATTTACGGCACATTGATGAACGAAGACGGCGAAGACCCGCTCGACTACAACGCGCTGGTGCACAGCTATGTGCCGTATCGCATTGCCGTCACCGATGCGTTGAGCGGCAGGCCGCGCTTTTTGGGCCCTGAGAGCATGAGTCTCAACCATTATGACGCATTGAAGGCGACGGCGTGCTTGCCGGTGCTCGACAAACCGTACCCGCTCGATGGGCGGCCGTATTTCGATGGGACGATCAGCGACCCGATTCCGCTGCGGCAGGCGTTTGCGGACGGCTGCACGAAAGTGGTGGTTATTCTCACGCGTCCGCGCGACTTCTACCGCAACCCCGACAAAGACATTCTCTCGTCGATGATGCTCGCGCCCTCATACCCGAACGCCGCGCACGCGTTGCTGAACCGCGCGCATACCTACAATTACGAGCTCGGCTTGGCTAAACGCTTGGAATTGCAAGGAAAAGTGCTCATTATTGCCCCGAAGACGATTCGCGGCATGAGCACGCTGACGAAGAATTCCGATGCGATTCACAACCTCTACACCAGGGGTTACAACGATGCGCTGGCGCTCAGATCCTGGTTTGCCCCCGCTCACTAGGAATCAATCGAAGCGGAGGATGCGGTCACAGAAATGCGCGGCGAGCTCCTCGTCGTGCGTGATCACCAGTACGCACACACCACGGTCGGCGAGTCGGCGCAATAGTTCGCCGACTTGCATCATGTGCGTGTAGTCGAGTCCGCTCGTCGGCTCGTCGAGCACCACCAGCTGTTTGCGCGCCATAAGAGCAGTCGCGATCGCGAGCCGCTGCTTCTGCCCGCCCGACAAACTCATCGGGTGCCGATCCGCGAATTCCAGCAGATCAAGCTCGCGCAGAATCTCATCGCAGCGTTCGCGCGCGCTGCACATATCAGCCGCATCAGCACCGCCGCGCATCTCCGTTTCGAGCATCACTTCTTCGCGCACGCTGTCTGCGAACAGCTGGTAATTCACGTCTTGCATCACCATCGCCGCATTATTCGCCAGTTTCGCCGGCTTCGCGAGCTTGCCGTCGAGCAGAATCTCGCCTGATAGCGGTTTGCCCAGCCCGCAGATCGTGCGTGCAAACGTGCTTTTGCCCGCACCGTTGCACCCCATGAGCCCGATGATCCGCCCGCCGCGCAGTTCAGCGTCGGGCACCTCGCGCGCGAACGCGTTCTTCGCGCGGCGGTGTGTGATGTGCGCGAGCAGTCCGCGCCCGCCGTACCCGACCACCAGATTCTTAGTGCTCAAAAGTGCTGGATTTTCAATGGTTTCCGCAGATTCAGCCTGCGCAATAATCCGCTTGATACGCTGCTGCTGTTCGCTTAGATCGCGCGAACGCAGTCCTTGGTCACGCAACTGCTGCGCAGGCAGCGCGGCGAACTCACGTGCGGAATACTCGCCGATAATCTGCCCATCGTCGAAGAGCACATATCGATCCGCGAGCCCGGCGCACCAGGCGAGGCGATGCTCAGCGATCACGATCGTGTTACCAGCGCACTTGAGCTGCATGAGCATAGTGCGCAGCCGTTCGATCGCGTCGGCGTCGAGGTTGCCGGTCGGCTCGTCGAGCACAAAAGCGCGCGGGTCAAGCATCGTCGCCGCAGCCACCGCGAGTTGCTGCTGCTGGCCACCGGAGAGCTGGATTATTGAGCGGTCACGCAGATGTTCAATATCGAACTCGCGCAGTCGCTCGCTTATTCGCGCGCGTATCTGCGCGGGCTCCATGCCCACGTTCTCGCACGGGAACGCGAGCTCATCGCTCGAATTCGCGTGGAAATACTGGGTTTTCGGGTTCTGGAACACCGAGCCGACGCGCGTGACATAGTTGTTGACCGATGTGTCGCCGGCGATGCAGTCGGCGGTGCGCGCGCGGCCGTCGAGCTGACCGGCGAAATGTTCGGGAGCCAGCCCGTTGAGCATGCGCGTCACCGTGGTTTTGCCGCACCCACTGCGGCCTGTGAGCACAACGACTTCGCCCGCGCGCACGCGCAGCGTTGCGTTGCGCAGCGCCGCACCACTCTCCGCGTCGGCGTAGCGGAACGTGCAGTCACTGAGTTCGCACACAATATCGGTCATTATTATTTGCAGTTCTTTCGTATGTTGGCAGATTACGGCAGAAGAATATGAAGGAGCATCGGCGCGCAGATCAGTGCGAGCGCGAACCAGTCTGCCGCGCGCATGCGCAGCTCGCTCGCACTGGAACGATTGCCCTGCAAGCCCATGCCTTTTGTGAGCGCGGAAACGGTGAGATCGCGCGCGACATTGGCTGCGTTCATCAGCAACGGCACGAGCACGTATTCGAGCGAGCGCATCGGGTGACGCCAGAAACCGCAGATGCCGCGCAGTTTCATGCTACTGCGAATCATGCGGTAGTCGTGCGCGATGGTCGGGAAGAAGCGCAGCAGCACGATGGCGGGGATGATGATTGCGTTCGGCAGGCGAAGTCGGCGTAGCGCGGCGACCAGATCGCCGGGGCGCGTGGTGCAGAATGCGCTCATGCCGGCGACGATGCACGGCAGCATCAACAGCAAGCCGGTGGCTGAGGCACCGAAGAAGTGGAGCCATGGAGCGGAGCCTGCGAAAGTGACGCTTGCCCAGTCCACGGCGCGCAGAATCGCGTAGAATCCCAGCATGTGTGCGGCGGTCAGCGCTTTGCCGCCGAGCAGCATCGGCAGCGCGAAGATGAGCACGCCAACGGTTTGCACCATAGGGCTCACGTGCAGGAACATCATCAGATTCGCCACGACGAGTGCGCATAGTTTCACACGCGGGTCGATTACTAGGCGACCCCGCGCAACAGTTGCCGCGGTGTGCTGCTCTTGTGCGCGAAGCACTGCAGCGTTTGCTGCGGCGTCGCTCATGCCAGCACACCGGCCTTCGCGAAGTGGCGGCGCATCAAACGCAAGCCAAACAGTGCGCCGAGCACCGCGCCTACGACGGTGGCGATCAGCACGATCACCAACGAGGTCGTGTTCACCGCGCTGAACAACGTGTTGATGTATGCGGAATCCTTGCCTTTGCGCCCCAAGTTGGCGATGTAGGCGTCTTTCATCATCCACAATGGCAGAATCGGGCCGGTGCAGCCGAACGAGAAGATCACATATCCACAGATCAGCGTGAGGCGGTTGCGGTATGCGCTGATGCGCGCCACTGCGTCACCGATGAGCGGGAACACGATGCCGGTGATCAGCGAAATCGCGAAGTGGCCGGAGATGAAGAGGAACAGCGCGAGAATCGTGCCCATGATGGTGATTGCGCCGAATCTGTGCACACGAGCCACCATCAGCATGAACACCGGGCCGGAAAGCAGCGCGGCGAGCGCGGGCAGCAGCAGATTGCCGACGACGCCGAAGATCGCCATGCTCGCGAGCGCGCACACGCCGACGATGGTGAAGTAGAGTGCGGAGAACACGCCGATGGTGATCAGGTCAGACACGGTGAGGCGTTTGTTTTCAAGGCTCGTGGCTGGGGTTTGGGCGGTAGACACTAGTCCTCCTCGGTCAGGGGTCGCACTCGATATATTCGTATACCATGCACTGCAATCTCATTATGCGAACACTCGCTGTGATAAGTAGCGAGCAGAGCAGCGCGCAATGGTTCACAATCTATTGGCAGAACGCAGGCTTGGCAATACTTCGGCGCTGAATCACCCAAACATTTCCACAATGCGGATACATTTCTGAACCTCCGCACAAGAGATGTGGCGCGCATAGTCTGAGGGCATAATCGCGCGAATCGCACAGGCTCGCGACTCACAATATGTATATATATCCGCGGTATGTCTAACACACATCACGCCGCACGCGCGCAAACATCGAGCAGGGAGTAGCCAAAATGTCACGTAACGCTACTATGCTCGTAGCGCTACGTAAACCGTATCGTTTTGCAACGGAACGGCGCACCAGCCAGGGGACTCGAGACCAGTAAGGAAGAGCGAAGAGAAGAATGCGCAACATCGGTTTCATTTTGCGGCGCGACTTGAAGCGTCTGATTCGCATACCCGCCGCCTGGGTCATCATCTTCGGCCTCACGTTCATCCCTGCGCTGTATGCGTGGTTCAACATCATCGGTTTCTGGAATCCGTACGGCAACACCGGTGGCATCACCGTGGCAGTCGCCAACGAAGACGCCGGCGCGAACAGCTCGCTCATGGGCAAGCTCGAGCTCGGCGATCAGATAGTCGACACACTCAAAAAGAACCACGATCTCGGTTGGACGTTCAAAACCAAAGCCGAGGCCATGCAATGCGTGGAATCAGGCAAATGCTACGCAGCCATAGTGATTCCGAAGAACTTCAGCGAGAACATGTCGAACGTGGTCACCGGTTCGGGAGACCGCCCGCAGCTCGACTACTACGTGAATGAGAAGGTCAACGCGGTCGCCCCGAAAATAACCGACGTCGGCGCAACCACGGTAGATCAGCAGGTCAACAGCACGTTCGTTTCGACAGTCAGCAAAGTTATCAGCGAGATAGTCAACAAAACAAACGTGTCGATCACCAGCAAAGGCAACGATGCGATCGACACGACCACCGCGAAACTCGACAAAACCAAGGCGACGCTTGAAAAATCGCGCTCGATGATCGCGGATCTGCGCACATCGCTCAACGGCGTGGAGAGCAAGACGCAAGCCGCGAAACAGTCCATCGCACAGGTAAACACCGCAATAGACGGCGCGTCGAGCGGACTTAGCTCCGCGTCCAGCCTGCTCACGAAAACGCAGGGCAGCATCACCACGTTCAGCAACGATCTTTCAACGCAGCTCGACCAGGGCAGCAACCTGTTCCTGCAGGCGAGCGGCAAGGCGAGCACTTCCGCCACGCGCGTGGCGAACGGCGTGCTCACGGCGAGCAACGCCACCGGCAGCGCGCTCAACGAACTCACGTCGGTGAACAAGCAGAATCAGCAGATTCTCGAAGACATGAAGAATCTGCCAGACGGCCCGCTCAAAGACGACATCAATCAGATCGTCTACGATCTCGGCCAGCAGAACGCGAAAGTGGCGAAAACGCTTGACACGCTCACGAATCTGAACAATTCGACCACTGCGGCGGCCAACAGCGCGCTCGACACCACAAACCAGTTCTCCACGACGTCATCCACCACGATGAACGCGCTTTCCGGTGCGCGCAGCACCATCAATTCCAGCGCAATCCCCCAGCTCAACTCCGGTCTCGGCACGCTCTCGAGCACTGCGGGCACACTCTCCGGCTTCGTCAGCAGTCAGAAAACGCTGCTGGGGCAGACGAATCTGATTCTCGACCAGCTGGCGCAGATCAGCACGTCCGCGTCATCGTCGCTCAAGGAAACCTACGATCTGCTCGGTCAGTTCGTCACGCGCATCGACAACGTGAACACCGATCTGAAGGCGTTGATGAACACGAATCTGCTGGGCACTGTGCTCGGCAGCGATTCCCTTGACGTTTCGAAAATCGCCGAATTCATGATGTCGCCGACCGTGCTCAATTCGCATACGCTCTACCCGATCGACACGTACGGATCCGGCATGGCGCCGCTGTTCACGAGTCTGGCGCTATGGGTGGGCGTGTTCATGCTCATGGTGCTGTTCCGCCTCGAAGTCGACGACGAGGGCTTCGAAGGCCGTCACGTGACGATCAAGCAGACGTATCTCGCACGCTACCTGCTGCTGGCTATCGTTGCCGGCGCGCAGGGCATCGTGTGCAGCGTGGGCGATCTGATCATCGGCGTGCAGTGCGTGAACCCGTTCGTGTTCGTGCTCACGGCGTGGTGGTCGTCGCTGGTGTATCTCTCCATCGCCTACGCGCTTTCAGCCACATTCATGCATGTGGGCAAAGGCTTGGTGGTCGCGCTCGTCATGGTGCAGATTCCGGGCGCTTCCGGCCTCTACCCGATCGAGATGATGCCGGGCTTTTACCGCGCGATGTATCCGTTCTTCCCGTTCACCTATTCGATCGACGCGTTCCGCGAAACGATCGGCGGATTCTATGACGCCCACTGGTGGCGCATGATGGGCGTGCTCGCCATATTCATGGTGTGCTCGTTCTTCGTTGGACTCGTTATTCGCCCGTGGATGGCGAATTTCAACCACTTGTTCGCGCGCGAAGTCGAGGAGTCCGACATGATCGTGGGCGAGCGCGTATATATGCCGTCTCGCAGATTCAATCTCTCGCAGGCGGTGGAAATACTCTCCGATCACGGTGAATACCGCCGCCGTCTCGAACGCCGCGCCGAGCACTTCGCCAAGCTGTATCCGCGCCTCATTCGCGGCGCGCTCGTCGCCGGCTTCGTCGTGCCGATCACTTTGTTCATCGTGTTCTCGTTCGTCGACACCGACGGTGTCAAACTCATCGCGTTGGCGACTTGGGGCATATGGATTCTCGTCATCATCATCTTCCTGATGGTGGTCGAATCGATTCGCGACAGTTTGCGTAACCAAGCTGAGCTTGGTTCGCTGAGCGAGTCGTCGTTGCAAGACATGATCATGTCGCAGAATCTGTTCGGCTTCTCGCATCACCACATCAGCTTGCGCGACAATATTGTGAACCATACCGCCGCCGCACACACTGCGCACGCCGACGCGGAGCGCGGCGCGCAGCATGATAATTCACAGCAAACCACCGCTCAGCAGAGCGCGCATACTGCGGCGACGAGCATGGCGGAACGTGCTGAAAATACTACAAATACTGCAGATAGTTCGGAAGAACAACGCGAAGAGCACACACTCGACTCGCTGGAAGACACGTTAGATCTCAATCTCGAGCAACTTCGCTCGCGTGAACGCAAACACCGTAGATGGGGTCGCAACAACCATGAAGGGAGGCACTCGGCATGAGAATGCTCGGCAAAATCTTCGTCGATGACGTGCGTCACCTGACGAGCAATATTGTTTCGATCATCATCACGATCGGTTTGATCGTTATTCCGGGACTCTTCACATGGTTCAACGTGACCGCATGCTGGGATCCGTTCTCGAACACCAGTAATCTACGATTCGCCATCGCGAACGAAGACGAGGGATACAAGGGAGATCTGCTGCCGATGAGCATTGACATCGGCAGTCAGGTGGTCGACACTCTGCGCGCGAACTCACAGCTCGACTGGACGTTCACCAAAACGAGCGACGAGGCGATTGACGGCACGAAATCCGGCAAATACTACGCCGCCGTCGTTATTCCGAAGGACTTCTCGAAGAACATGATGACGTTCTTCACCGACGACTCACATCACGCGACGCTCGATTACTACAACAACGAGAAACTCAATGCGCTCGCGCCGAAGGTCACTGGTCAGGGCGCCGACACGATCTCCGCGATGATCAATCAGACGTTCTCGAAAACACTTATCAGCACGGCACTGAATCTCGCGTCTTCGGTGATCACGCTGCTCGACAAGCCGGAGGCCAAGGATCGCCTGACGTCGTTCAATGCGAATATCGCTGATCTGGCTGGCATGCTGACCGACAGTTCCGACGCGTTGCGTGCGTATTCGTCGCTCACCGACTCCGCGCAGACGCTGCTCACGAGCTCGAACAAACTGCTTTCCGACGCGAATAAGTCCACAGATGACGGCGCGAGCAAGCTCTCGGAGGCGAAGAACGGCGTCAGCGATCTTTCCGGTGCGCTGAACACGTCGGTGAGCGCGCTCAGTTCCGCGCTGAGCACGTCGAAGACGAGTCTTTCGAGCTTGTCGGGCAGCATCAACTCGCTGTTCGCGGCGGTTGACAAGCAGGCGGGCAATGCGTCCGCCTCGATTCTCGATCTCGCAGGCAATGTGCGCACGGAGGCGAACGCATATGCTGCCACGCGCGACCGTTTGCAAGATCTACTCAACAAGTCGACGAACTTGACGAGCGGTGTGAGGGCGTTGATTCAGGCGTTCATCAACCGCATCGATTCGGTGGCGAACACGCTGGCACAGATCGCCGATCGCCTGACCAGTGCCGCGAACGACGTGACAGGCAAAGTGACCGACAGCAAGAACAGCCGGCAGGAGATCAAGGATCTGGCGAACAAGGCCGCCAACTCCATCGCGTCGATCAACAAAGATTTTGAAGAGACGATCAAACCTGATTTGACGGCGATGACCAACTCGTTCGCCACCGCCGCGACTTCGCTGAAGTCCGCGTTCGGCACGCTGCAGAGCTCGCTCGGCAATCTCGATGATGCCGCGAGCAACGCGAAAACTCAGCTGACCAATGTGCACGATCTGATCAACGACGCGTCGGACCAGCTCAGCGGCGCTGCGAAAGATCTCAACAACTTCAACACGCAGCTCAAGAACGCACTGAACACCGGCGATATGAACACGGTGAAGCAGCTGCTCAGCGGTAGCACGTCGAAGCTCTCCGAAGAGCTGTCTTCGCCGGTTGAGCTCAACCGCAAGGCGCTGTTCCCCGTCGACACGTTCGGCGCCGCACTGACGCCGTTCTACACGTTCCTGCCGCTTTGGGTGGGCGCGCTGCTGATGGTGGTCACGCTGAAGATCGGCATTTCGCGCAAACGCCAGCAGGCGCTCGGCAACCCGAAGCCATGGCAGATCTTCCTTGGGCATTACGGCATTTTCGCGGCGATGGCGTTGATGCAGAGCACGTTCTCGTGCGCTGGCACACTGCTGTTCCTGCGCGTGCAGGCCGTGCACCCGTGGCTGTTCATGCTCGACGGGTGGATCAGCTCGCTCGTCTACTCGTTCTTCACCTACACGCTCGTCTCCACGTTCGCAAACGTAGGCAAGGCGATCGGCGTGCTATTCCTGGTGATACAGATCTCCGGCTCGAATGCCGCATATCCGCTCTCGATTCTGCCGCACTTCATCAGCAGCATCAGCCCATGGCTACCGGTGAGCTATTCAGTGACGGCGATGCGCGCCGCAATAGCCGGCATCTACGAGAACGACTATTGGATCGCGATCGGCAAACTGCTGCTCTTCGTGCTGCCGATGATCTTCATTGGCTTGGTATTGCGCCACCTGCTGCTTGGCTTCAACCGCTGGTATGAAGCCAAGGTCGAGAGCACCAAGCTGCTCGGGTGATCGCGATGACTGTGATTACTACTACGAAGGGTGCGGCGCAGCAGCCGGCTGGCAATGCGCTGAACGCGCCGAAGACTGACGCATCACGCCACGGCCAGCGCCGCGAACGCACCGACGAGAAGATCATGAGGGCTGCACTCGATCTGATTCTGACCCGCGGCATCGGGGCGGTGTCGATCGAAGCGATCGCCAAGCAATCCGGCGTGGCGAAAACCACCATCTATCGCCGATACTCGAATGTTGACGATCTGCTGCAGAATCTGTGCCCGGCTCCCCGCGGAAACAAGTTGGATTTCAGCGATCTCGAGCCAAGTTACGATTCGCTGCGCATCGTACTCACCCGCATCATCGATGGATTCGACAAGGAGTTCGGGCTCAAGGCGATCGGCATGGTGCTGACATCGAACAACCAGCATCTGCATGCGTTGGCGGATCGCGTGATCGGCCCCGTGCAGCAACGTTTCTCGGAGTTCATCGCCAAAGGCATGGCTTCGGGGGCGTTCAAGGAGAACATCGATGTGCCGTTTGTGTTCCAAACGGTTATCGGCGCGATGATGGCGGCCAAGGCTCTCTCGTCCACGCCGCACAGCGCCTGGGTCGACCAGACGGCAGCGCTCCTCTACCCTGCCATCTCCGCATCGTAGAATCCGCGCTGCGCCCTTGCAAATAAACGGGAAAAGAGGGAACACTAGACCAATAAAAACTTTCAGGAAGCTCTCAGAAAACTCTCTCAAAAGCTCAAGTATGAGGTGCCTACAATATAGGCATCAGCTGAAAAGCTGAAACACCTTCTTTCTTCTTCTCTTCTCTCTGAAGGCTCGGCGGATCCCCTTAACCGCCGAGCCATTTTCCCTTTTTGCACCCTTTTTACCCCTCCTGCCCACGCTTTTCGCCCATCCTCGGCGCTCAATCCTCCCCCCCACCCCCTTATTTTGCTGGCGGGGATATAAAACTCGAGTATGGGCATGTATACGTGCTACAAAAATGGCTATTTTCCAACGAAAAGAAATGGCGGATACTCGGGGCTATAAGAGTTTTATATCCCGCCAGCAAAATAGTGGCGAATGCACGGGATCATTGAGGGTGGAAGCGCTGCGAGTGCGCGCTATTGCAGGGGCTACGATACGAGTATGGAAGAATTAGCGAAGTCGCAACAGCCGGGCATGCATAACAAGCTGCCCGGCTGGATCTCGTGGGTGCTGGGACTGCTGTGCTTCTTGGATTTTCCAGTCGCACTGATCATGTGCCTTGTCACAGGCATGGACTGGGACAACACAGTGACCGACATCACGCCACAATGCGACGGATACAACTGCACCACCCCGCAGCAACATATGCGAGAGCGGACGCTGCTCATTCTGGTTCAGCTGCTCTGCCTAGCCATCGCCGTTCTTGCGTATTACATCGTGAATGCATGGCTTGCACCCAACCTGACGATGCGTTCGCGAGCGCTCATAAGCGGCGGTCTGTTCCTTGCACTCGTCGTCATGCTCACTGCAGCGGGTTATGGCATCACCCGCTGGTCCGAAAACCCTTCAGACACCGCGATGCTGCTTGCGTCACTCATCGTGCTTTCCATATGGGTTCCGTACCTGCTACTTCGCAACAAATACAGGTATTACGTTCCGACTACGCAATACGTACCTCCCGCCAAGCCCACCAAACCTAGCGAGCCCGCCGAAGCCGCCAAGCCCACTGAGCCCGCCGAACCCGCCCAAGAAAAACCTTCAGAAGATCCTGAAGGAAACTCTCAGCAGCAAGAGGATCCTCAACACAGCAGCGAGGCGTCCAATAGCGAACGCCCCGCGTAATCGCGCATCACAGTTGCACGCGGCGATCCTTGTAGTAGAACTCGCGGTCGTGTTCGCCGACCTCGCGCAGCACGCGGCATGGCGTACCCACTGCCACGACGTTCGACGGAAGATCCTTCGTCACCACACTGCCTGCGCCAACCACCACGTTGTCGCCGATCGTCACGCCGGGCAGCACCGTCACGTTCGCGCCGAACCAGCAGTTTTCGCCGATATGCACCGGCATGTTGAACTGATACCCTTGCGCGCGCAGCTCTGCGTCGATCGGGTGGCCAGCGGTTGTCAATGTCACATTCGGGCCAAACATCGTGCGTGAGCCGACGTAGATGTGCGTGTCATCCACGCAGGTGAAGTTGAAGTTCGCATACACGTAATCGCCAAAGTGAATGTGCGCGCCAGCCCAGTTCGCGTGGAACGGCGGCTCGATGTAGCAGCCCTCGCCAATTTCCGCGAACATCGAGCGCAGCAGTTCGTCGCGGCGCTGCTGCTCGTGCGGGCGGGTCTGGTTGTAGTCGCACAGCAGTTCCAAATGATCGGCCTGCGCAGCCATAATCTCTTCGTCGTTCGGGTAATACAGCTCGCCCATATGCATGCGTTCTGCTTGTTCGCTCATGTTGCTCCTTCGCAATCCTTAGTATTTCTCCACTGTTTAAATATCTTACTCTACGCAAGAAAATATATATTTTATGCAGCCGTGCACGGGCGGCGGTACGCTGAACACCATGACTTCGCAACCATCAAACTCAGCGAAACATATCGCGCAGAACAGCGAGCGCAGCAGCTCCCTCACTCGTTTTGTCTGGCCGGGCATCGGCGTGCTCGCGCTCATCGGCGTCGTGATTCTCACCGTCAGCGTGCACGCGCACGGCATTCTCGCGATCGACCGCGCGGGTTATGGGTTCATCTCCGCGCGCATCATCTCCGATTCGCTCACGCCGGTTATTCGCGTGGTCACCAAGGCGGCAAGCGCGGTCACGCTCATCACCATCGCCGCGGTGATGCTCGTCGTCACAAGTCTGCGACACCGCCCGCGTGTGGGTATTGCCGTCGCGCTCAATCTCGCGTTCATCGCGGGTATCAATGAGATTTTCAAAATGATTATGCAGCGTCCGCGCCCGAACGTGCCGAGGCTTGCGGTTGAGAACGGGTACAGCTTCCCGTCTGGGCACGCGATGGCGAGCACTGCGTTCTACGGGTTCCTCATCTACCTGACCTACCGCTATGTGCACAATCGCGCAGCCAAGTGGGTGATTATTGTGTTGCTGGCGCTGCTTGTGCCGACGATTATGTTCACGCGAGTGTATTTGGGCGTGCACTATGTGAGTGACGTGCTCGCCGGCTGCCTCTGCTCGATCGCGTGGCTCACGCTCGTCTGGGTGCCGATCATGAAGCACACCCTCCTCAAGTAGTTACCAGTCCTTCGCCTTCCTTACACAAAAAGAAAGAGGCTCGGGAAGGGAACCGAGCCTCTGACAGAAGAGAAGAGAGAAGAAGTATTCAGTTATAATTATCGCCAACCTCCCGGCTGGTGATTACATACTAAGCCCGCCATTCTTGGCACAACAGAAAAAGAAGCTGGGAACACGCATAAAACACCCTCGAATCTTCCTCAAACCACTTCTGTAACACCGTCGTGCGCATTCAGCAGGATAAGTCTGCTAACTGCACTCCAGTGATCTTCTTCGCGTGCATGCAACAGAACCGATCTGTGCAACGTGCGCTAGTGACTCTCCTCACGCACAAACAGCAGAACCAATCTGCACACTGCACGTTAACTCTCTTCCTCACGCACACACAACAGAATCCTCCTGTCCGCTGCACGCGAGCGCACTCCCTCACGCACACATAACAGAACCAACCTGTTCACTGCACACGAGCCTGCTCCCTCACGTGCATACAGCAGAACCGTCCTGTCCAGCGTGCAACAACGATCCTCCTTACGCACACGCAACAGAACCAATCTGCCCACTGCACGCGAACTCTCTTCCTCACGCACACACAACAGAGCCATCCTGCCCACCGCACGCGAGCGCGCGCGCTCGTCTGCAAATAGCAGAACCGATCTGTGCAGCGTGCGCCAACAGCTCTCCTCGCGTGCACGCAACGGAACCATCCTGCTGACTGCACGCGAGCGCAGTCCCTCGCGTGCTCGCAACAGAATCACTCTGTGCAGTGTGCGCCAGCGGCCCTCCTCACGCACACATAGCAGAACCAACCTGTCCACTGCACATGGGTGTACTCCCTCATCTGCATACAACAGAATCGTGCTGCAAAAAGCACGTGGGCTACAGCCGCGGGGCGCGACGATAGGCCACTGGCGCAGTAGTAACCAGTTCGAACAGCGCGCATACTGCCAGCACAGTAAGCGTTGCCAGCAGCCACCACTTCAGCGGGAACACCGTTGCCACCGAGCCAAAGGTCGGAGCCATGACCTGTGCGGTCCACCATGCGCCAAGCCAGATGCAGAATGCGGACTGCGCGCTCGCCACGAGCACGGCAATCATGAATTGCAAGAGTTGCTGAGCAATCTGCTGCATCGGCGTCTCGCCAGCCAGAGCGCCCATGGTCATCGTCGCGTGCTGGCGACGCCCTTCCATGACCAGCGACATCAGCGCGGAACTCATCGCCATCAGCAACGGCAACGCGCACAGTGCTATCAGAGAAGCAATGTCAGCCTGCACGCTCGACTCATTTCCGCCGTGAGTGGCGAGTGCCGAGGCGAGCGTCCACGCCAATGGCAGCAGCAATTGGCTCGGCAGGAGCAGATCGCCTCGCAGATTCACGACGCGCTCAGCGCTGAGCTCTCATATTTGATGCTGCATATGCGGCGCAATGCCGCGGATCCGCAGTTCGATGAGAAGTCGCGCGCGGAGTTCGCGTCGCTGGCGCAAAATGCCGGCGACGCGCTGCGCAAAGTGCGCGACATCGTGCACGATCTCTCCCCCGACGAGCAGACTACTGCTGTTTCCACCGGCGTCACTGACGAAAATATTGAACGGAACAATATTATTCAGTTACTGCGTGAAGACATCGAACACAGCGAGTCGATGCTGCGAGATCTGGGATTCACCGGCTCGATCTCCGTGCGCGGAGATCTGCGCACATTGCCCACGCCCGCGCTGGAGTTTGCGCGCACTGTATTGACCGAACTCGTGGCGAATATTATTCGCCACGGCGAACCCGCGCACTATCTCGTGCAGATATATATTGATAGCAGTCTCCGCATAGAGTCACGCAATCGCGTGCGAACAGCCTCCCAGTTGCCGCACTCCGGGCATGGTGTGGCGGCGCTCAGGCGTGCGGTTGCGCAGCACCACGGAACTGTGACCGCGCAGCTCGACGGCGACACTTGGCACACGGTGGTCACTGTGCCGCTGCCTTTCTTTCCGACCAATATATATACAGGTCGCAAAGGCTAGAGCAGTTTGGGCGCGCAAAGCAGCAGGCGGCAAAAGAACAAAGCAGAAAAAGAAAGAGGCTCGGGAAGGGAACCGAGCCTCTGACAGAAGAAGAGAAGAGAGAAGAAAATGTGTTCAGTTATTCAGTTGTGCCCAACCTCGCGGCTGGTGATTACATAATAACCAGCCCACTCTTGACGCAACTCTAAAGAAACCTGAGAGTTTTCTGAATTCTGTGCTGCGCCGGTGAAAAAGGAGATGCTGGCGTCACCGATAAGCGAGCAACCGCCGCCGGAAAGAGCCAGCGGAGGCATCCTGGCGCCTAATATTGCTTACGAGGCGACATTATCAGCGCTTTTGCGATGTATGTGATTCAGGAAACGTTGAAACTCCGCCGCTTTCCAACTGGCTTACCTGCGCAAACAGCCAATAACGTCTCCTTGTAAGCGAAATAGCGCGCAATAGCGGCAGTGGCCGGTTGCGCTGACTCAATGCAGCGCAACCGGCCACTGTCTGCAACCCTGTTCGCCGCTTCCTTATTGCGCAAGCGTGAACTGGGAGTTGTAGATGTCGGCGTAGAAGCCGTTCTTGGCGAGCAGTTCGTCGTGCGTGCCGCGTTCCACGATGTCGCCGTCTTTCATCACCAAAATCATGTCGGCGTCGCGAATCGTGGAGAGGCGGTGCGCGATCACGAACGACGTGCGGCCTTCGGTGAGCTTGTCCATCGCCTTCTGGATCAGCTCCTCGGTGCGCGTATCGACGGAAGAGGTGGCTTCGTCGAGAATCAGAATCGGTGAATCCTGCACCATTGCTCGCGCGATCGTCAGCAGCTGCTTCTGGCCTTGCGAGAGCGTGGACGATTCATCGAGCACCGTGTCGTAGCCCTGCGGCAGCGAGCGCACATAGTGGTCGAGCCCAACGGCCTTGCATGCGGCCATGATCTGCTCGTCGGTGACGCCCTCCTTCGCATAGGCCACGTTCTCGCGCACCGTTCCGTTGAACACCCAGGTGTCTTGCAGCACCATCGAGAACTGGTCGTGCACGTTCCAGCGCGGCACGTCTTTGGTGTTGATGCCGTCGATGGAGATGGAACCGCCGGCGATCTCGTAGAAGCGCATCAGCAGGTTGACCATAGTGGTCTTGCCGGCGCCGGTCGGTCCGACGATGGCGACCTTTTGGCCGGGTTCGATGTTCGCGGAGAAGTCATGGATGATGAGCTTGCCCGGGTCGTACCCGAACTTGACATGTTCGAAGCTCACACGACCCTCGACAGGCGTGATCTCGCCATTGCTGCCACGACCGAGCAATGGCTGCTTGTCGCTTTCGTCGGCGAGCTCCGGCTCGTTGAGGAAGCTGAACACGCGTTCGGAACCGGCGGCACAACGCTGCAGGTTCTGGAATGCCTGCGCGAACTGCGAGAGCGGCTGGGTGAACAGGCGGATGTACATCATGAAGGCCACGATCACGCCGAATTCGATCTTGCCATCCATCGCGAGCGCCGCACCCACCACGCAGACGACCACATAGCCGAGGTTGCCCACAAGGTTCATCATCGGCATCATCAGGCCCGAGAGGAACTGGCTCTTCCAACCGGAATCGTAGAGGTCGTTGTTGTAGCGTTCGAAGCGGCGAATCGCGTCCGCCTCACCACCGAACGCCTTGACGACGGTGTGGCCGCTATACATCTCTTCGACGTGTCCGTTGACGTCACCGAGCGCGATCTGCTGGCGCACGAAATACTTCTGCGACACCTTCATCACGACGAGCATCAGAATCATGCCGAGAATGCTCGCGCCCACCGCGCACAGCGCCATGATCACGTTGTTCTTGAACATCATCACCAATGCGCCGAAGAACAGTGTGATCGACGAGATGAGCGAGCCGAGCGACTGACCGAGCGTCTGCCCCACCGCGTCGACGTCGTTCGTGATGCGGCTCATCACATCGCCGGTGCTGTGCTCATCGAAGTATTTGAGCGGCAGCTTGTTCATCTTCTCGTCGATCGCCGTGCGCAGATTCTGCGCGGTGCGCTGTGTCACCGTCGCCATCATCCAGCTCTGCACATATGAAAGCAGAGCATACCCTGCGTAAAGCGCCACGAGTGTCCATCCGATGCGTGCCACCGCGCTCATGTCGATCGAACCGAGCACTGGCTTGCCGTTGACGAGCGCGGGCAGTCCCTTGGTGATTTCGTCGGTCATGTCACCGAGATAATCCGGGCCGATGATCTGGCAGATCGCACCGCCCACACCGAGGATGAGCGCGATGATGATCGCCGGAATATATTTGCGGCTGAACCGCATGAGATCTTTGAGCGCGCCGCCGAGATCGTCGGCTTTCTCCGTTGACGCTCCGCCACGAGGTCCGTGAGGACCCATTCCTGCTGGCATTGTATGTCCTTTCAAAACGACTGTTTCACATGAAACTTTGCGTGCCGCGAGCACTGTGCGTATGTGCGTGCGCGCACGCTCGAGTCTCCGAACTCATGCGCTGAGTTCTTCTTCGCTGAGCTGGGATTCGGCGATCTGCCTGTAGACTTCGCAGTTGTCAAGCAGTTCGCGGTGCGTGCCTT
>Tephra_p2__coassemble_1993_pt1 | contig 41973 bp, 32 predicted proteins | sample Tephra_p2__metabat2_low_PE_021 | metagenome-assembled genome bin Tephra_p2
GGCATATGTTTGAGGTGAATAATACCCCAAATATGACGGCAGCTCTTTAGCAACATCTTCAACCTGCTGAAGAGTGTTATCGGCAGTGCTCACCATGCCTTTGGCTTGGTTGACCAAGTTCCGCACAATTCCGATAGAAGGCTCTTCAAGATCGTTGATGCGATTAAGCTGCTTCATCAAATTGCTATTGGCGGTTGCCAAAGCCGGCAGCTCTTCGGTTATTGGCTCGATATTAATGCTGCCGTCAGAGAGCAACTTTGATTGCATAAGTTTTGTGGCGATATTAGCGTATTCAGGCGCATTCTGCTTCACTATGTCATCGACGATCTGTGTGAGATTCTGCGCAACACGAATATTGCTGCCGACGCCTGGCCATGACGCCACGAAACTCCACAGCCTATTGTGCGTAATCTCGTTTGCCTGCTTCGTGTTCTCCTGCATCTGAGAGATCGCGTCCGACATGTTGCTCAGATTGCCGCCTTTAACGGCATCTTTCACCACGGCAATGGCTTTTTCCTCATGGTTCTTCACCATGATGGCCTGAGTACCGAGTGTGCCGAAGAAACCGATGATCACAGCAAAAATGGCAATAAGAATCCATCCCCACCAATGGATGCGTTTATACCACGCTCTCTTCACAGCTGCATGCTTTTTCTCATTGCCTTCGGCAGTCTCAGACTTCTGCACTTCTGTCTGGGCCATACCCGACCTTTCGTTTCAGGAATCATGGGGATCAGGAACTATGATCACTTAAGAATAGTGTTTAACTCGTACAACGAGTGTAGTACCCCTGCCTGAATCGGCAAATGCCTCAAATCGGATCTCCACAATTTTACCTGCATTGTGCACGGTATTTTTGTTCTGTTACCGCTTTCGACGGCCGCCACCATTGTTGGTTATCGATATACCATCGTATAGTCTCACGCAAACCTGCTTCAAAGTTCGTGTGCATTGGTTTCCACTTCAACTCAGTACGCAGTTTTGTTGCATCAATCGCATACCTGCGATCATGCCCTGGGCGATCTTTTACCCATTCAAAGGCGTCTTCCGGCTGCCCCATTTCGCACAGAATAGCACGCATCACCGTGAGGTTATTCCGCTCACCATTAGCGCCAATTAAATACGATTCGCCGCTCCGTCCCCTAGTGAGTATGGCCCATACCGCACTCGAGTGATCATCGGTGTGTACCCAATCGCGCACGTTAAGTCCATCACCGTACAGTTTTGGCCGAAGCCCATCAATGACATTGGTGATTTGCCGGGGTATGAACTTCTCAACATGCTGATATGGACCGTAGTTATTTGAGCAGTTTGAGATGGTGGTGCGTAAACCATAAGTACGATGCCAAGACTGCACCAACATATCTGAACTTGCCTTTGATGCAGAATAAGGACTCGACGGACGATATGGTGAATGTTCAGTGAATCGCGCAGGGTCATCAAGTGCGAGATCTCCATACACTTCATCAGTGCTTATATGGTGAAAACGCACATCATACATGCGCGCTGCCTCTAGCAGATGAAATGTTCCTTCGACATTGGTCCTTATGAATGGTGCTGGATCTACGATTGCATTGTCATTATGCGACTCTGCGGCAAAATGTACAATTGCATCGTGCTCAGGCACTACCCGGTCAAGTAGTTCGTCATCACAAATATCACCGTGCACGAAATCCACGTTGTGAGAGAGTAATGAACTGATATTCTCTAGATTCCCGGCATAGGTGAGCGCATCAAGCACGGTGATATGCACTTCTGGGTGATTGCGATGCACATAATGCACAAAATTGGAACCGACGAAGCCGCATCCTCCGGTCACAAGAATATTACTGAACATCAGGCTGTGCTCCATTCACTTATGTGCAAGCGCAGTAACAACCGACCAAGCGGCCAAAGTGAGTCCATCGTGTATCATGCCCTGTTGAATCATCTGCTCGAACACCGGCACCGACACCCAGTGCAATACGCTCAATTCCCAATCAGTCTGCGCCGATGGATTATTCTCACAATCCAGCGTCACCACTGCAATGCGATCACGTAACATACCGGTATCAGCATGCACAATCTGACGAATGTGAGCTTCTGACACAGCCACAACTATGCCGGTTTCCTCTCGGAATTCGCGTACGGCAGTTTCTTCAACTGCTTCACCTTGCTCACCCATGCCTCGGGGAAATTCCCACTCCCACATCGTCAACGACGGTCGCCAGTGACGGCCCAAAAGAATATACGCAGCATCTCCAATATGGTGATATGCCACACAAATGGCACCGGTCTTTCCTTGCTTTACCGACGCAACATGAAATTGCACATGCTGACCCGAGGCTTTAACTTTAGCCTCGATTTTTTCCACTGTGTAGTCGGCACCGCCTTCTTCACGATACACTACCCGCTCATTCAAGACTTGCAGAGGTGATGCTCCTGATGGTTCTGCTTCAATCTGCTCTATGCAGTTAATATAGTCAATCATCAGTGATCACAGGCTCCTGTACAAGCTTAATTCTTATTAAGACTGACAATAGTTTTTTCCGAAGATTTTGCTCTAAAATACCATTGCAATACTTCATTTATTGTCGGCAATAAGTTCACAAAAAAGATTACCGCAATAATAATACTAATGGGCATAGTGCTACTAGTCAGCAAACCAGAATCCACGATCGCTGAAACGACTGCCGCTATGGCTACTATCAAAGCTGAGATACCCAAATTTTTCTGCTGATCTTTAAAGGTTTTTTCTTCAGTATCATCGCCAACTGCATATGAGATATCCCTCGTGGCATGCTTCTGCTCTCTTGCGCTGCTGTGACTATCGCATGCCCTCCACTGCGCAATAGTGCCACGATGCGCATAGCAGAAGTCAGCAAACGTCCCATCAGGCATTTCACCCAGTGCAATGGTGATTTCTCCGTCGAAGGATAACGAATGGCCTGGTTCTTGATTATCTTTGGAGTACTGCTCTACGAAAGAATTCTTGGTAGCACGCACAGTGATCAAATCAGCTTGAAGCAACTCTGCTACTGCAAGATCATAGATGTACTGATACCAATCCTCAAGATAATCATGTAACTTCAAATTATCGTTAGAAAGTCTATTTGCAAACCTCAATTGACGAATCTTTTTGAATGCATCGGTTCGTTTGAGACATTCTCCTATAGCATGTACCTCAGCAACTTCTTGATCGTTAAGTCTCCAGTTCTTTCGGAGCTGCCTGTCTAAAGTATCACAGCTAAGTCCATAATGGCCTATAAAAGATCCCCCAAAAGATCTTTTTTCATCGTTAGATGTTTTATCATGCGGATGTTCCTGATCTTCATATGCAACCAACCCACTATTCACTGCTTGAACCCATGAGCGCAATTGGTCAGTCAGAAAAGTGAATAATTGCACTGACCATTCTGTCTCATCTGCCGCTACTGTTGCAGCGTAGTGGGCAAATGCGTCAGCAATAATTGAACAAATGTCATCCGTCCCTTGATCGAAGTGCTCAAGACGTCGTGTGAGATATAGGTTATACTGCCCCATCTTCTCGATACCGGATCGCGTTACATGCAGTCCAGACATTGAATAATACATAGGATTCAGTGTGTAGACACCATATTCCTGCTGCGTGAAGAAAAACGACTTCATGCAGTGCTCAAGATCAGCTGCACGGCCTGAGATCACCAGCACTGCGTTGTCTTTGCTGAAATTCCCCAACATGTCATTGATGCGCTGAGGTCCCAAAGAGAGGAAAAATATTCCATCGAGCAATTGGTTATATGGAATCACAATGTTTTCCGCATACAGATACGCAGAACGCATGATTCCCGCGAATCTATTGGCATATTCAGGGTACAACGATAGCAAACGCTCGTTTTTCTCTGCATCAAGATCCCTGCAATATGCTCTCATGCATGATTGCACCTCATTATTGCTTAATCGTGTCTGTTTACCCGGAACTTGCTCGTCATCATTCGCGCAAGTTATTTCTGGAAGCGTCTGGGTTAGTGTGCTCTCAAAAGCAAAGTTATTGCGATGCCATTCATGTTGGGTGATGTCAGCCCAGGTTCGGCTCTGCTCCAATGAGTCAAGGTTGGCAATAACGACCCTGTTAATCTTTTGATTTGCCTGCGTCTTCTCGCTCTTTCCTCGCATCGCCGCCCCTGTCAGCCGATCACTTGCTCCGCTAAGAACTTGGGCTCAGCGAAACTGAGCCCGTCAGGAATCTCACTGTTTTTCAGTGTAAAGCATGCCTGCCACAGATACATTCATATCGTTTGCCAGGTCTGCAAGCGCGTCAAGTTCCTCGTATGAGGTTTGCTGGCGTCCAGCAACGCCGATGAGATCTGCACCAACCTGTGCAGCAGTCAATCCATCGGCTGGCGATGCTGTAACCAGCATCACATAGTCATAGTCTGCAGTCACGGCCGACAAGAACTTTACCAGTGCTTCGTTCATGAGATCCATTGCATTCAGTGGTACAGGACCAGCTGCGATAGCATCCACTGCCTTGCCATTCATATTCACATGCTGAATGCTGTCGTGCACACTCAAACGTTGCGCCAGCACGTCAGTGAACCCTTGCGCTTCACGCAGTTGCAGCACAGGTGCCAATTCATTGTGCTCAAATGTGGCGTCAACGAGTAGCACACTGCCACTGTCTGCCAGAGTACATGCAATACCTCTGGCTATTTCACAGGTAGTGTGTACCAATGCACTATCACCTATTGGCGTAAACGCAAAGCAACGACTATGCGTTTCCACATATGGAGATGATACCGTGAGACGACTGCTGATGAGTTCAAAACTCTTCATCTTGGATTCATCTGACGTGTTTGCAACTTCGCCTATCACCGGCACATCAATATGCATTTCGAGGTCTTTGCGATTCTTCACGCGACGGGAGCATGCATCTTGAATCAATTCGGCAGTAATGCCTAGCAATAAGCCCAACAGAGCTCCACCAAGTACCATGAATTTATTTTTTGATCCACGCATCAGCGCAGCGTCTTCTGCCTTTTGAATCGTTTGCGCCTGCAGTGCATACTGGGACTGCGCGGATTGCTGACGAATCAGTTTACCATAGGAGGCACTGACTGCATTTGCGATCTGCACCGCGGAATCAGCGTCGCTCTCAGAAGCCGCGACGCTAAGAATCGAAGTATCTTGTGTATTCGCCACTGATATCGTATTTGCAAGCTGGCTCGTGCTCATACTGAGGTGCAACTCATCAATAACCGGCTGCAGCACGCTTGAGCTTTTGCACACATCTTGAGCATTCGACGCTTGCAATCTCAAATATGCCGTTGAATCAGTTGTGATCAAAGGACCTGAATAACCGTCCGCGCCCGAGTCACTTGTATTTTCTGACACCGACAGCAATACCTTGGTCTCAGCAACATAACTGAACGACTCACCGCGCTGCATAAACATGGCCAGTCCAGTAACCACAGCAAAAACCACAAGACCCGTGATCCAATGGGCACGGAGAATATGCCAGAAACCGCGTAGAGTTACACCACTGTCTTTTTCGTCTCTAACCAATTGACTGTATTGCTGTGCCATAACACACCTCTAGTAGATCCATCAACTCCATCTAGTTCCATCTGCCACGTACATTATCACGGAACAAAGTGACATAAAACCAAGCAGCAAACCGATTCTACGCAAAAGAGGAATATACAACTAATTACATGAAGTTGATGCTTCAAGCGTACCTGTTCAACTACGGCATTATAAATGTCAAGATATACTGTCAAATATAGTAGAATTTGAGTTTATATTGTACATCACACAGTTTTAAGGCGATTATGCAGTCTTCATCAGCGATACCAACATTTAGCGTTGTTATTCCAGTCCATAACGTCGAGACGTACTTGCCGCGACTCTTTACAACATTACGCAATCAGAACCTCGAACAGACAGAGATCATTTTCGTTGATGACGGTTCCACAGATCGTTCTCCGCAACTGCTGGATGAGGTCGCCAATGAAGAGCATTTCGTAGTGCTCCATCAAAACAACCAAGGTGTTGCAACGGCGCGCAATAATGCGGTAGCACACGCTAATGGCGACTACCTGTGCTTCATCGACCCTGATGACAATGTGAGTGATGGTTATTTTGCAACGTTGCGGGAAACCGCCGCGCGCACGCATGCCGATCTTCTGCTCACCGATTGGTGGAAGATGAAGGATGACGGCATCGAGCGTAAAGAGATCAGCATGCTGAGCGATGCCGATAATCTTGATGCGCACGCTGTGCTCAACACCATTTTGCATACTGATACGATTATCGGGTCACTGTGGGCCAAAGCTTTCGCACGGCACTTGTTCACCAACAATCCATTCCCCCCACAACGCACATGCTCTGATTTCGTGCCGTGCGTCACTGCCATCGCGAATGCCCGCACCGTGGCATATGCATCTGGAATTCATTACGAATACACTTCGTCGCGCCCAGATAGTCTGCAAAACAGCCAAAGCGAGCAAGACGTGCGTGATTCCGTGCTGGTGCATCAGCAGTTCTCACACCTTCTGCAAGAAAAATTCCCCGATCTCATGCCCTCTGCAGAACTCGACATGCTAGGAAGCCGCATGCAAGCGTGTATTCACACGTGCCGTTCCGCAAAAATCTCTCCGAAGAGACGCAAACACGTGTTTTATGAGTATCAGCGCGGGCTATTCTCGCATATTCCTCAAGTATGGCACGAGCACATGGGTAGCAGAAAAGATCGTGTGCTGTATACGATTATCTCGCTTGGATATGTCCCCGCTCAGGCTGCTCTCAAGACACGCGCACATATCGCCAGAGCACGGCACTAGTTTGGAAGAAGGAACTGTGAACGCGCTAGATCAACTCTCTTATATCCGCAAGAACTACTCCACCAGACTTGCCATGACCAAAGCAATGACTACCGTTGCTGCTCAATTGGGTAAGTTCACGCATTTCTCCCCTGCGGCATTGTATGACTACTCTTCCAATATCGTAGAGAAGCAATTGCTCTCAAAGTACGGCGACTTTCTCTCTACATGGATCATGGCGCACCCTGAAGAAACAGCAACACCATTTACCACACAGGCTCCTCATGCATGGATGTGTTGGCTGCAGGGGGAAGATGATCTACCGCCATTGCTACAACGTATCACCAATGTGCAAAAACATATGCTTGAAGACTATCAATATACAGTAATCTCACTTGAAAACATTGATGATTATGTTGAATTCCCAGCATATATTCATGATAAATTCCGTGCTGGCGATATTTCTCCAGTGCATATGACAGATCTGATGCGTGTGGCCCTGCTTGAACAATATGGCGGCCTATGGATTGACGCTACTGTGCTACTCACTCAGTCTGTGCCACATTCAATATTTGAATCTCCGTTCTACACGATCAAAGATTTGGATACGCATTTTGCACAGTCGCAGAAATACCCGGAGATCAGACGCTGGGAGGGGTATATGATCGCCGGACAACCTCACGCGCTGCTGTATTCATGGATGAAAGACTTCCTATTCAACTATTGGAAGCACGAAACTCGCTTGATTCATTATTTAATGATCAATCAAGCCGCTTTAATAGGCATCGATAACATCCCCATCATCCAAGACGAATATATGCAACTACCATCATCGAACCGGTCCTGCGAGCTACTTGCCCCACAATTGAAAAGTGGCCAATTCAATTCTTTGGATGCGTTGATTCGCGATGGCACCTACGCATTCAAATTGTCGCGACACGTCCCGTACGAAGAGACTGCTTTGAGCACATTATTTGCAACAATTCATGCATAAACTTGTTGAGCCGATATATAGAATCGTGTAAACGAGTGCCAGTCATATACAGACATGACAACCAAAGCGAATAAAATACATATGAAAATCATATAGAGTACTCTGCTATATATAAATTGATCATATAGATTCGATACACGTACAGAGAAACTAGATGAGTTCGACTGCGACTGGAGACCTATTCGCTGGTTCACCTGATTACGTTCAATTAGACCCTGCATCACCCATGCAACTAGTGGAAGCGCAGCATACCAAGCAAGCGATGTGAATCTACGAAATGGTGTACCTGTTAGTGCAGATCCCACACACACCAACATGATGATTATAAAGAAACGGCAATAACGTTGCGCCGTCTGCTGCACGTTGAACCGTGCATAATATCGTGCAAGGAGCACAATACCAATACACATGCATAAGCGTAAAGCTGCAGTTGCTTGAGCCAAAGGACTAGCAAACAGTTCAAAGTTTGAGCCGAACATGTAGTAGCCATTCATTTTAGATAGCAAAATCTGTACAGCGGATCCAGCTCCGATCTTTGCCAACACCCATACCGGCACATACGTCAACAACGGGTACAGCGCTATGAAAAAATAAATAACTCGTAAAATGCCAGTTCTGGTTATTCTCGAAAGTAACACAGCAGCTAGAACGACCACCGAACTGAAATGCAGCAACGTTGCGGCAACAATAATCACACATCCTGCAATTGGCTGCCGATTGCGCAGCCAAAGATATGCTCCAGCAATTGCCATTGCGAATGAAGCACCCTGTCGTACGCCAAAAACAAAACCTGGCATATTAACGATGATCATCACAAAAACGAACATAAACAGGAATATGCCTCGTGAAATGTGTTTTTTAGCCCATTCGCAATATATGACCAAAAACAATGCGCCATAAAGCAGAAATGCCGATATAGCTTTCAATAAATTCACATCATGAAAACCTGCAGCAATAGCTATCAATACCGTTGAAAGCGGATTCAACGCATATAGATCTGCAATTTGTGAGACACCATGTTCCTCTACAAGATGCACTTCAGTAGCGATACGCTCCAAATCAGTATAGGAACCAGGCACCGGTTGCACGTAATAAGCCATCACAGCCATTCCTAACGTGAACAACAGTAATACTACAGCGCTTAATGAGCGTGCACGTTCAAACATAAATGACGTAGTCACAGTTAATAGACACGTACCTAGAACTAACATAAGTGGGAGTGCAAGAAGAAAAGGCACAATATCACTCCATGCTAATGTTGAATTTCATCAGTGGGTATACCGATATCCGCAATGTATATTACCCCCACTTCCTAATCTATCTATACCGTTTCTAGGGTAGACGAACCTATAGATTGTATTAAAAGCATCTATTATTTTTCGTCGATTGAGAGAGGAATAGATATGTCAAAACATGCTTATCTTATCATGGCACATAGCTCATTTAGCGAATTGCAGTATCTACTCTCGATGATTGATGATGCGCGCAATGATATTTTCCTTCATATCGACAAGAAAACTAACAACGTACCGATGAATGAGCTTACTAACAGCGTGCATCATTCCAGACTGTTTTTTACGCCTCGGTTGAATGTTGTGTGGGGAGGATCTTCCCAGATCGACTGTGAAATGCTGCTCTTTTCAGAAGCTGCCAGGGTTAGCCACTATGACTACTACCACCTGATTTCCGGCGTAGACGTTCCAGTGAAATCACAAGATTATATTCATGACTATTGCCAGCGCTACCGCGGATTGAATTTCATCACTTCTGCGCAAGACGGTGAACGCGGTCACGATCCAGCTGCCATCGCTATGCGTTACGATCAATACCACCTGTTGCAGAACACTTTGGTTGGGAAAAAACGCAACTTGGCAAAATATATCGACTTCGCTTCTTGTTACGCACAACGAGCTATCGGTATTCATCGTGGTAAAAACCGTGTGTTCCACAAAAGTTTGAACTGGGTGAGCTTGACTGATGGGTGCGTACGATTTCTATTGTCACGTCAACAAGACATTCGCAAAACATATCGTTTCACCTATTGCTGCGATGAAGTGTTCATCATCTCCGAAATCTGGGGAACTCCATTAGAGTCAACACTTGCGCCTCAAGGCAATCTTCGTTTCATCGAATGGAAGCAATATTCGAAACATGACTCTTCACCACGTCCGATCGAAATGGGCGATCTGACTACTCTGGAATCACCAGACATTTTGTTCGCCAGAAAATTTGTATTGCCACAATGCGCCCCCGTGATTGACGCAGTGAAACGCTCGTGGAACAACTAGCGTCTTATTCTTTCAATATTGATAGCGCCGTCAAGCGCTAAGCAGCAATGGAACTTAAGCAATACCGCGAACACGGCAATAGATTTCGCTGCGCTTGCATAATCGAGCTGGCATAGTGCTTCGTTGTAAGGTTCACTGCTGATAATGCGGAGTAACTCTCGTTTTTTATCACGATATGTTTGCGGATTCTGTGGGTGAAATATCCAAAACAGCATGTATGAATGCACACTTTGAATCACACGTGCATAAAATGCCTGATCCAAACGCTTATCATGTGAAAAAGTGTCGAGAAAAACTTTCGTTTCGTTATTCACTCGTGTGAACGTCTGTAGAATATCTGGCGAGTATTCACGACTTGAGGATCCCTCTACCACCCGATAATGGTAGAGAGCCTGTGGCAGATATGCTACTCGCGCGGCAGCTTGCACAGCATACAAGTTAAAGATATTGTCTTCCATGCGGCTCATGCCCACAGGGAAGTGCAGGTCGTGATCGCGGAGAAATTGTGTTCGGTACAGTTTCGCCCAAGGTACTCCAACGGCGATGTACGGCGGATTGTAATATTTGTTTTTCCCGAAAATCTGCAGCAAAGTGCGCACGCGCGTCTCATCATTCCATGCGAAAGCACTATGCTCGGGGAAAAAATGATTCATTGCGCTGTGAGAGCCACGTTCAACCATGCAATCGCAAATTACTATATCTGCATCACTTCGACGCCCAAGTTCAGCAAGTCGGCTGAGAAATGTTGGGGCAATCCAATCATCGGCATCGATGAAAGCGACCCATTCGCCTGAGGCATGGGCAATGCCATTGTTCCTAGCTGCAGCAACACCTTGGTTGCTCTGGTGCAATACAGTGAATACGTTTGAGAAACTCTCGCACATACGCACAGTGCCGGTATCCGTCGAGCCATCATCAACAACAATGACTTCAACATTGTTGCAATCCTGAGCTTGCACGCTTTCCAAGCATTGCTGCAAATAAGTCGGATCAGCGTTGTAAACGGGAATCACAATGGAAACGGCTGGAGTTTTGCTGGGCATCATAGTCCTTTTCCATATAAAAACGTTTTGGCTCGTCCGGTGCCTACACCTCTTAATGTGTAGGCACCGGACGAGCCAAAAAACTATATTTAATCCCTACGGAACAGATCGCGCGTATACACCTTGCTGCTCACATCACCGAGTTCGTCGTTCCAACGGTTGGCGACGATGATGTCAGAGCGCTTCTTGAAGGAGTCAAGGTCATGCGTCACTTCGCTGCCGAAGAATTCGGCGTCGTCAAGCGTCGGCTCATAGACGATGACCGGCACGCCCTTGGCCTTGATGCGCTTCATGATGCCTTGGATGCTCGACTGACGGAAGTTGTCGGAACCCGATTTCATCGTCAGACGGTAGATACCTACGACTGGGCTCTCGACGCCTTCGATCTTGTTGAGAATCTGCTCAGCAATAAAGTCTTTGCGCGTACGATTCGATTCGACGATGGCCTCGATGAGGTTCTGCGGCACATCGGCGTAGTTGGCAAGCAGCTGCTTCGAATCCTTTGGCAGGCAATAGCCGCCGTAGCCGAAGGAAGGATTGTTGTAGTGACCGCCGATGCGCGGATCAAGGCACACACCGCGAATGATCTCGGCGGTGTTGAGTCCACGGCTCTCCGCATAGGTGTCGAGTTCGTTGAAATATGCCACGCGAAGTGCGAGGAACGTGTTGGCGAACAGCTTGATTGCCTCGGCTTCAGTTGTACCGCACACAAGCTCTGGAATGCCCGTGGTGCCGTCTGCGTTCACACGCGTCTGCTCTTCAGGATCAGCGCCCTGCGCCAGCAACTGCACGAAGTTCTGTGCTGCGGCAACGGCTTCAGGATCGTCCATTGGTGCACCAGCAACGATGCGGGATGGATGCAGGTTGTCATACAGCGCATGGCCTTCACGCAGGAACTCCGGGGAGAACAGAATCTTCTTGTCACCGGTCTTCTCACGCAGCTGAGCGGTGTAGCCCACTGGAATCGTGGATTTGATGACGATCCAGCAATCCGGATCATATTCACGAATGGCCTTGATTGCCGCTTCAACACTCGAAGTGTCGAAGTAGTTTTTCTTCGAGTCATAATTCGTCGGCGTAGCCACCACCGCATAGTCGGCACCGGTGTACGCGACCTGCGGGTCGAGCGTCGCCTGGAAATCCAAGTTCATCGTGCCATCGCGCTTGCCATCGAGGAAGCGCGTGATCTCCGTATCGACGATCGGGCTCTCGCACTGGTTGAGCATCTCCACTTTCTGGGGCACGATGTCGAGCGCATGCACTTCATTGTGCTGCGACAGCAGCAAAGCGACCGACAGACCAACGTACCCTGTTCCAGCAACTGCAATTTTCATTGGGACTCGATTCTCACATAATAATCAATATTAAATAAACAATTAGTAGTCTGCATTCCAAAATTAAAAACTACTCACGTATTTTTTTCCTGTCAATTTCGAAAGTATGAAGCTGCCTCCCTTTTTCACCCAATTCACTGGTTCCGGGCTAGTCGTTGGCAGCTCAGCGTATGCAACGTGATTCGTGTTGATCCACACATCAAGCAAACGCTCACTTACGCGTCCGGGATAGCGAGCATGGAATGCCGAGTATTGGGATGGGTCGAGTCGCTTTTGCAGCTCGAAAAGAATCGGAAACAGCCACTCGCAGTAAGCATCGAAATGTGCCTTGTCCATGACCATCATATTGAACAAATGTGCGCTACGAGACCTCATTTGCGTATCCCAGGCCGCCACATAGTCCGGATGCATATCGACAAGCACCCCGCGGGCAACATCGAGTTGTTCGGCATACATAGTTCGAGCATACTGCGAGTAGATAGTATCGATGTAGTAGTTTCTCTTCTTTGGCAAAACCACAGATTCTTTGCGCAGCACTCGCTTGAGCTCCGGCTCAGTCACCATCCTGCGATCTCGTGGTGAAAAATGCCTACGGAAAAACGATGGAGAAGCAAGATACCGCCTGTAGTGCATTAGTCCTATGTATTCACTATTGCAGTTTTTCCATAGCCAATACATACCGGTCAACTCACTGAAATAGTTATTCAGATTCGAGATATTCTCACCGGTATCGTCACCAGTGAATCCCTCTAACTTGTATGGATGTATTGCCGCTCCAACATGCAGAGGTACGTACATTGGATCTTGAGGCATCGGGTAGTCTTTATGAGCCGCCACCCCGATCGTAATGTCACGCACACCATTTGCTGCACTCTGTTGTGTATTTTGAAGCATATCGTGCATTATAATGTCATTTATAGAATGTTGCATTAGTACGCACCCTGCGGATGAATTACGATGCCAATTGTACGTAGAATATACACGATGTCACCCATCACGCTCCAGTCCTGCACATAACTCACGTCAAGCTGGCGGCTCTCCTCTTCATTCAAGTCGTTGCGACCGGAAACCTGCCATGGACCAGTGATGCCAGGCTTCACCAGAAGACGCGTGGCATACACCGGATCGTATTCAGCGACTTCAAACGAACGCTGCGGACGCGGACCGACAACGCTCATGCTGCCCATGAACACGTCGAAGAACTGCGGGAGTTCGTCGAGGCTCGTCTTGCGAATAAAGTTGCCCACTCGTGTGATGCGCGGATCGTGCTTCAACTTGTAGCGAGCGCCCATCTCCTGACCGTTCGCCTCGAGCACTTCCTTCAGGTGTGCGTCAGCATCCACGCGCATAGAGCGGAACTTGTGGATGTAGAACGGTTTACCGCGCAAACCAATACGCTCCTGCTTGTAGAAGATCGGTCCACCGTCTTCGAGTTTGATTGCGAGCGCCACGATCAGCATGATCGGCGAGGTAATAATAATCGCAATGGTAGAAACAACGATATCGAAAATGCGTTTCTTGATCTGTGCAGCAGGTGAATACTGCGGCAGGCTGATCGTCATGATGCTCATGCCCTGAATATTGCGCATTTGCGTGGCATGCTCGGCAATATCAAGAGCAGAAGTGATCAATGCCAACTCAAGATTCACCGACTCCATCTGCAACGCAAAAGTGCTCAGGTTATCGGAGAAACGGTCGAGCACATCGGTCACCATAACCGTTTGCGCACCGGTTTCGGCGATGCGGCTCGCCAAATGATCCCCATATTCGATCACCTGAATCGGCTGAGCCCATGAGTCGCGTATCTCTTTGTCCATCAAAGCGAGATTTGGATCCGCCTCGACCAAGCCAGTCTTTGCATTGATGCGAATCGGGCACACGCGAATCGGCTTGTAGTTGAGCTGCCTGCGCTGGTTCAGGAACTTCAGGATCTGCCCAATGCCTTCAGGCGAGCCGACGATAACAGTCGGGTACGAATACTCACCTTTGCGATGCTGCCGAGTCAAGAAAATACGTGCAATGAAGCGTACGATCATCTCAGCAATCCACACTGACAATGAAGTCATGCATACTGCAAAGAATGAAACATTTGTCTGAATAATGAAGTCAAGAGCACAAATAGAAATCCATGCAATGAAGCCGCCTTTAAGCAGCAATACATTGAGTTGGTAACCGTCCGCGAACACGTGCCGGTGATACACGCCAGCCACGTGCATGCAGAATACGTAGATAATTGCACAAACCACCGAATAGAAATATGGATTCACCGGCAAATTCAGTTGCAGACGTGTGGTGATTAAGTTCATCTCGTGCGACAGGGAGAGAACCACCATACTGACCGCGAAATATACCACCGCGTCAAAAATCATTAGCGCAAGGTTCATCACAAAACGCCAGTGGAGTACTCTGCTTGAGCGAATATCCACTTCTTCAGCGAGCTGTGCATCACTTTTCGCCGTCATACTTCTCCCTTGCCTACAATCTCAACAAACAGTCCGCTGCAACTTCTCTACGGAGAGAGTTTCTTCACTACAACGCTTAATCATAACCTAATAGCTTCACAAATTATTATTTTAAACTTTTATTCTTGTTTTTATTTTGTTTTGCAGCGCTATAAACCGTTGCTCCAGCAAACCTGAGTGTACAATACCGCTCTGAGAGAATCGTCAATCGTTCGAGACACACTAAAGATACATTTCGCGCGTACTATCGCCTATTTGCGAAGCATTATTGCATAATCGGCACAAACTGCTTGATTTCGCTTGATTCAGGAGGCTTGTTATGACAACTATTTCCGACGCCAATATTGACAACAACGATGCGCAAGACGACGAGCTCGCCCAGTTCGAGGAGGGCGTCAATTCGATGCTGGAGACCGGCGAGCTCGATGATGCTTTGACCGTCACCGACGAGAACGGCGTGGCACAAGTGCTGCCGGTGCTCGATGACGAACCCGTTTCCCACCTGCTGCAAGGTGTTGAGGAGCTCGGCGGTGCTGCCAACGTGTTCGTGCGCACCACCGAGGGCATTGCCGTTCTCACGGTGAGCGAATACAGCCCAGAGCACACTGACGACGATGCCGAAGACAGCGTTGATGACTCCGCCTCCGCAGACGAGGTGCTCGACGCCGCCGAACTCGATGATCTCGAGGGCAATGACTGAGCACGGCGAGGAGCATAGCAAGGACCACGGCGATCAACACACCGACGATAACCGCCGCGCAGCAGCGCCGGCAACCAAGCCGAGCACACCGAGCAAGCCATACACCCGCGATGTGCATCACGAGCGTAAGCTCACGCCTCCCGCTCCCCCGCGCTCGGGGCATCTCAAGAGCCTGTCGCAAGTGCTCACTCGGCAGGAGGCGTACCGCGACGGCCACTTGTCTCGCAAAGCGTTCGCTTCGCTGGCTATTCTGACGTTCATCACGTTCATCGGCAACTTCACACAGTTGCAACTGAGTGCCGCGCTGCCGACGCTGGTGGATGATTTTGGCATCACGGTGACGCTCGGCCAGTGGATGACGTCGATTTTCCAGTTGACGATGGGCGTCATGGTGCCGCTGACCGCATACTTGACACGTCGCTTCTCCACGCGCCAGATCGTGATCACGTCGATGACGGTGTTCACGGTCGGATCGGTGCTCGCTTGGCTGAGCCCCACGTTCCCGCTTGCGCTGTTCGGGCGCTTCCTTGAGGCGGTTGGCACCGGCGTCATGTGGCCTGTGCTGCAGATCACCGTGTTCTCGATTTACCCGCTGGCTCGGCGCGGCATGGCGATGGGCATTGTGGGCATGGCGATGGCCGTCGCCCCCGCCATCGGCCCGACTCTGGGCGGCGTGCAGACCGACGCGAACGGCTGGCGCTCCATCTTCCTCTCTCTCACCGTTATCGGCTGCATCTCGATTCTGCTCGCCGTGTTCGGTTTGCATAATTTCGGCAAGTCAGACAAAACCGCGCGCGCTGATTTCTTCTCCGTTGGTTTGTCGATCATCGGCTTCGGCGGCTTGATGTTCGGCTTCACAAATATTCAGGCATACCCGTTCTCCGCGCCGATCGTCTGGCTGCCTATGGTCATCGGCGTTGCGGGCATCGTCTGGTTCGTGCTTCGCCAGATCTTCAGTGAGAAGAAGTTCAAGGAGGGCAAGAGCACTCGCCCCGCTTTGCTTGATCTCTCGGTTCTGAAAAATAAGTATTTCTCGATCGGCACGGTTATCGCTTCGCTGAGCTTCTTCGCATTCAGCTCGCTGGTCGTGCTCATTCCGCTTTATATTCAGAACTGCCGTGGCTACAGCGCGACCATCAGTGGTTTGGTGATGCTGCCGGGCGCGATCGCACAGGCGATCTCGCAGTTCTTCGGCGGCCGCGCGCTCGACCGTTTCGGCGCACGCCCTGTGGCGATGGTCGGCACGATTCTGCTGTGCTTCGGCACCACGATGATGAGCACGATCGGCTTGCACACGTGGATCTGGATGATTTCGATCTATCAGTTTATTCGGCAGATTGGCATGGGTTTCGTGATGATGCCGGTGACCACATGGTCACTCAACTGTTTGAAACCGGCTGAAGTGTCCGCTGGCTCGGCGGTGACGAACACTGTGCGTCAGATCGCAGGCGCGATTGGCTCGCCGGTGATGATTCTCATCATGTATTCGATCGCCGCAGCTCAAATGGCTGGCGGCCAACAGGCGATTCCCGCCAATGTTGCAGGCATCGAATGGGCTCTGCGCATCAGCGCGATCATCAATTTCGTGATGATTCTGATGGTTGTGTTCGGTGTCAAGGGCGAAGACGCCGGCTCTACTCGTGCCGCCGTCCGTCGTGCCCTTGCCCACGCCACTCCTCACGCCACCAAGTAAGTTGATCGGATAGCGCAGGAGCAGGCCCCTACTTCCATTTCTTCCTTGGAGGTCGATCCACAAATAGTGGTAGTCACTAGGCTTTGCCCATGAAGGTGAGGGCGATCAGCAGCACGTTGAGGAGCACGATCACCACGACGACCGCGATGCACAGCACGTGCTTGGCGGTGCTGTCGACGTATTTGCCCATCAGATCACGGTTGTGCGTGTAGCTCATCAGCGGGATGATCGCGAACGGAATGCCGATCGACAGAATCACTTGGCCGATCACCAGCGCTTCGGTCGGGTTGTTCGACAGCGCCAGCACGAACAGTGCGGGCACGAGCGTGGTGATGCGGCACGCCCACATCGGCAAGTTCCAGTGCAGCAATCCCTTCATGATCTCCGAGCCAGCGTAGGTGCCGACCGATGTGGATGAGAGGCTGGAGGCGAGCAAACCGATCGAGAATATCGTGCCCACAGTGGGTCCGAGCACCTGCGCGATCGCGTGCTGTGCGCCTTCGATCGTGTCTGTACCAGTCATGCCATGCAGTGAATTAGCTGCCAGCACGAGCAGGCAGATGTTCACCGTTCCAGCGAGCGCCAGCGCCCACACCACGTCGATGCGGCTACCGTGCAGCATCTCTTTGATGCTCGGCTTGTGCTTGCGTTGTGCGTAATGGTCGTTGACCAGCGTGGAATGCAGGTAGATGGCGTGCGGCATCACCGTCGCTCCGAGCATCGATGTGGCCATCAGCACCGAAGCGCCGTCGGTGAACCGTGGAATGAGTCCTTCCGCCACTTTCAGCGGATTCGGTGGGTCGATGAAGAGTCCGGCGATGAATCCGAACGTGATCACCAGCAGCAGTCCGATCACCAGTCGTTCGAAGATCTTGTGCGTCGCCCCGCCTTGGAAGAACAGCAGCACGGTGGAGACGGCACCGATCACTACGCCACCGAGCAGCAGGGGCAGGTTGAACAGCAGGTTCAAGGCGATCGCGCCGCCGATCACTTCCGCCAAATCGGTGGCGATGGCGATCACTTCGGCCTGTGCGAAGAAGAGGAAGCGTCCGCCGTTGCCGAGCCTATCCCCCAATATCTGCGGCAGGCTTTTGCCGGTCACGATGCCGAGTTTCGACGCCTGATATTGAATGAGCACCGACATGCAGTTGGCGAGCACGAGCACCCATACGAGCAGATAGCCGTAGCGAGCGCCGGAGGTCAGGTTCGCTGCCACATTGCCTGGGTCGACGTAGGCGACGGCTGCGACGAAAGCTGGGCCGAGCATGCTGGCCAACGCGTGCATCGGCTTCTCCGGCTTGCCTTCTGCACGCTGCTCTATCGCCGTATCTTGTGCGCGTTGCGCGTTCTGCGCAACGGTGGCGATGTCTACCACAGAATCGCCGTCATGCCTGTCGACGTGTTCCTCGCGTTCGAGATTGCCGTTGCTGCGCTCATGCTGCTCTCCGCGCGCTCCCCAGTCCTGCCGTGTGCTCACCTTGCGACCCTCACTTCAACCCTCAGCTCCGTCGGCGCCCAGTATCTTCGGCGCCGATCACTCGATCAGTTGTGCTCGAGTTCTCTCGTCTTGTTCCGGTTTAGGTTTTAGGTGGCTATTGTATCTACGGGAAATTCTTTCGCGCCGCGCTCAATTTGCGGGAATTTCCTGCCCCGGGCACGAGTGCAGTACACTTTGCATCGCACGTTTCTCATTGGTGGTCACGGAGAGCCCATATTTGTCTTTGACACCGATCTGCCGAGCCACGTAATCGCAACGATATTCGGAGTTCGTCGGCAGCCAGTACGCCGCCGATGCCGAGCCTTTCGCCTGGTTCGCCGGTCCGTCCACTGCGAGCAGGTTATACGGGTCGTTCGCGAATTTCACACGCTTCGACGAATCCCACGAATTCGCTCCCGACTGCCATGCGTTCTGCAATGCCACAACATGGTCGATTTGCACGGCAGAGCTTGTTTTCTGCCCGCGCGTGAAGTGGATCGTCTTGCCGGTGTATGGGTCGTTCAGCGTGCCGGATTTGACTTTGCAAGAATTTTTCGTGACATATTTCACATCGGTCAAGTCGCGCGCGAGAATATCTTCGCGCACATCGCAGCCGTCGCCGTCATCGTCTGTTTCGCGGAAGCCGAAGAGGTCGCGTTCGTAGCCGTCCGTCGACGGATTATCGTCGACCGGCAGTTTGTTCAGCGTCTCCGCCGCCGTTCCGGTGGCTGTGTATTGCCCGGTGATGTCGGCGACACGATTATCGATACGCGGCAGAATCATGCCGACAGTGATGCCCACCACCACGGCGATGAGCAGCAGAATCAGCACGCGCTCAAGCGGCGTGGTGTTGCGGCGGCGACGGAAATACTGGGGTTTTCGACTACGACTCATATTCTCAGATTCTACAAAGATCAGCGCGTTGTGGCGCGTGGAATCACATACGAGAACGTCTCGATCAGTTCGGGATCGTGTATCTGCCCGTTGATTCTGCCGAGAATGCGGTCGACCGCGGTCGGCGCGAGCCAGTCGAGGCAGCTCGCCATCGTCGTGAGCGGCTGCTGCAAGTATTCGGCTTCTTCGATGTCGTCGAAACCGATCACCTGCACACTGCTCGGAATCTCGATTTGCGCGGCGGAGAGCGCGGAGATCGCGCCGATGGCGAGCTGATCGTTCAACGCCACCACTCCGTCGAACGGCACGCCCGACTCGATCAGGCGCGCGGTGGTGTGGAAGCCGGAGCCGATCGTCCAATCAGGCCCCGTGTTGCCGATCAGCTGCGGCAGCAACTGCGTGCCGCGCTGTTCGCATTCTTCGACGATGCCGCGCAAACGCAGCTCGGCGTTGCCTTCGACGGCGGTGCGCAACGTGTCGAACCCATTCCTGTAGTCGGAGCGCGCGCCGACCACTGCGAGCTGCTTGCTGCCGCGGTCGAACAGGTAGCCGGCCGCCGTCGCGCCAGCTGCCACATCGTTGGGTGTCACATGATCCGCCACACCATCGGTGTCGCGCGCGCCGACGCAGACGAGCGGATATGGCACGCGCAGATCGTCGGGGCTGAACTGCGCAACCTCACTGAGCGAGAGAATCATGCCGTCTGACACAGTGGTGTTGAACCCGTGCAGCAGGTCGTGCAAGCCTTTGGCGCTGCCTTCCGCATACGTCGTCACATACACGCTGTAGTTGCGCTGGCGAGCCGCGTCGATTACGCGGTTCGCCAGCTCCGCCAAATACGGCGGCGTGAGTGTCGGCACGGCGAGCGTGATGAATCCTGTGTGATCACGGCTCAGATTGCGCGCGGCGACGTTGACCTGATACCCGATTTCGTCGACCACCGACTGCACTTTTTCGCGCGTTTTCGCCGACATTCTGCCGGTACCGTTGATCACGTTCGACGCGGTTTTCAGTGATACGCCGGCTGTTTGCGCAACGTCACGCAATGTGATTCGCTTCTGCCCCGCACTGCTCGGCATGGTCACCTCGATTCCCTCGTCTCAAATGAGTGTGTACACGTGTTATTGAATCAGTTATAGCTTGATTATTCTACGTGCTCACCTCACCCGCACCATCAACACGCCATTGCGCTGCAATGTAATGGTGTTCTGTGCTCGCTCGCCGCGGTAGAGCAGCACTATGTCGCTCTGCTCGCGCTCGTCGAGTTCCATTGTGACGCTTTGCTGTCGGCGGTTGATGTAGGTGCGGAACACGTGGTCGCCGTTCGCGCGTTCTATCGTCGCGATGTTCGGATCTGTCGCCTGCACGTTGATTGCGGGCAGCAGTTCGTGCTGAATAATATGTGCGAGATCTTCACGCCGAAGATCACAGCCGACATACCACGTGTGCCCGTCACCATAGTCGTGCGAAACGATCGCCGGCATATCTTGCAGCTCCCACTCGCGCGCGGAGTCGCCGGAATACCGCGCGATGACGTGCGCATTATCCGCCACGCGGGTCAGGCACGTCTGCCACAGCGAAGTGACACCGCCGTCGCTGAGCTCAACGGTGTTTGGCTCGCCTTCGATATCTCCAAGAATATTGAATTCCTCGCCGCTCACGCCGAGCATCTCGCGCAATGTGCCATTGCCGGCGCCCGGATACCCGCCGAGCCCTACCTGGAAGTGTTCGTTGACGATGCCGGTGGCATAGCCGACGAGCAGCTTTCCGCCGCGCTCGACGTATGCTTTCAGTCGGTTCACATCGGCGTCAGAGAGCATGAACACCGTTGGCAGCACGACGAGATCGTAGTCATCCCAGTCGTATGCGAGCGGGGTCACATCGGCGCGCACGCCGGAGTCGAGGAATGCGCGATACCAGTCGCGCACGTCGTGCCAATGGTCGAGTTTCGTGGTCGGCAGCGTCGGAATCTCCGTGGACCACTGTGATTGCGCGTCGAAGAGTATCGCCACATGTGACGGTGCGATCTGCGTGCCGGGCAGCCCCTGCTCGGAGAGGTCGCGCAGCGTTGCACCGGTTTCGCACACTTGGCGGAACAGGTTCGTGTCGGCACCGGCGTGCGGCAGCATCGCCGAGTGAAACGCCTCGGCACCGCCGCGCGACTGCCTCCATTGGAAGAAGTTGATGGCGTCCGCGCCCATCGCCACGTGCGCCAGCGCGTCGCGTTCGAGTTCGCCGTTGCGTTTGCGCGCGTTCACCGGCTTCCACTGCACCGATGAGGTGGAGTGTTCCATCAGATACCACGGTTTGCGCTTGGCGATGGAGCTGACGAGCGAATCCGAGCACAGCAGTTCGTCGAGGTGTGATTCTCCTTCGTGGAAGTAGTGGTCGTTCGACACGAAGTCGACGTCGTGCGCCCATTGCGAGTAGTTCATCGCGCACTGGTCGGTGGAGATCATGAAGTTCGTGGTGATCGGTTTGTTCGGGCAGATCTGTGCGATGGCGTCTCGTTCGGCGCGGAAGAAGTCGAGCAGCATGTCGTTGCCGAAGCGTTCGAAATCGAGTTGTTGCGCCGGATTCACCATTGCGTCGGCACCCATGTGGCGCGGGAGCAGCACTTCGTCGAAGCTGCGCAACTCCTGTGACCAGAACGCGGAGCACCATGCTTCGTTGAGTGCGTCAATCGTGCCATATTTCTTCTGGCACCAGCGACGGAAGTCGTGAAGGGCATTGTCGGAGTAGTCGTGGCGGTTGTTCCAGCCGTATTCGTTGCCCACGTGCCATGCCGTCACCGTGGGGTTCTCGCCGTAGCGTTCCGCGAGCTTGCGACACAGGGTGAGCGCGTATTCGCGGAACACCGGGCTCGACGGGCTCCACGATTGACGTGAGCCGGGGTTGATTGCATGACCGTATTTGTCGCGTGGCAGCACTTCGGGGTGCGCTTCATAGAGCCACAGTGGGGCGCTTGCCGTGGCGGAGGCCAAGTCGACGCTGATGCCCGCTTCGCCAAGCATGCCGATGACGCGGTCGAGCCAGTCGAAGTCCCATTCGTGTTCCGAGGGTTGAATGCGGTCCCAGCTGAAAATGCCGAGCGCCACCACGTTGACGCCTGCTTTGCGCATCAGCTCGACGTCTTGCGCCCACACGTGTTCGGGCCATTGGTCTGGATTGTAGTCACCGCCGTATGCGATGCCCTTGCCGCTTGCGGTCAATAGGCGCGGCCATGCGAATTCTCGACTCATGTTCCCCTCAACCCTTCAGAATGTTTTGAACAAGTATTGTATATTTTGAAATCTACGAATGCATACAAGTGGCCGTGTGGCGCAGTGTTGGGCACCACACGGCCACGAGTTTTGCTTGTGTTGTTTTGTGCCACTTATTCCTTAACTGCGCCTGCGGCGAGGCCGGACTGCCAGTACTTCTGCAGGAGCAGGAAGGCGACGACCAGCGGGATGATCGTGATGAGCGAGCCGGTGATCACCAGGTTCTGGATGGCCTGGCCGCCTGCGGTGGACGCCTGGTCCTTCCACTGATTCAAGCCGATCGTCAACGGATACCAGTCGGCGTCCTTCAACATGATCAACGGCAGGAAGTAGTTGTTCCACGTCGCCACAATCGTGAACAGGGCGCACGTCACGATGCCAGGAGCCAGAAGCGGAAGCGACACCGTGAAGAACGTTCTCATCTCACCGGCACCATCGACTCGGGCTGCCTCAAGCAGTTCGGTCGGCACGGCCTGTTCGGAGAAGATCCACATCAAGTAGAGACCGAACGGGCTCACCAAGCTCGGGATGATCATTGCCCACGGAGTGTTGGTGATGCCCAGCTTGGCGAAGAGCAGGAACTGAGGAACCGCCAATGCAATGCCAGGAACCGAAATTGCACCGATGATGATCGCGAAGATCGCCTTGCGGCCTGGGAAGCGGAACTTGGCCAGCGCGTAGCCACCCATGATGGCGAGCAATGTCGCGCCGCCTGCACCGATGACCACGTAGAAGATCGTGTTGAGGAACCAGCGTCCGAAGATGCCGTCCTGGTAGGTGAACACCGTCTTGATGTTGTCCCACAACGCGAACGTCTTGCCGAAGCCCAAACCGAACGTCGACGTGAAGTCGGCCTGCGTCTTCGTCGCGTTGATGATCAGGTAGAGGAACGGGAACAGGCAGTAGATCGCGAAGATCGAGCAGACGATGGTCAACAACGTCGACTTTCGAGGATTCGCGACGTTGGCGAATCCGCTCTTGCGTGCGCGCTTGCGTTCCGCTCGCTCGTCGCGAGCCACCTTGCGCTCATGTTCACGTTCGATTTTGCGCACCTCGCGTGGCGAGTGCATGACGTCTTCGGAATTCTTAGTGGCAGTGGTCATTTCATCTGCTCCTTCATGCTCCTCAGCTGTACTGCGTATGCGATCGCCATCGTGATGATTGCCATGACGATAGCCAATGCAGCCGCGTAATTCGACTGTCCACCCGAGAAGCTCAGCGAGTAGGCATACATGTTAGGCGTGTAGTAGCTCGTGATCACGTTGCCCGGCACCATGTTCTGCATGATGCTCGGCTCGTTGAACAGCTGGAACGAACCGATGATCGAGAAGATCACCGTGATCGCCAACGATCCCTTGAGTTCAGGAAGTTTGATGCTCTTGACGATCTGCCATTCACTCGCGCCATCGATCGAAGCCGCTTCGTAGAGCGAGTGCGGGATCGTGGAGAGCGCGCTGTAGAAGATCAGCATGTTGTAGCCGGTGTATTCCCACGTGTTGATGTTGCCGATGGCAGCCAAGAGCACGTCAGGCGAAAGCACGTTGATGTGCGTGCCGAGCCACGAGTTCAGGGAACCGACCAAGCCGTATTTCGTGCCATACATGAACGCCCAGATCAACGTCGAGACAACGGCTGGCACGGCATAAGGCAGGAAGGAAGAGATACGGAAAAACTTCATGCCGTGCAGTTTCATCGAATCGAGTGCCAGAGCCATCAATGCGGCGAGACCCAGCATGATCGGCACCTGAACAACGGTGAAGAGCGCCACGCGTCCAACGGAACTCCAGAACAGCGGATCTTGGAACAGTCGGGCGTAGTTGGCAAATCCTACGAAGCGGTTGCCGCCGACCATGCGGTTCTGGAAGAACGAGATGTAGATTGCATACAGTACCGGAATGATGAAGACGAACATGAACACTGCGGCGAATGGCCACATGAACTTCCATCCACGCCAATCACGGCGTCTGCGATTCACTCGCGGCTCCGATGAAGCCGCCGTTTGAACTGTTGTGGCGCTCATTGCTATCACTTATCCTCTCTATGCCTTGTGGCTACGTTCGGCTCTCAGCCGTTGTTCGTCACGTCGTAGCCCTGCTGGGTTCCGTGTTCGGTCAGCTTCTTGCCGTATTCCGTGAAGGCTTCCTTCAGCGTCTTCTTCTTGCCGTATGCAGGAGAGATGTCGTCACCGAACGCGGTCTGGGCGAAGGCGTTGTATGGCAGGTACTGGAACTCGTTGACCGGGCGCTTCGCAGCCTCGGCAAGGATCTTGTTCACGTTCTGGCCACCGAAGAACTCGTTGGTCTTCTTGTTGGATTCCGTGTTCGGATCGGTGAAGGAGTCGCTGTTGAGAATGGACTTCAGAGCCGGGAACGTGCCGGTTTCCGACATCGTCTTGGCACCATTGCCGAGCGTCATGTATTGAATGAACTTGTATGCAGCGGCCTGGTTCTTCGACTGCGAGGTGATGGCCAGTGCGGAACCGCCATCTTCTGCGGAAACCTCGTCGCCTTCATTCCATTGCGGCAGCTGGGTGACGCGCCAATTGCCCTTCTGGTCGGGAGCGCCGTTCATCAGGTTGATCGGCATCCAACCGCCGATCACCAGGGAAGCGAGCGAACCGTCGTTGAGTGAACGGTTCCATTCATCGGACCAGTTGGAGATCTGCGTGTTCACCAAGTCTTCGTCGATGAGCTTCTGCTGGAAGTCGATGTATTTCTTCATGCCTTCGTCGTTGGTCATGTCGATCGTGATCTTCTCACCATCGACCTTCCACGGGTGAGCGCCAGCCTGCCATGCCTGAGCGGTGAATGGCTGGTATTCCATGGCGCTGCCGGAGTTGTTCGTCATGTATGCGCCGGTCTTGCGCACCTTCTTGGCGGCCTCATAGTAGTCGTCCCAAGTCTTGATCTTCTCACCGTCAACGCCGGCCTTGTCGAACACGGCCTTGTTGTAGAACAGCATTTCTGGGCCGGAATCGATTGGCATTGCATACGGCTTGTTGTTGTATTGCAGCTTGCTCCACGGGCCGGAAGCGAACTTGTCGGCTTCCTTGTCGGCACCATAAGCGCTCAGATCAACGAGATCGTTGGTCACTGCGAACTGCGTCACCGTTGGATCTTCGAGCATCACCACGTCTGGAGCGCCCTTGCCAGCGGCGATGGCGTTCGTAAGTGCCGTCTGCGTGTTCGACGCAGTGCCGGTGGAGTTGAACTTCACGGTGATTCCCGGATTGTCTTTTTCGAAGTCGGCGATGAGCTGCTTCATGCTGTTGCCGGAATCCCAGCCCCAGAACACGAGCTCGGCCTTATCTGCGTCACCCTTCGAGCCGCTGTTGCTGTTGCCGCAGGCGGCCATGCTCACGAGCGTGGCGAGCGCCACTGCCGAGGCAAGAACGCGGGTAAATCGATGTGCTGCCATCTGATGCTCCCTTTCGCATCCAGAAAAACCAAACAATGAACAATCGGCATCGATCATTCACTGATTGACTCTCTTGTATTTCTTCTTATTTCAAGTGGTACAGCTGTGTACCTAAATAGAATGATACAACGGTATACCAATATGTCAATTCAGACACACAAATCCCCGAAATTTGCGGCGTTTCTCTCTGTCCAACCAACCTATTATACGGGTCAGAAAGCGTCTCTCTTACGCCCCTAATAAATATATGGGTCATTCCCAAATAATCTATGTGCAGGTTGCTCGGCGCACCCCGCACGAGCTTTCTATCGATCGAAGGGGCGAAGCGCCCACAATCGGGGCAGAATACACTTCGCAACAAGGTTGTGTGGTATGTGTTTCTGGTGAGTGCCGCGCGACGCATTGCCTTGCATCGCCGGCACATCCAGCCAAGAGAGAACGAGAAACGGGAACGAACCCATGGAAACTACTCGCAACGAACTTAACAAGAATCTCGCGCAGATGCTCAAGGGCGGCGTCATCATGGACGTCACCACCCCGGAGCAGGCACGCATTGCCGAAGACGCCGGCGCGTGCGCAGTCATGGCGCTGGAACGTATTCCGGCAGATATCCGCGCAGCCGGAGGCGTGAGCCGCATGAGCGACCCGGCGATGATCCGCGGCATTCAGGAAGCGGTGTCCATTCCGGTCATGGCCAAAGTGCGCATCGGTCACATCGCCGAAGCCCGCATTCTGCAAGCCATCGAGATCGACTACATCGACGAATCCGAGGTGCTCTCCCCTGCCGATGACGTGTACCATATCGACAAGCGTCAGTTCGACGTGCCGTTCGTATGCGGTGCGAAGAATCTGGGCGAGGCTCTGCGCCGCATCGAGGAAGGCGCATCCATGATCCGCACGAAAGGCGAGCCGGGCACCGGTGACGTGATTCAGGCAGTGCGTCACATGCGCACGATGAACCGTCAGATTCGCGAACTCGTCTCGCTGCGCGACGATGAAGTGTATGAGGCAGCCAAGCAGCTCGCCGTGCCATATGAACTCGCGAAGTTCGTGCATGATAACGGGCGTCTGCCCGTTGTCAATTTCGCAGCTGGTGGCGTCGCCACCCCAGCTGACGCAGCCTTGATGATGGAGCTTGGCGCGGAAGGCGTGTTCGTGGGGTCGGGCATCTTCAAATCCGGTGATCCGGCCAAGCGTGCAGCCGCCATCGTGCAAGCCACCGCCAACTGGCAGGACGCCGATCTGCTCGCCCGTCTTTCCGCCAATCTCGGCGAGGCTATGGTGGGCATCAACGAAGATGAGATCGAAACGATCATGGCCGCACGCGGCGAATGATCAGCGAATGATCGGCAAGTAACCGGCAAACGATTGGAACCACATGGTTGTTGACGTCTCCTACATCTCCAAAGAGCATTCCGCTGGCGCGCAGCAAGCTGCCAGCGGCGTAACTGGTATTCTCGCCGTGCAGGGTGCATTCGCCGAACATGCCGCCATGCTCGACCAGCTCGGAGCCGAATGGAAACTGCTGCGCGCAGCCGAGGACTTCGACAATTCGATCGACCGCGTGATCCTGCCCGGCGGTGAAAGCACCACGCAGGGCAAGCTGCTGCGCTCGACCGGCCTGTTCGATCCGATTGCCAAGCATATAAGCGCTGGCAAACCCGTGCTCGGCACGTGCGCCGGCATGATTCTGCTCGCACAGCGATTGGATAATGACCCGAACGTCTATTTTGGTGCACTCGATGCCACCGTGAGGCGCAATGCATACGGCCGCCAGCTCGGATCGTTCACCGCCACGGAAGATATCAATGTGTTCGACGCCGACGGCTCGCACGCCGCCGTCATAACCGACTTTCCGCTCGTGTTCATTCGCGGACCGTTCGTGGTCGACGTCGGCGAGCGCGCGCAGGTGATGTGCCGCACCAACGGCAACGTGGTCGCCCTGCAGCAAGGCAAGATGCTCGCCACCGCCTTCCACCCCGAGATCACCGAAGACACTCGCTTCCACGAGTTCTTCCTCTCGCTGTAGCCGGCAAATTATTGGCCGAGCACGAAGGGGCTGGCGGGCAAGTCTTCGCCGTTGTAGAGCAAACTGCTGCTTTGTGGATCTATGTCCCATAAATATGACACTTGCGAGATGTTGCTGATCTGATTCGAGGAGACAATAAGTTGAGAGCCTGAGATCTGGGCGTCAGCTTCAACAAAGTGCCCATACGAGTCCGCCACTTTCACTCCTTGCACCGGTTGTGAGGTCGGCTCGCTCACATGTTGGGTGCTGGCGGCTGTTGAATAGATTGGTTTGCGAGCTTGCAATCCTAAAGCGGTTCCCGGCGCAAAATTGATGGCCGCTTTACCTTTGCCAAGCTGTTCCATGCTTATGGCCAACGGGCCACTTGGCATGTTGGCCATCGATTCACCTGCATGCATGGCCTCCCATTGTGAAGCCATACGCATTGCAATAATATCTTTACCCAGTGGATGCACCATGACTGAAGTGCCCTTATCGGTATCGATAGAAACTGTCATCGCGACGTTGTGCGTATTATTCAACCCCGGACTACGCAGGGCCTGCAATTGCCCCTGACGTACATATTGCGTATATGCATTACCCGAATATCGTGCCAGTTGCACATATAGGAACGGCAATGATTTGTTCCCAAAAACATCGCGATATTCATTGATCAGCGCGACGAAATTGCTTTCATATTGCAAGGCATCATCGAGGAGCTTGGCATCATTGCATCCTTGATACCACAGAATCCCCGCTAGCTGCATACCTTTGAGCGGCGCGATATGGCTGTTGTAAATGTCGCCTCCCTTAAGGTGACGGTCAATGGTTGTTCCTCCCCAAGCCGTTTGAATAATGCCCACTGGGATATTCGGATCTTTTTTAGTCAGTTGCGCCGCGAATAGTTGAGGCAGGTAGCCAAGATACTCAGAGTTCTGCGCAGTCGCAGTAAGCCAACCATCGCGATTTTGTTCAATGAGCGGGTAGTGGCTCAGTGAGGCCGACCGCGTGCACACAAGAAAATGGATGCTTGGATCGTTAACCAGATGAGGAAGGTTAGCAAGTGTATAAGATTCCCCCATATTGCGTGTGCGCAACGTTGGTGTAGAGAAGTATTGATTATAGTTCATCTCCATATTGGACTGCCCGGCCGCAAGAAACACATCACCCACATAGACTGGGGAAATCTTCTTAATCACCGTGTTATTCACAAGAAACAGAAGTGTTCCGCCAGTCACGCTTCCCGACATCGCCGGAAGCGTGACCTCAAATGAGTCACCGTTGATATGCGCATCTACTGCAACCGGCTGTTCCCCGTCACGTTCCAGCTTGACCTGCATCTGTATGCCCGCACCAGTATCGGCATGCTGATTATTCTGCCTCGCAATTGCACCGGAAATCTTCAGCGATCGATCTCGTTGCAGAACCATGCCAGCCGCATAATATTCAGGAAGCTCAATCGACAGTCCATTCACCAGCTGCTTCTGCACAGTTGATCGCCCCTGCAACACGTTATAACCCCAAACCCCTGCGATCACCAGAGCTGCAGCGACGAGCACACCAATCATCACCCAGAAGAAACGCTTCATCCGCATACGTCTTTTCTCCTACCTTTTGCACCCATATCTGCAACATGAACATCCCAGCATACATACAATACGCCATTGATTGTAATGTAGCTGTTCAGGTCAGCATCCACAGAGATCAACACCTATTTACACATAATTAATTAACTTTTGTAAAGTACGGCATTTTCTGCAGAGCCTTATTCGCACAGTCTGTCTAATATTCTGTTCATATATGTTTCGCATTTTGAAAGCACATGAAATCGTAGCGGAGGAGAGGGAAGAGACTCACATGGCACATGAGCATATCGAATCTTCGGTGACCGGCAACATTCGCAATTCGAGTATTGAGTTGCTACGCCTGCTTTCGATGCTTATGATCGTCGGATGCCATTTCGTGCGCGGCGCTGAACCTGGTCAGTATGGTGAATGGGTTGCAGCTCAACCGCTTTCGATCACCAAGTTCATGTATCAAGTGATCTATATGGGTGGTGGCTGGATCGGAGACGTCGTGTTCTTCACCATCTCAGTATGGTTCTTACTTGACCGAAATCTCACTATTAAAAACTCATTCAAACGCATCTGGCTGCTTGAACGTGAACTGCTATTCTGGAGCCTCACTCTTTTCGTTGTGACTTTAGTGCTACATCGCACAGGCGTATATTCGGGAGGCATTACATACGTAGGAATTCAATCCATACTGCCAATCTCAATGAATTTATGGTGGTACCCCACAAGTTATGCATTGTTCCTTCTGTTCCTCCCTTACCTTTCACGAGGATTGCGTGCGCTCAGTAAAAAACTGCATGGTACTTTGGCATTGAGTGTGCTGTTGCTGTGGGGCGTAGCCGGTTTGATCCCACAATTCACTTTCAACCTCACTGAAAAATCAGTGTTCGTATTCATCTATTTAGCGATTTTAATTTCGTACTACAAGTGGTACATGCGAGAGTTCTCCGTCAAAACATGCGCTACAATCATCGCAGGAGGCTTCGCAGTCAATACGTTATACTGGCTCTTGGCCAACATTTTGTATTTGCACACTGGCAAAAACTGACTTTGCAGAACTTCCCATTCGATCACTGGATGATCACCGAGGTGATGATGGGATTCGCGCTTTTCGTGCTCTTTAGCAAGATGAGTTGGCACTCCAAATTCGTGAATGTTTTGGCTGGATCAGCATTCGGCATTTATTTGATTCACACCTACCCTTCAATACAAGCGACATGGGCTTCACTGTTCCCCATGCCTCGCGTATACAACGGCGCATGGTCGATCTTGACTGGTCTTCTAGCCATTCTGATCATCTATGTCGGATGCCTGATACTCGATCTCATTCGCCAAGGATTGTTCAAACTGACTATTGATAAGCATAGGGGCAAGCTGTTCGAGCGCTTCTATGGATTCCTTACTCGCAAGATCGCAAGCATACAAAAACGTTACATCAGCAAAGAAGAAGCGCAGCAATAATAACAGTGAGGTTGTGCAGGTTATCCTGCACAACCTCACTTCGCATCTAGAACCGTTGCTTAGACCTCGAGCACGTCGTCGGCCACTCGCATCGTGGAATCACGGTGCGAGACGAGGACTACCGCCGCATTGTGCTCGGAGACGAGCGCGTTGATCGACTGAAGAATATACGCTTCGTTCAGTGAATCGAGGCGGCTCGTTGGCTCGTCGAACAGGTAGAGGTCGGCGTCACGCAGGAACATGCGAGCCAAACCGATGCGCTGGCGCTCGCCTTCGGAGAGTCTGTCGCCCAATTCTCCGACGCGCGTATCGATGCCATCTGGAAGATCGTCGATCAGTGAGGAGATCGACGCCTTCTGCAAGGCGGTGTAGAGTTCCTGATCCGTCGCATCGGGGTTGGCGATACGCAGGTTGTCGGCGATCGTACCGTCGAACAGATAGGTTTCCTGGCTCATCATCGTCTGCAAACGGCGACGCGTATGCGCGTCGATCGCCGGCAGAGCGGTGCCGGACATCGAGATCACGCCCTGCTGTGGATCCCAGTAACGCATGAACAGCTTCAACAACGTGGATTTGCCACGACCCGATGGGCCTTGGATGCCGAGGATGCCGGATACCGGAATGTCCATCGTGATGTCGTTCAGCACGTTCTGGCCGTTGCCATAACCGAACGTGACAGAATCCATATGCATGCCGCTGTAGGCTTCCTGCTGCGTGCCGGTTTCCTCGACCGCCGGCTTCGCGTCGAGCACCGCGAACAGGCGGCGTGCCGAAGCGAAGGTCTGGGTCAGGTTGGCGGGCAATGCGCTCAATGCCAGCGTTGGGCCAAACGAGCTCACCACGAGCACGAACGCGGTCACATTGGCGCTGATATCGCCGCCTGTGGCGCTCATCCACACCACCATGAACGCCGCCAATGCGGTGACGGCGATGACCACCACGTTGTCGTATCCGCTGAACAATCCATTGCGGGCACTCAGCCGTGTATGTTCCTTCCACAGCGCACGCGAACGTGCCACAACGCTGGAAAGACGTGAATCTCCACGACCGAATCGAATGATCTGGTCGAGTCCCTGCATATCGTCGAGCACTTGGTCATCAAGTGCAGCGCTTTCCTTGCGAATCGATCCGCCAACGCCATGCAGCGCGTTCGCGAAGAGGCGTGGCATCACAACGCCAAGAATCAGATGTGCACACACCAGCAGCAAGGCGAACCATGGGTTCAGGAACAGCAGTGCGACGGTGTAGAGAATCGTTGTGGAAATCGCGATGATCGTCGGCGAAATCGTGTGCGCGAAGAAGATCTCGAGCAGCTCGACGTCGGTGGTGATCAATGCGATCATGTCGCCTTTGCCTTTGTTCGCGAGCGCCGCTGGAGCAAGTCTGCGGAGCGCGGCGAACGCGCGCTCGCGGAACAGTGCGAGCAAGCGGAACGCGAGGTTGTGGTTCATGTATTGCTCGCAATATGCCATCAGTCCGCGAATCAGCGCGCATACGATCATCAGTCCGATCGCCCAACCAGTGCTCAAGCCCCACACGGGGTGGCCGAAAGCGGCGAAGCCTGCCATGATGCCGAACACCGGCATGAATGTGGCAGCCAAGTGCCCGAGCACGCCGAAGCAGCATGCGAGAACCATCAGCGGGCGCAGTGAACCGACCTGTGCGAGGAGTCGGCGGATCACCTGCGAGGTGGTCATCGACTCGTCAGCGCTCAAATCCACACTATTCGCACCGCCGCTGTGAGCAGTGGCCGAGTCGGAGTTCGCGCCAGCAGCGGCGATCTCATTCGCCGCAACAGTGGCGTCCGCATAGCGCAATCCACTCGCATCAGCACGTTTGCCGACCTGCTCGACGGCGGCCTGCGCGTTGAACATCTTCGCATACTGACCATCAACGGACATCAGCGAATCATGCGTGCCAGTTTCCACGCAATGCCCATGGTCGAACACGGCGATCATATCGGCATCCTTGGCGTCAGCGAGGCGGTGCGTCACAACGATAACCGTCTTCGTGCGAGCCAGCTCGTGCACAGTCTGCATAATCAGCGCCTCGGAAGCAGCGTCAACACTGCTGGTCGCCTCGTCGAAAATCATGATCGGCGCATCATGCAGCAGCGCTCGCGCGACGGCGATGCGCTGGCGTTGACCACCGGAGAGTTGCGCCGGGTCGAGCGGCATATCAAGCATGCCAGGTTGTTCGCGCACGAAATCATCGATATGAGCAAGTTCGAGCGCGTGGAACATCTGCTGTTCGGTGGCATCCGGCGCAGCCATCGCCAGATTGTCTCGCAATGTTCCCACGAACAGGTGACTGCGAGCGCCCACGAACGACACCGCGTCCATAAGCGAACTTTCAGTGAGATCGTGTACTTCCACGGGCTCGCCGTTCACTACGAACTGCAGCGAACCAGCGTAGCCCTCCAGCTCACCTGCGATCAATGCGGCGAGCGTCGATTTGCCGGAACCGGATTCGCCGACGATCGCGGTCATCGACTGGGCCGGCAGGTCAAGCGTCACTTTCTGCAGCGCCGGAGTGTCTTGCTCCTCATCACCGTAGATGAAGCCGAGGTTGCGGATGCGAACGCTGATCGAATCGCCGTAGATCTCCTGCGTGCCGTACTGCGGAGCATCAGTGTCGAGCAAAGCGAAGATCTTCTTGCTCGACGTCATGCCGTTCATCGCGACGTGGAAATACGAGCCGAGCTGACGAAGCGGCAGGAAGAACGAGGCGGAGAGCAGCACGATCAGCAGCACGCCAGCCAAAGTCAGGTGCGGGCCGTCGAACACGACGAGCGGGGCAAACGCGGAGTTGAACGCGGTGCCGCCGTTGTGCAGGAACTGCCAGATCGCGGTGCCGATGCCAGCCGCCGCGCCACCGTATGCCACCACATCCATGGCAGTGAGCGAGCGCAGCTGAATCTGCAGCACGCGCATCGTCATCACACGGAACTGTTCAGCCTCCTCGTTCATCTTGTTCGCGGCGGTGTCGTCCGCGTCGAACGTCTTCAGCGTCTCCAGTCCCTGCAGATTGTCGAGGAACGCGGAACCCATGTCGGTGTAACGTCCCCAGTATTTCTTGAATACGCGGGACGCGCGCATCGCCACCATGCCCACGATGATCACGATCAGCGGTGCGCACACCAGCAGCACGGTTGCCGTGGGCAGATTGATCGGCGCAACCACTGCGAACAGTGTCAGCGGAGCGAGCACCGCGTAGAACAGCTGCGGCAGGAAGCGCTCGTAGAAACTCTGCACTTGGTCGACGCCCTCGCCCATCAGCTGCACGATCGTCGCCGTGCTCACATGCTGCCTGTATGACGGGCCGAGTTCGAGCAACTTGTTGTAGAGCGCGCGGCGCAACCCGAGTTTGACGCGCTCCGCAGCTTCGGTGCCGAACCGCGCGCCGAAATAATGTGCGAGGAAGCGCACGAACGCGATCACGCAGAACACGAGCACGTACTGCCATATCGTGGAAGCCGGCAGCATGACCGGCGACGAGCCTGGCCACAGCACCGCTCCGATGAGCGACACTGCAGTCACCGACAACGCGATATCCGCGAGCAACCCAATCCACAGGCACAGCACTTTCGCGGCGACGTATTTGCGCACGCCCGGCGCAATCGAAAACAGACGTCTATCTAGCATGCATCTTCCCTACTCTTTGCCTCGTTCAGGAAACCATGTGCCAATCTAGCAGTTTCGGCGCGTGAATAACAGTGTTATTTTCGTGTGATATCACACATTGCGCGCACTTGACTCAACACCAGTGAGTGTTGGTGATTGTGCAATCTCAACAATCAATCTCGCAAACTGTTGTCGGAGCCCACAATGCAGGCTACGCGTGCGTAACTTAAACTTGCTCGCGGAAACCGTTGAGGGATTTAGAACAAGGATTATTGCTCTTATGCTTACCGAATACACGACGCCGGGCCCTGCGCTCACCGTTCGCAATGATGAAACCATCTATTCTCTGCTCACCGACCGCATTGCGCGCTCCGGCGAGGATTCGCCGCTCACTGAGAACAAGGAGGCGGACGGCAGCTGGAGCAAGCTCACCGCCGGCGAGTTCAATGAGCGCGTGCGCGCGATCGCCAAGGGTTTGATCGCCTTCGGCATCGAGAAGGGCGACGCGGTGACTATTTTCTCCGCGACGCGCGTGGAATGGGGACTGCTCGACTTCGCTTTGGCTGCGATTGGTGCGGTGACTGTGCCGATTTATGACACCGACTCCGCTCCGCAGGCGGAACGTATTCTCAATGATTCCAATGTGAAGCTCGCGATTGCCGACAATCAGGAGCGCTTCGACCGCTTAGATTCCGTGCTCGACCACTGCCCGAGCTTGGAGCGCATTCTGATGCTCGACGCCAACGCGGTTCAGGCTTTGGAAGGCTTGGGCGTGATGGTTTCGAGTGAGGAGCTCGACGAACGCATCGCCAGTGTCGGTGCTGATGATTTGGCGACGATCGTTTACACCTCCGGTTCGACCGGAGCTCCGAAGGGCGCTGAGCTCTCGCACCGCAATTTCGTGAGCATCACACGCGCTGCCGCTGACTGTGTGCCTGAGGTGCTTGAAGGCAAGTCGCGCCTGCTTCTGTTCCTGCCGCTCGCCCACTGCTTCGCACGCTTCATTCAGTACTTCGCCTTCACTTCCGAAGAGGGTGTGCTCGGTTACCTGCCAAGCACCAAGACGCTGCCTCACGACATGCAGGTGTTCGAGCCGACGTTCGTGCTAGCCGTGCCTCGTGTGTTCGAAAAGGTGTACAATGCAGCCTCCCGCAAGGCAGGCACCGGCTGGAAGGGTCGCCTGTTCACGCGCGCCGTTGCGTTTGCACGCGAATGGACTGAGATGAAGCAGGCCGGCATCGAACCAACCGCCAAGCAGAAAGCCGAACATGCGATGTATGAGCGCCTTGTGTATTCGACTATCCGCAGCGCCTTCGGCTCGCGCATCAAGTATTTGGCCTGTGGCGGCGCTCCACTCGACCGCAATCTGGCATTGTTCTTCAACGGCATCGGCTTGACGATGATTCAGGGCTATGGCCTGACCGAAACCGCCGCTCCATTCGCGTTCACCCGTGTGCATGACAACGTGCTGGGCACGGTCGGCCAGCCTGTTCCAGGCTCCTCCGTGCGCATCTCCGACACCGGCGAGCTTGAAGCCAAGGGTCAGAACGTGTTCCTCGGCTACCACAACCTGCCGGAGAAAACCGCTGAAGCGTTCACCGAGGACGGCTGGCTGCGCACCGGTGACCTCGCCTCCATTGATGACGAAGGCCACATCACGCTGACCGGCCGTGCCAAAGACATCATTATCACGGCAGGCGGCAAAAACGTCTCCCCGATCCCGATGGAGCAGGAGATCAGCAACTGCCCGATCGTCGAGCACGCCGTCGTGGTCGGCGATGGGCGTCCGTTCGTCGGTGCCGTCATCACGCTGGATCAGGAGGGCCTCGTCAGCTGGCTGCCCACGCAGAAGCTGCCGGCAGATCTGACCATCGAACAGGCCGCAGCACTGCCGGAGGTCGCCGCTGAGATCCAGAAATACGTCGACCGCGCCAACGCCGATGTTTCCCGCGCAGAATCCGTGCGCAAGTTCATCGTGCTGCCCACCACATTCTCGCAGGAGAACAAGTGCCTGACCCCATCGATGAAAGTCGTGCGCCCGCAGGTCAACAAAGTGTTCGCCAAGGAGATCGACGGGCAACTGTATGCCGGCAAGCGATAACCATCGATAAAGAATTCGACTAGATGCCTCAGCATAGACTTCCATGCTGAGGCATCTTTTCACGGTTAGCGCTGCATGTACACTGCAAGTATCTAATAGTCAACCCGATATTGTTCCGAGGAACGAACTGCTTTCATGTCTACCGCACTCACCACTGACGCAACGGCTCACAAACCATCCACAGAGCTGACCAGCAATCGAAGCACAACACGAATTCATTGGATTGACATAGCCAAGGGAATCGGCATCATCCTCGTTTCATTCGGGCATATTCGTAATGGAGACGGGCAGAGCGTGTGGTTGCCTGCGCTCGACACTCCCATCAACTTCATCTACCTATTCCACATGCCGCTCTTCTTCTTCCTTGGTGGCCTCACATTCAGTTCGCGCAGGAGCTTCCCCGACTTCCTCAAACGCAAAGCACAAACTCTGCTCATCCCGTACTATGTGTTTTCGCTGTATTTTCTTGCAAAACCACTGGTGACATTGATCGCGCCCGGCATAGCATCGGGCCTTCAGGCCAATCACGACTACACGTCGAACATATGGATGCAATTCTATGATGTGCTCATCAATGGTTCCGGATTATGGTTCCTGTGGGCATACTTCATCGGCGAACTGATTGCGTACCCGCTTGACCGGAAGTTCACGACACAGTACCAATATGTTGGTTCCGGCTTGGCTCTTATCGCCGTCTCACTGACGTTGAGCACACTGTTTCCCAATGTGATTCTACCGTTCCGCATTTTCAGCGGTTCAGGCATGAATGGTCTGGAAGTGGCTGGATTTATTCTGCTCGGCATCGCATGCAAGAAAGCCCTTCGATCCCCGATCCATCGAGCTGCAACGTTCGGCTTCTTCGTGGTGTTCACGGCAGTATTCGTCACAGTGGCAGTCATAGGTCTGAGCATGGAATCAACCGCAGGTAGAGCTGTTCTTGATGCTTTGGCCATGTTCGCCGGTGTCGCCGCCGCGGTATTCCTTTCGAAAGCGATCACCCATAATTCCGTATTGGAATACATTGGTCGGCATTCACTGTCTTTCTACGTGGTGAATGCGTTGACACTCAATGTAGGCAAAATGGTGTTCTTCCGAGTACTGCATATTGATGGCGCGCATGCCAGTATATTCATGCAGTGGGTATGGGGCATCTTGCTCACCATCTTCTGCTTGGCTTTGCTCGCCGCCGAAGACATTCTTATTCGTGCCTTTATTCCTTGGAGTCTCGGAATGAAGAGGAAGAAAAGCCTTCGTACAGAGACTGACACTATTTAGCATAGGGGTCTAAGCGTTCTCATGCGTGAGATCGTTTTGTAGTCGTTTGATGATACGGTCATCGATATTCTCATCAAACTTGCGCGCGAATAGTGCTGGAGTATTTTTCAATTCCTCATAATCGGCACTACGGAACACATATGGCGTGCCTCGATTCCAATCGATCAATCGCAGGTTATCTCCGTTATCATCGGCGCTCACCGGGTGGTAGAGATTGCCGGCGAATGGGGAGTTGAGAATCATCGTCTGCATAAACAGCTCATCAGCACACAGGCTCGAGCGGAACACTTTGTGCACCAGATCGGCATGTGCAATCAAGTAATTTGCAAAATCAGGAGTGATACTCACCCAATTGCTACCTTTACCAATGACTTTAAATGGATCACTACGCAGGCGATTGACCCCAATAATTTTCTGAATTTTGCCAACCGCTTTCTTGGCAAACGGATCACTTTTGCCAAACTGTTTCTGCCAAGGATGGTATAGCGCAATGCGATTTTTGATATCATCTGAATGACCGTCATTCATTGCTGTATATGCAAAGGCGATAAACTCTTTGCCATTGTGTTTTTCGAAAAATCGTGCGATCTCGTCATTGGATTTCAGAGGCATGTCAATACCTGAAATCAGGTGCAAGTAACCATATTCTCCTGACGACACGGCAGCTTGTATCAGCTTCATCTCACAAGCCACCTGACTGTAGTCTCCCCATACAACCGGGATCGGTGTAACGAACTGCAATGTTGACTTATGCACAACGTCTGTCAAATCAGGGATTACACCGCGATCCACTTTCGCATCAATATGCAAATAAATATCATTGCGCTCATCATCCAGCAGTGATAACAAGATCTTGAGCTGGCTGAAGTTATTGTGAGCCATAATCAAATACGCATGACGCATAGTAGTTCCTCGGTCCACTCCCCCACTAACGTGCATTGTGCTACATCAACTTTTAGAGTTCAATACTAACTTTTTCCACTCTTGCACAATCTTGTGGAGGTCAAAGGCCTTGGCTCGCTCCAGTGACAACTGTGCGTAGCGCTCCATTTCACTGTGATCATCGATGAGTTCATCGATGGCTTCACTCATCGCATCGACATCACCGAGGGGCACGAGCATGCCATACTTGCCATTATCGGTGACCTCTTCCAATGCTGGCAACCGGAACGCGATCACCGGGATCCCCCTGCTCATCGCCTCAACAGTGACGAGGGAGAAGCCCTCCCAACGACTCAGGCTAAGGAACATGCTTGAACTAGCATAATGCTCATCAAGCTGAGCATCATCCAATGCACCTAGCAGATGCAGCTTGTTTTCAAGTCCTTTTCTGGCGATCTCCGCTTCCAACCATTCACGATCTTGACCATCACCAGCAATGTTGATATGCCAGCCCTGTGGCAATCTTTCAGCCACATCAACCATGTAGTCCAGCCCTTTTTGCTCACGCATCAGACGGGATGTGCATGCAATAGTTTTTGAATTCAGATCGGAAACATGCCCGCGACTGGTGAGTGTCAGTGGATTGTGGATCACCTGAACATTGTTGTTCCACTGACTCCAGCGGGCTGCGCTGTAGTGCTCCAAACAGATAATGCCATCTGCTCCAGAAGCTGCTTGCTTCAGCTGATGCTGTTGCTGGGCGAAATATTTATTGACGTATATGTCGTAGTTATTATGCATCCACAGATAGATGCGCGCCTGCGGCTGCAATTGCTTGATCAGGGCGAAGTACTGGAAGAAGTCCGGATTCAAAATCAGATAGTCGTATCGCCCTTGACCGAACAATCTGCGCACCCAATGCTCTGCAGTATAGTTGCCATCATTGTGACGCATTTTCTGATGCACCTTGCGTCGCACACGCCACCAGTTGTATGAAAGCGCGCCAGGTTTCACATACTTATCAGTATGTACCGGAAAGTACTCTGATTTGTTCGCAAGATTGATAAGCGTCACCGTGCAATCGTCAGATTGCGACAGAGCATTGGCAATAATGGTTGTTACACGCTCAAGGCCACCCATGCCCAGAGAAGACACAGTAAAAGCAACACTAACCGTCATATCAGGCCTTTCGCTTGATCGCTCGGAACAACTCTTTAAGATCGCCTGTGAGAGTAAACACCACACCAAACAGCGCTGTGTATATCAAGGCATACACCAACAGATTGGCGAACGCATTCGGAATATACAAGTGGAAAACGTAGCGCACAATCAACTCTGGTACAGCCGCAAGCAACGACAACGCGATAATGCGCAGCACCGGAAGAAGGAAGTCCTTCATACCATGTTCAAACGCTTTCACCGAAGTGTAATACGCCACCGTGAACATTTGGAAGAAGAACGCAGCGCTCACACAAATGGTCAGCATAGATAAATTACGCCCCACGCCTCCGATGAATACGAGTGCCAGCATGATCAAAGTGGCGAACAATCCCTGACGGAACAACAGGTCGGTTCTACCAGCACTTTGCAGAATGCCTCCGGTCACATTCATCACCATCTGGAACGCAATGCTGCATGCCAGAATAATGAACAATGGCACGCACGCACTCCATTGCGGACCATACATGATGTAGACAATATTGTCGCCGCACAGCACGCAGATGAACATGAAAAGACAGCCAGCAAGTGCGAGGAATCGCACAAGCAACATCTGGTAGTAGAACAGCTTTTCTTTATTATCTTGGTATTTGGAAAGATATGGCTGCAGCACTGACCCCAGAATGCCGGGCACGAACTGTATCGGGTAAGAAGTCAGTTTATACGCCTTGTCGTAAAGTCCGAGCGGAGCAGAACCAAAGAACCGGCCAATGATGAGATGATCAGTGTTACGAGAAAAATAGTTGATGATGCTATAGCCAGCTTGATACAGCGAATATCGCAACACAACATGCACAGACTGCAAAATATGCAAGTTATGGAAGCTCAACTGTTTGCGTACGGAAATAAAGTTCCAGATGAACACAAGAATTGCGATGATATTGAGATTCCACACCAAAGCCGCGGTACCAAAACCGTTATAAGCCATGATGATGGCGACCACTCCACCGATGAGCGTGGTGACCACCAGGCGAATGCCGATCGTGAAGAACTTCTTGTCTTTCAGCAACAGCCCATTCGGCACCATGTTGATAGCGTTGAAGAACACTGAGATGACGGTGAGGAAACACAAAGGTACATATGAAGCATCATTGAAGAACCATGAAATCGGGTAGCCCATCAAACCGAAAGCGATGGCGATCACAGTGCCAATGATGATCGAGAAAATGAAGATGCCACCGTAGTCCTCACTTTTCAGTTGCTTGAACTGAATGATGGCAGGGCCGAATCCCATCTCTGCGAGAATGGAGAACAAACTGGTGAAGATGGTGATACCCGCCATCACGCCGTACTCTTCCGGTGTGAGCAAACGAGCAAGCACAGCAGTCAACACCAGCTGCAAAGCAACGTTGAGGTATTTCGACGTGAACTGAATGGCTGACGCCTTCAGGAATGACATGCTCTTTTTAGGGGTTTCCTCTGCCATCACACCTCATTCGTACTTTCAGCCGACAGACTTCGATTTATTCCACAGCATTATATATAGG
>Tephra_p2__coassemble_2037_pt1 | contig 35521 bp, 30 predicted proteins | sample Tephra_p2__metabat2_low_PE_021 | metagenome-assembled genome bin Tephra_p2
GTTCTCGGTGCAATACCATCCGGAGGCCGCAGCTGGTCCGCATGACGCCGCCTACCTGTTCGACCGTTTCGTTTCATTGATGGAGAGCTCCAAGACTTCCAAGGAGGAGAACGCGAATGCCTAAGCGCACAGACATCAAGTCGGTCATGGTCATCGGTTCCGGCCCGATCGTGATCGGCCAGGCCGCCGAATTCGACTATTCAGGCACACAGGCATGCCGAGTGCTACGCGAAGAAGGCGTGCGCGTTATTCTCGTCAACTCGAACCCTGCGACGATCATGACCGACCCGGAGATGGCCGACGCCACCTACATCGAGCCTATTTCCACGCCGATTCTCGAGAAGATCATCGCCAAGGAACGCCCTGACGCGTTGCTGCCGACGCTTGGCGGCCAGACCGCTCTGAACGCCGCCGTCGCCTTGGGCGAGGCAGGCGTGCTCAAGAAATACAACGTCGAACTGATCGGCGCCTCACTTGAAGCCATCGACCGTGGCGAAGACCGTGAATCGTTCAAGAAGGTCGTCGAAGCGGCAGGCGCTGAATCCGCTCGTTCCGACATCGCCCACACCATCGAGGAAGTGGATGCGATCGCGGAACGCTTCGGCTTCCCGCTGGTTGTGCGCCCGTCGTTCACGATGGGCGGCCTCGGCTCCGGCATCGCACACAACACCGAGGAACTGCACCGCATCGCAGGCGCAGGCATCCACTATTCTCCGACCGATGAAGTGCTCATCGAAGAGGGTATTGAGGGCTGGAAGGAATACGAGCTTGAACTGATGCGCGATCGCAACGACAACGTTGTGGTCGTGTGCCCGATCGAAAACGTCGACCCCGTCGGCGTGCACACCGGCGATTCGATCACCGTGGCTCCGGTGTTCACACTGACCGACCGTGAATACCAGAAGCTTCGTGACATCGGCATCGCGATCATTCGTGGCGTGGGCGTCGATACCGGCGGCTGCAACATTCAGTTCGCCATCCATCCGGAAACCGGACGCATCATCGTCATCGAAATGAACCCACGCGTCTCCCGCTCGTCGGCACTCGCTTCGAAGGCCACCGGCTTCCCGATCGCGAAGATCGCCACGAAGCTCGCATTGGGCTACACGCTCGACGAGATTCAGAACGACATCACCAAGTCGACGCCAGCCAGCTTCGAACCGACGATCGACTACGTGGTCACCAAGGTTCCTCGTTTCGCGTTCGAAAAGTTCCCGGGAGCAGACCCGACCCTCACCACGTCTATGAAATCCGTGGGTGAGGCCATGGCTCTCGCCGGCAACTTCCAGGAATCCCTCGGCAAAGCGATGCGTTCCATCGACAAGCGTCACATGGGCTTCAACTGGGACGGCAACAAGCCGAGCGAGCAGGAAGTCAACGAACTGCTCGAGCAGATGCACACCCCGACCGAGCACCGTTACCTGCAGGTGATGCGTGCCATTTGGGGTGGTGCCACCCCTGAGCAGATCTTCGACGCCACGAAGATCGACCCGTGGTTCATCAACCAGTTCTTCCAGATCAATGCCACGGCTATGCAGGTTCGCGAAGCCGAAACGTTGTCGAGAAAGCTGCTCAAGAAGGCCAAGCTCGCCGGACTCTCCGACGTGCAGATCGCGCATCTGCGCAATCTGGGCGATGAAGGCGAGAACACCGTGCGTGAGTTGCGCTGGAACTACGGCCTGCATCCGGTGTTCAAGACGGTTGACACCTGCGCCGCGGAATTCGCCGCGCAGACGCCGTACTACTACTCGTGCTACGCCGACGAAACCGAGGTGCGCAAGCGCGACCGTGAAGCCGTGATCATTCTCGGCTCCGGCCCGAACCGCATCGGCCAAGGCATCGAGTTCGACTACACCTGCGTGCACGCGGTGCAGGAGCTCGGCAAAGACTACGACACGATCATGGTCAACTGCAACCCCGAAACCGTGTCGACCGACTACGACATGTCGGATCGCCTGTATTTCGAACCATTGACGTTCGAAGACGTGCTCGAGATCTACGAGTCCGAGAAAAAGATGGGGCCGATCAAGGGCGTCATCGTGCAGCTCGGCGGCCAGACGCCACTGTCGCTCGCCGCACGCCTCAAAGCCGCAGGCGTGCCAATTCTCGGCACCACCCCGGAAGCCATCGACTTGGCTGAAAACCGTGAACTCTTCGGCGAAGTGCTACGCCAGGAGCATCTGAACGCTCCACGCTTCGGCACCGCGTTGAGCCTCGACGAGGCTCGCGAGGCGGCACACAACATCGGGTATCCGGTGCTCGTGCGCCCAAGCTACGTGCTCGGCGGCCGAGGCATGGAGATCGTCTACGATGACGCACAGCTGGAAACCTATGTGAACCGCGCATTGAGCGAAGCCAAAGCCGACACAGTGGTGTCTGGCCGACTTCCCTCGCCATTGCTCATCGACAAGTTCCTGCAAGACGCCATCGAAATCGACGTCGACGCATTGTTCGACGGCGAGGAACTCTACATCGGCGGCATCATGGAACACATCGAAGAGGCAGGCGTTCACTCCGGCGACGCCGCCTGCACACTGCCTCCAAGCACGTTGAGCGACGACCAGATCCGCCGTCTGCGCGAAGCGACACTCGCCATCGCGAAGGGTTGCCAGGTGCGCGGCCTGATGAACGTGCAATACGCGTTCATGGCGAACACGCTGTATGTGATCGAAGCCAACCCACGTGCTTCGCGAACCGTGCCGTTCGCATCCAAGGCCACCGGCGTCGCCTTGGCGAAGGCCGCGGCGCGCATCATGGTCGGTGAAACCATCGAACAGCAGCGTGCCAACGGATTGCTGTTGCCATACGGCGATGGTGGAGACATACGCGTCGGCCAGCAGGTCGCCGTCAAGGAATCGGTGCTGCCATTCAAACGCTTCCGCACACCTGTCGGCAAAACCGTCGACATTCTGCTCGGGCCGGAAATGCGTTCCACCGGCGAAGTCATGGGCTTCGACCGCGACTTCCCGCACGCCTTCGCCAAGAGCCAGCTCTCTGCCTATGAAGGCGGCCTGCCGACCAGCGGCAACGTGTTCCTCTCGGTGAACGACACCGATAAGCGTCAACTCCCATTGTTCGCAGTGCGTCTGGTCGAACTCGGATTCAGCATCTGGGCGACGGAAGGCACGGCATCGGTTCTGCGTCGTTACGGCATCGAATCGAAGATCGTCGACAAGATTCACAGCCGTGTGGACTCGGATCCCGAACGCGGCGCCGAAATCCAGCACGCGCAGGGTAGCATCGGCAAGAACGTGGTGCAGCTCATCGAAAACGGCGACATCGACCTGATTCTCAACACGCCGAATTCGCGAGGCTCCCGTTCCGACGGCTATTCGATTCGTGCGGCCGCCATCGCAGCCGACATTCCGCAATACACGACGATGACGGAATTCTCGGCAGTGCTGCTCGCCATTGAAGCCGTCAAAAAGAACGACTACGAAGTGATGAGCATTCAGGAACATTCACGCGAGCTCTACAACATGGAGCGTAAGCACAAGGAAGAAAGCGAGGAGACAAGGGTCTGATGACTCAGGCACGGAACGACAAGGAACGCGCGGCAATGCGTTCCGATTTTGGACTGCGACTGAGCAATTCCATGAAACAGCACGGACCACTATGCGTCGGCATCGACCCGCATAAATCCGTGCTGGAAAACTGGGGATACGATGTCGACGCCGAGGGCGCCGAATTGTTCGCCATGCGCATGCTCCAAGCCGTAAACGGTCGCGCCGCCGCGGTGAAATTCCAAGTCTCCATGTTCGAACGCTACGGGTCACGAGGATTCGCGGCACTCGAGCGCGCCCTGTATGCCGCACGGCAGATGGATCTGATCACAATCGTCGACAGCCTCCACGGTGGTTTGCCGACGACGATCTCCGCCATCTCCGACGCCTACTTCGAGCCGGATGCGCCGATGCTCGCCGATGCGATCACATTGCTGCCGTATTATGGCGCGCGTTCGCTCGGAGGAGTCATCAACACCGCCCTCGACAACGGGCGTGGCGTGTTCGTGGCATCACTCACGTCGAATCCAGAAGGCGCAAGCCTGCAGACAGCCATCCGTCAGAACGGCGAATACAAAGGCAAGACAGTTGCCTATGGCATTGCAGCCACCGCGCAGAAATACAACAAGAGCACGCCGGGTCTCGGTTCGGTCGGTCTGATCATCGGCGCCACCATCAGCCAATGGTTGCGAGACAGCGGCATCGAGCCGGTCGACTTCACCGGTCCAATCCTTTCGCCAGGCTACGGCTGGCAGGGCGCTGAAGCCGACGATTTGAAAAACGTGTTCCATGGCACCAACGGCAACGTGCTCGTCACCGTTTCACGAGCCATCTCCAAAGACGGTCCCGACATGGCGTCGCTCATCGAAAGCACGCAGACCATTGCGGCTGATGTGCGCAAAGCATTGAAGGAAGCGTCTGATGAGTCTTCGCAAGCAGCTTTGCAATCCAAGTAGGAGTTGAATTCACATGAATATGCCGGAGAAACATGGACGTTTGATCGTGCTCACCGGCCCTACCGCAGTCGGCAAGGGAACGGTTGAGGCGGCGTTACTGCACAAGCACCCGGAGATCTGGGTGTCGGTGTCTGCCACAACGCGAGATCCACGTCCGGGCGAGCAGAATGGCGTCAACTATTGGTTCATGCCGGAAGACGAGTTTCTGCGTCGCAAGGCAGCCGGAGAATTCCTCGAAACCGCCGTCGTGCATGGCATGGCACATTATGGCACGCCATTGAAGCCGGTCGAAGAGCATTTGGCGAGCAATACGCCGACGATTCTCGAAATTGATTTGCAGGGCGCTCGCCGAGTCAAGGAACGTGCTCGTGAACTTGGCCTCGATGTGGTGTATGTGTTTATCGCCCCGCCGAGTTTCGACGAACTCAAGCGTCGACTTGTCGGGCGAGGCACGGAAACACCGGAGCAGCAGGCGAAGCGTTTGGAAACCGCAAAGGTCGAGCTCGCCGCAGAGCCCGAATTCGATGTGACGATCGTCAATAACGAGGTCGATCAGGCTGCGAAGGAACTCTGGGATGTGATCGCAGAAGAATACGGTCTCAACTAGCCGACCGCTAGAGCAGGCAATATATTTGCCCATAAACAATGTGAATGCCCGCGGAATCATCAAAGATTTCGCGGGCATTCACATTATTCTGTGAAAAATCAGGCGAGGCCGGAGAGCCTGTCAATGAGCTCAGGGTCACGGGTGGCGCCCTTGTCTGCCGAACGAGCGAACGCGGCGAACGCCTTAAGCGCCTGGCTCACCTTGCGGTCACGATGCGCCTTGTAGCCGTCACCGGCTTCCAACTTCGCACGACGTTCAGCGAGCTCTTCATCGCTCACCTCAACGTTGATGGTGCGGTTCGGAATGTCGATGGTGATGATGTCGCCGTTCTCGATCAAAGCGATAGGGCCACCGCTGGCGGCTTCCGGAGCCACATGGCCGATGGACAGGCCAGAGGAACCACCGGAATAACGACCATCGGTGATGAGCGCCACTTCCTTGCCGATGCCCTTGCCCTTGACGAACGAGGTGGGGTAGAGCATCTCCTGCATGCCAGGACCACCCTTCGGCCCCTCATAACGGATGATCAACGCCTGACCTGGCTTCAACGTGTCATTGAGAATGACCTCGATGGCCTGCTCCTGCGATTCAACTACCAACGCGGGGCCACGGAACGTCCAGATCTCCTTCGGCACGCCGGCGGTTTTCACAACGCATCCATCGGGAGCGATGTTGCCGCGCAGAATGGCCAAACCACCTTCGGTGACGGCCGGGTGGTCGATGTCGTGGATCGCACCGTTCACGCGGTCGGTGTCAAGCGTGTCGAACAGCGTTTCATGCGTCCATGGCTCAGGGGAGACGATATGGCCTGGGGCTGCGCGATACAGGTCTTTCGCCTCAGGCAGGCAGGAATCGCGCATGATGTCCCAATCGTCAAGCTTGGCCTCAAGCGACGGGTAATCGATGGAATGCACGTCGCGGTGCAGCTTGCCAGCGCGATCGAGTTCGCCGAGGATGCCGGTGATGCCGCCGGCGCGGTGCACATCGGAGATCTCCCATTCGCCGGAGGGGGAGGCCTTGCAGATGCACGGCACGGTGTGGCTGATGCGTTCGATGTCGTCGAGCGTGAAATCAACGTCGGCGGACTGTGCCATTGCGAGAATATGCAGCACCGTGTTGGTGGAACCGCCCATCGCCACGTCCATCGTCATCGCGTTCTCGAACGCATGCTTCGTGGCGATCGAACGGGGGAGCACGGAATCGTCGTCGTTCTGGTAATACTTGTTCGCGATCTCCACAACGGTTTGCGCGGCACGTTCGAACAGCTTCTTGCGGTAGCCATGCGAAGCGAGCACGGTGCCGTTGCCAGGCAGTGCGAGACCGATCGCCTCAGTCAGACAGTTCATCGAGTTCGCGGTGAACATACCGGCGCACGAGCCGCAGGTCGGGCAGACGGTGCGCTCATAGGCGAGCAGGTCCTCATCGGTCATGTTGTCGTCTGCGGACGCATACATCACGTCGATCAGATCGGTGTTCTCCTTGACCGTACCATCGGGAAGAACGGTCGTACCGGCTTCCATCGGGCCACCGGAGACGAACACGGTCGGAATATTGAGGCGAAGTGCGGCCATCAGCATGCCCGGCGTGATCTTGTCGCAGTTCGAAATGCAGATGAGCGCGTCGGCACAGTGCGCATTTACCTGATATTCCACGGTGTCGGCGATGATCTCACGACTCGGCAGTGAATACAGCATGCCGGTGTGACCCATCGCGATGCCGTCGTCAACGGCCATCGTGTTGAACTCGCGCGGAATGCCGCCAGCCTTTTTCACGGCTTCCGAGACGAGACGGCCCACCTTGTTGAGGTGCACGTGACCGGGCACGAACTCGTCGAAAGAGTTGGCGATGGCGACGATCGGCTTGCCGAAGTCTTTGCCATCGACACCGGCCGCACGATACAATGCGCGTGCGCCGGCGAAGATTCGTCCATTCATGATTTTCGCAGATCGCATTTCCATGTGCCCTATTCAACCCGAACATGCCAGCGGAATCGTTCATATTGTCAAATAGTGATATGCAGGAAAAAGAAACAAATATAAGACCTTGCGGTAAATCTAGAAGCTGAGATATACTGAGAATTTGCACATACACATATTTGTTGTTAGTGGTTTGGAGATTTCAAATGGCATTCGGCACTGAGCCTACACCAACCGGTCTTGCGGATCCGCCAATCGATGATTTGATGCAGCACGCGGATTCCAAGTATGCTTTGGCTATTTTCGCCGCGAAACGCGCTCGCCAGATCAACTCGTATTTCACGCAGCTGAACGAAGGTCTGCTGCAGAACGTCGGTCCGCTCGTGGAATACAAGAATCAGGAGAAGCCGCTTTCGATCGCCTTCCGTGAGATCAACGAGGGATTGCTCGAAGAAACGCTCGGTGAAGACGACTTGAGCGAAGGCAACTGAGTCCGATCTTTATTCTGATTGTTTTCAGACGAACGCCCCGTCGAGCCACACACTGTGGACATCGACGGGGCGTTCGCATATCTCATGTGGGAGGGAGGGATAGACTGTCGGTAGCGAAGTTGTGATTGAATTGTGAACGCATATGTCACAACCAAGCACGAGCTATCCACTAAGGAGGAAGTAATGGCCGAAGTGAAGCTGATCTCCGCCGAGTCCGTCACCGAAGGACACCCGGATAAGATCTGCGATCAGATTTCAGATGCCATTTTGGATGACATGCTCCGTCAGGACCCGCATTCGCACGTCGCCGTCGAGACTTCGGCGACGAAAGGTCAATTCTGGGTGTTCGGCGAAGTGACCAGCAAAGGGTATTCCGATATTCAAAGTATTGTGCGCGACGTTGTGCGCCGTATCGGATACACCAGTTCGACGATCGGCTTGGACGCGGATTCCTGTGGCGTGCTCGTGTCGTTGAGCGAACAAAGCCCCGAGATCAATCAGGGTGTTTCCCGCTTGGACGAGCAGGAGGAGAGCACCGCATCTCGCGAGGAACGCTATGAAGCGCAGGGCGCGGGCGACCAAGGTGTGATGTTCGGTTACGCCAGCGACGAAACCGATGTGTTGATGCCATTGCCGATTCATCTTGCACATCGCCTGGCATACCGTTTGGCGCAGGTTCGCAAGACCGGTGAAGTGAAGTTCCTGCGTCCTGACGGCAAGGTGCAGGTGACCATCGAATACGACGAAAACGACAAGCCATTGCGTGTTGACACGGTGCTCATTTCCACACAGCACGATCCGGAGGTTTCGCAGGAGGCCTTGCGTGAGGATCTGCGTGAACATGTGATCGAACCTGTGCTTGATGAAGTGCTTGCAGACAAGGTAGAGCACGATGATTACCGCGTGCTCGTCAACCCGACCGGCTCGTTCATCATGGGAGGACCGGCAGCAGACGCTGGTCTGACCGGACGCAAGATCATCGTTGACACATACGGCGGCGCTGCTCACCACGGTGGTGGCGCGTTCTCCGGCAAGGATCCTAGCAAGGTCGATCGTTCCGCTGCATACGCCGCACGCTGGGTTGCCAAAAACATCGTGGCTGCCGGACTCGCTCACAAAGTCGAGGTGCAGGTGGCCTACGCCATCGGCGTTGCGGAACCGGTGAGCATCAATGTTGAGACGTTCGGCACCGAAGAGAACGGTGTGACGAGGGAGCAGATTCAGGATGCGGTGCGCAAGGTGTTCGACCTGCGACCAGCCGCCATCGTTGACGAGCTCGACTTGTTGCGCCCGATCTACTCGAAGACCGCCGCATATGGTCACTTCGGCCGTGAAGACGACGATTTCACTTGGGAGAAGACCAACAAGGTCGACGCGTTGAAAGACGCCATCGCCCAGATCAACGAGTAATCCGATTACTTGCTCATACCGCTCGCATGAGGTTCAACGACATCTGTGAGCGGTTCTCACTATAGGTATTCATTGTTCTTTGCCGACACGGTTGAAAAGTCGGCGATTGTTCCAAGGAGGCAGCATGGCTGCTATGACTGTGGCGCAGATGGTTGAGATGTTCCTCAAGCCAGGCGCGCCGGTACGCATTGAAGCATTCGACGGTTCCACATATGGTCCCGACAACGCTCCAGTGACTTTGCAGATCAAAAACTCACGAGCGATCTACTACATGGTGAACGCTCCCAGCGAACTGGGGTTGGCGCGCGCATACCTGCAGGGAGACATCGATTCCCCGCAAATGATTCCCGGAAACCCATACGCGTTGTTCGGGAAACTGGTGGATTTGAAACCATATCTCCGCACGCCGAACGCAGCACAGCTCATGCGCGCATTGGCGGCTGTCGCCTCACACGGCATCCATCGTCCTGCACCGCCGGCCATCGAGGGGCCGAGCCGTGCCCGCCGCATCAGCGAAGGATTGCTGCCTCACTCCAAGAATGGTGACGAGGCGACTGTGAGCTACCACTACGACCAGTCGAACGAATTCTATTCCCTGTTCCTCGGCCCGTCGATGACCTACACGTGCGCAGTGTTTGATTCGCCGCTCACTTCGCTGGAAACGGCACAGAAAGCGAAAATCGACCTCGTGCTCGACAAACTGGCATTGCAGCCCGGCGAACGACTGCTCGACATCGGCTGCGGCTGGGGCTCGATGGTGATCGAAGCGGCCAAACGCGGCATCAAGGCGCTCGGCGTCACACTCTCCGAGGAACAGGTGGAGTGGGCGCAGCGTTGGATCAAGGAGGAAGGTCTCGAAGATCTTGCCGAAGTGCGTCTGATGGACTATCGCGACGTGCCGGAAGGTGATTTCGACGGCATCTGCTCGATCGGCATGATGGAGCACGTGGGCCACACGCACTATCCGTCGTATTTCAAGGAGATCTACGACAAGCTGAAGCCGGGTGCGAAGCTGCTCAACCACCAGATCACACGTTGCAATTCGCATCAGGGCAAGAAGGCCGGTCAGTTCATCGACCGCTACATCTTCCCGGATGGTGAGCTGTCGTCGCCCGCCGAGATAGAAATGGTGATTCAAGACACCGGTTTCGAGGTCATCAATCAGGAGAATCTGCGTCAGCATTACGCATTGACGCTGCACAGGTGGAACGAGAACCTCGTTGCGCATTGGGACGAGGCCGTCAAGCTGGTCGGTGAGCCGAAGGCCCGCCTGTGGGGTCTCTACATGGCAGGGTGCGCCTACAACTTCGAAATGAACAACATTCAGGTGCATCAGTTCCTGTGCATCAAGCCGAATGACGAGGGCACCGACACGTATCCGTTGCGTCCATGGTGGCCGAACCACTGATCGCGATCGGATACTGAATAATAAGAAAATATCACAGTCAATCGGGGCAAGCCTCGCGCAAATCGCGCGAGGCTTGCCCCGATTGACTGTTTCAGTACACTGGAAGCCTATGAGCAGCACAATGGATGAAGCGATGCAGCCGTCGTTTGATGGCATGGGGCCTCGGAAGCGAGCCCCACGCAAGACGACGCCGAAAAAGGCCGCCTCGCATCTGCCGATCGCCAGAGTCGTGCTCGACATTCAGGCGACGCATCTAGGGCAGCTGTTCGACTATCTTCTCGAGGAGAAACACAGTGATGCGGCACAGCCTGGCGTCATGGTGCGTGTACGGTTCGGCGGTCAGCGCGTCAATGGCATCATTTGGGAGCGTGCCGATACGAGTGACACGCCCATGAATGCGATCCGCTACATCGAACGCATTGTGTCTCCTCGTGTGCTGGTGCCCAAGCAGATGCGTCGAGACATCACGGCCATCGCCGACACCTATGGGGGGACGATTGCGAATATTCTACGAGTGGCGATGCCGGGACGTGTCGCCTCCGTGGAAAAGGAACCGTTGGCAACAACACAGTCGATGCATGCCGGCGAACATGTTGACAACGATGACGGGTATCGCGACTCGGTGATGGAGCGACGCAGAGCGGGTCTGCTGGCGCGATCGGACTCCGAGTTCGCATCGATATCGAAAACATATGAGCAGTCCAGACAGCTGCGTGCAGCCTTGATGCAGCATCAAGGTTTCGGCGCCTTCGTCATCGATATGCTGCCGGGAGCACAGATGTGGGCGCGTAATGTGGCATGGATGGCTGTGACGGCCATGGCAGCAGGCACGTCGGCTGTGCTCGTCATGCCCGGAATGCGTGAAGTATGGGATGTCGTGCATGCGTTGGAGCAATCGGGACTGCGAACATTTGCTCCTGATGACGACGGCATATATCGGGGGGATGTCGTGGTGCTCAGTGCATCGCTCGCTCCAGCCGACCGCTACCGCGCATATCTGGCGATCAGCGAGGGACGAGCCACCTGCGTCGTCGGCACGAGAGCCGCCATGTATGCTCCGGTCCCCGACAGGGCGTTGTTCGCAATATTCGACGATGACGCCTACCAATATGCGGATGGCATGATGCCGTACGCGAATGCACGAGGGGTGTGTCGGTTGCGAGCTCAGCTGCACGATGGCGTGTTCATCGCCTGCGGGCGCGCTCGCAGTGTGCTCAGCGAATGGGAAAGTCAAACCACATCGGTGACACTGCGCATAGCCGGCCCAAGCGTCGCCATACACGGGTTTGCGGATGTGCTCAAAGCGCAGGCGCCACCGATCCGCTGGTTGAACAGAGACGAATTGAATCGTTTGGCGGATCCGAGCATAGGTGCTCGCGTTCCGCATACCGCCGTACGAGTGTTGAGTAAGGCTCTGGAACGTGGGCCGATACTGTTCTCGATACCGGCGGATGGCGTGACGGAATCGCTGAGCTGTGCGCAATGCCTGAAACTGGCCAGATGCCTTCGTTGCACGGGGCCGCTTGAACGTGTTCCAGGCTCAGAGGCGCCGCGATGCAGTTGGTGCGGCGCCTCGGCCGTGGGCTGGCATTGCACGAACTGTGGCGGAGAGCGACTGCGCGTCATTCGCGTCGGAGCGACGGGAACCATGCATGAACTACATGGTTTGTTCCGCGGGGTGCCCATGCTGGTGTCTAGCCCGAAGCAGCCCCGAGGCGTCATAGAGACGGTGGATTCACGCCCGCTCATCGTCGTTGCCACTCCCGGTGCCGAGCCACAGGTGCGCAATGCCGATGGAACAGTGGGTGCTTTCGAAGCCGTTGCCATTTTGGACGCGTGGACGAGTCTGTATGATCAACGTCTCGATGCGCGTATCGATGTGCTGAACAATTGGATGCGTGCGATGGCACAGTGTAAATCGCGCACGGACGGCGGCCGCGGGTTGCTGATCGGTGAGACCGACCCGGTGATCGCAAGATCGCTTATGCTGTGGGATCCGCGTGTTCTCGCGCGAGACGAATTGGAGGACCGCGTTGAAACTGGCTTCCCTCCATCGGTTTCCGCGGCATGCGTGTGGGGGCGTCGTGACGTGGTGGAACAGGCATTGCGCAACATAGGCGTCTATGAGGGGGATTGGGCAAGCGTGCAGAGCGGGGGAGAGGAATTCCCCTCGGTGCTGGGTCCCGCCCCGATTCCTCTGGCTCGCACAGTGGATGCGCGCGAACTCGACGAGATGGGAGATCGAGTCAAAGCCGTGGTACTGGCGACGCCTGCGCATCGTGCGCAATTGGCGATACGATTGCGCACGGAGGTTGCCCGTCACGTGGCCTCACGCGAAAGCGGAGAACTACGGTTCAAAATGGATCCAAAAGATCTGCTGTAGCAAAAAAGTATCGGTCGCGTTCATTGTTAGAAGAGCAGACCGACGCGACTAGGATGTCTAGAAGAACTTTCAGCACGAGAGAGAACGGAGAACATATGTTACGAGTGTTATTTGCCGGAACCCCTGAAGCGGCAGTGCCGTCGTTGCGCATGCTTGCCAAAGACAGCGAGCACTTCGAAGTGGTCGCCGTTTTGACGCGCCCTGATGCGCCGACCGGTCGAGGACGTAAAATCACCCCCAGCCCCGTGAAGCTGGCGGCTCAGGAATTGGGCTTGAACGTTATTGAATGCGATCCAAGCGACGAATGCTTCCTCTCCGCGCTGAAGGCCACCGGAGCGCAATGCGCCGCCGTCGTAGCCTACGGCCAGATTCTCAAGGAATCCGTGTTGGAAGCATTGCCTCTGGGCTGGTATAACCTCCACTTCTCGCTGCTGCCGCAGTGGCGTGGCGCCGCACCGGTTCAGCGTGCCATCTGGGCTGGTGACGAGGTGACCGGCGCATCGGTGTTCCGCATCACGAAAGGTATGGATCGTGGGCCGGTTCTGGCGCAGAGCACAGTGACGATCGGGGCTCACGAGAACGCCGGCGAGTTGCTTGGCAGGCTCGCGGAAGATGGTGCAGGACTCCTTGCAGCATCGCTGCAGGCGCTTGACGAAGGTGTGATCAACGCCGTCGACCAGCCTGAAGGCTCATATGAGGTGGCCGATAAAATCACCCAGGATGACGCACACTTGCGTTTCGATGTGCCGGCGTTCGCCATCGACAGGCAGATCCGTGCATGCACACCGAATCCGGGTGCTTGGGCGAATCTGCACCCGAACGCCGACGAAACATCGGAAACCCTGCATGTGAGCAAGGCCATTCCCGCAGACATGACCGATGATCAGGCTCCACAACGTCTCAACCCCGGCGAATTGCTTGTCACCAAGCATCATGTGTGGGTGGGGACGGCCACCGATCCGCTCGAACTGCTCATTGTGAAGGCTGCCGGCAAACGCGAGATGGGTGCGCCCGAATGGGCTCGCGGCGCGCATTTGGCACAAGGGGCATACTGCGACTGACTTCAACAGTGCTGAACATGGGTTGGGGCATCGGAAACTTCAGTTTCCGATGCCCCAACCCATGTAAGTAATGTAAGAATCGTTCAGCGTTGAATGAAGTCCAGAACCTTACGCAAGTCACGTTCGTCAACCGAGTGGGGGGCAGCGGCACGGACAACGGGCTTCGCGCAGAACGCGATGCCTAGCCCTGCGGCACCGATCATAGGAAGATCGTTCGCGCCATCTCCCACAGCCACGGTCTGATCGCGTGGAATGCCATTCTCGTCTGCCCAAGCATGCAGATGAGCCAGCTTCACATCTTTGGTCACAATGGGGTCGATCACATCACCGGTCAGCACATGGTGTGCCTCATCAACTCCAAGACGGTTGGCGATGTAGTAATCAAGGCCAGCGTCGGCTGCCAGACGGTCAACGATCTCGTGGAATCCGCCAGAGACCACACCCACCTTCCAATCATGCGCATGCAACTCATCGATCAGTGCGAGTGCACCATTCGTGAAATGGAGTCGCGCATACACGCGGTCGAATATGCTGACGGGCATGCCCTTAAGAAGCGCAACACGTTCATTGAGCGCCTGACGAAAATCAAGTTCACCGTTCATCGCACGTTCGGTGATCCGCGCAATGCGTTCACCGACGCCGGCTTCTTCACCGAGCTCGTCGATCACTTCCTCATCAATCAATGTGGAATCGACATCCATGACCAGCAAACCGGGTTCGCGAAGTGTGGGGGTGTCGTCAAGATATTGCGGAAAGTGAACGCTCATGCTTCTGATTGTCGAAAAACGCTGGGACAATCGGCATATGCATCTTTCCATGACACTTGCACAAGCACAATTGCAATGTGCCACGAGTTCAGACGGTTTGATCGGTTCGATGACGGCATGGCTCGTCTCGCTTATGGAGCACGTCGGCGGCGTCGGCGTATCACTCGCCATTGCACTGGAATCGATTTTCCCGCCAATTCCAAGCGAAATCATTCTGCCATTGGCTGGATTCACCGCGGCACGAGGCACCATGAGCCTGATCGGAGCCATTCTGTGGGCGACGATGGGCTCGCTGCTCGGCGCATGGGCGCTGTATGGCATCGCTCGTTGGTTCGGATTGCACCGCATCCACAAAGCGGTCGACAAGATTCCGGGAGTCAGCCGCAAAGACGTGAACAAGGCGAACGAATGGTTCAACAAATACGGCACATGGTCTGTGCTCATCGGCCGTGTGATTCCTGTTGTACGCTCGTTGATCTCCATTCCCGCCGGCTTCAACCAGATGAATTTCGCCAAGTTCTCCGGTTGGACGTTCATCGGTTCCGCCATATGGAACACGGTGCTCGTGACAGCCGGATATTTGCTGGGCGACCAATGGTGCTCCATTCTGGGAGTACTCAACGTGTTCGAAGACGTCATCATCGTGGTGTTCGTCGCCGTGCTCGTCTTCTTCGGCGTTCGCTGGGTTCGCAATCTGATACGCGAACGCCGTGGCACGGATTCCGCACAGTAAAATAACGGTGCGCGTACAAGCGCTGAAGTCAATGCAGGTTCGTGTCTGCCACTCGCAGCACGAACCTGTTTTATATTTTCCGTACTGTTCGTTGATGCAAGACAGTGAGTGTGGGCGTCGGCATAGCTTGGAACGCCGGCGTATTCGCTGGAAAATATGGGTGGAAAATAGTCGTTCAGAGCTAGAATACGAAGACGACGAATGCCGATGCCAAAATTTGGAGTTGATATGAGCGAGACACCCACCGACGCATCCATGGACGAACTCGCCGCGATGAACGACAGGCTGCAGCAACGCAATCATGCGCTGGCGCAAGCATTGACGAGGGCCAGCGAAGAGCTGAAGAAAGCGAAAAGCCAGCTGGAACAGTTCACGAACCCGCCGTTAACTGTGGCGACGATGGTGCGGGTGGAACGGTGCTTCACCGATGAACACGGTGTGAGGCATGCCAGTGCGGAGATCGTCAACGGGCACCGCCGTCAGATCGTAGCGATATCGTCCACCGTCAATCCCGCACGGTTGCAAGCAGGGCAGAGCGTGTTGCTCGACGGCAATATGGTGCTCGTCGACTCTCATGCCACGGTGAATCATGGCCAGATGAGGCAAGTGAGTGAGGTGCTGGACGATGGGCGTCTCATCGTCGGTGATGCAAGCGGTAACCGCAGCGTTGTGCTGCGTGCGAGCACGCTTGCCAACACTTCCATCGACGTAGACGACCGTCTCATCATCGATCCTTCAGGCACCTATGCGCTCGCGGTGTTGGCGCAGGAACACGATGATGACCTGCTGCTGGAGGAAACCCCTGACGTGACCTTCAACGACATCGGCGGGTTGGATGAGCAGATAGCCCAAATCCACGATGCTGTGCAACTGCCGTTCCAACATCGTGAACTGTTCGCCCGTTTCGACCTGAAAGCACCCAAAGGCGTTCTGCTCTACGGGCCTCCCGGCAATGGAAAGACGCTGATCGCCAAGGCGATCGCACATGAGTTGGCGGCAGATGGAGCAAGCAAAGGTGTGTTCCTCTCGGTCAAAGGCCCTGAACTGCTCAACAAATACGTTGGCGAATCCGAACGGCTCATCCGACGCATATTCGAACGGGCGAAAGAGTTGGCGGGGGATGGCAGGCCCGTCATCGTGTTCATCGATGAGATGGACTCGCTGCTGCGTACCCGCGGATCCGGCGTGTCGTCCGACGTGGAAACGACGATCGTGCCGCAGTTCCTGACGGAGCTCGACGGTGTGGAACAACTCGATGACGTCATCGTGATAGGCGCTTCGAACCGCGTTGACATGATAGATCCGGCCGTGCTGCGCCCGGGACGCCTCGATGTGAAGATTCACGTCGGCAGACCCGATGAAACGCAGGCGAAATCCATCATCAGGCACTATCTGACCAGTGGACTGCCGTTTGAGAAGAACGTCAATGCGCAGGAACTCGTCAACGCGCTCGCATCCGACGTATTCCATCGCGATGAAAGCCGCTTGCTGGCCGTTCTGCATGAAGAGATCGGCGACAGAGGCGTGTATCTCGCCGACATCGTGAGCGGCGCCATGCTGCGCAATATCGTCGACCGTGCGAAAACAAAAGCCGTCAAAGCGGTGATCGAGGAGGGGTGCGCTCCCGCCATCACACGGAATATGATCCATGAGGCGGTGAACGACGAATATGAGCAGAACCGTGCGGCGATCAACGAGACGGATCCGGCGCAGTGGCTCGCCATCAATGCGCTGAATATGCCGGCGAACGGCGAATGAGATTCGTGCACTACATTTGGTAGCCGCCGGAGACCATGAGCGGTCGATGATCGTAAGGAACATAAACATGCGAGCACGTCAATCGATTGGAGAACTATGAGCGTACGCAGAGTGATGGGCACCGAAACGGAATACGCCGTATCGGTTCGCAACAGGTCGAACGCGAACCCGGTGCAATCGTCGTTTGACGTCATAGCGCATGCCGGACTTGCACAGACACGGCATATCCGTTGGGACTACCGGCAGGAGAGCCCGATTCAAGATCTTCGTGGCATCACGCTCGAACGTGCGGCGGCACGCCCCGATATGCTCACCGACGAGCCGCAACGCAACATCACAAATGCGTTCGCCCCCAATGGCGGTCGCATGTACGTGGATCATGCGCATCCGGAGTATTCCGCTCCCGAAACCACCGACCCGTTTGAAGCGGTGCGATTCGATTTCGCCGGTGACCTGCTGATGCGGCAGGCTGCGCACGAGGCCAGCGAGGCGTGTGACGACACGTTCGAACTGTTTCGCAACAACGTCGACGGCAAAGGCGCTGCGTGGGGATCGCATGAGAATTATCAGGTGCGGCGCGACGTGCCGTTCGACTTGCTGGCATCACTCATGACGCTGCACTTCGTCAGTCGGCAGATATACACGGGCGCCGGGCGTCTCGGCATTGGCGAGCACAGCGAAACGGCCGGCTTCCAGTTGAGCCAGCGCGCCGACTACGTGCATATGAAAATCGGCTTGCAGACCACGTTCGACAGACCGATCATCAATACGCGAGATGAGGCACATGCGCCGCAAGCCATGCGCCGCCTGCACGTGATCGTCGGTGACGCCAACCGCTTGCAATTCCCCGACGCGCTGAAATTGGGAACGACGAGTCTGCTGTTGTGGTGCGCTGAGCAGGAAGGCGAATCACGGCAGGTGCTCGAACAGATGCTTGCGCAATACACGCTGGCTGATCCGGTGGAGGCGATGCACACGGTGTCGCATGACCTGAGCCTGTCGCAACCGCTTGCATTGTTGAACGGCGGCCAAACGACGGCATGGCAGCTGCAGATCATGCTCCGCGAACTCGTGTACCACATCGCCTGCGAACAATACGACACCGATGTGAGGGGCGAACCATTGTGGCCGGATGCGCAGACCCGCTCCATCATGGCCATGTGGCAGCAGGCGCTGCTCGACGTCGCGGCCGTGCGTCATGCCAACGATGACGAGCGATTGAGCATGGCTGGAGAAGCGTCACGACTCGAATGGCTGCTCAAATGGCAGCTGTTGGAGAAAATGAGACGCAGACTGCATGCGGAATCCGGTGGCTGGGATGATGCGCGACTCGGCGCGCTGGAGCTACGCTGGGCATCTCTGGCACCAGATAATGAGCGTGTGTTCGCGAAAGCGCGCGCCAACGCTGAGAAAGTGGTGTCTGACGACGATATTGCCGACGCCGCGCGAACAGCGCCGAATGACACGCGCGCGTGGCTGCGTGCGGCGATGCTCAGAAGATTCCCGGAACAGATCCGTGCAGTATCATGGACGCACATCACCACGATCGCTTATGCCGACGGGTTGTGTTGGACGTTGGATATGAGTTCGCCGACGGCGTTCAACCAGCAGCAGTGCGAGGAAAAAGTCAGCGAAGCGCAAACCTCTGCAGAACTCATTGCCGCACTCGGTGGTACGTCGGAGCAGGCACATTGAACAACACTTTCGGCGAGAGTGCAGGTGGGTGCACTATTATTTGTTAGGCTTATAGACAGGTTTCGTATAACGCGAAGCTGTGAAAGAAGGAAATCGTCATGTCGATGGGATTACGTGATCTCGCGGTTCAGGTGAGCCGCATTGCCGCTGACGCCGGCAAACACGCGCTCAACGACCAGCTCATGCCAAAGGATCTGACGGTGTTGAGCACGGCGCAGCGAGATTACTCGAATGGCCTGAAAGTGGATGACCGCCTGTCGCAGTTCATCTACAATCGACTCACATACATCGACCCATTCAAAGGCAGGTGGGAAGACCGCACCGATGAGTGGGCTCCAGGAGACAGGTATTGGTGTGTCGGCGGAATCGATGGCGTTATCAACTATTCACGCAACATGGCCGAATGGACAGTGACCATTTCGCTGTTCGAGTTCAACGAGTTCGGCTCGGCGCAACCCATTCTCGGCGTCATCCATGCGCCCGCCCTCAACCTGACCTATCTCGCCGCACGTGGGCAGGGGTCCATTCGCATGCGTCAGACTCCGATAGGGGAGAAGCGCGAGAAGATCATGCCGTCCACCGTCAGCCACCTGGAAGGCTCCGTGGTGAGTTTCGGCATGTCATACATACCGCAGGAAGCACAGCACGCGTTGAACGTAGTCGGCAGCATTGCAGGAAAGCCAGCCGACATCAAACGCATTGGCCCCGTTTCACTGGACGTGTGCAAGGTCGCTGACGGCACATATGACGCATATTTCGAGCCGCACTTGCACGAACGCGACGTTCCCGCCATCTCCGCGGCGGCGGTTGTGCTGTGGGAGGCGCAAGGCCAGTTGAGCACATGGAACGGAGACTTGGTTCACTGGCGCAGTGAAAACGATCTCGTCGCCACAAACGGGCAAATCATCGACGAATTGCGCCCATATCTGCTCGACACGCATTGCCCGGAGCCCTACCACAACAATTCAAACGGTGATCAGCAGAGCTGAACCAGCTCCTGCTCAACGCCGATATAGTTGATATTTGAGGAGCAGCATATGCCACAGGAATCGCAGCGCATCACACCGCAGGCCCAAGAAAACACGCAATCTGACGAACATGTTGCAAGCCAACAGGGGCAGGGCGAGGCGGCACAGGCGCAAAGCGACGATCTCGATTCCATTCTCGACGACATCGAAACGGTGCTTGAGACCAACGCCGAAGAATACGTGAACAGCTTCGTGCAAAAAGGCGGCCAGTGATGCCACAGCTGCACGACAGCGGCTCGCGACTCGATGCACAGGCGCAACCATCAATGCATCATGATGACTTCGCACGCATATTCGGTTTGGAAACCGAATACGGTGTGAGCGTCACCGGCGTCGACACGCCAGTCGACGCCGGGCAAGTGGCCATGACGATGTTCCAGCCGGTCGTGCGCCAAGCCCGTTCGACGAACACCTACCTCGACAATGGCGCAAGGCTCTACCTGGACGTCGGAGCTCATCCGGAATATGCCACAGCCGAAGCCATCTGCCCGTTTGACGCGCTCACCAACGACCTCGCCGGTGAACGAATCATGCGCACCATGGCATTGGACGCACAGAAGCGGCTCCGTAACAACCCCGCGACAAGCAATGCGACCATTCACCTCTACAAGAACAACGCAGACAGTGCAGGGCATTCGTTCGGTTGCCATGAAAACTATTTGGTACGTCGCTTCATCGGCATCGACGCGATTGAACACATATTGCTGCCATTCCTGATCACACGGCAGATCTACACAGGCGCAGGTCGCTTCGACGGCGAACGGTTGCTCATCACGCAACGAGCATCATTCGTTGACGAAACGGTTTCTTCGGCAACCACCAGATCACGCCCGATGGTCAACACGCGTGACGAACCGCATGCGAATCCTGAGGAATTTCGCAGACTCCACGTGATCATAGGCGATTCGAACCGTTCACAATGGGCCATCCTGATGAAATGCGCCACCACACATCTGGTGCTGTGCGCTATGGAAGATGCCGCGCGACACAACACGCTTTCCGAGCTGAGTGCAATGGCTCTCGCAGACCCCATTGCGGCAAATCACGCCGTCAATGAGCATGGCGCATATGCGAATATCGCGCTCGCCAACGGCAAGACGCTCAGCGCACTCGAAATTCAGCGGTGGTTCCTCGACCATGCGAACGAGTTCCTCTCCACACATGCCACAGCCGTCGAACTCACATTACGTACCGACCCGCTGTGTTCCCCCGCTTGGATCGCCGAACAGTGGGAATGGGCGCTTGACATGCTGGGCGACAACAATATCGAAGCGTTGTCTCATGTTGTGGACTGGGCCGCCAAACGCATGTTCTTCACCCGTTTGGAAGAGAGAGGATCGGTTGCGCCGGCGCGATTGCAACAGCTTGACATGGACTATCACGACGTGGCCAACGGCAAGCTGTACAATTCACTGTGCTCACACGGATACATGCGCACATTCGCAACCGATCAGCAGATCAGCACGGCGACACACACTCCGCCGGCACATACCCGCGCACAACTCCGTGGCGCGTTCGTGCGCGAGGCGAAAGCTGCGAATGCTCGGTATGACTGTGATTGGACGCAATTGAGATTACTGCAACCGGTGCGCATGGAAGCGACCATGCTTGACCCGTTCTCCGACGTGCCGAACGAGCAAGTCACGCATATTATGGACTATCTCGAACATTTGAGTGGACACGATTCCGTTGATATGCCGGTGTGATGCTCCGTTCGACACATGCAAACATGGTAGTGGCGGCAAATCGCAGATACAGCAATAAAAAATCCCGACCAGCATTGGTCGGGATTTCTGTTTCGCGGGTTAAATCACTCGCTGACAGCCTTCTTCAGCAGGGAGCCAGCCGAGATGCGAACGCCGTAGGTTGCCGGGATCTCGATGGTCTCGCCAGTGCGAGGATTACGACCGGTGCGAGCAGCACGCTTCACGCGCTCTGCAGAGAGCAGACCGGTGAGCTTGATGCCTTCGCCGTTCTTCATTGCTTCGATGAAGACGTCGCGGAATGCGTTGACAGCAGCCTCAGCCTGAGCCTTGGTCAGACCGGACTTCTGAGAGATCTTTGCAACGAGATCAGACTTATTGTATGCCATAGAAGCGTCCTTCTTTGTCAGGGGTAATCCTCATTGCGGATAACCACATGTTCATATGAATCTTACCTCAAGATTCGGTCAAAACCGCTGATTTTCAACGATTTATCATCTTTTTTTCGCATTCGGCTACGGAGTTGACACAAAATCTAACAAAAACCTAACAAATTAGATCAAATTGTGCTTATCCAGCCACTTCATAGCGAGTGCGCCGAGCGGAATACGAATCCAGTAGAAGACGATGCGGTAGAGCAGTGTGGCGGAAAGCGCCAACGCAGCGGGCACGCCGACTGCCGAGAAAGCGACGGACAGCGCAGCTTCGACCGCGCCGAGACCGCCAGGCGTAGGCACTGCGGAACCCAGCGTATTGGCGAGCAGGAAGATGAACGTCGTCTCGATCGGATTCATGTTGAAGCCGAATGCGAGCAATGCTGCCCAGAATCCGAAGCCGGTAGACAGGTTGAGAATCAACGAGCCGGTGATGCTGCCGAACAGTTTGCGCGGCTGCGTCAGCGTCTCCAGCAACGAACGCGCATACGACTTCACCAGAGGCAGATACTTGTCGGTGAGTTTGCGCCGTACGGAGGGAATCGCCATGAGTATGCTGACCGCCAGCGCAACCGCCGCGATCACCAGAATCAGCGTGTTCGTTGGAATCATGCCCGAAAGTGTGTTGCGCCCGGTGAAAATGCCGATCAGCAACAGCAACAGCACAGTGACCACCGCTTGCACGGCGAGCACGGCACTCATGATAGCCGTGGCTGTCGTGTTGCGGTACCCATTCTTGCGCAGATACTGCAGGTTCACAAACGCGGGTCCAATGCCAGCTGGCATCGACACGGCGGTGAATCCGGCGGCGATCTGCGAGCACAGCAAGCCGAAAGGCGAACGCTTGTCGCTGTCCATGAACGCACCCAACGCCAACGCCGAGCCGACCCAGGCGAGGAACCCGAACGCGAAGCAGACAAGCGCCCACCACAGATTCGCCTGTTTGACCGCCGCGATCATCTCGTCCGGTCGCATCTGCGTGAGCACCACGTAGACGGCGACGATGAGCAGCACCAAACCGAAGAACGAGCGTGCATTGAATCGGGTGAGCGTCACCTGCTCCATCGTTTCGCTCACCTCTTCGGGAGCCAACGCGTTCAACGCCTGACGCAGCTGTTCCACCAGATGCTTGTCCCATCCCTCCATCTGCCTGGTTGCAGTAGGCAAAGCCGCCTTCTGCACGAACGGAATCAGCGAGATGAGCAGGTCATCGCCCCAGGCGCGGCGTGCGAGCTCGACGGTGCGATCGACGCCGAGCTTCGCGGCGAACAATGTGAGCAGTTGCACTTTGTCGATGACGATGTTCGATGTGCCGGAAGCGTAGTCACCGTTCTGCCAGCCGGCGATATACATATCTCCGGAGGCGGTGCGGGCGATTGTGTCAAGAGTGATCTGCCGGTGCGTATAGCCGCGCTGGTGTGCACGAAGCAGGTAGTTCATCAGCGAAAGAGCCTGATCATCACTCAGTTTGCTCACATCGACCTGTTCGACACCGGAATGGCGTTCGAACACCAGAATCGAAGACTCGCCATAGTCGCACACGCCATACGGGTGCACACTGGTGAGATGAATATCGTGCAAACCGAGCAGCATCGAATAATGATGATGCGTGGCGCTCACCGCGGATCGGTCATGCCGCACGGCAACGCCGTTGAGCCTGATGAGCTGCCAGAGCTGGGTGAAATACCCCGAGATCTGCACTTGGTTGTCGAGAACCGACACAACATAGTGGCAACCGGCCTCATCAGTCAGATCGTACAACCTTGAATGAGCCGTCAGATCGTCGTCGAGCACGGGCATATGGTCGGCCTGCTCGTCGCGACGCGTAAGAGAAGCCGGATGCAAGCCAATGGAACTGAGCGCCTGCACGATCTGATATCCCCACGCGCCGGAGTTCTTCGTGCCGACGGCGAAACGCATGATGAGACCCACAACGCGGCCGATGCAGATGGCGACGATCACGCCGGGTAGTGAACTCCATGACGTGATGATGAAGATGGCGGCACCGATCAACAGCGCGTTCCAGCTCCACTTCACCGACGATCTGGTGTCACGCGGCCCCGCCATCGTGAGGAACGCTGCGATGGCCGCATAGAAATCGGGTAGGAGGGAGGCTCCCAGTCGGGTGCCGTTCGACAGCAATGTGTTCACCAGTATTGCCGTGCTGTGGTACGAGATCAGCGCAGACACACCCCAACAGGCGAGGAAGCCCAAGAGCAGAGCTCCGACCGTGCACGCCGACTGCATCCACTCACGGTTGAGAATCAACTGGATGAGCACGCCTACCACAATGCAGAGCACGATGATCTGCTGCAGCAACGACGACGGCAAATCTACCAGCCAGTCGAAGGCCTGCGATGCCGAATGCGCGTCGTTCTCGACGCCGGTGGTCAAGCCACGCAGATACAAGGCGATCAGAATCACCAGCACACCGCTGATCAATGCGGCCAGTGCATGGAACAGGTCACTGGTCACACGATTGCGTTTCGGCGCCACATCGGTGACCTGCACGTTAGGAACCTATCGGCCAGCGCATGCGGTGAGAGCCGGTCGTTGATCCTCACATCAGGATTCTGCTCCTGGGTGGTGATCGTGTGCTCGTCGCGGTGGTCGGTAGAGGCCTCCGCGGCCGAATGCCGATCTTCCGGTGGGGTGGACGATGTCATGACAATCCTTCGCATACGAAAGATGCTCATGCCGCAGGCGCTGCGCCCTTGGCATGAGCATCGCACAATACACGACTATTCTACGTGATGATCTGAACGCGTAGGCTTCACTGCTGGTCGTATTTCACAAGCGTCGACGCCAACCCGACGTAGGTGCTCGGAGTCAACGCTTTGAGACGAGCCGCTGTCGCCTCATCGAAATCAAGCGAATCGATGAAACGCTCGACATCGTCTTTCGAAATCGAATGCCCGCGCATCAGCTCCTTCACTTTCTCGTAAGGGCGTTCCATGCCTGGGCGTCCCGCCAGTTCCTGTGCGCGCATCGCGGTTTGAATGGGCTCGCCGAGCACCTCCCAGTTCTCATCGAGCTCACGCTGCATGACCTGCGCATTCGGGTGAATCGACTTCAGGCCGCCCAGCAGGTTGCTGAGCGCCAGCACGGAGTAGCCCAATGCCGAACCGATGTTGCGCTGGGTCGTCGAATCCGTCAGATCACGCTGCCAACGCGATTCCACGAGAGTCGTGGCCAACGTGTCGAGCAGCGAGCAGGAAATCTCGAAATTCGCTTCCGCATTCTCGAAACGAATCGGATTGACCTTATGCGGCATCGTCGAAGAACCGGTTGCACCCTTGACCGGCACCTGAGCGAACACGCCACGCGAGATATACATCCACGTGTCAACGCACAGATTGTGCATGATGCGGTTCGCATGCGAAATCGTGTCGAAGAGTTCCGCCTGCCAATCATGAGATTCGATCTGGGTCGTCAACGGATTCCACGTCAAGCCCATGCGATTCTCGACGAATTCGCGTGAAACGGCGATCCAATCCACATTGGGAAGAGCGGCCACATGCGCGCCGAACGTGCCGGTGGCACCGTTGATCTTGCCCAGATACTCCTGCGAACGCACGTGGTTGAGCTGACGGTTGAGCCTATACACGTAGACGGCAAGCTCCTTGCCGAGCGTCGTAGGTGTGGCCGGCTGCCCATGGGTCAGCGACAGCAACGGCATGTCTTTGAACTCGTCGGCGCGGGCGGCCAGCAACTCGACGATCGCTTCGGCATCTGGAAGCCACACGTGTTCGATGGCGTTCTTCACGCAGCGGGCGATGGAAAGATTGTTGATGTCTTCACTGGTGCAGGCGAAGTGCACCAACGTCTTGAGATCGGTCAGCTGTGTAGGTGCGCCTAGCACCTGCTCGGCGGTGTCGAGATAGTCGTCGATGTAGTATTCAACGGCTTTCACGTCGTGATGCGTCACCGCTTCATGCGCGGCATGGCGGGCGATGCCCTCGGCACCGAATTCTTCGGGGATGGAGCGCAGGAAGGCCTGCTCCTGCTCGGTCAACGGCTTGACGCCGGTGACGATCGGCTGCCAATCATTGCCTGCGAAACCGTTGGCGAGCAGAATCATCCACTCGACTTCGACGCGCATGCGTTCGCGGTTCAACGCCGGTTCGCTCAGATAGTCCACCAAGGCGGCGGTCTGCGCGTGATAGCGTCCATCAAGAGGGGTGAGGGCAATGGCTGGTGAAATCTCAGAAAGGTTCATAGCTTCACACTATCCCAGACCCATGAAACACCGCAGGGCATGTCCACATTGTTCAACCGCAAGCCCTGACGCTACGGCGTTGCATCGCCATTCGGCGTGGATCCGTCTTGCCAGGCATGGCTCATGCGACCCTGCCAATACGTGGTGCCGGCATAGTCGCCGCGAATCGCCGATTGGAAGTGCTCGTCGTGCGCCTGTAGTGCGGGCGAGCCTAGTTGCGCAGCGTTCTCGTAGGCCGCCTGATGGTAGGCGAGGTCATGCGTTAATTCGTATTTGCCCTGATGAGCATCGTCCACACAGGTCATCGACGATACATCCGCAGAATCATCAGACGGCACATTGACCACTTGGGCGCGAATGGTGAGCCACTGCTCATTGCGTGGATTCACGTCGCCATCCAATGCCGCTACCAGTTCATCTTCCATTTCAACGCTCGTCACCCATGTGTTCTCGCCGATCGGGTGATTGGCAATGGGGGAGCCGGCCGTCACGATGTGTTCGAAACGAAACTCGTCGGCATAATCACTCGCCAATGTCGCCGCGACGATCCCGCCTTGTGAATGACCTATCACCGCAACGTTGTCTTCAGCCCCAACACCCGCTTGCCTCATGGCCTCCACGACCATGCGGGCACTGTCGGCATTGCGTCGTTGCACACTCTGCGAACTCATGAGTTCGACGTTCTGCTCCCAACCCAGTGGAGAATCACCATGCCCATCAGTGCCGGGAATCGTCACCAGCCATGAACGTTGGCCATCGGCATCGACGTATTGCGAGATGGCGATCGTGGCATAGTCGCCGGCATTGGCGTTCGCCCCCGAAAGAGCACGAAGATTCGCTATGGCATCCGCGGTCCCATGCGCGGCGGTGACGGTTGCAGCGGCCGGTTCCACACGCTGAACCGACACTTGGTTGCCCTGCACGAGGTTCATCACGCCAGCCCCCAATGAGCCGACGACGCTTGCGCCCTGTGCGACGGAAGCGCCGCCGAGCGCGTCGGAGCTCGGAGCAACCAATGAGCCCACGCCGCGCATCAGACCCTCCTGCTGCCAGGAGATCGCATTCAACGCATGGGCCGCTCCGAAATTACCTTCGGTGACGATGCCATACACCCAACCGCCAAGAGCCTGCGCGAACGTCAGTTTGGCAACGGTCATGGGTGCGAGTCTGGTCGCCAGTTGCACTGCTTCATTCGTCACCTGACGGCTACGAATCTCAGCATCCGCATAGATGCTATAGGCGCGGGAGAGCATGTCACAGAGCGTTTGGCAACGTTGCGCCGCATTGTTCAACTGTGCTCCCGCATGTTCGCAGCTCGCGCGAAGAGCCGAATAATCCAATGAGCAATGCATCTGCTGATTGGGCCCCAAGCCTGAGCCGGAAACACCCAGACCGCCGACTGAGCCAGCCGTTTTCGCACACCAGCTCGTCGTGGAGTTCGACAGCGTGACAATACGCATAACCGAGTTGAGCCAGCTGGTCGCCTGTGCCCGCAAAGATGACGCACAGTCAGTGAGATACGTGCAGATTCGTTGCACTTCTTCAATGGTGGCAGTTGAATATGAGGCACCGCCATACAGTGAGCTTTTCACCATCTTCGTCATGGTGACATCACCTCACTGGCTGCAAGTGTCGTCGACACGGTATTCACGCAGTCCGCGCATGCCACGGAATCAGTTGATAGCTCTGAGAGCCGGTCATGAAACAATTGCGCCGCAGTGCCGGCCCACCCGGTGACGGTAAGCGCACCAGCCTGGCGAAGCTGATCGAGCACGGTGTGCGTCGTTCGGGTGAGTGGGGACAACAATCCAGCGCATTCGCGTGCATTCCTCACGCATATGCACTGTGCGGCATTCGAGAAACCATATGTAGTATTCATGATTCCCATTGCAACGTAGTGCAGCGGGAAAATCCAGCGGAACGCGTGATTGTGGTTTGTTGACGCAGTTAATCAAGTAACTGCGTCAACAAACCACAACCACCAAGCAGGCTTGACTACCAAGGTTTAACCGACGAAGATGACTGCTGCTTCGTGTCGGTCGAATTATTCTGATCATTGGCAGACGAGGACTCTTGGTCTTTGCCAAGCTCCTCGTTGCTTTTGAGCATATCCTCGACCTGCTGACGTTGCTCGTCGCTGAGCGACGACAACGATTTCGGCTGCTGCTCGGTGGTATCGTCACTGTTCTGTTGCGCTTGCGTGCTATCGATCTGATCTTGCAACTTCGACGTCAACTGAGACGATACCTGCGCGTTATGATCCACGGCCTCATTGATCTGCGGCAGCAGAATATGCGACTGCGCGCTCACCTTCGCGAACTGCTCGTTCACGGAGCGTTGCGAACTCAGCAACTTCTTGAAGTCTGCGTCATCCTTGCTTGCCTTCGCAATATTCTCCTGCAATGCTTGGGTAGCGGCATCATACTGACGTTGCGCCGCGATATTGATGCCCGCGAGAACTGCGACGGCGAGTGAGAGAACGGCAAGCACGCCGATGATGATGCGCACTGCCAATGGTGCGCGTTTGCGCGTTTGCGCCGGAGTCGACGTCTGTTCAGATCGTGTGCGCTTGCTCATAGCAGCCTCCTTGACATCGCCACCCATGCACCTGCTTCCCAAGCGAGCAGCACAACGAGAAGAATCGCCAGCGGCCAGACAACTGGGTTGACTCGTGTGCGTTCCTTCTGCGTGTCGCTTTCGCGCCATTGCTGCGCCTGCTTCGTGATCTGCGCATTCGCAACAGTGCTCGTCGACGACGTGATGAGAGCAGTACCGCCGAGCTCATCGGCGAGCGCCTTGATCTGCCCCTCATCCATGATCGAGACACCCGGCTGGCCGGTGGATGGGTCGATCACCCACTGCCCGGCAGTAGATGAAGGAACCTTGCCTCCTGTGGTGGAGCCGACGCCTATCACGCACGCATCGTTGATGTAGTGACGCAACGACGAGAACGTGCGTCGAGTATTCGACACGGTCTGCTCCCCATCGGTGACCATATACAGCACGATCCTGTCATCGGGGTGTGCGTCACGTATCGACTTCAGTGTGCGCAGCAACGGGTCGATCACCACGTCAAGCGAAGAACCCGCGGAATTCGATGAATTCTCAGTGTGCAGCGAGTCAGCCCAATTGCGCACCGCACCAGTGTCGGGTGTGAGCGGAACGTCAACGGCGGCCGACGCGCCCGTGCTCAACGCCGCAAAACTCGAATTCGGGTAGGCGTTGACGATGTCGGTTATGGCAAGTTTCGCCGCATCGAGTCGGGAGATCTGCTGCTCGGAACCATAGTGTGCGTCTTCAACGCCCATCGAACCGGTGATATCGGAAACGATCACGACATCGGTTGCACTGGTCACCCTGCTCGTCGTTTTCGTGACGACACTGGGAGTGAGCGCCATCAATGCGACGACCAAGCAGATCGCCGTACGCCGAATGCACGACCCCAACGTTTCATCACTGCCATCGGCACCACGGCGCACATGCAGCACGATGCCGACAACCGCGAACGCAACCATCAGCACGGCGATCACCGAACCGGCGATCCAGCCCAGAGCGGGAACGAAGCTCACGCCATTCATCGCTTCAACCTCCATGCCAATACGAGCCACACCATCACCAGCACGGCAATCGCCAACGTCCACCAGCCCGGAGCGTCACTCAACGCCGTCTGCGACTGCTCGTCGGCCTCATGCGACTGGCGGCCATCGATCTCACGAACAAGCTCGTCGATCGACGAACTGTCGGATTGCACGAGGAACAAGCCGCCATGCTGTTCGATCAGCTGCTCCATCTGCTTGGTCGCCTCATCCTGCTCCGACTCCTTCGGTCCGGAATACAGTCCGTCGACGGTGATGCCGGCCTGAGAGGTCAGATCAAGCGCCTGTTGCAACGAATATGTGGGAGAGCCCGACACCACGTTGTCGGTGGCAAGCACAATGGACGCCTGACGATTACGTGCCTGACTCGTGTCTGCCTTCGAATAGGTGAAACCGGGGAGCATGGCGGCGCAGCCTACCAATCCGTCGCCAATGAGCGATGTGGCATTCTTGCGATTCTGCGTACCTTCCAGCCAGTCGGCAATCTGCTGGTATTGCGAGTCACTCATTTTGTCGATGTCATCTTGCGTCTGCACGCCTTTGAGCAACTCATTCGCCTTCGTCAGCTGTTCGGTGACCATCGAATAATCATCGGTCAACGGGAACACGGTGCGCGACGACGAGTTGAAGATGCTCAGACCAATTCGTTCGCCCTTGAAATGCTGAAGCAGGTCAAGATACGTGGTGATCACCTGATGATCGTAGGGGAGCGTGGAGCCGGAGACGTCGAGGCACAGCACAATATCGCGGTTCGATGAACGTTCGTCCTGCGCGTCTACGTGAGCTGGCCTGCCCACCAGAACGCAGGCGAGCACCAATGCGATCATGAGCATGCCGACGGCCACCCGGTTCGCGATTCGCCAGAATTTCAGCGCGGCTTGCGCATGCTCGGTGTGCAGATCATCCTCGATGTTATACACAGTGACCTGGTCTTGGCGCGAGTTCCTTCGTTTCGACACCCAAGCGATGATCAGAATGCAGATGGCCGACGCCAGTGCGGCGATCAAGATGGCCCAGGGCCATTGCCAGCGCAGCATCATTTCCACCTTTCAATCAATGTGATCACCCAGTCGGAAGCTTGCCGCACGCTCACATCGCGAGCAGCGGGGTGATCTTCGTTCGCGAATTCCGGGGGATACAATGCCGCCACCGTTTGGCGTAGCAGATCCCAGTTCTGCGCATGCCCTGTGCGGGGTTGACGCCGCAGATCGACAAGCGTGTTCGAAGCGAGTGCCCTGCCCGACATATGCGACGCATAGCTGCGGGCTATCGCAGCCAATGCCGCGAACGCATCATCACGAGAAAGTTTGCCGGAATCGTATTGGCCGGCCACCTCGTTGACGCGGGCGATCCAACCATCCGTGGAATTCGGCAGAGCATGCTGTTCCTCATCGTCATGCTGCACCTGTTTGGCACGTTTTCTGCCGGAAAGCATGATGCAGGCGACGCCAAGCGCCACGGCGAGCACGAGTGCGCAGGCAAGCGTGACCCACAACGGCTGAGCGATCTGCAAAGCTTCCTGCGGATGAAGATCTGTTGTGTCTATTGCCAGAATCATTGCTGTATTGGCATTCCTTTGAGGTACGAGAGCGATTCGGAAACATGGCCGGCCGACAGCAGGCGTACGAAAGCGTGGAACATTCCCTCGCTCGAATCGGCATGGATCATGCGCGATCCGCAACGGGTGAGTTCACGTTCAAGCGCCTGCAACGCATATGCTCGATGAGTGTCGATCTCCTGAGCCGATGCCGCATTGCGAAGGAACGCGGGAACACGTCTGCCCGACATGCCGTCGACGATCTTTGCCTTCGGGCGGGAAGCGATCGGCTGGTAGTCGAACGGATTGATCGTCTTCACATCGATGAGCACCAGAGGATGCGTCTGCGCGATGCGCCTGATCGCCGGCAAGTGCGTGCCGTTCAGCGCGTGATCATCAGTGGCCAGCACGATCAAGGCATTGCGGTCGCGCAAACCCGACGCATAGTCCAGCAACGCGGAAATATTGCGCGGCGCATCCCAATCTCGGTCAAGCGCTTTGTCAAGCGTGATCTCAAACTGGGCGAGCCCGCCATGGAACGGCACTCGCGTGATGCGATCGGAGTCACCGAACACCAGCGAGATGTCATCACTGCGGCGCAAGCTCAAGGCAGCGAACATGCACAAAGCATTCGCCGCGATCTGATATGCACGTTCATCGGAAGCGCACACCTCGCTCATCTGCATGCCGGCATCAAGCAACAGATAGACGTGCGCGCTCGACAGGCGCTCGCGTTGGGCGATCATCGCACGACCGTTCTTCGCGCTGATCTTCCAGTCGATCTGACGAGCCTCGTCGCCAACCTCATATGGTCGAATGTCAAGCAGATCATCGTTACCGCCGCGGCGTTGCGAGGAATGCTCGCCCTCGAGGATGCCCAGAGCTTTACGCACCGTTGGCAACGACAGCGACGTGCCCATTTTCTCGATCTTGCGTCGAACCGAGTCGTGGGCGGAAGTCGGAGAGGAACTCATGGAACCGGAACCACCTGAACGATCTGGTCTACGATCTGGTCACTGGTCACGCCATCTGCCAGCGCTTCGAATGTCAACAGAATGCGGTGACGGAACACTTCGTGGGCAAATCCCTTGACGTCTTCGGGGATCACATAGTCACGGCCAGCCATCAACGCCGCGGCCTGCCCGATGCGGATCAAGGCGATCGAGGCGCGAGGAGAGGCGCCGAGGCGGACGAGCGAAGAAAGTCCTTGAATCGGCTTGGGGCCTGCGCCGCGAGAAGTGTCAGACAACGCGACCGCATAGCGCATGATCGCATCCGACACGTGCACGCGCCGCGCCGCGGAGCACAGCCAATCCACATCTTGAATGGACACGACATCGGCGGCCAGTTTCGTCGGATCCAACGCATCGGAACCCCTGTTCACCAGCAGCTGCAGCATGTCTTGCTCCTCCTGCGCACTCGGATACGTCATGACCGCCTTCATCATGAAACGATCCATCTGCGCTTCCGGAAGATTGAACGTGCCCTCTTCTTCGATGGGATTCTGCGTTGCGATCACCATGAACGGTTTCGGCAATGTGATGCGCTGACCGCCGATCGTCGTGGCACCTTCCGCCATCGCTTCAAGCATTGCGGACTGCGTTTTCGCGTTTGCGCGGTTGATCTCGTCGAGCAACACGAAGTTCGCGTGGATCGGGCCGATCTGCGTGGAAAAACGTTGTGTGGAGAAGTCGAACACCTGCGTTCCAACCAAGTCGGAAGGCATCAGATCCGGCGTGCACTGCACGCGCTTGAACGTACCTGAAACGGATGTGGCCAGCGTCTGTGCGGCGGTCGTCTTAGCGAGGCCCGGAACGGATTCGATGAGAATATGGCCTCCCGCGACCATCGTGGTGATCAACGATTCGCGAAGATTGCTCTGACCGACAAGGGTCTGCGCGAAACGTGAACGGATGCGCCCAACCAGCTCCTGCGCTCGCGCGGCATCGGCTTTCGAAAGCTGCGCTGGCAAAGTGCTGGCACCCACAGGGGAGGGGATAGGGGACGCAGTGGGTTGTGGAGGGAAGAAAGTCATGAAAAATACCACCTAGGATTGGTTGGTTACTGCAGTTATTTGATGTTCAGTTGATCAATAGTAGTGACACAGGCGCATGAAAAGCGTCAATTCACGCTTTCTCCACCTGTACCCGATACGGATGGCAATGACCAGTCGATGGGCTGCGCACCCATCGATTCAAGCGCGGCGTTGGCTCTGGAGAACGGATGCGAGCCGAAAAATCCACGAGAAGCTGAAAGAGGACTCGGATGCGGTGATTTGATGATCGCCGCATTGGTCAACAACGGTTCCAATGTTTGAGCGTTACGCCCCCAGAGAATAGCCACAAGTGGCTTTGGCCTGCCGTTCTCGTCGGTTCTGGCGTTCAACGCCTTGACCGCACAATCCGTCACGGCTTCCCAACCAAGGTTCTGATGGCTGTTCGGCCTTCCGATCTGCACGGTCAAGCATCTGTTGAGCAGTTCCACGCCACGGTGCGTCCACGGGGTCAGATCACCGTTGATGGGAGGCGCGATATGCAGATCGTCTTCAAGCTCCTTGTAGATGTTGATGAGGCTTTTCGGCAACGGCCTGACGTTCGGGGCGACCGAGAAGCTTAATCCAACGGCGTACCCGGGAGTCGGGTATGGATCCTGCCCGACGATCAGCACTTTGATCGAATCGAACGGGATGGTGAAGGCTCGCAGAATGTTCTTGCTGGCGGGGGCGATGCGCTCGCCATGCTCGATGCGGTCCCTCAGAATCCTTCCCATGTGACGGATCTGGGGTTCCACGGGTCGCAAAGCCTGCGCCCAACCCGGGTCCATGAGCTCTTCCAAAGGTTTGATGTGCACTTGGGTCATATCCATACTGTAGCGTGCCCAGCGTCTAAGCTGCCGGATTTAGCCCCATCTTGGTACTATAAAAGCCAGTTGATTATTCGGTGTTAGTTGGTGAAGGGATGAGCATGGCGCGTAACGACGACCAGAAATACGAATCCTATCCGAAGGATTCCTTTGACAATCCGCCGAGCGGTCCGGTCGGCGTGCACAACGGACGTCGCTCATGGGCGGTGCGACTCATGCCATATCTCATAGTCATTGTTATCGCGGCTTTGGTTGGCGTGCTGTTCTGGGGCGTGTATTCCGGCGAGGCGGCGAACCTGTTCAAGAGGAACGCGTCTCAGTCGGCGTCGGCCACCACTTCAGCAAGCACGTCGACTTCGGCATCGGCGTCATCGTCTTCGTCGTCGGCAAGCACGTCGGCTTCGCAAAGCGCGTCGTCCACGCCGAGCGAAAGTTCGGCGAGTCCGTCGCAATCCGCGAGCGCATCCGAATCCACGCAAGACACGTCCACGGTCAATCTCAATACCTCGATCAGTGTGATCAACGGCACGTCGACCACCGGCTATGCCGCGCAGGAGGCGCAGAGGCTGCAGAGCGCCGGATTCACGAATGTCGCCGCGAGCAACCCGAACAACATGCAGTTGCCCGCACAAAGTGTCGTGTGGTATCAAAACGACGCCGATCTTGCCACAGCACAGCAGGTCGCGCAGACATTGAATATCAGCTCCGTGGTGAAAGCCACCGGAATCTCGGTTCCAGTCGCCGTCGTTCTTATGAGCTGAATGCATATCAACGCATCTCATTGTTGCAGCGAAGGGCCAGTCTATACTATCGACTGGCCCTTCGCTTTACGTTGATTATCTTAGGTTTTCTTGTTGACTGCGAGATTTCTGCATACGGCAACCTGCACTGTGCGCAAACAGTGCCGTGCAACAGCGGGAACAGGCTGTTGAAACATTTGATATCGAGAATCAGCTCGAGGAATAAGCAGCTATATCAGCACATTGTGGTGGTTCGCAAGAGAATCCGAAACCCTTGAAAAACGCCGGGGGGGGGGTACTACATACTATTATGAGCCGTAAGGTGATATGGAGCCGCAAAAATCGGGGAAGTTTGCGATGCGTTCCCTCCAGGTCGCTGTTACCGCATTGGTTTTTACGAGAGAAGAAACGAGGGTTATGCCAAGGGGAACAGTCAAGTTTTTCAACGTCGGACGCGGATATGGGTTCATCGAACCCGAGGAAGGCGGTCCGGACGTGTTCGTCCATTATTCCGCCATCGAAGCAGAAGGGTTCAAAGCACTGCGTCAAGGTGGACACCGTCGAGTTCGAAAGCAAAACCACCGAGAAGGGTGAATTGGCCACGAAAGTGGTGAAAATAAAGCGTTCGTGAGTTATTCCCGTTTTCGCCGCATCTAGCCTATAGCGCAAAACCGTCATGCCGGAGTTGGCACTCGACCACCGAGAGTGCTAATC
>Tephra_p2__coassemble_2055_pt1 | contig 34374 bp, 14 predicted proteins | sample Tephra_p2__metabat2_low_PE_021 | metagenome-assembled genome bin Tephra_p2
GACGGCGCTTGCCGATTGCACGCGTGATGAAATCGCAATCCGGCTTGTTCATCATTTCCTGCACGCGAGTGATGCCCACGTTGAACAAATCCGCCGTCTCGGCAGCCGTCAAGAACGGCTTCGTGCGAAGAACGTTCAAATACGCCGCGTATTCCTCCATCGTCAGCTCGTTGCCTCCGATGATTTGTTTCTTGAGTCCCATGTTCGGGTTAGCTTTCATAAGAAAATCCTCCTTCTCATCTCATTCGAATATCCGTAAACGCAAAAAAGCGGCGAACCAGTCACAGCTGTAAAGCTGAAAACTGATTCGCCGCTCGTCACTTCTGTGCGATTCACCGTCGAAGACGGCTTAGATGCTGTTCCCATCCCGCACGGGCTTATCAGACCCGGACAGTCTCGAAGGGCGGTGCCCTCCATCGGTTTCCTCGCGAGCTTTCGCTCGGTCATCGGCAGTCATGTCGCGAATAGATATTCGTTTTTATGTATTGTAACACGTTTTTATTTAATTCGCAATGATGTTTTCGCATCGCCGCAGGTCAGAGCCCCGTTCTGACCATATTGCCACCCATAAATGAGCGGAAATACACCCAAAAATATTTTCAAAACGGGTACGCGGGAACAGAGCGTGCATCGCTTCACGCTTGACATGAAAAGGGCGAATTTCAAAAGTGCTACGCCTTTTTTGCCTGTTTTCAGGGGGGTTTCAGGCGACGCCTTTTTCGTGTAGCACTTTTGTAGCAGATTTATTTTCAATGTGCTACGCCCTTTTTGCCTGATTTCAGGGGTAATTCGGCGAGCGTAGCACTTGTAGCACTTTTTTGCGAGTTACTTACATATACACGTAATACACGAGAGGGGAGATATTTATATTTTCCCCGCGCGTAATATAAAAATAAGTGCTACATCTGCTACATCGTGCTGAGAACCCCTAGATTCAGGCGTTTTTTGCGTAGCAGATAACAAAATCTATGTGCTACAAAAGTGCTACATGTGCTACAAATCTGCTACATCCCGCCACTTTCCATGTACCCCGGTCGATAACCCCCCGACCGCATCGAGCGATAGCGAGATGCACACTTGGCCATCCCAAATCGCCTCACAACCTCACAGAACGCGTTTTAAGGCGCGAAAAAGCCCGAAGGGTACACAAGTACCTCTTCGGGCTTAAAACCGCTTAAAACGCAAAATAAAGCGTTCTGACGCATATAGCGAAAAGGGGAGCGCCTAGGCGTTCCCCAATCTATAGATAAGCGCGAACTCATTCTTGAAGAATAAGAGTTCGACGCTTCCGTTTTTGGTGGGCGCATTGACCGCCGTAACCGCGCTGAATGCACCGGCCGCTGTGCCGAGTGCGCAGGCGGTGGAACGAAATTTTCCTGACCGCATGTATTTCGGCGTTACAGTGAGCAACGGCAATCTCGACAGCACGGATGCACAGGCGTTCCGTGGCGGTTTCGGCGGTTTCGACACCGCCAACCCGACCATTCCAACGTTCAGCAACGCACAATTGAACTAGGCGAACGAATATTTCCGAGACACGGCGGCATATTGCATGGATGTTGACAAAGATGCACCCGGCGAATGGTCGGAATCCACGAACATACAGGTGGTGCACGATGGCACAGGGGCGCATCCGTTCAAGTATGCGACGAATCCCAACACCGTGGAATACCGCAAATCCGATGTTGCGCAAAAGGGCGCTGTGGCATGGATCGCGGCGAACGGATACCCGCAATCACAGCGCGCGGGAAGCCAACAGCCGTATGCGAAAAGCTTGGATGACCCGGATGCCCGTGCCGTGACCCAGCTGGCCATCTGGATTGCGGCGGGGCAAGTGCGCGTGCAAGGCGGCAACGGTACGACGAGCGCCACGAGCGCCGTCTCGGTGAGCGACGGGCATAAGGTCGCCGGAGGCGTCTATTCAAGTGGCGGCCAAACGAATTTCGCACCCTACACGATGATCGGGTTGGCATGGGATCTGGCGAACAAAGCGCAACGGGCCTCCGACCGCGATGAATACGAAGCGGTGTTCTACACGCAGGCTGGCGGCGGCGGTCTGCAGCGAATGCTGTTTGCACGGTCGGTGCCGAAAGCCACGCGCGGTGGCGTGCAGGTGGTCAAAACCGATCGAGAAACAACGTTGGGCACGCCTCTGGGCGCGGCGAGCCTGAACGGAACGGGCTTCGAGATCGTGAACCGTTCCACCGGCGCGGTCGTGGTCAACGATGCTTCCTATGAGCCGGGTCAAGTGGTGAAAACGCTTTCGGCGCACTACGGCAACGTGGTTGACGCGCAGGGAAACCCGAATGGCAGCAAGGCAATCGTGGCACGAACCGGCATCAGCGAACTGCCTCCCGGCAGCTACGAGGTGCGTGAAACGGTGGCACCCGACGGCTATCTGCGCGACACCGAATCACGCCACTGGTCGCAAACCATCACGATAGGTTCGGCGGAGGATGACCAGTTCATGACGATAGCCGGCGATGATGCGGCCATGAACCAAGTGCAGCGCTCCGACCTGCATTTCACGAAAAAAGACGCGAACACGATGCAACGCATGGGCGTGATCGCATGGCAACTGACCTCAAAAACCACCGGCGAAACCCATGTCATCGTCTCCGACACCAACGGTTCGTTGCACACGAAATCATGTGAAACCCCGTTCAATGGGAACTCCGACACCACCGGCTGCCGACCCCACACGCACAACACGAATGCGAATGACCCAGACAGCCCGAATACCAACGGTGCAGTGGTCAAAAACGCAGACGGCAGCTACACCGTGCGAGATGCGTCGAAACTCGACCCGCAGGCGGGGATCTGGTTCACTGGCATCGGGCCGAACAGTGCAAGCCAGAGCGTGGAATGGACGGGTGCGAACACCTACCGAGTGACGCGAGACGGTCAAGCGCGCAATGCCAGCGTGAACGACGCATTGCGTGCCCTGCCATACGATGACTACCAGCTCACCGAACTGCCCACACCCGGAGCCAACGACGATCATCGCATGATTTCAGTGACGGTTAGCGCCAAGGAATACTCGAAGAACGCCGATGGGTCGATCAACCACGACGGCACCGGCATCGACCTCGACTATGGCACGCTCGACAACGAAACCATCGGTATAACCACTCGCTTGGCATACCACGGCGCAGGAGCCGACGCATTCGATGGCGACGGCAACAGCGGTGGCAAAACCGCTCCCGCCACCGGCACGGTCGAACTCACCGACACAGCCGACTACTGGGGTCTTACGCCCGGCGACTACTCCGACATGGGAGCGCTCTACGTCGTGAACAACGGGGAAACAGTGGGAGCGCCTCTCGTCACGGTGTCGAAACCCCTGACGGTGAAGAACCCGAACGGCGGCACAGCCAAACTCACGTTCACCATCGCGAACGCCGAGGCGCTCGCCGGCAAAACAGTCGTCGCATTCCGCACGATAACCGATGAGAACGGCAACGTCATGGTTGTTCACAACGACGCCTCAGACGGTGCACAACAAGTGAGTTTCCCACAAATCCACACCCAAGCCAGCTCCAGCGTCAGCGACGAAGCAGAAGCTGCTAAGGGAGTGGTGAGCGTCAGCGACGAAGTGGCGTATGAGAATCTGCAGCCGGGCAAGGAATACACGATGAATGGCGAGCTGCACCACAGAACCACAGCGGAAAGCGGGGAATCGGAAGACGGGGGAATAATCCACGACGTCAACGGCGACGAAGTGCGCGCCTCTCTCACGTTCACGCCGACGCAGCCGAACGGAACGGTCACAATGACGTTCCTCTTTGAACCCAGCGAATCCCTCGCCGGAGCAACAGTGGTTGCATTCGAAGAACTCCATAAAAACAGCGCCGTGTTCGCCGCACACGCCGACATCGACGACGACGGGCAAAGCGTGCGCATCGTCGGCATCGCCACGCAAGCAAGCGATGCCAGCACACACACGCACACCGGCGCACATTCCATCGCGCTCAAACAAACCGATGTCGTCGCCTACACCGGCGTGCAGCCAGGGACGAACTACGAAGTGCGCGGCGAACTGCATATCAGGAACGCCGACGGCAGTGACGGCGGGGCGCTCACAGATAAGCGCGGCAACGCGGTGACAACCACTGCTCAGTTCGTTGCCGAAGAGGAGTCTGGGCAGATCAAACTCGAGTTCAGTGCGGAACTCAGCCGCGAACTTGAGAATGTGCAGACGGTGGCGTTCGAACGGCTCTACGCCGAGTCGCAGCTGGTCGCCGTGCATGCCGACATTCACGATGACGGGCAGACGGTCAGCTATCCGGCGATCGGCACCACACTCGCCGGTGAGCAGGGTGAGAAAACGATCAAACGCGGCGAGCAGACAACGCTCATAGACGCCGTTGCATACAGCGGGCTGACGGTAGGGGAGCACTACAGTCTAACCGGCAAACTCGTCGACGGCGACGGGAATCCGGTGAACAGTTCCGGCGGTTCGACGGAATTTGTCGCCGAACAATCCGAAGGTTCGGTGACCGTCGAATTCACCGTCAACGCCGCCGAGCTTGACGGCAAGTCAACGATTGTGGCATTCGAATATCTGAGCAGTGAAGACGGCACGCTGGTTGCGCAGCACGAAGATCTGAACTCCGAAAGCCAGACAGTGCGAATAGACGAGCCTGCCGCAACTGATCCACATGAAACCGCTGCCACCGGCTCGCAGATAGGCGTAGCTGCACTGCTGGCTGCTGTGTGCATTGGCGTTGGGCTCGTCATCGTGCTCGTCGCGTCGCGCCGCTCTCGTTGCAAACGATAGTGTGCGAGTAACTCAACCGCACAGGCTGACAATTGCACAGGCTGGCGGTATGAATCGAGATGTGTGTTTCCGATACCGGTGTTCGAAGCACACATCTCGATTTTTCTATGGCGTCGTTTCGTATAGTTGCTGATAGTTCATGAAATCTTTTGAATATCTGTGCTATGCAATTTAAGAAAATTTTGTAAGCAGCTGGTTCACAGATATTTGAGTGTTTTGAAAAATGCTGATATGTGTATAGGTAAATATGCATAGATCTGTAAATACTGCATCGTTTTATTCCAACAGAGTAGCAATATAATACAAAAATTTTCCATTAGACTAAATAAGTGTTGGGGTGAAAAATATACAGATAAGCAACCCTCGCATAAGGCTGAGTTCGTTGAATACGTGTTCGGCTGATGTAGTGCCGGTACAACGCTGGCACACACTCAAAAGGAGCGTCGAAGATGAGTTTAAAAAATAAAGTAATCGCAGCAGGGGGCGGCATTGCGCTCGCACTCAGCTGCATAGCAGTGGGTGCGATACCTGCCAGTGCTGCTACCGTAACGTTGAAAACAGATAATACCTCCGGCTCGATCACGATATCCACGTCATCGGGCAGCGATGTCAAGCACACATTATGGGGCTATCGCCTCGCCAGCTTCGATCAGGTGACGGCAAGCGGCATAACGATGACCGGCTACCGGTTGAAAACCACGCAAACGACCACGCTCAACCCGAGCTATCAAGACGCCATTGCCGGTGCGTTGAACAGCGACACGGTGAAGAATGCTGTGAGCAGTGAGAATACCGGCATTACCGACCTGAGCAAGCAGATACCACAATATTCGTTGTCGCTGTATGGTAACGAGCTATCCACAACAGATCCGTTGAGGCGCAATAACCCAATGGGCTATGTGGCTGAATATTTCACCGGCCACCCGAGTCTTTTGCGCACGTTCGCTGAAGAGGTTTCCAAGCAGCTCGGTAACCTCACGGTGACGCAGCTGGAGAGCGCAGGCGACAACTTCAAAGTCATGAAAAACGGTAATAACACAGTCGCTCCGGGTTACTGGCTGTTGCTCGATAAAACCGATGAATCGACCATCGCCGGTCGCGAGTCGCTGTCCACGCCGATTCTCGTGCCATCGACAGTGACCACAAGCGATGGGACGGTGCTCAGCCAGTTGCAGGCAGTAGGTGAGACGGCTGCATCCCCGCTTGGTCAAGTGACATTGAAGAACAATGTGCTTCCTATTGGAAAGCAGGTCGTGGGGCAGGTTGACAAGCCGACGCCAAATAACGCCGACGATGGTGCATACGCGCCGAACGACAATCCGTCATACGCTGTTGGCGATCTCGTCGACTATGAGTTGCTCTCGCAAACGCCGGACTTCACGGGGTATCAGTTCGACCCGACCATGCTGAATGCCAAAAAGACTCGTCAATACGCGATCTCCGACACAATGAGCAGGGGATTAGACTTTGTTGCGGTCAAATCCGTGCAGCTGTATACGAGACATTCGAGTCCGGAAGGCGTTGTTTCGTGGACGCTTGACAAGACGCTGAACGCTTCCAGTGATTACGACGTGAATGTGTCGAACAATGTAGATGTCGCTGGCGATTACGCAGGCGGCAAGACCGTGACCGTCGATCTGAAGCGCTACGTGAATAAGGCTGTAGGTTCCACGCGTGCTACCTCCACTGATGAGATTCCGGCGAATCAGAAGGTCGTCGTGATTGTGCAATGCCGTTTGAACCAGAACGCGCTGATCTCCACTTCGGCGCGCCCTCAGGGAAACAAGAACAAGTCTTCACTGACGTTCTCGAACGATCCTTCCGACAACAGTCTTGCCACGAAGATCCCGGGTGGCGAAACCGAAGTGTACACATTCCAGTTCAACTTGCACAAGGTCGATACCAAAGACTCGTCCAAGACTCTGCAAGGCGCTATGTTCACCGTGCAAGCTGATGGTGGGCTCACTGGCGACCATGTTGGATCGGGCACAAATGCGCATGCCGGCAAATACCTCATCTGCAAAGATGCAAGCGGTGCATGGCTGTATGGCACCGAAGCGCAAGCCAAGAGCTACAGCATTGCCAAGAACTCCGATGGCAAGTTCATTGTGAAAACCGATGAGAACAACATCATCAGCGACACCGGCACAACCAACCACGAGATCGCTCAGGGTGCCGCGAACAAGCTCAGTGCCGATGGCAATACGCTCACCATCAGTGATTCCACGAATGGGGTTGGTTTCTTTGTCACCGATGCCGATGGTAATGTCGCAGTGTCTGGCCTGAAAGCCGGAACGTACCACGTCAGCGAAGTCAAGGCCCCGAAGGACTACCTTGATGCTGATCTGCAGAAAATCAACTTCTCGGTATTCATTAGCGCCGATTATGTGCGTGATAAAACGCAGAGCAGTGTCAGCCAAGCACTGTATCCGTACCCTGACGGGCATTGGGGCGACAACACGTTGCCAGCGTTCGGCAAGGATTCCAGTGGCAATTCACAGGGTACCGCTGCGAAACTTACCGACGGCTCGCACGGTGACCAAGTGACGCTGGGTACCGATACAACCAGCGACATCAGCATCGCTACGGTGGCGAATGCGAAGACCTACACGCAGCTGCCGCTCACCGGTGCGACGACAATGCGCATTCTTGCGATTCTCGCCGTTGTGATTGCCGCAGTTGGCGCCGTGTTCGTTGTGCGCGGGCGTCGCATGAACAAATAGCGTCTGACCAAACATTGATCTGCATATGGGGTCTTCTCGAATACGCTGGTATTTGTGAAGACCCCATTTTGCGCGAGTTCGCGTGCAGACAGCTTATTGAATAGAGCATGAGGAACGCATATGGCACGGTCGATGAAAAAACTGCAAGCACGGTTGACGATCGCGTTTGGCGTGATACTGTGCCTGGTCGCGTTGAGTTTGCTGGCCGTGCCGTGGGCGATGCAACTCAAGGCAGCATATGATTCAGCTCGGCAAGCGCAAGCGGTGGAAGACATCGTGGCGGCATGGCCAGAGGAAAAATCGCGGAAGGCATTGCAAGCCGCCGAAGAATACAACGCCAAACTCGCGCAGCAAGGGCAGCCCACGCTCGGTGAATCCTATGACCCGTTCACAGATACGCCAGTGAATGCTGGCGAAGATGTGCGCTCTGACCAAGATGAGGAATACATGGGCTTGCTCAATGCTGGCGAGGGGCTGATGGGGTCGGTGGTGATCCCGAAGATATCCGTGGATATGCCGATTCTGCACGGCACATCGAAAATCTCGCTGAGTCGCGGCGCAGGGCATCTGTATGGCACCTCGTTGCCGGTAGGCGCGGGAGGGGCAGCCGGAGGTTCTGCGCACACAGTGCTGACCGGCCATCGAGGTCTTGCCCAAGCTGAGATGTTCACGCGCTTGGACGAGCTGCGCATCGGCGACTACATGTATGAGAAGGTGTTTGGGCGCACACTGGCATATCGCATCGATCGCATCACGGTGATTGAACCGACCGACACCAGCAAGTTGCGCATAGAAAAAGGCGAGGATCGTTTGACGCTGATGACATGCACACCTTTTGGCGTCAACACGCAGCGCCTGCTCGTTTCCGGCGTGCGAGTGCCGATGCCGCCAGCCCCAAATCCCGGCCAATCCGATAAAGATTTGACGAAAATCCGGCAGTGGGCGTTCATCCTCATGGCGCTCACAGCGCTACTGGGTCTGCTGATCTATCGTTTCGCGCCACCATTCAGAGCCGCACGGCAAGAAGCCGCGTTGCATGTCAAGCATCGCGCTCCCAATGCCTCCTCTCCGCCGCACTCACGCCGCTAGTTTGCTGGCGGGGATATAAAACTTCCTAAGTGCACAGTATTGCCAACTCTTTTTCGTTGGAAAATAGCGGTTTTTGAAACCCATATATATGCATGCAATCGAGTTTTATATCCCCGCCAGCAAACTAGAGGTAAATAGGATGGCTGGTGCTGTCTGGTCTGCTGATATGTAGATGTCTAGGCAGAGTGGGCTTGGGGTTAGTGTGAACTAGACCGTGCGTTCAAGGGTGTGTAGACAGTGGCGTGTGAGCGGTAGAAATATGGTTGTGCCGCTGCTGGTGCAGCACTCATTGGCAAGCTTGCTAATGGTAAAGCATAACCGCTGAAAAGTTCTGTGGGCTCAACGAAATTCGTTATTGAGTGAGTCTCGAATTTAGTGGTTGTCAAGTTTGCCGTCAATATAATTGAGCTGTCAGATAAGTCAAAAAAATATGATTTTCGAATATTTGAGCTGAGAGAACAACATGCGTATTGCATGGCATGGAGACCTGAAAACCGAGTGACAAACGGTTATTGTTGCTGTTCTCGTTGCAGCTGGCTCGATTGCTGGAGCGGTTGCCGGACTAGCCTTCCCGCGCATCGGCGCGGCGTCGGCGTTGTTCGCTAGCGCATATTGCCGAAAATTTTAAGAAAGAAATTATCGATCGCAGAAGATTGAACGATGGCAATCCTGAGATGGTCAAAAGACCCAGCTTTGTCGCATTGAAAAAATTTCAAAACATTTTCTAGATTTTTTTATTTTTAAAAAGACTAGGCTGAAAAATGTGAGAAGGAATTGGGGAATCACGGAAACAGTTACCGTGCAAAAACAGAACTGTTCGACGGAAAAAATAACCGCTCCGGCGTGCACAACGCCATCCGCGCCGATGCGCCTTCTCTGGTTTGCCGGTGTGCGCATACCTCACTGGTGAATCACCGATCAATGAAAAGAGAAGATTATGCAATCGAAAATAAAGGCCGTTGGAGCGGCTGGCATAGCGTTCTTAGCATCAATGTCGATGATTGGCGCGACCGTCGCTTTCGCTGATGAAGCCAGCGGCACGGACGCTACGACTCCCACGACGAACGATATAACAATTAGTGCTCCGGGGGGGGGTAGCCAAAATCTGATCGCACCAACCGTCAAGGGTCGTACGTTCAAGGCTTACCAACTGGGTAAGTACAAGGACGTCGAAGGGAAAGACGGTGTTATCACCAGTTACGATCTGGATTACGGAGAAAAAGTAAATGGCATAACTGATGCCATGCTCGACAAGGCATTGATCGCAGCGTATCCGACCGGGCTCAAAGACTTGATGACGGTATCCGGCGACAAGGTAACTTTCACTGGTGCTGCGGCAAACATGAACAGGCTGCAGTTCATCTGCCATTACATGTACGGCAGTGGAACTGACGTGTATGGCAACACGCAAGTCAATTCCAACGAACTCCGTAAGTTCGCTGAGTCAATGAAGACGCAGTTGAGCTCTGCCACCCCAACCGCTACCGCCACTGCCGAAGACAGTGAAGTCACGCTGGATATTCCAGATGGCTCTGAAGGTCTGTATCTTATCGTCGAGAATGATAACGATGAGACCAAGGATCCTGTAAAACAGTCTGCTGACGGCAAGTCCAGTGAAACGATTTCGCACGCCATGATCGTTGGCACTCCAGTCAGCGTTGATGGCACGATGTGCACGCAGATCAAGAGCGGCACTGGTGATAGTGCCGTCACATATGACCTTGGAAAGTTGAACCTCAAGGCTGAGAAAGTCGAAATTCAGAAGACCGTTTCGCACCCTGAGCAGCTGATTCAGATCGGCACGAAGCGTACATTCACCATCAACACGAATGTGCCGAACTATCAAAACTATCAAGCGGATCACACGACAACGGACGATAAGACGTGGATTCCAAAGGAATTCAAAATCACTGATAATCCAACTGACAACATTGAACCGTTCACCAAGGACACAAGTGGCAAGGTGACGGGACTGAATAATTTCAGTTTGGAAGCTTCGACGGATGGTTCTACCTATACCAAAGTTCCGGCATATGATTACGCGTTCTCCGAGAACACTGATACAGCGGATGATACTAACGACTTCATTGTGTCGTTGAACCCATCGGCAACTGTGCTTGACGACAGCGGTCAGCCAGTGAAAGATGCTGATGGCAACAACAAGACGGAGAATGCCATCCTCAAGTATCAAGGTCAGAGGATCAAGCTCACCTATGACGGCGTGATCACAGCACTGACTCCTGATGCTAAGGACTCGTTGAAGAACACCGAGAACGATGTTCAGCTCGACTTCTCGAACAACCCGAATGTTGAAGAAGACAAGGGCACGGTGACCGATAAGGTCAAGCTCTACAGCGTCAAGCTCGACATGCAGAAGGCTGATCTCAATGCTCCAAAGACGTTGCTGAGTGGCGCAAAGTTCCAAGTCACTGTTCCTGGTGCCGACGCGAGTGCAGAACCCACCAAGATCAAGTTCGCTAAGTCTGCTGATGGTTCGACATATTCGGTGGTCAAGGCGGGTGCAGCGGGCTATGATAAGGCTCTTGACACGATCACTCTGGACTATAAGACCGCTGATGGGGCCCAGCCTGTGACCATCGCTGGCTTGGCCGCAGATAACGATAAAGCAATTACATACACCTTCAAGGAAACCGAAGCCCCTAAGGGATACGTGCTTGGTTCCAATCCTGTGACGTTCACTGTGACGCTGACTCCGCAAATCACAAAGGATGAAAACGGCAATGTGGTGAAAGACAAGAGCGGTGTCAATATCGCAGTAGATGCTGGCGAGTTCAATAAGTTTGTCGATAAAACCGCTACGTTGAGTGCAACCTCTGCTGCTGCCGATAACACGTTCGACAACGGCACGATCACCGTTTTGAATACGAAGAACGTGTCTGACCTGCCTAAGACCGGTGGTCAGATCACATGGATTCTGCTGGGTGGCGCAGCGGTCATCGCACTGGCTGTGGCTCTCGGTTATGTTGGTCGCAAGATGCGCAAGGGCGCTACCGCCTGATAGCGCATCGGCGCTAACCCGATGATCTGATCTGCATGCCGAAGCGCTGTAGCTCGGCATGCAGATCAGATCACAATCACTATTAATCACTATCAATACCTATTTGGCAGAGAGGAGGGAATCAGCATGAGTGCCGCAGTCTCTGTGACGGCAGCCCAGCATCGTGCAGCGTTGACGTCACGGTTGAAGGTCGCACGTGCGATCACCATCGTGAGTTGGGTGCTCTATGTGATCGGTTCCCTCCTGCTCGCCACATCCGTCTATTTCATCATCGTCAACGATCACGCAGTCCGTGAATCCGCGGCTCATGCGCAAGCGCAAACGCAGCAGTGGCCGAGCCCTGATCGCAAGAAGATGTTTGATGAAGCGGTGCAATACAACAATTCGTTGCCGAGTCGCTTTGGGGGAGCGATTCCGGCTGATATGCGCAACGACGAGAACCAGCCGTTGGAGTCGCTTGACAGCACGTATTTGAGCACGGGCGGCACGGTGATGGCCACGATATCGATTCCGTCTATATCGGTGACAGTTCCCGTGTATCACACCACGCTCGATGACGCGCTCGACAGGGGTGCCGGCCATGTGTATGGCACGGCGTTACCTGTTGGCCAGAATGGTACGTTGTCTGCCATCGCAGCACATTCGGGCGGTGTGCAAGGGTTGTTGTTCTCCAGGCTCTCGGAACTCAAAAACGGGGGCTTTATTTACGTTAACGTGTTCGGCTCCACCCAAGCCTACCAAGTGGTGAATATCGTCACGGTGAAGCCGGAGCAAGCGGCGTCGGTGTTTGAAGCGCAACGCAAAGTGGCGAGCGCAGACACGCGCAGCGATATTCCGGCTCCGAACAAAGCGGGTTCGGCGCGCATCAGTTTGATGACCTGCACGCCGATCGGCGTGAACACGCGTCGCCTGATCGTCACCGCGCAGCGCGTGTCAACCCCGCATCCGGCTCCTCCTATCAGCCAGGTTCGCGATGTGAAGCTCATCGCGTTGATCGCCATGATCATCGTGTTGATCTTGGCAGTCATTCTCGCCGTCATTATTCACGTAGTCAAGCGCCGCCGTCGCGCGCAGGCAGCGCAAGCAGCACAGCATGCACAACATGCGCAGCGGGCACAGCAGCCACAGCATGCGCAGCGCGCAGAGAACGTTGAGAAGAAAGAAGTCCACCATGCATAAGCTCAATCGAGTTCTTGCAGTCATTGTTGCGGTCATCGCGGCGTTGGCGATGCTGTTGCCAACCACCGCGTTCGCCGCAACGCTGCCGATGACGGTCGACTCTCCGTTGAAGGCGGCTGATTCAACGTTGACAGCCACCTCTGCGCAAGCGAAGTCCACTGCATCTTCTGCAACGACCTCCGCAAGCACGTCGCAGAAGAACAACGTTGTGACGGAAGACCAGCTAAGCGCGCAGGCGAAGGCGCTCACGCAAGCGGCAACGTCGAAAAGCGGCGTCGTGTCTAGCTACACGCCAACGCAGTCGAAGGAGCTGGCGAATCAGCGTTACAGCAGCGTGCCAGTTATCGGCAATCTGCTCAACACGGTGCTCAGCACCGACAAGAACGTAGGCAAGCTCGACTTGAGTGGATCTTCTGATTCCGCGTCGACGCTCGACGGCACGACCATTGAAAAGCTTACGGTGAAGTGGCTCGACACCGATCAGCAGACGAATGAGCAAACGCCAACAAGCAATACTGCCATGTCGTTCGGCGCGCGCGTGAGTTTCAGCGTGTCTGGTCAGAACAGCTACAATCCCGGCGATCTGCAGATCACCATTCCACTCAATATTTTTAAGGATCGTTTCGGCAAAGACGAAGGCAATATCGACATGTCGGTGCCAGAGGATCCGTCTCAAGATGCAGTGATGACCTACAAGCGTGTGGATAACAAGATCATAGTGTCGAACACGCAGACGCTTCCCGCTGGTTATCAGGGTTATTTTGACGTGTATTTCGACAACGTGGTTCCCTCCGAGCTGGTTTCCGGGCAAACGTCGGCAGATTTCGGCGCGATTCTCAACGTGACCACGAGCAAGGGCAATACGCTCAGGAAAACGAGTAATACCATCAACGCGAAGGTGAACACGAGCGAGACGGTGAAGTCAGTCACCAAGCGCAGCGCTGGCATCTACACGAGCGAGCCTGAGGGGCTGAAGAAGCTCACTACTCGTTTCCCGAGCGGAAAGAGCGCAGCTGACTACTACTACGTCGATTGGTACATCTATGCCTACGTTTCCGGTAATCAATACTTCAATCTCAGCATCACCGACACTCCTTCGAAAGACGAGACAGTGCCGGGCAGTACTGAGAAATATGTGAACGGCATTGTGGTTGGCACTGATGTGCCGAACGCCACGTTCAACTCAGACGGCACGATGACCGCGACCGGTGTGATCTCTGACGGCACGCCATACACAAAAGACAGTGCGAAATACACCTATGTGAATGATGGTAATAATTTTTATTATCACGTGTATGTGGCATACCCAAAGTCTGAATTCCAACCACAGGAAGGGCAAATATCTGATAAGAATCAGCTGCTCACCAAGCAGTTGAAGAACACCGTCAGCTACACACTGACGCAGGCAGACAGCGCTACGACGAGCAGCCCAGTGAGTGCCAGTGCGACAGACACGTACCGTGCCTACCCGTGGTATGTGCCGGTCGGGCACTTCAGGGTGCACAAGTGGGGCGTTGACTCCACCGGCGCCGGTGCGTCGCTGTGGCGCACGGATTACCACTACGACAACGGCAAGCGCGTCTACAACGACTACGATCCGGTCAAAGAAGCCAAGGTGCAGATGACGGATCCGTACGATAGCAAGCATGTGGGCTTGTACCCGTACGCGCTGAACACGCTTGCGCAAGGCGACGATGTCAATCTGACCTACAGCGTGAACGCTGAGAACTACCCATATCCGTGGACGTGCAGTTCGCACAATCCCGCGGTGAAGAGCGGCAAGAAGTGGCTTCCTGGCGCCTGCCCGACCAATGATGCCAGCGTGTTCGGCAAGAGCGCGCTCGACTTCACGAACACCGACGACGGCGTGTATTTCAACGAGCAGAGTTCGGCGGGCGGCACAGCACTGACCGGCGCCGACTACAAGTTCACGCAGCTGCGCGTGCTGGTTCCATATATGCAGTCGTACCAGCAGGTGAACAATGTGCACGGCACATATTGGGGATATGCGTATGACTCGTCGATCGCGGAGCCTGACGAAACGTTCTATGGCAAGACTGACACCGGAAACTGGGTGGAATATGCCAAGGTGACGTGGAACGGCAAGGGCCTTTCGAGTACGCCGACGATCACCGCTGCCAATGATGCCACTGTGAATGGTGACATTATTACATTCCCGACTTCGCAGAACATAACGCATTGGAAGGTGACCTATTCCACCGCAGCCGCGGGCATCACCGTCGGTGTGATTCCAACGCTGGCATTGCACGGCTCGTCGAGCACTATACAGTCTGCGGTGAAGAAGCTGATGAGTAATTCAGATACGTCTGAATACACTGATGTGCGCAACACTGCCACAGAAGACGTCACCCAGCAGGAGAAGGATGCCGATGGCAAGCCGGTGACCGCACAGGTGTATCACCAAGACGCCAAAGGCAGTGAAGATATTAACGGCAAATCGACGGTGACCGATGCCAACGGCGACCCTGATTCCGCGGGCGTCGACCGCCTGTCTTCCGCCGCACAAAGCGTGTGGATGACCAAGGACGGCGAACAGCTTGCACAAACGGATGCAGACAAGGCTGCACGCCAGGTGCAGATCAAATACACGGCGAACGTGTATTCGGTCAGCAACCAGATCAGCGCTGACGACTACAACACGGTGGTGAACAACGGCACGCTGGGCAAAGATGTGTCAGGCACATATTACGACCTGCTGCCGCTCGGCTTCCGCGTGGATCCGTCGAGCATCACCGCCGATGGCATGGCGTCTTACACGACTGTCGACAATTGGCGTGGCTCTGGCAGAACCATGCTGATCGTGCGCGTCAACAACAACACGACGCCGGTCAAGTTCGGCTCAAGCGTTGGTTCGGGTGTGTATACGGGCAAATACGGCACCAAGCATTCCATCACCTTCAAGGGCATTTACACGTGGAACGAGATCAAAGACATTTCGCTCACGCTCACGAACAACATCGCCTATGCCTCGAATTCGAAGGTGTGGGGCACAGTGCCAGGGTTGATCGCAGAGCCCGATGCCGTAGGTAAGGACTACAAGCCCTACAACTCCACGGATCAGAGCGCCCGCAAATACAAGAACCAATACACGCCAGATGCGGTTTCCGGCGTTGAAGACCTGATGACGAATCTCGATGACAACGCGGATGCGGCGAAGCCGACCGTGTATGCGGCGGCAAGCACTGTGACGCATGCGCGCACGTATGCGCTCGCCGGTTTGCAGAAGGACGTGTCGAGCGATACCGATGGCAAGTGGGGCACTGGTCTTGATGCCAATAGCATCACTGTGCCGACAGGTGGCGCATACAAGTACCGCTTGCGCATGGAGAACGGCAACGACAGCGAGACGAAGAACATCGTGTTCTACGACGACATCGAGGCGTACCAGCCCACTGCCGACAAAGCCGATCACGGCGATGCGCAGTGGTATGGATCGTTCCTCGGCGTTGACACCGCCGCATTGCAGGCAAAGGGCATTGCGCCTGTGGTGTATTACGCGCTGAAGCACGTCGACCTGACCCAATACAAGGTTGACGGTTCAACGAACAGCATCCCGAATCTGCACGATACGTCGGTGTGGACCACAACGTTGCCTGCTGACCCATCCACTGTCAAGGCAATCGCCATCGACTGCTCGAAGAAGGCGGATGGCAGCGACTACGTGCTCGCGGCGAACGACGGCTTGCAGGTCACGCTGCGCATGAAGGCACCGGAGGGAGATACGGCGAAAACCGCCATCGACCAGAAGGCACACGCATACAACAACGTCTACATGTCGTCCACCGAGCAAGCGTCTACCGGCGATCCGGTCAACCACTACATTCATCAGGACTACACGAAGGTTGGTCTTGAACCTTATAACGTGGTGGTGAAGAAGCAGTGGGACGACGACAATAACCGCGATGGTCTGCGCACCGGCAGCGTTACCGTGCAGTTGATGCAGAACGGCAAGGCGTATGGTGATCCCGTCGAACTGAGTGCCAGCAACGACTGGACGCACACGTTCTCGTATCTGCCTCGCACTGATGCCCAGGGTGCTCCATACACGTACACGGTTGCTGAAACCAACACGCCGAACGGCTACACCTACACGCCTTCGATCACGATGAACGGCGGGACAATGAACGTGGCGGCCATCAACAAGCACACGCCTGCAACGGTTGATGTAGCTGGTTCGAAGACGTGGAGCGGCGACAACCCGCAACAGCGCCCAAGCGTGGTCAAGTTGTGGCTGAAGCAGAATGGCAAGCGCATTCAAAGCCAACTGGTCACCTCCGACACCTCCGGCAACTGGAAGTATTCGTTCACTGGACTGCCGAAGCACTACAGGGACGGCAATGAAACCAAGGACTACACCTACACGGTTGAAGAGGACTACACCGAAGGGTACGTGCCTTCTACAAGCGACCCGGCAGTGGTCACGGATGCGAACGGCAACGACACCAGCACCATCAATGTGACGAACGAGTATTACCCGTATGGCGACATTTCGTTGACGAAGAGCATCACCGACACAACCGCCACCAAGGAGTCGAAGAACAAGAAGTTCACGTTCATGCTGACCCTGCGCAAGAAGGTCGGTACAGACTCCAACGGCGCGGCGATCTGGCAATATGACGCCGGAACCTACAGCTGGACGAGAACGAACAAGAACGATCTCGACACCGATCTGGCCGACACCGGCACGATCGCCAACGGCGGCAAGGTCTCGCTCTATGAAGGCGAGACGATCACCGTGCACAAGGTTGCATCGTCGTACGACTACGAATGGACTGAAGACGGCAGTGACGGCTTCACCGTTGGCACCTCTACCAACATGACCGGCACAGTGCGCTCCAGCAAGACGCAGACGGCTGCCGCATCGGTAGATAACGTCTACAAGACCGTCGGCTCCGTGCAGTTGGAAGCCAAGAAGACTTTGACTGGGCACGCGATGCGAATGAACCAGTTCCAGTTCGAGGTGCAAGACACCGCGGGCAACGTGGTTCGTGCCGCATACAACGATGCCGATGGCAGTGTGAAGTTCTCGAAGATCGGCTACACGAACGTCGATGTAGGCAAGCCCCACACCTACAAGATTGTCGAGCGCGATCTGCACGTCGGCGGCTATACCTACGACAAGACGGTGTTCTACGTCAACGTCGATGTCAAAGATATGGGCGACGGCACGATCACGGCAACCCCTACCTACTATCACGCGAACGCGGACGGCACCCAGGGAGCTGCACTGACCGACGCCGATGAAACGGCAACGAAGGCTTCCGCGGCGAAGGTCGATGGCAGCACCACGCTGGTTCCACAGTTCAACAACGAATACCATGCGAAGGGCGAGATGAGTCTCAAGGCCACGAAGGTGTTCGTCGGCGGAGACCTGAGCCAGCGCCAGTTCACGTTCGAACTGTGCAAGGATGCACCATATGGTGATGCCAATGCCAAGAATTGCATGGAGGCAACCACAGCCAAGACCGCCAGCAAGAGCGTGACGGCAACCGAAGCCGTGTTCAAACCGGTGAAGTTCACCGAACAAGATGTGTCTGCCACCAGCACTCCTACCACCTACACCTACTACATCTCGGAAAAGAAGGATGATGGCGATACGAAGGTCGTGTGGGACGGCCATGTGCAGAAGGTGACGGCGACGATAACCGACAACGGCGATGGCACGCTCAACGTCAAGCAAGACTTCAGCGTGGCCTCCGGCACCAGCCCGTTTGATACGCCGATGGTGTGGAAGAACGTTGCTGGCAATGGCAGCCTGAAGATCGAAAAGACGATCATAGACGACCCAGCCACGGTGAAGCAACGCAACCAGATCTTCCCTGTGGAGATCGCGCTCATGCCTCCGCAAGGCGGCACGTTGCCTACGACGATAACGGCCAAAGTCTATACGCCAAAGTGGACGAGCGCCACTGCCACAGATCTGCACTCCAACGGCTACACCGAAAGCACTCAGACAGCGAAGGTGGACTCGAAGGGCGGCATCGTCAAATTCGCAGTTCCGGCTATGGGCTACCTGCAAATAGATGGTCTGCCGGGCGGCACCACATACATGGTCAGCGAAGTCTCCGAGTAAAGAAAGGGTGAATCATCATGTTGAGAGCGATTGTAAGCGTGCTCTTGGGCTTGACTGTGATGATGCCAGGCATTCCAATGTCTGCCAGTCAATGGTTGACCCGTTACACGAGTGTGAACACAGGAAATGCGGGCGAGCCGCAGACGAGTCAAGTGGTGGAGAACACCACGCCGCAGGTGCACTCCGCCGTGGAGACGCCGAGCACTACAGCCACCACAGTGGCAGTGCTTGATGCTGGCTATACTTCCTGGACTACTAAGACTGGCACGAGCGTCGAGTGGAAGATTGATGCAGACGGCACTTTGCATGTTGAACCGCTTAACGGCAGTGTTGGCACGATAGGTGATGCTGTGGATTACACTCCACCGTGGCTAAAGAATGGCAACGATGTCAAGATCAAAAAAGTAGTGACGCAAGGAACCATTAAGCTTATGGGTTCTCAGCAATCTCTATTTTCAGGTTGTTCGAATCTGACGGATATCAGTGGTCTATCACATTGGGATACTTCTGAGTTAACCAGCATGCAAAGCATATTCTCAGGTTGCACATCATTGAGCGACTTATCTCCCATAAGGAGTTGGAACACTAGCAAGGTGCAGAACATGTATTGGGCATTCCAAAAATGCGGTCTCACCAATGCGAATTCCTTGGCAAACTGGGACACACACACGGTGACTGATATGACGAACGCCTTCGCAAACAGTAAGCTTTCAGATATTTCAGGATTGGGGAAATGGGACACATCTGCAGTCATGAACATGGAGAGCTTATTTGCAGGCACATCGATCACTGATTTGACTCCATTGAGTAATTGGAATACTGCCAATGTTACGAATATGGAGGGTATGTTCAGTAGCTGTGCTTCGCTTGCTGATTTGACTCCATTGAAGAGGTGGGACACATCAAAGGTGACTTCTATTCACATGATGTTCTACTCTTGCCCGAAAATCACCAATGTAGATGCTTTGAGTAACTGGGACACCTCTAAAGTGACTGATATGTCATACATGTTCGAGATGTACAAGGTTGATTCACAGCTCACTAATATTTCGGGTTTGCAAAACTGGAACACCGCCTCGGTGACGAATATGTCCGAAATGTTTTACAACTGCACGAAACTCACCGATACGTCTGCAATGGCTCACTGGGATGTCAGTAAGGTAACAAGCTTCCAGTTTATGTTCTGGGGCTCTTCGAACTTGAAGATGAACAAAATCGGTGTACCTGCTGGGAGTAAGGGCGGCGCAGCTTTTGTCACAGCCAATGCCAGCTTCTTCCAGCGTGTGATGTCACCGTTCATCGATACGCCTAAAACCCTGCCAACGAAGCAGACGAGTTGGGCGAAGCTTGCTGTGAATAACAGTCAGGGTATGGTCTATGTGCCGTACATCGTTCCATTCACTGTGAACTTTAACGCTAACGGCGGTTCGGGCAGTCAAGACCCGGTGACGGCAATCGCGTCAGACCCCAATACCATCACCCTGCCTTACAGCATGTTCTTTCATTTCGGCTACAAGTTCACGGGCTGGACGACGCAGCCGGGCGCTGTTAACGCGACGAGTAATCCTTTGATGACAGCGGGATCTCAGTACACTCGTCCAACGTCTCAGCAGTCTGACGATACTATAAAATACACACTGTATGCGCAGTGGGAAGCAGTCGGTTCGTCGAGCGACCCGAGCGTCACGCCGGGATCAGGTACTCTGCCAGGTTGGACTCAGGTGAGCGAAAGTGGTGAAAACGGCAGCATCAGTCCAAGTGAAGTCCAAACGACCACATTCTTGAACCAATACGAGCCGAGTGCAAAGAAAACGAGCATCGTATTCCATCTCACCAAACTGATGGACGGAAATGTGCCGAGCCAACAGTTCACATTCAATCTAGTCGACTCGTCTACGGGCAATATTGTGCAGACGGTGAAGAACACCGCTGCGGCGATTGAATTCAAACTCAACTATGCCGAAGCAGATAAAGGCACGCACACGTATCTGATCAAGGAAGTGGAAGATTCTAATAATACGACTGTCAAATACGACACAGCGGAGCGTACGGTCACCGTCAATGTGCAGGAAACGTCGGACGGCAAACTGTATGCCACCAGCCAGCTGTCGGGCAGCACGGTGTTCCGCAACACCAGTAAGCCGGCGACGCTGACGCTGAAGAAGGTAGTGCCGGCGTCGAGCACCGACAGCGGGCTGCATCCGAAGAGCAACACGGCGTTCACATTTGCGGTGACGTTGGGATCTCCTGACGGCACGCCTATAAGCGGCAGCCACACAGTGCTCATCAACGGTACGGCGAAAAGCGTTACCTTCACGAACAACGTGGCAACGCTGTCGTTGAACGCAAACCAGACGGCGACCTTCGAGAATCTCGATGCAGGAACCACCTACCACATCGAAGAGCAGAATCTTCCGCAGGGCTATAGTTTGCAAGGAATCACGCCATCGGAAGGCACGTTGAACGCGAACGACACGGTGAACGTGACGGCGACGAACACGTATGCGCCATCGCCAACGACCGCTATGGTGCAAGCGACGAAGCAGCTGTTCCATGCGGGAACCACCGATCCCTCCACGTTGAAGAAGGGCGAGTATGAGTTCTCGATGTGCGAAGTGACGGCTGACGGCGATTGCAGCGGAACCAATTGGAACAGCGTCGGAACCGCGTCCAACTTGGCAGACGGTTCGATCACCTTCCCACAGCTCAACTACACGAAGACGGGCACGCACACCTACAAGATCAAGGAAGTGCAGACCAAGAAGACGGGAATCTCGTACGATTCGCATCTGGCGACGGTCACGGTTGCGGTGACTGACGACGGCACTGGTGTGCTGAAGTCCGCGGTGACCTACGGTGATGCCAGCGGCTCTGCTGATGCAGCGAAGCCTCCGGTGTTCACCAACTACGTGTGGAATGCGCCGGGTATGCCGGAAACGGGCTCATACATCATCTGGGCATTGCTCGCCGCAGGTTTGCTGGCGGGAGCCTACGTGGTGGTGATGCGTCGTCCGCGTCACGCGCGCCACTCCACCAAGTGAGTCTTGCGCACTCGCAGCGGGCTGAATTTGCTGGCAGCGTTCTTCCACGCAAGTCAACGTGCGTAGAATGCCGGTAGATGCAGACGAAGATTGGTTGTGGGAAGAAGTGAGCGCAGGCATGAGTAGCACAACATCGCCGGATTCGCAGGCGCAGAGGCAACGCAAGCGCACCGAACCCACCGAACACGTTGATCGCGCTGAACGCACTACGTCTAACGCTCACACCACGCCCGCTACATCCGCCACGCACGGCGTGCACGCTGAGCCCACTGCGCTCGCTGCGCATAGCGACCCCGCTGAGCAGCCGGCAAAAGCCCACCGTTTCGACTGGCCGGAGATTTTCAAACATTTGCTGTTTGCGCTGGTCTGCGGCGTGGTCGGTGCGGCGGCTTCCATTCTGCTGTGCCTGTTCGTTGGTGCGATGCGCAAGATTTTTCTCGCACACACATGGCTGATCTGGCTGCTGCCAGTCGCCGGATTGCTCGAATTGCTCATTTACAAGATGTGGAAGATTCCGCTGGGGGAGACCACCGAGTCGGTTATCGCGCAAATGCGCCACGGGCACGCCATTCGCGCACTGCTCGCGCCCGGCATCTTCCTGACCACCGGCATGTCGATGCTGATGGGCGGCTCCGTGGGTAAAGAGGCCGGTGCTTTGCAGATGGGCGCGAGTTTGGGATCCACGATTGCCAAACCGTTTAAGCTGCACGATATTCTGCGCGTCGATTCGCACGACGCAGAAGAGCGCACGATGCACTCGTATGCGGCGTCGGTCGGCATGGCTGCCACGTTCTCCGCGTTGTTCTTCGCACCACTCGGCTCATGCATGCTCGTGCTGGAGCTGATGCGCTTCAAAGGATTGCGCTATTCGTTCTCGATGCTCGTCGGCTGCTTCACCGCGTTCGCGATAGCCCACCATTTCGGCATCGGCGACGTGATCGTGACCGTTCCCGTTCCCGAGTTCAACTGGCGCGCTGTGGGCGCATGCTTGATCATCGGCATCGTTTGCGCGGTCGGTGGAAGCATATTCGCGCTCTGCATTCGTTTGGTGCAGAACGCCACCATGCAATTGCTCCACAATTACTACGTGTGGGTGGTTGCTGGCGGATTATTGATGGCCACTTTGGTGAGTGTGTTCGGCTGGTGGAAGATGACCGGCTCGGGCGGCGACTTGCTCAACGAGATTTTGGTGACACCTTCCGTTTCCTGGGATTTCGCGATCAAAGGATTGCTCACATTCATCTGCTTGGGATTCTGGTTCAAAGGCGGCGAGATCATGCCGTCGCTGTGCATCGGCGGATTGCTCGGCGGAGCATGCTTCGCGATGACCGGCATGGGCGCCAACGTTGGCGTCGCAGTGGGGGCGCTGTGCTTCCTCGCGGCGTTCAATCGTTGCCCGGTGAGCGCATTTTTGCTTGGTTGTGAGATTTTCGGCTGGGGCATGGCGCCGTTCCTGGCGCTTGGCGTTGCCGTATCGTTCATGTTCGGCTACCCGACCGGCATGTATGGCGCAAGCATCGACTTGCTGCTCACTTCCGGCTGGCGCAAGTTCGTGCTCAGGCAGCATGCGCGCGCGATGGCGAACGCCGCCGATCATGACCCCGATCTGTTCGACTTCGTGATGGACGCCACTGATGCGTTTAAGAATGCGACGAGTCGCACCCGCACGATCGTCGACCCGTGGGTCGCTAGCCTCGCCTCCAAGCACACTCCCAGGTCCAAGCACGACTCCAAGTGACCCATGTATATACAGTTCGCTTAGCCGTCTCCCCTCGACCGATCTATATATTGGTCGAAAAGGAGCGGATCTGTCGGAAACGACAACGTTAGGCAAAAGTAAGAAATTTGTTGTAGACGTATATAACAATTTCACTGTACGCTCAAAAAAGTGAAGTCAGGAATACGCTGAGCGCGTTCCCGTCGAAAAAGCCCATGTGAACGGTCCTATCATCAAGGTGATTGTTAAAGCTAAAAGCTAATAGAGAGGATTGTTTGCAATGGTTGACGAAACTGCTACAAACGCAAATCAGAATCTCACCGATTCTCCTCATTATCTTGCTGAAGCGCTTCTGAAGAGCGGTGTCAAGACCATGTATGGCGTGGTTGGCATTCCGGTCACTGACTTCGCTCGTATTGCGCAGGGCATGGGCATTCGCTATATCGGCATGCGCCATGAAGAGGATGCGGTCAACGCCGCAGCCGCCGAAGGCTTCATCACCGGCAAGCCTGCCGTCGCACTCACCGTTTCTGCCCCTGGCTTCCTCAACGGCCTTGCCGCGATGCTCGAAGCCACCACGAACGGCTTCCCGGTCATCATGATCGGTGGCTCCTCGTCTCGCCACGTTGTCGATATGCACGAAGGCGAATACGAGGGCCTTGACCAGATGAACTATGCGAAGGACTTCTGCAAGGAATCGTTCCGCATCGACAAGATCGAAGATATTCCGCTGGCTGTAGCCCGTGCGATGCATGTGGCGTGCTCCGGCCGCCCAGGTGCCGTCTACATCGACTTCCCTGATGATGCCGTTGCTCAGACGATGGACAAAGACGAAGCCGAGCAGAAGCTCTGGATCGCCAACCAGCCGGCTCCGGCTATGCCGCCGGCGCAGGCCTCCATCGATGAAGCGCTCAAGCTCCTCTCTGAAGCCAAGAACCCGCTGATGCTCGTCGGCAAGGGTGCTGCTCTCGCGCAGGCCGAAGACGAACTGCGTGAATTCGTGCAGAAGACCGACATCCCGTTCCAGCCGATGTCGATGGCCAAGGGCGTCATTCCAGACGACGACCCGCATTGCACCGCCAGCTGCCGTGGCCTTGCGCTTCGCACCGCCGACGTCGTGCTGCTCGTGGGCGCACGCCTCAACTGGATGCTGAACTTCGGCGAAGGCAAGGAATGGAACCCGAACGTCAAGTTCATCCAGATTGAAATCGACCCGAACGAGATCGAAAACGCTCGCCCGATCGCCTGCCCGGTGGTCGGCGACATCAAGTCCGCAATGGCCATGCTCAACGCCGGCCTCGCCAAGACGCCGGTCAAGGCATCCGATGAGTGGCTGAACGCACTCAAGGCCAACGCCGCCGAGAACGACGCCAAGTTCGCCGCCCGCGTCAACTCCAACACCGTGCCAATGGGCCACTACGATGCCCTCGGTGCGATCAAGAAGGTCTACGACCAGCACAAAGACATGTATCTGGCCAACGAAGGCGCCAACACGCTCGATGATGCCCGCAACATTATCGACATCTACCAGCCTCGCCACCGCCTCGATTGCGGCACGTGGGGCGTCATGGGCTGCGCGGTCGGCTATGCGATCGGCGCTGCTGTGGCGACCGGCAAGCAGGTGCTCTACATCGGCGGTGATTCCGGCTTCGGTTTCGACGGCATGGAAATCGAAGTGGCATGCCGCTACAACCTGCCGATCACGTTCGTGGTGCTCAACAACGGCGGCATCTACCGCGGCGACTTCGAGAACCTCGGCAATGACGGCGATCCGTCCCCGCTCACGCTCAGCCACGATGCTCACTACGAGCGCATGATCGAGGCCTTCGGTGGCAAGGGCTACTACGCCACGACGCCTGCCGAAGTCGAGCAGATGGTCGGCGAAGCGGTCAACTCCGGCAAGCCGAGCTTCGTGCACGTGCAGCTCGCTGACTATGCAGGCAAGGAATCCGGTCACATCGGCAACCTCAACCCGAAGCCAGTCGTAGGCCCGCTCGCCACGTCTGAGATGACGTCGAACCCGTACCTCAAGGGTGCGCACATGTGAGTTGATCCGCGAGATCAACTCACTACGCAAGATTGGTAGCCGGCGCAATCTGCCGGCTACCAATCCGAAGATTTATTTTCAATACTTCTGAGTAAGAGAAGAAAATGACAAAAATTTTGGTAAACGATATCGTCCCGATCATCGTCATCATGGCATTGGGATATATCTGTGGAAAACTTAGCTACTTCGACGACGACCAGCGTCAGGGCTTGAACAAGCTCGTGCTGAACATCGCATTGCCGGCAGCACTGTTCATCTCCATCGTCAAGGCGACGCGCTCCATGCTCGCGCAAGACGCCATGCTCACTGTGCTCGGTTTCGTGGGCATCATCGTCATGTTCATGCTGAGCTATTACTTGTGCCGCCTGATGTTCCACCGCAGCATTCAGGAAGCTGCAGTGTGCGCGTTGATCGCTGGCTCGCCAACGATCGGCTTCCTCGGTTTCGCCGTGCTCGACCCGATCTATGGTGATTCGGTGAGCACGAACCTCGTGATCGCAATCATCTCCATCGTGGTGAACGCCGTCACCATTCCAATCGGCATGTACCTCATCAACGTCGGTCAGGCCAAGGATCGCGAACGTCTCTCGAAGCAGGCGGTCGCCAATTCCAAGGGTCAGGTGAGCATCGTCAACCCGAAGGACGACGAAGCCGTTGATCCTGCCAAGGATGCGAAGCAAGACAAGAACGCCGAGGTCATGGTGTCGAAGTCTTCGAACATGGGCAAGAAGAAGAACAGCAACCTTGAGGCACTCATCAACGCGCTCAAGCAGCCTGTGTGCTGGGCTCCGCTGCTCGCCATCGTGCTGGTGCTGCTCGGTGTGCGCGTGCCGTCCGCCGTCGCCCCGACCTTCGACCTGATCGCTAAGGCAAACTCCGGCGTCGCAGTGCTGGCTGCTGGCCTCGCACTCTCCACCGTCAAGTTCTCGATCGGCAAGGAAACGCTGTGGAACACGTTCTATCGCTTGATTCTCACGCCTGCCGTGTTCCTTGGCGTTGGCTTGCTGCTCGGCATGGGCAGCGATGTCAACAAGCTCTCGATGCTCGTCATGGCTGTGGCACTGCCTCCGGCCTTCTCCGGCATCATCATCTCGAGCCGCTACAACATCTACGTCAAGGAAGGCGCTTCGACCACCGCGGTCTCCACGGTTGCGTTCGCCGTCACCTGCCTGCTGTGGATCTGGCTCGTCCCGCTCGTCTGCCACTGAGTTTCCGCTCAGCGTAGCGGCAGTGTCTGGTTGATATCTCAAATAGGCGCTGCCGTGCGGAGGCGCTAGCGCAATGATATTGCGCAGTGACTGCCGTGCATGAGTCTTCATAAGCTCCGTCGATTCGTCGACGGAGCTTTCTTTTTTGCGCCCAAATATAGATTGGTCACACAACTTGCCTGCTCGAAATCCGTGCGCATAATACAGTAAAACTTTAAGTTTTACAAATTAACAATATCCTATGATTTCCAAGTTGTTAAGCGGTTAAGTTTAGTGGTATTTTGTGTATGTAATCAGGAATGCTCTATGGCGGAGCAGTATATTTCCGATTACATGCAATGAAGCACATCTGCAATGATGCAGTGAAGGAAGAAAGTAGGCTCATGCATATCAATATCAAGAAAACACTGGCTGCAATAGTTGGCGCAGCGGCACTGGCTGCCGTTGTTCCAGCGACTGCGGCACAGGCGGCAGACAACTCGCTTCACGTTTCGGGAGGCAAGCTCTATTCCGCGGGCAAGCAGTTCATTCCACAGGGAATCAACCATGCTTACCAGTGGTACCCGGAGCACACCAGCTCGATCGCAGACATCGCGAACGCCGGCGCGAACACCGTGCGCGTCGTGCTCTCGGGAGGTCGGTATGGCACGACCTCCGCGAGCGAAGTCAGCAATATCGTGAACCAGTGTAAGCAGAACAATCTCGTCTGAATCCTTGAAGATCATGACACCACTGGCTACGGAGACACCGAATATGCGGCAGACGCGAAGAGCCTCGACGACGCCGTGCAGTTCTGGAAGTCCGTGGGCAGTGCCATCAAGGGTCAAGAAGACTACGTCATGATCAACCTCGGCAATGAGCCCTACGGCAACAACACCGCTGCGCAGTGGACGGCGGGCACGAAGAGTGCCATCAAGCAGATGCGAGACGCCGGCTTCAAGCACACGCTCGTAGTCACCGCCCCGAACTGGGGGCAGGACTGGCAGGGCGTTATGAAAAACAACGCGAAGAGTGTCTACCAGCAAGACTCCAACGTGCTGTTCGACGTGCACATGTATGGCGTGTATAGCTCGGCGAGCACGGTGAAATCGTACATCGACTCGTTCGTCAACCAAGGACTGCCTCTCATGGTGGGCGAGTTCGGCAACAAGCACTCCGACGGCATTCCAGACGCCGCGACGATCATGAGCTACACCAAAGAGAAAGGCGTGGGCTTGCTTGCCTGGTCGTGGTGCGGCAACACGGACGGCGTGGAATACCTCGACCTCGTGAACAACTGGAACGCCGGCTCGCTTTCCAGCTGGGGCAACATGTTCATCAACGGCACCAATGGCTTGAAGCAGCGCGGCGTTGAGAAGGCTGGTATTTACGGCGGCGGCTCAAACGTTGGTGGCGGCGATACGACTGACGATGGCTACCCGATCTGCTCCTCTTCCTCGGTCGATCCTGACGGTGACGGCTGGGGTTGGGAGAACAACCAGAGCTGCAAGGTTGTGAATACCACTGGTGGCACTGGCAATACCGGCAATACTGGCACAACCGATGATGGCTACCCAGTGTGCTCGTCTTCCTCGGTTGACCCCGATGGTGATGGCTGGGGTTGGGAGAACAACCAGTCCTGCAAAGTCGTGAGCAACTCCGGCAACACCGGTAGCGACTCCGGAAACTCGGGCAGTGACTCCGGCAATACTGGCAATACCGGCGATGGCAATTACCCGATCTGCTCCTCGTCTTCGGTCGATCCTGACGGTGACGGCTGGGGTTGGGAGAACAACCAGAGCTGCAAAGTCGCAAGCAACTCCGGTAATTCGGGCAATTCCGGTTCCACCACGAGCCCAGACGGTTACCCATACTGCTCCTCGTCTTCCGTCGATCCTGACGGTGACGGCTGGGGCTGGGAAAATAACCAGAGCTGCAAAGTTCGCTAGTGAGTAATACTCAATAATTAATAAGTATTGAAAATCCGCGGGTCTGCTGTGCCGAAGCGCACGCAGACCCGCGTTCTATATATCTATATAATTTGATCGCGCGCGTCGCATTCTATAGTTGCAGATTATGGAACATCAGTCTTTTCAGCACCTGACCGAACACCTCAAGCCGGTTGCTCCGCGCGCGCAGGTCGTGCAGGGGGAGCAGTGGCGCATCAGCGTGCTCACCGACTCGCTTATTCGCATCGAGTGGTCGGAGCGCGGCATATTCGAAGATCGCCCGACGCAAACAGTACTCAACCGCGACCTCGGCCGCGATGTGCAGATGACGGTCGCGCACGCCGGCGCGAACTCCGGCGTGCGCATCGAAACGCCCGCGCTCACGCTCGACTATGACGGCCAGCCGCTCAGCAGAGAAGGATTGTCCATCGTGGTGAAAGGTGTGCCCGCGAGCCAGTTCAACACGTGGCACTACGGCGATGTTTCACGTGGAAACTTGAAGGGCACGACACAGACGCTTGACGAAGCAGACGGCGACGTGCCGCTCGGCGACGGCATCCTTTCGCGCGACGGCTGGGCTGTGCTCGATGACACGCGCAGTAATATTCTCGCGCAAGTCAGCGAAGTCAACGGCGAACCCAACCCGTTCGGCACGTGGCCGATCGCGCGCGAATACGTCACGTCGGCGAGCGTGACGGCGACCCCAGCTACCAAGATCTCTATTTCTTCGGCTACGGACTGCGCTTCACCGAAGCGATCGACGACTTCTACCGTCTCACCGGCCCGACGCCGCTCATTCCGCGCTGGGCACTCGGCAACTGGTGGAGCCGCTTCTACCGTTACTCACAAAACGAATATCTCGAACTCATGCGCCGCTTCAAAAACGTGGGCATCCCGTTCAGTGTGTCGGTGATCGACATGGACTGGCACATCACCGATGTTGACCCGAAGTTCGGCTCCGGCTGGACCGGCTACAGCTGGAACCGCGAGCTCTTCCCCGACCACCGGCAGTTCCTGCGCGAACTGCACCGCGAGGGACTGCGCGTCACACTCAACGAGCACCCGCGCGACGGCATCCGCGCGTTCGAAGACGACTACGCGCACGTCGCGCGCAATATGGGCGTCGATCCGGATTCGCAGGCACCGATTATGTTCGACCCGTCGAGCCCGCGCTTCATGGACGCGTACCTTGACCTGCATCATCGCATGGCGCGCGAGGGCGTGGACTTCTGGTGGGTGGACTGGCAGCAGGGCGGCGTCACACGGCAGAAGGGACTCGACCCGCTGTGGATGCTCAATCACACGCATTACCTCGACTCGCGCGATTGCGCGCAAAGCAGCGCGCAGAATGCGCAGAATAACGCGTATGTCAGTGCGCACAATAATACGCAGAATAACTCGCAAAATAATGTGCAGAATAGCGCGCACAGCACAGTGCCCGCGAACACTGAGCAGCCGCGCCCGTGGCCGCTCACATTCAGCCGTTACGCGGGCCCCGGCTCGCACCGATATCCGATCGGTTTCTCGGGAGACACGGTGATGACGTGGGAATCGCTCGATTTCCAGCCGCGCTTCACCGCAACAGCTTCGAATATTGGCTACGGCTGGTGGAGTCACGACATCGGCGGGCACATGCTCGGCTACCGAGATAACGAGCTCGAGCTGCGCTGGTATCAGTACGGTGTGTTCAGCCCGATCAATCGTCTGCATTCAAGTAACTCGCCATTCTCCGGCAAAGAACCGTGGAATTTCCCCGAGCCTATGCGCTCGCAGATGATTCGCGCACTGCGACTTCGCCACGAGCTGCTGCCGTATGTATATACGATGAATTATCGCGCCGCGTTCGGCAACCGCCCGCTTATCGAGCCGATGTATTGGCGCTCGCCACACGAGCCTACTGCGTACTGGTATCCGAACGAATATTATTTCGGCACGCAGCTGATCGTCGCGCCGATCACGCGCGCCGTCGATCCGCATACGCTACGCGCGCGTGCCGATTTGTGGCTGCCGCAGGGGGAGTATTACGACTTCTTCGAAGGCCGCCGCTACGTGAGCGCCGACGCTGGCGGGCGACGCCTGACAGTATGGCGCGGACTTGACCGCACGCCAGTGTTCGCTCAGTCTGGCGCGATTGTTCCTTTGCAGATACTGGAGGATGGCGCTGCCGTGAATTCGGTGGATAATCCTGCGCGCTTACGTGTGCTCGCGTTCCCTGGCAGCGGCGAGTTCGAGATGATCGAGGACTCCGGCGAATGGTCTGCGGCACTGCCGGCGACTGCGCGCACGCGTCTGAGCCAGCAGTGGGGCGAGGATGCAACGGTGTTCACGGTGTCAGCGGTGGAAGGAGATGCCGCGGCAGTGCCGGCAGTACGCGATTGGACAATCGTGTTCCGCGGTGTGGCACGGCCTGATGCCGAGCAAGCGCAATCGCTTCAGGTGTTCGTTGATGGGCATAGCGCGGTGGCGACCATGCACTATGATGAGTCCACGTTGTCGCTATCCGTCACAGTTGCAGCCGTTTCCGCAAGCGCGCCTGTGGAGATCCGTTTCGCCAAGCCGCTGGGCATCGCCAGCAATCCTGCGCTCGAGGACTGCCGACAGATTCTGCTCGAATCCCAGATGAGCAATGTCGGCAAAGACCTCGCATGGGAGGCGATCAATCGGCAAGGGGCTGCTGCGCTGGCGTCCATGCCGGCTTTGGATGTGCAGCCGGGTGCCCACGATCCGATCCTCACATCGCATGTTCCTCAATCGGTTATCGCAGCCCTCACCGAGCCTCTCCTTCGCTCCTAGCGACCAATATATAAGTGTCGCTTGGAGTGCGCTTGGTGACTCATATATAGATGAGTCACCAAGCAAATCTGCTGCCGTGCTCGCGTGCAGTTAACAGATCATTTCTGTTGCGTGCACGCGAGGGATCCTCTTCGCGTGCAGTTAACAGATTCGTTCTGTTGAATGCAGTTGTAGCCGTTTCTTCGTGCACAGCTAGCAGATTGTTTCTGTTGCGTGCACGCGGGAGATTCTCTTCGCGTGCAGTTAACAGGTTCGTTCCGCTGAATGCAGTTGTAGCTGCCTCTTCGTGCACTGTCAGCAGATTACTTCTGTTGCGTGCGTGCGAGTGGCTTTCCTCGTGTGCATTTAGCAGATTGTTTCTGTTGCATGCAGCACAGTCGGCTTCTTCATGCACACTCAGCAGGATTACTCTGCTCCATGCAGCGGGGCAGGCTTCCTCACGTGCAGTTAACAGATTCACTCTGTTAAGTGCAGTTGAAGCCATCTCTTCGCGTGCATTCAGCAGAATGACTCTGTTGAATGTAGCGGTGTGAGTTTCTCTATGCACGCGCAGCAGGATTATTCTGCTCAGTGCAGTGCAGCAGACTTGCTCGCGTGCAATCAGCAGAATATTTCTGTTGCATGCACACAAGGAGCTCTCTTCGCGCGCAGTTAACAGATTCATTCTGCAGGGTGCAGCCGTAGCCGCTTCCTTGTGTGCACTCAACAGAATCTCGCTGTTAAGTGCAGTCGTAACTGTTTCTTTGTGCACATTCAGCAGGTTGCTTCTGTTGCGTGCAGCCGAAGTTGTCTCTTCGCGTGCAGTTAACAGATTCGTTCTGCTGTGTGTAGTCGAAGCTATCTCTTCGTGCACAGTTAACAGAACGGATCTGCAGAATACAGCGCGGGAATAAGTAAAAGAAAAGGTGTGGGTGACAGTAATCTAACTGTCACCCACACCTTGTTAGGAGGGGTTCAACTTAAGCGATTATCACGCCTGCGGAGCGGCAGCGGTGAGGTCTGCCTTCACGCCGTCGTTGCTGCCGATAACGCCCTTGGCATTAAGAGCAGCGATCTGGTCGTCGGTGTAGCCGAGCGACTTCAGAATCTCTTCGTTGTTCTCGCCGAGCTTTGGAGCGCGCTGATAATCCGGAGCGTAGTTGCTCATCGTGAACGGCAGGCCAATGGTCTTGAACTTGCCGCGAGCGTCGCCCTGATCGATGGTGACGAGCGTGCCGTCTTCGTTCAGATCAGGATCGTTCTCGAGCTCGTTCCAGTCGAGCACTGGGCCAACCGGAACGCCCTTGGCACCGAGTTCCTTGGTGAGCGTGTACTTGTCGTACTGCATCGTGTATTCCTCGACGCGCTTGTACACCTCGGCCTTGTGCTCATCGCGAGCGTTCGGCGTGCTGAACTTCGGGTCGGTGAGCCAATCTTGGAAGCCCATGGCGTTGCAGAAGTTCTCGAAGCCCTTCTGAGACTGCTGAATAACGATGTACACGTATGCGTTCGGATCGGTCTCCCAGCCCTTGGCGCGGTAGCACCAGCCGAGCACCAAGCCACCTTCGGCGTTGGCTGCACGCGGAATGGCCTTGCCGAACTTGTAGCCCGGGTAGCAGTCGTAGTAGGAGAGCTGATGCAGATGATCGAGGATCAGCTGATCACGAAGCTTGATGCGGCAGAGGTTCAGCACTGCGTTCTGCATCGACTGATAGACGAACACGCCTTCGCCGGTGTGCTCGCGCTGCATCAGAGCAGCGAGAATAGCGATGGTCAGGTGCATGCCGGTGTTGGAATCGCCGAGTGCTGCGCCAGACTGGGTAGGAATGTTCTTATCGCCATCCCACCAGCCGGTGGTGGAGGCTGCGCCGCCTGCGCACTGTGCAACAGGTTCGAATGCCTTCACATGCTCGAAGCGGCTGCCCTGGTTGAAGCCCTTCAGCGATGCCATGATCAGCTTCGGGTTGATCTTATGCACTTCATCCCAGCCGAAGCCGAGCTTTTCAACGTCGCCAGGGCCGATGTTCTCAACGAACACATCCGCATCCTTGAGCAGATCGGTGAGAATCTTCTTGCCTTCAGGATCCTTCATGTCGAGCGTGATGGACTTCTTGTTAGCGTTGAGCTGCAGGAAGTACAGCGAATACGAGCCGTCGACATCGTTCATTTCGTTACGTGTCGGATCGCCGCCGTGAACCTTCTCGAGCTTAATCACTTCAGCGCCCAACCATGCGAGAATCTGGGTGCACGATGGACCAGACTGCACCTGAGTCCAATCAATAACCTTGATGCCTGCCAACGGTGCGTTGTTCGTAGCCTGAGCCATATTGACCTCCTTGAATAGATATATAGCCAATTGCCACCCAATATACGCCCGAATATTCGGCAAATCGGTGCATTTTAGCTACTGGAAACAACGTGCGCATATGTTGACACCCGCAATCTGCTTGGCTTCCGCCATGAAACCACGAAAATATGCTGTGAGGTAAGTCGCGCCATCATTATTTTTCCCTCATTTTGCTGGAAGGGATATAAAACTCTTGTAATGCCAAGTATTTGAAATTAGTTTTCGTTGAAAAATAGTGGTTTCTGCGAAGCGCGTACATGCCCGCTCGGGAGTTTTATATCCCCGCCAGCAAAATGAGGGGGCGCTGAGAACGAGAAAAGCCAGAAATCGTTAGGATTTCTGGCTGATTAGTAGCGGGGCATGGATTTGAACCATGGACCTCTGGGTTATGATCCCAAAATCGCCGGTCAGGCGGCCAGAATCATAGCCG
>Tephra_p2__coassemble_2111_pt1 | contig 30281 bp, 23 predicted proteins | sample Tephra_p2__metabat2_low_PE_021 | metagenome-assembled genome bin Tephra_p2
ATCCTGGCTCCTGACCAGTATCAGAAGACGATCTGGGACAACGACATCGAGCCGAACATCAAGCCAGGCGCAGCAGTCGCCTTCGCACACGGCTTCAACATCCACTACGGCTACATCAAGCCATCCGCCGATCACCCGGTCTTCATGGTCGCCCCGAAGGGCCCAGGCCACATCGTCCGTCGTGAATACGTCGCCGGCCGTGGCGTTCCGGTCGTCGTGGCAGTCGAGCAGGATCCTCGCGGTGACGGCTGGGATCTCGCCCTCGCTTACGCCAAGGCTCTCGGCGCTCTGCGCGCCGGCGCCATCAAGACCACCTTCAAGGAAGAGACCGAAACCGATCTCTTCGGCGAGCAGAACGTGCTCATGGGTGGCGTCAACAAGCTTGTCGAAATGGGCTTCGAAGTGCTCACCGACGCCGGCTACCAGCCGGAAATCGCCTACTTCGAGGTGTGCCACGAGCTCAAGATGCTCGTCGACCTCATGAACGAAGGCGGCTTGAACAAGGCACGTTGGAGCTGCTCCGACACCGCTCAGTACGGTGACTACACGAACACCGTCATCGACGAGCACGCTCGTGAGCGCATGCAGTACCACCTCGGCCGCATTCAGGACGGCTCCTTCGCCAAGGAGTTCATGGACGATCAGGCCGCTGGCGCTCCGAAGTTCAAGCAGCTTCAGGAAGAGTACTCCAACGTTCGCATCGAAGAGGTCGGCCCGAAGCTTCGCGCCATGTTCTCCTGGAACAACGAAGACGCCAAGGACGCCGACGAGTCCAACTCGTTCACCGGCAAGATCGCTCGCGCCCAGGTTCAGGAGTGAGCTCAACTAGCCATCTAGTTGCCACTAGGCCATAGGCCAGCCATATCTGTACAGCTCCCGCCCTCAAAGCGGGTTGCTGTTGAGCCGTGAACCACAGGCCACAAGCCGCTCGGGTTCACCGGTTCATCGTTAAGGTGAGACACACGCTGTGTGTCTCACCTTTTCTTATTCTTTAGAAAAATTTCCGCTGCCATGTGCTACAGTTGCCAGCATGTGTGGAATGTGCATGATGACTATGTTCGTGCTGAAAATAGCACTTTAGAACGCATCCTCTAATATTCTCCGAAATGAAATAATTCGCGGAGCCTGACGCCAGTATGCGTGCAGGTCAATCGGCATGCCATTTTTAATCTAATTACTTTCTTATATATGCGTCTTCTATAGCCGCAGCATGCCCTCCGCCAGAGGAAAAGAGACATCATGAACACAACATCTGGAACAAGTATGCGCTGGCGCAGGTCAGTGACACTACTGCTGACAGGGCAGGCGCTCTCGCTCATCGGATCGAGTATCGTGCAATACGCGATCACCTAGTATCTAGTGATGCGCACGAACTCGGGCATAATCATGACAGTGATCATGTTGTGCGCGTGCTTGCCACAGGCAATCGTGTCACTGTTCGGCGGTGTCTGGGCAGACCGCTGGAACAAGAAAGCGCTGATCATTCTGCCCGATGCACTTATAGCCGTCGCCACCGTGGTGCTATCGCTGGCAATCGCGAACGGCATGACTGCGCTGGCCATGTTCTTTGTGATTCTGGCGATCCGCTCGGCGGGCGCGGGCGTGCAGTCGCCGGCAGTGCAGTCATTCATTCCAGAAATCACTCCGGAACCCAAGCTTTTGCGTGTGAACTCGATCAATGGCACCATTCAGTCGGTCAATATGATTGCGGCGCCGGCGATTGCCGCAGTACTCGTGAATATCATGCCGTTGTGGGCAATTCTCTATGTGGATGTGACCACCGCGGTGATTGGTATTGTGTTCGTCGCGCTGATTCGCGTGCGCCTGACGTCTGCGAGCTCACACGAAGCTCACGTTGATGACGGTGAAACAGAGGCTGGCGTATTCACAAACATTCGCACGGGTCTTGCGTATGCGTGGCGCTACCCACGCATACGTAGCGTGCTTATTTCTTACGCTTTTGTGTGCTTCATCAACATTGCGCCGATGAATCTCACGTTGATTCTGATGAACCGCGGATTCTCCGGGCAATCACTTGACTTAGGATTCACCGTGCTCAGCACGGCGGCGGACAAGCTTGCAGCGAATGAACTGGCATGGAGCGTTGGCATGGTGATCGGCGGTGCGCTGCTATCTGCCATCGGTCCAAAGGTGTTCCACAACAACATGGCAGTGCTGGCTGCAGCATTTGTGGGCATGGGTGTGTTTACTGCTGGGCTTGGCTTATCTCCGACATTGCTCGCATATTTGTGCGTGGACTTTTTGGTAGGATTTGCAACCTCTTTCACAGCTTCACCCACGTTCACTCTGCTGCAGGAGGAGAGCTCGCCGCAGATGCGCGGTCGCGTGTTCGGTCTGCTAACTACATTCTCTGGATTCGGCACGCCGCTTGGCATGGTGGTGTTCGGTCCGCTCGCCGATATGATTCCCGTACAATGCATCTTCGTCATCGGCGGCGTGCTCACTGTACCGTTCGGTGTGTGGCTCTGGCGTATGGCGCGAGTGAAATAAGAGAAAACCCCGGCGGGAGGAAACCGTCGGGGCCAGAGAGAAGAGAAGAAGAAGGAGTTTTAAGTTATGTCGCAACCTGTTCGGTTGTTGATATCAATATAACCGCACCTTCCTTGGCGAACTCATGGCGCAAACTGAAAATTGCATAAGAATTCAATTGCAATTCGCTATGTTCGGCTGATTCAGCTCATACCAGTTGCTGCCGCACGCGCTCGCTGACACGCACCTTCAGTGGTTTTTGCGAAGTAATCTCTACGAGATCGTGTTCTTCGAGCTCGTGAATATATCTGCGCACACTCTGCTTGGAGAGCTGGAGCTGACCCGCAACGTTTTGCAAAGACATTGATTTCACCGTGTCGAACGACTCCACTTGTAGCAGCACGTAGAGTAGATTCATCGCGCGCTGTGACAGAGTGTTCTCTTTGGCGAGCTTCTTGCACAGTGTTTCGATGCGCTCCATCTGCACATCGCGCGCCTCCAGCTCGTCGATGAGGCGTTGCTGCGCTTGCGCGATGTAGTCGAGCATCATCTCGACGAAAAACGTGAGTTCGCCATGATTCAGCGGGTCTTCGGCGACTGTGAACGCGCGATAATACCGCTCTTTGTTATCGGCGATCGTCTGCGAAAGCGAGAGCACCGTAGGTAAAGAGAAATCTGCGTTGAGTGCCAGTGCCAGCAAATACCGGCCTGTGCGACCATTGCCGTCATAGAACGGGTGCACATATTCGAACAGAAAATGCGCGACGCTGGCACGTATAACGCCAGGCATACTTGAACTGTGCGCCAAGGAAATCATCTGTGTGAGCAGCGCGCTGATCTGTGCTTCGCCTGAGACTCCGCTGTGTATTGCAGTGCCATGCGGTCCGACCACATCGACATCTTGGGCGCGGAACAACGCGCCATCTGGCATGGTGTTTGCGTCGATCTCGCCAGCCGCAATCTTGTTGTAGATCTCACGAATCTGCTCAAGTGTACGCGGGAATTCGGCGGTTGAATCGTCCAACTCCAAATACAGTCTGGCGAGCTCGCTAAATCTTGCTGACGTGTTATTTTCCGCGGCAGTGATGGCCTGCGTCACTTCTTTGCGGGTGCTGCGCACGCCCTCGATTTCGTTGGTAGACAGCATTTCGCTCGCGATGGACTGCGTGATGTAGTTTCGGCGCATGGCTCCGGTGACTGCGTTCCACAGGCGCGAAACCTTGCGCTCCGCGAGCAGCACGTCGTTGAGTTTAAGCGTGAGCTCGCGTGGTACGCCCACGAAGAGCTCGCCCATAGATGTGTTGATTCCGGTGCGGAACGTGGATTCCGCAGTAAGCCGCTCGCTTGCGCGCTGTTCGAGATGTGCGAACGAGTCCGTGCTTCTGTCGGCGTGGAAAAGACGCGCCAGTGTTTTGTATTCGCTATGCATATGACTGCCTGTTCGACCGATTTGAGATTGCTAAGTTATAAAGATTATAAGATAGCGCAGCTGATTTAGCTAGTTTTGCACTCAAATTACACTCTAAATGATAGTGATTATCAAATAGAGGGGCAGATTGTGCTAGATTCACGGTTAAACCGTGTTCAAAATGATAACAAGTATAAGATTGCTGTTGTTCAGTGCGATAGTAGACAGACAAAAAGATAGTGGCGCAAGGTATTTCGCTTACGAGGCGACATTAAGAGCCCATTTGGCAAGTATGATCGCCGGAAATCGTTGGAAAACCGTCACCACTATACGTGGATATGCTCGGTAATGTCGCCTCGTAAGCGAAATGCCCCGTATCGGCGCTTGAAACGCAGTTGATTGCCTATCTCTGCCGTGCTTTGCTCTCAGGCAGAGAATGGGAAGGCGGGGAGGCCGTCCGCGTTGAACAGTGGGGCAGGGCCCCAGCTGCGCCAAGCGTAACGGGCATGTCGCGGTTGCGGAACTTCAGGTGCGAAGATGTGCACGGCGCATAGATCGGAATCAGCTGGATCTTCGCCAGGGCGTGCGATCTGCTCGATGCGAGCGTGCGCAGGCACGAACTCCGAGTCAGCGCTGGCAGCCACTTCGAAGCCGGAACTGCCGCCATCGCGCTCGGGGCTTTCGGCAATATCGTCTACAGCTCGCATTGTGTCTGGCGTAGTGCCATGCCAGTGCAATCCGTGCGCGTGGTTGAATACGGCGATCAGTTCGCTGCCGCCTTCGCCAATGTTAAGCTCAATCAATTGCGGGCTGCTCGCTGGCACGTCGAGGTGGTAGATGTCGTGCAGCGCAAGATCTCCGAGCCTCATGCCAACAGTGCGCTTGTCGACTGGATGCACGTTGTCGAACTCGCCGCAATCCATCGTGCAGATAATATCCGCATGCGGTGTTTCACGTGTAACACTGAGCTGCTGGTCGCGCAATACAGGCCAGCGCAATGGGTCGTTATCGGCGTCTGCGGCGGCGATGAACTGCGGCAGTTGCACGACGAGGAACGGCAAATCAGTGCGCTGCCAAGTCTGCCGCCATTCGCCGATCAGTCCGCGCAGCAGTTCGCCGTATCCAGCTGCGTTGAGCTCGTCTTCTTCGCCCTGATACCAGAGCGCGCCGGCGATCGTGTACGGTGCAACGCGGCGAATCATCGCCTCGAACAGCGCGTATGGCCTGCGTTCGGCAAACGGCGTGACCGGCGGCGGCCACGGGCATGGACCGAGCATGGCGTCGATTTGCGGCTGCGAATAATCCGGATGCTCCTCTTTCACAGCGGCGACGTCGGCGTTCCACTTGTCGAAGATCTTCTGCCAACTGTTTTGCGCGGCGAGCATCTCTTCGTCGGTTTTGCCAGCGATCGCGTCGCGATATTCCTGCACATACTTGTGGCCGAGCGCTGTGCGTTCGAGCAGTTCCTCGCTCATCCATGCGCTGATCGACGTGCCGCCGATGTAGCAGTCGATGATGCCGACTGGAATGCCATGTGCCAGCGCGTCACGCAACTGCTTCGCGAAGTAATAGCCGACGGCACTCATATGAGCGACCTGCGGTGCCTCGCCTAGCTGCCAGCCGGATTCCGCCTCGGCGTTCAGATTGACGCGCGCGGTTTTCGGGGTGTTGTAGAAGCGTAGCAGCGGATCCTGCGCGTTGGCGATCGCGTCTTTGCCGAACTCGCTGTTGTAGAGTTCGAACTCGATATTGCTCTGCCCGCCGGCGAGCCACACTTCGCCGACCAGCACATCGCGAAACTCGATCTCGTCAGCACCGCAGCGCACGCGCAGAATAAGCGGGCCTCCCGCAGGCAGCGACGGCAGTTCGAGCTGCCACGTGCCGTTACTGCTCACATGCCCTTCGGATTGCGCGATTTCCTGACCATCTTCATCAGTGACGAACGCGGCGACCACTTCGCCCGCCGGAGCTTCGCCGAACACGGCGATCGGTGTTTCACGTTGTAGCACCATATGGTCACTGAACACCGCTGCGACGCGCAGTTTGCCGTGTCGCGTGCGGTCATCTGCATTGTTCGCGTTGCCGTAATCACTCTGTGCAGAGTCTGCCAAACCCGATGCGCCGGGTGCAATGCCGGTTACTGTCGCCATGTCAATCTCCTTATTCGCCGTTCGTAATTGATACTACTGAGGAATCTTGGTGGTTTCGTTAGTGTTCAATATGAGCGTGCCGCTCTAGTTCTCCCAGAGTTCCTCGCCGAACGATTCGATGTATGCAGTGAGTTCGCGCGCCATCTCCTCGTCTTCGGCGATGCGCGGATGCCCAGGAGTGGCAGTGCCCGCGCGCGAGTAAGCGAAATGCGTCACCTGCGGGTCGTCGAGATTGCTGACCACTTCGTCAATCGCGCGATCCCAACTCGCGTCGTGCTGCAGCAGCGTGGTGGTGCAGATAATATGCGCGTCAGGGTAGCGCTCACGCAGACGCGCGATCAGCACGGCATATTCCGCGCGCCAATTCGCGGACTGCTCGGAGCAGTAATCGTCTGCCATGAAATCGACGGGATGGGAGTCGTTCTGGCCGAGCGCGATCACCACCACTTGCGGCACATATTCGTGGAAATCCCAGCGCGACGTCTCACCTAGCGCGGGGTTGTAGCGCACGCGATCCCAGATGCTCTCCATGCCGATGTAGTTCGGTGCGTTGAACCAGCCGATATTGTCGAGCAGCGACGCGCCGCCCTGCGAGATGATGCGCAGGTCGGCGTGCAGTGTGCGCGCGGCGATCGCGTCATACGAATACCAGGCGTTGCTGTAGGCGGACAAATCGATGTCGGGATCCGCTTTGCCGGTGTAGAGCACGGCTTCGTTGCGCTCGCCGCAGCTCACCGAATCGCCGTAGACTTCGATGCGGCGTGAGCTGGGCGGGTCGAGCGGCGGCAGCACGCGCGCGTCGTCGTCGATGAGCACGCCGAGAAATTCCATGTAGTGCATGCCGCCGTCTTGCCTTTTGAACACGGTGGCGCGGTGCTCAATATTCGGCAGATGCTGCGCAATAGTGAGCGTCATAGTGCCGTCGCTGTGAAGTTCGCAGTTCGCGGGCACGTCTGGCTCGGCGGGCGTGGGCACGCGCACACTGAACTGCGTGTTGTCGACGATCACGCCAAGGCGAATATTGCCGTAATCCCAGTGATTGCGAATGCGCACAGCGAGACTCGTGCCCGTGAAGCGGAACTGCGCTTGAGTGTATGGGAACACCCACAGCTCGCCGTCGGCGGTGCGTTCGGTGCGTCCCATGTACCTAAGCGCTTCAGTATGCGAATCGATGTACTGCATGTTCGCTCCTTTGCTTGTGCAGCTGCGGCGGATGGCTGCTATGCAGTCGGTGTTGATAGTAGTTGGTGGTAAACGGGAGAGTCTGCTGACAATGCAGACTCAGCAATTTGATTATATGACTTGCGGTGATGTGCTTGACATTGCGCGTTGCGCAGGCGCCAACACGCCGAAAGTTCAACGGGCTCACAAAAGCGGGGGCGCGCGCTACGATAGCGATTGTTATTTACTGCGGATGTGACGCTGGCGGTGCGCGTTGTGTGAGCGCGCAGGCGAACGTTATATTCGCTGAAGCGCATAAGTACGCGTGTGCACAGTTGCGCGTGCGAACTTGCGCGCAGAGCATGGCGTGACCGGCGAATCGGCGGTGTGCCGATGGCGCGGTTCTGCACAATGACAAGGAAAACGCGGCTTGGCGAACCAGGTTGCGCAACCGGCATCAATGATCGATAGAATAGGCAGGCAGATATGACAACGACATTCCCAGAAGGATTCATGTTCGGCACGGCCACGGCCGCCTACCAGATCGAGGGGGCTGCTTCGGAAGACGGCCGCACGCCGTCGATTTGGGACACCTTCTCGCACACTCCCGGTCACGTGCTGAACGGTGACACCGGTGATAAGGCGGACGATTTCTACCATCGCTGGCAAGAAGACCTGAAACTGATTCGCGACCTCGGCGTGAACGCATACCGCTTCTCGATCGGCATTCCGCGCGTGATCCCGACGCCTGACGGCAAGCCGAACGAAAAGGGGCTTGACTTCTATGAGCGCATCGTGGACCAGTTGCTCGAATATGGCATCGATCCGGTCGTGACGCTGTATCACTGGGATTTGCCGCAGTATTTGAACGAAAATCCGCAGACCGATGGCTGGCTGAATCGCGATACCGCATACCGCATGGCCGAGTATGCCGGCATTGTGGCCAAGCGGCTCGGGGATCGCGTGCACACCTACACCACGCTGAACGAACCGTGGTGCTCAGCTCATCTGAGCTATGGCGGCACGGAGCACGCTCCCGGCTTGGGCGGTGGCCCGCTCGCGTTCCGCGCCGCGCATCACCTGAATCTGGCGCATGGCTTGATGTGCGAGGCTGTGCGCGCCGAGGCGGGCCCCAAGCCTGATCTTTCGGTGACGTGCAATCTGCAGATCAACCGTGGTGACTCCGACGCCGTGCACCGCGTTGACTTGATTGCCAACCGCGTGTTCCTCGACCCGATGCTGCGCGGCTACTACCCAGATGAACTGTTTGCGATCACGAAGGGCATCTGCGATTGGGAGTTCGTGCGCGACGGCGACCTCGAGCTGATTCACCAGCCGATCGACGTGCTCGGCTTGAACTATTACTCGACCGGCTTGCTCGCGATGAGCGACCGCCCGCAATTCCCGCAGAGCACTGCCGCTTCAACGGCTCCGGGTGCAAGCGACATCGACTGGTTGCCCACCAAGGGCCCGCACACCGAAATGGGCTGGAACATCGACCCTGACGCGCTCTACAACACGCTGGTTCGCCTGAACGATGATTACGATCACATTCCGCTCGTCGTCACCGAGAACGGCATGGCGTGCCCCGACAAGGTTGAGGTGAGCGCCGACGGCGTGAAGGCAGTGCACGATGGCGACCGTATCGACTACCTGAGCCGCCACCTCGATGCCGTGCATCGCGCGATCGACGAGGGCAGCAACGTCATCGGCTATTTCGTGTGGTCGCTTATGGACAACTTCGAGTGGGCATTCGGCTATTCGAAGCGCTTCGGACTGCTGTACGTCGACTACGACAGCGAGGAGCGCATCAAGAAAGACAGCTACAACTGGTACCGCAACTTCATCGCTGAGCATTCCGCCAAGTGATCGATGGCGTGATACTTGTGCGGCATAGTGTTGCTTAATCGCTTATGCTGATTAAATCAGTGCCTTTGCTTACTAGTGCTTCTGCCCGCGCGTTTTCTCGCGGGCAGAAGCACTTTTTGTATCAGTTGCCGTGCTTATGCAGTTCAGGATTCGGACGGCGCGCCGAAATTCGCACACGTTTTTTGTGATGTTCTGCAAAGGTTTGCACATCAGTTAGTCCAATCATTCAATAAATTGATAACTGTTGAAAATACTTGAGTTTGACTAATAATATTTTTCTCTCAAGAAAATAATTTCTGAAGAAAAGCGTGCATTTACTGCAACTTAAGCGCTTGACAAAAACATCTGTGCGGTTTTAGTCTGTCAATCATCAAGTTCGCACACCACGAAGTTGCGGTGAGCGAATCCAGCGGTGATTCAAGGCAGAGTCACTGTTCGGGAACCCACATGGGAGGAAGAAAATGAAGGCTAAGAAAATTGCTGCGGTATTCCTGGCTGCTGCGTGCGCAGTGAGCATGGCTGCTTGCGGAGGTAACAGCGCAGACGGCGGCTCGAAGACTGCCGAGGGCAACAAAACAGGCGTCACCTACCCGGAGATCAAGCTCGGTGAGACTGGCAAAGACATCAAGACCACGATCACGTTCATGAACAATCGCACCGACATGAACCTCGACAACTACCCGGGCAAGAACTGGAAGTCATATATCGAAGACTTCAACAAGGTGTACCCGAACATCGAAGTCAAGGTGCAAACTGACTCGAACTATGCGGATTCCTCGCTCACGCGTCTGCAGGCGAACAATGATTCGTGGGACATCATGATGATTCCGGCCGTCGATAAGTCGGAATACAAGAACTATTTCGTGCCGCTTGGAGAGACGGCCGACATGGAGAAGGTTGTGAAGCTCGCCGACGAGAAGGCATATGATGGCCAGACTTACGGCGTCGCCAACAACGGCGTCACGGCTGGCGTGGTCTACAACAAGAAGGTGTTCGAGCAGGCTGGCATCAAGGATCTGCCGAAGACGCCGGAGGAGTTTGTCGCCGACCTGAAGCTCGTCAAAGAGAAGACCGACGCAGTGCCTCTCTACACGAACTTCGCTGAAGAGTGGGCAATGGGCGCATGGGATCAATACATCGGTGGCAATGCCACCGGCGACTCGAAATACATGAACCAGGTGCTGCCGAACACCAAGGATCCGTTCAAGAAGGATTCCACCGACCCCGACACCCACCCATATGCCGTATACAAGACGCTCTACGACGTCGTGTCGAACGGCCTGAACGAAGACGACTACTCGACCACCGATTGGGAGTCTTCGAAGGGCAAGATGAACAATGGTCAGATCGCGACGATGGTGCTTGGTGCTTGGGCTGTGCCGCAGATGAAGCAGGCTGGCGACAACCCGGACGACGTTGGCTACATGCCATTCCCGATCACCGTGAACGGCAAGCAGTATGCCACGATCGCCGGCGATTACTCGATGGCCATCAACAAGAACGTTGACAAAGATCGCCAGGAAGCCTCGATGATCTTCATCAAGTGGATGACTGAGAAGTCGGGCTTCGCGCTCAACGAGGGTGGTATCCCGATCGCTAAAGACGATGACACGATGCCTGAGATCTACGAGCAGTTCAAGGATGTTGAGCTGATCACCGACGCTCCTGCAAAGAAAGGTCAGGAAGATCTGCTCGCCAATGTGAACTCTGACTCTGAGCTCGGCGTCAACAATGGTAACGGCAAGAAGATTCAAGATATCGTTGTTCAGGCTTCCACCAAGGCGAAGACCATCGACCAGATCATGGACGAGTGGAACGCCAAGTGGTCGCAAGCCGTTGAAGACAACCAGTGAGTGAATCCGACAGTCGATGTCCCTCTCTGCTAGGTGCGTCAGCATTGCGCTGGCGCACCTTTTCTTTATTCGTATGCATTGCGCGCACGGTTAGCAGATCCATTCTGCTCAGTACACGCGAAAGGCTCTGTTCGTGCACAGTTAGCAGTTTCGTTCTGCTCGCTGTGCGCGTGCGAGTCTCTTCGTGCACGCTGAGCAGGTTTGTTCTGCTGGTTGCAGCGGAGCGATCTTCTTCGTGCACAGTTAGCAGTCCCGTTCTGTTAGCTGTGCACGTACATATCTCTTTGCGCACGTTTAGCAGGATGCTTCTGTTCGCTGCAGTTGAAGATGCTGCTTATCGTGCACTGAGCAGCTTCGTCCTGTTGGTTGTGCGTGTACGCGTCTCTTCGCGTGCAGTTGACAGTCCCGTTCTGCTCGGCGTGCGCGGGGAATCCTGCTTGCGTGCATATAACAGATTGATTCTGTTCAATGTGTGCGAAGCGCTTTGTTTACCTGCACCCAACAGAACAGTTCTGCTTATTGCAGTTGAAGAGGCTGCTTATCGTGCACTGAGCAGCTTCGTTCTGTTGGGCGTGCGTGTACGCGTCTCTTCGCGTGCAGTTAGCAGGAGGTTTCTGTTGGTTGCAGTTGAAGAGGTTACTTCGCGTGCAGATAGCAGATTTGTTCTGCTCGGTGTGTTTGGAGGAGCTTGCTCACGTGCAATGAACAGATTGATTCTGCGGCGTGCAGGTGAAAGGCAGCGCTGATGTGTGTCAGCACACTGGCATGTGGCAGCAGATGGGCGTGTCGGCATAGCGAAGCGGTGCAATACTTCGGCATGAGCTGTCTGAGAAGGCGGCTTAGTGCTTGGAAAATCAAGGATTTGTGAGCTGAAAACGGTTGCAAATAGTAGTATGAAGCGCTTCAGAAATATATTGAGATAATTAATTAGGCATATCCGATGCAGCAGTATGCCAAACTATAAGAAAGTAATAAGAGATCGTTGGAATTACAGTAGAAAAATACTGTTACGCAGAACTTTGCTAGAAATAGTTTCGGACAGAAATATGCGTATAGTGACACGACACAACTTAAGCGCTTGACAAACTGTTTTTCTTTGGTTATTCTGACCTTATTGTTCCTCAAAGCGAGGCAGAGACGCCAAAGAGGGGCAGATAAGCTCAGCGGTGAGTGGGGCATTTGCTTCGGCTCCTCAAGAGCTAGAAGACAGGAAGGAAAACACATGAACGTCAAGAAGATTGCAGCTGCGGGTATCGCGGCAGCATGCATGCTCAGCATGGCAGCTTGCGGCGGCAACAGCGGCAGCGGCGATTCGTCTGCAACCAACAACAAGGCAGGCGTGACCTACCCAGAGATCAAGCTCGGCGAGACCGGCAAAGACATCAAGACCACGATCACGTTCTTCAACGGTCGTACTGATATGGGTCTGGCTTCGTACCCGGGCAAGAACTGGGAATCCTACATCAAGGACTTCAATGCGATGTACCCGAACATCACCGTTAAGTCTCAGACCGATTCCAACTATGCAGACTCCGCTCTGACCCGTCTGCAGGCAAACAACGACTCCTGGGACATCATGATGATCCCGGCAGTCGATCGTTCCGAGTTCTCCAACTACTTCGTCTCGTACGGCAAGACCGAAGACATGGATAAGGAGATCAAGCTCGCTAACGAGAAGGCTTACGACGGCCAGACCTACGGCATCGCAACCGACGGCCAGACCTCCGGCGTCGTCTACAACGCCAAGGTCTTCAAGGAGGCCGGCGTGACCGACCTGCCGAAGACCCCGGAAGAGTTCCAGGCGGCCCTCAAGGCAGTCAAGGAAAAGACCAAGGCTACTCCGCTCTACACGAACTTCGCTGAAGAGTGGGCAATGGGTGCTTGGGATGCCTACATCGGCGGCAACGCCACCGGCGACCCGAAGTTCATGAACCAGGTCATGCCGCACGACAAGACCCCGTTCGCCAAGGATTCCAAGGATCCTGACACGCATCCATATGCCGTCTACAAGACGCTCTACGACGCGGTTGCCAACGGCTACACCGAAGACGATTACTCCACCACCGATTGGGAGTCTTCGAAGGGCAAGATGAACAACGGCGAAATCGCCACGATGGTTCTCGGCGCTTGGGCTGTGCCGCAGATGAAGCAGGCTGGCGACAACGCTGACGACGTGCAGTACATGCCATTCCCGATCACCGTGAACGGCAAGCAGTACGCAACGCTCGCGGGCAACTACTCGATGGGCATCAACAAGAACGTTGACAAGGATCGTCAGGAAGCTGCAATGATCTTCGTCAAGTGGATGACCGAGAAGTCCGGCTACTCCAAGAACGAGGGCGGCATCCCGATCGTCAAGGACGACAACTCCTACCCAGACACCTATGAGCACTTCAAGGACGTCGAGCTGATCGTCGACGATCCGGCGAAGGAAGGCGAAGAAGATCTGTTCGCAGACATCAACTCCGACTCCGAGCTCGGCATCAACAACGGCAACGGCAAGAAGGTGCAAGACATCGTTGTGGCTGCTGCCAACAAGTCCAAGACGATCGATCAGATCATGGACGAGTGGAACCAGAAGTGGGGCGCGGCAGTCGAGTCTGAGTCCTGATTCTAACCACTTGATTTCCCTTTCTCCTCAACATCAGTAACGCTGGGCCGGCAAGACTATCTTGCCGGCCCAGCGTTTTTTGTCGCTGAGGATAGCGCGGTTCTCAGAGGTCGCGCACGTGGGTGGTAGGGAATCGAGGAACGGAGGAAGGGAAGGAGAAAAGGAAAGGGGAAGGGAGGTAAAAGATTGTTGCGCATTAATACGCGGATTGCGCTGTAATGGTTGGCGGATGCTTAGAGGGGGGCGGGAGCGGGGCGTGGAGAGGGCGACGGGAAGCTGTGCATAGAAGGGCAAAGGAAGGCTATACGTGCCTGTAGAAGAGCGAATACTGGCGATGCTGTGCAGAAGTGGCTCGGCAGTTGGCATTACACGCTTAAGTAACGCTGCTTCAGCGTGTCGCTATATTGTTCAGCGAGGATACCAATATGTGCGCAGCGGTGCGCACATATACTTTTGCATTGTGTTGTCAATGCTCAAGATCGCTGAAATATCAACGATCTCGAGCTAGTAATTTGAAATTGAACAGTGTGCTTAAGTAACTGAAATAATAATATAAACTCGAATCGTGCAGACGAAGTCTTCAAAAAATAGTAATTCAGGTAATTCATCTGCGAAAAACGTTGATATTTCAACGAAAGTCAAACGTTTACACTATCAAGTTTTAGACAGATCCACACAAGAAGATGGTCATATAGCGACACGACACAACTTAAGCGCTTGACAAACTTTGTGAGTACTCGTATATTGAAAACATCACTTATCACAGGCAGGCAGAGAAGCCTGAGGTGGGTACCGCATCAACTCAACGTCGAGCGACTATCTCGGAGCTGAGAAGTGGCGGTTCGCAAATGCTCCGGCATTCGCGAAGAGGCAAGGAAGGAAAGAAGAACATGGACGTCAACGCGATTCACGCAATCGTCGGACGCCTGGCAACGTCAGGCAGATCCCCGTGCAATGAAGCAACCGAGCATGAGAGTCTCGACGAAATCTTCCAGTTGCTCAGCGAATAACTCACATAACTGCTGAAGCGCTTAGTTTCGTCAGGAACTGCGAATCTTCAATCCGCGCCCAGTCGGGCATCCAGAACTCACAGTCAAACAAGCTTTTCTAAGAAAAGAGAACATCATGACTAGCACACAGTCAGCTGCGGTTGCTGCAGAGGAAATTCCTTTCAATAAGCACCGCCGCGATTGGAAGAAGACGGGAATCATCGTCCTCTTCTGCATTCTGCCGATCGCATTGCTCCTCGTTTTCACGTATCTGCCGTTCTTCCAAATGTGCGGATACAGCTTCTACAAGATGAAGTACATCGGTACGCCGAAGTTCGTTGGTCTGAAGAACTACATCGACATCTTCACCCGTCCTGATCTGCTCGGCACACTGAAGCTCTCGCTCTACTACATGGTCGGCGCGCTGATCCAGGTGGCTCTCGCCCTGTACCTCGCAACGGTGCTCTCGTTCAAGACCCGCGGCGGCAGCTTCTTCAAGGGCGCGTTGTTCTTCCCATACCTCATCAACGGCATCGCCATCGGCTTCATCTTCAAGTTCTTCTACACCCGCGGCTACGTGCTCGACTCCGTGCTGCAGTGGTGCGGATTCAGCCTCGATCAGCTGCCGTACTGGCTGCGTGACCAGCGCATCAACAACTGGTCGCTCGTCTACTCTTCGGTGTGGCGCTACCTCGGCCAGACGATGATCCTGTTCATCGGCGCGATCATGTCGATCGACAGCTCGCTCTACGAAGCAGCTGAAATCGACGGCGCGAACAAGTGGCAGCAGTTCAAGCACATCATTCTTCCGGGCATCCAGACGATCCTCGTGCTCAACATCATCCTGTCGATCACCGGTTCGCTCTCCGCCTTCGAAGCGCCATACGTCATCACCTCCGGCGCCAACGGCACTGGCACCTTCTTCGTGCAGATGGATAAGATCGCTCACTCTGATCAGAAGGTCGGCCTGGCATCGGCAATGGCTGTGGTGCTCCTTGTGATCATCATGATCTGCGCATTGCTGCAAAAGATCATCATGAACTTCCTCTTCCGCGATGCAGACGACGGCACTGCCAAGGCTCGCAAGCATGCGCAGAAGGTCGAAAAAGCACGTCGTAAGGCAATGCGCAAGGCTAACCGCGTGTCTGCAACGGCAGCTCCAATCATCAAGAACGGTTCGGCGGTGAGCTCGAAATGACCAGCGGTGTCATTGATCCGAGCACACCTGATTTGAAGAAAGAAACGAAGATGGAAGCACAAGCAACAGCTCAAGCGGTTGAGAAAGTCAGCCCGCTCTATCACGTTCGTCGCGGATTCATCGTATTCCTGAAGTATTTCAGCCTGATCTTCATCACGTTCTGGATTCTTCTGCCACTGGTCTCCTGCGTGTGGACGGCAGCGAAGACGGAACAGGAATATCAGACGACCTCCGTCATGACGATGCCTCACAACTGGTTCAACTTCTCGAACTACGTTGAAGCGTTCAAGCTCTCGAACATGGCCGTCGCATTCCGCAACAGCTTCATCGTGCTGGTCTGCGTCTGCTTCATGACGACGATCATCGGTACGCAGCTCGCTTACGTGCTGAGCCGCTTCACCTTCCCGGGCAACGCGATCATCCGTGGCGCATTCACCATCGCAGCACTGCTGCCGGGTATCGCAATGCAGGTCGCCGTCTACAAGATCATGGGCAACCTCCACATGATCAACTCGCTCTGGGGCTACATCATCATGTCGATGGGCACCGACGTCATCTCGATCTACATCTTCATTCAGTACTTCGAGAACCTGCCGATCTCGCTCGACGAGGCCGCAATGATCGACGGCGCGAGCTACTTCACGATCTACGGTCGCATTCTGCTCCCGCTGCTCAAGCCGGCAATCGTCACCGCGCTGATCCTCAAGGGCGTCGGCATCTACAACGAGTACTACGCCGCGAACTTGTATCTGCAAGATAAACAGAAGCTAGGCACAGTGGCAATCTCGCTATACGCGTTCACTGGCCCGCAAGGTTCTAAATACAACCTGATCTGCGCCGGCGTGATCGTCACGCTGCTGCCCGCCTTGATCTTGTTCCTGATCTTCCAGAAGCAGATCTACAACGGCGTTGCGGCTGGCGCTGTCAAGGAGTAACAGACTTTCCATCCCCTTTCCTCATCAAGGAGCCGTGCCGATTGGCCAACCGGTCGGCACGGCTCCTCTCTTCTGTTTAATTTCACTTATTACTGATTACGCTCTTTTCTTAAATTTATTCATTAGATTTATTGACATGAGTTAGCAATTCCCCGTAAGGAGATACTGATGATTCACACACCAAGCACGTTTGCTCCGCTGAGCAAGGGCTGGACGCTGACGGCTATGAATCCCGACGTGGTTCCAGAGGGTCTGCGCGACCAGCTCGTCGCCGGCATTCCGGCGACCGTTCCGGGCGAGGCGACGCTTGACCTGCTCAATGCCGGTCTGATTCCAGACCCGTTCGATGGCGACAATGAGAACAAACTGCAGTGGATCGGCGACGTTGACTGGCGCTTCACCTGCCACTTCGATTGGAAGGCCGACGAGAACACTCGCCACGACTTGGTTGCTTACGGACTCGACACCGTGGCTTCGATCGCCGTGAACGGCGATCCGGTGGGCGAGACGCAGAACTGCCACCGCAGCTACCGCTGGGACATTCGCGAGCTGCTGCACGACGGCGCCAATGAGCTGACCGTGACGTTCATGAGCCCGGTTCGCTTCTCCGACATGGAAGAGCAGCGCCGCGGCTACTACCCGCACACCGAACACCACGCATTCAACCAGATTCGCAAGCCGAGCTATTCGTTTGGCTGGGATTGGGGTGTCGACGTGGCGAACGCCGGCATCTGGCGCGAGATCGGCATTGACTCTTGGAGCGGCGTGCGCCTCGCTGAGGTTCGCCCGCTCGTTGACGTTGCCTCCGATGGCACCGGCATTCTGAACGTGCATGTGAAGGTTGAGCGCGAGGGTGCCGGCCGCATTATGAACCCGATGGATGCTCACAAGTTCCAGACTCCGGTTCCTGTGCACGTGACGCTCGAAGGCTACGGCTCGATGCTCGAAGCCGACGGTTCTGTGGATCAGGGTCGCGATGAGACGACGATTACGATTGCCGTTCCGAACGCGAAGCTGTGGTGGCCGCTCGGCTACGGCGACCAGCCGCTCTACAGCGTCGACATCACCGCTGGCGCTGACCTGCAGGCTGAGTGGAAGGGACGCGTGGGCTTCCGCACCACGCACGTCGACACCCGCGCCGACGATTATGGCCGCCCGTTCCAGATCTACGTGAACGACGTGCCGGTGCACGCGCACGGCTACAACTGGATTCCTGATGACGCGTTCATCGCCCGCGTGACGAAGAAAGACTACGAGCGCGGCGTTCGCGATCTCGTGGAATCGAATTCGAACATGATTCGCGTGTGGGGTGGCGGCATCTACGAAGATGACGAACTCTACGACCTGTGCGATGAGTATGGCGTGATGGTGTGGCAGGACTTCATGCTTGCCTGTGCTGCATACCCGGAAGACGCCGAGACGAAGGAAGAGGTCGAGGCAGAGGCGCGCGAGGCGATTATTCGCCTGTCTCCTCACCCGAGCTTGATCGTGTGGAACGGCTCCAACGAGAACTACGTTGCATACGCTGAGTGGGGCGGCTACAAGCAGGCCGTTCGCGATGACGATCTGCCGGCGAACGAATACGGCTACGGCGAGAAAGGTTGGGGTGATTACTATTACTCCGAGCTGTTCCCGCAGCTGCTCGCACAGCTCGACCCGACGCACGTGTATTTGCCAAGCTCCCCGATGAGCTTCACGAAGTTCACGAATGCGAACTGGGACACCGATGGCACAATGCACATCTGGGACGCTTGGAATCGCAAGGATTACCGCATCTACGCCGAATACACTCCGCGCTTCGCAGACGAATTCGGCTATCAGGCTCCTCCGGCATGGAGCACGCTCGTCGGCGCTGTGCACGACGAGAAGCTCGAGCCGTTCGGCAAGCAGATGCTCGTGCATCAGAAGGCAATGGGAGGCAACTACAAGCTCGCCCGTGGCATGCGTTCGCACATCACCCCTGGTCACCTCGATGACGTGAGTTTCGGCGGCGTGGTCAACGGCAAGCCAAGCGATGGCGAGCACAGCTGGCTGATTCCTACCGACAACTGGGACGATATTCAGGATTGGCACTGGGCCACTCAGCTGCAGCAGGCACAGGCCATGCGCTTCGGTGTGGAGCACATGCGCGGCTTGGCTCCGGTCAACGCCGGTGCGCTGATCTGGCAGCTCAACGACGACTGGCCGGTCGTTTCGTGGGCAGCCGTTGACTTCAACGGCCACCGCAAGCCGGTCTGGTATGCTTCCCGCGACTTCTTCGCGCCGCGCTTGGCCACCATTCAGCCGCGCACGAGCGAGGAATACCGCGAGACGCACAGCTGGGAAGGCGTGAAGGTCGACACCGATCACCTCGAGCTGATCGTGCTCAACGACACGAACACTCCGTGGAGCGGCAGCTGGAAGGTGTCGCGCGTCGACTTCGACGGCAATGTGCTCGCCACGCAGGAGATCGCCGATGTTGAGCTCGATGCGGCAAGCCACAAGGGCTACCCGCTGAACGACGAGATCGTCGATTTCGATGATGCGAACAATGAGCTGATCATTGCCGTGCCGTCCGACGACTCCTTCGCCCGCGTCATCTACAACCCGGCTGAGATCCTCACGCAGGAACTCGTGGCTCCGGCGCAGGCGTTCAGCACGCAGGCAGAGCGCACCGCAGACGGTGTTGAGCTGACGGTGACCGCGAACGACTACGTGCGCGACCTGTTCTGCATGGTCGACAAGGTTGACGAGAAGGCGACCGTTGAAGAAGGCCTCGTTTCGCTGCTTCCAAGCGAATCGGTCACCTTCCACATCGGCACCGACTACGCAGGCGATCCGAACGATTTCGCCGCGGCGAACGTGCTGCGTAGCGCAAACGATCTGAAGCGCGACTTCTGATCGAATTCGGCCTGTGCGCGGGGTGCCGCGCACAGGCCTGCACATGCATTCTCCGCCATTCTCTCGCCGGTGAAGCGCATAAGCATATGACGACTCTGCATGTGCATGGAAAAGTGGCGATTGGCTTGAGTCGATGACGACTTCCGGTTATCTTTGTTTAAGTAGATTAAGCACAGAGGTCTGCCACGCACTGAACATTTCAGTTGATTGGAGAGAGCATGGTGGCGCAAAAAGCAAAAGTGACGATTTTTGACGTTGCAAAAGCTTCTGGCGTGTCGAGCAGCGCCGTTTCGTATGCGTTGAACGGCAAGCCGGGCGTCTCAGACGCCACGCGTGAAAAAGTCTTGCAAGAGGCGCGCAAACTGGGGTGGCGTCCTAATGGTGCGGCGCAGTCACTAGCGCAATCGCGCACCCGTCGCATCGGCTTGGTGCTGGGTTACGACCCGCAATTGCTCTCCGTCGAGCCTTACATCATGCGCCTCATCTCAGGCTTGGGCTCCGCTCTTGAAGAGCGCGATTATTCGTTGCTGATCCGCATGTCGATGGACGATGACGACGATGTGTCGATTCTCGAAGACTGGATCGCCACCGGCAACGTGGACGCGTTGCTGCTGCTGAACTTGGAGATCGGCGACCCGCGCATCGATTTGATGAAGGCGAACCCGCAAATGCCATGCTTGGCGATCGCGGACGCCTCACTCACGGGCGGTTTGCCAACGTTGACCAGCGACGATGCCGGCGCTTCCGGCACGATGATCCGCTTTCTTGCCTCGCTCGGGCATCGCAATATCGCCCGCGTGGCAGGCCTTGAAGAGCTCGGTCACTCCTATATTCGTGACGCAGCGTTCTCCGAGATCACCACGGAACTCGGCATTCGCTACCGTTGCCTACACACCGACTACACGCCGGAATCCGGCGCCGACGCCACCAAGCGTCTGTTGAGCGTCACCCCGCGCCCGACGGCGATTATCTACGACAACGATGTGATGGCTTTGGCTGGCGAAAGCGTCGCCTCGATGAAAAACGTCTCCGTGCCCGACGAGCTGTCGATCATCTCGTGGGACGATTCGTTCATGAACGTCGCAGCCCATCCTGCAATCACCGCGTTAGGCCGTAATGTGCTCGAATCCGGCCGCTTGGCAGCGCAGCTCATGCTCAAACTCATCGACGGCGAAGAAGTCGAAGATGTGCAGGAGCCCCCATATGAGCTCGTCGAGCGTGACTCCACCGGCCCCGCCCCCAAGGAGTAAGTTCGCCGCGCACTCTCAGAGGTGAACAATATCCTTCGCAGGTGAATAATCGTTACTCCAGGGCGAAGGCGCGGCGAATCATCAGCATATCCACCCACGCAGTGCCGCCGCCGGCGAAGATGCACCAGACAAGCGGCACCCATGCGACGGCGCTCGGAACGGTGGCGAGCAGCAGCACCGGCAGAATATTCAGCGCGACGATGGCAATGGCGACGAACGGTTTCATCATCGCGAGCTTCGCGGACTGCTTGATCTGCTCCCATGCGCTCAGTTTGCTGCGCCCAGACAGCGGCAGTACGAACGCGAACAGCATGGCCACAATAATAAACACGGCAAGTGTGACGCCGTAGAGAATGCTCGCGTTGTCGCCGCTCATGCTGCGCGAAATCCACCACAAATCGAACGCGCCGAGCGCGATGAGCACGCCGAGCACGAGCGAGAGCAGCATGCCCGTGCCGAAACGCCGCTTGAGCGCGCGCCAGAATCCGCGGAAAATACCGTTGTCGCGGTCTTCCTGCATCTCGCGCGCGACTTCGCATGCCGCGGCAGTCGATACGCCGAGCGTCACCACCGGAATACTGCAGACGAACCATGCCACAGACAGCATGGCGATGTCTCCAATGCGGCTCATAACGGTGTTGTATGGGTTGTCTTGACGGAAGATTCCTCCGGCCATGATGTCTCCTTGAAAATTAAGTAAATAAGTCAGTGTTCAGCTGAACATGTATTGAATGAAGTTCTTCGCGGTGTCGAGCTGCTTGGTGTTGGCGACGATGCCGACGAGCGCGTTGCTGTCTGCGTCGGCGATTTTATCCCAACGCGGGGAGTGCTCGAGCAGCAGTCCGTACGGCTCGGATTTGCCTTGCCCGGTGCCGGATTCGTCGATTTCGTCGGTCACGTTGGAGTCGTCGAATCCGTGGAATGCCATTGCGTATTTGCTGACGGTGCTGTATTCGCTCGCGGGCAGAGTGGTCTGCAGATTATCGAAGTACCCGTAGTTTGCCAGCTGTTTGAACACGTCGTGCGGCGCGATGATCACGTCGATCTGCTCGTTGCCAATCATCGTCTGCAATTTAGAGAGTCCGTCTTTGCTCATGTCGAAGTAATCGTCGATGATGACGTCTTTGCCAAGCTTTTGTGAATATTCATCTTTGAGTTTGTCGGCCTCGCCCATCGGCACGCTGCCGCTCACGACGGCGGCGTAGAGCGCGGGGCGCGTGTTCGGGTTCACCAAGCGTACGGTGACGAATACAGCCATGGCGATCACGATGATCGCGGCTACTACCGGCACGAGAAAATGCTCGCGGAAATACGTGGCTTTGTCTTTGTTCGGAATCTTCATGAAGATTTTGATTTTCGACTCACCTTGGTATTGCGGAGTGGAAGCCAAGGTGTCGATCGCCTCGCGCTGCTCCTGCGTGAGTTTCGGCTGCTTGTTGGTCATGAGCCCTCCTGCGATTGCCTGTGTGCCGCTGCGTCTCCGCAGCGCTGTGTTTCCCTGTGCTGCGGCAAGTGTAGCTGTTCAGATGATCTGCCTTGTTCTAACTGAACAGCAACTCGTGTTCGTTTGCGTCGCTTAACCGCTTAATATATTATGAAATCAAGGAAAAGTCAATACAGCTTACCGAACTGCTTTGTGAAACGTTCAGTTACGCGGGGTGAGCGTGCGGCGCGCGCTATGCGCGTTGTGTGCGTGCATTGTGCGCGCGAGCTGATTGGCGTATTACTACGACGTAGAACACTATTGCTCGCCGCCGCTGGCGAGCTCGCACGAGGCAAAGGAGCATCATGTTTGATCAAGGACCACACGTTGTGCTGAGGCGCGACGGCGTATGCATTATTGCGAAGACTCCGGTTGACGATATGCCGCAGATCGAGTACTGGGGGCGCGATTTTACGGTTGCTGGCGGCAGTGCCGAAGAGGCGCTGCGCCAGCTCGATATGATGACACTGAAGGTGCAGACTCCGAGGGAGAAGCCCGATGCCGCCCTGAGGCCATCGCTACTGCCGCAAGGCGCCGAGGCGTGGGCTGGGCGACCGGGGCTCGAATGCTACCGCGGCACTCGCCCTGTGTTCGTTCGCTGGACCAGCGTGGAGAGCTTCGCCGAAGACGTTGACGATGCAGGCAACGCCCGCCGCTTGCACGTGCACGCCGCCGATTCGGTGAACCAAGTCGAATTCGAGCTCACACTCGCATTGCAGCCGGGCGGCTTGGCGGTTGTGACTTCCCGCGTTGAGAATGTCAATATGGAAGACAGCGAGCCGTTGACGATCAACTGGCTCGACGCCACGATGCCGATTCCTCGCCGCGCCGACCACCTGACGCAATTCACCGGCCGTTGGCCGCTCGAAAAGCAGCCGTGGACCTCCGGCTTGCCGGTTGGTTCGGTCACGCGCGATTGCCGCCATGGCAAGACGAGCCACGAAAGCCCATGGCTGTTCATCGCCAGCGACGGCGAACCGAAGTTCGAAAGCGGCGAAGTGTGGGCATGCCATTTGGCGTGGAGCGGCAATCAGACGTATCGCCTCGACAACCTGCCGCAACATGAGCCGTTGCTCGGCGCTGGCGAACTGCTCGGCCCCGGCGAAATTCAGCTGCTGCCGGGCTCTGACTACACGACCCCGCAGGTGTGCTTCTCGTATTCCGCCAACGGTTTGGACGAGATGGCACAACGCTTCCACGTGTGGCTGCGCTCGCTGCCGAACCACGTTAAAACCGACCGCCCAGTGACGCTCAACACATGGGAGGCCGTCTACTTCAACCACGACGAAGCTACGCTGATGAAGCTGGCGGATACCGCGGCTTCCATTGGCGTCGAACGCTTCGTGCTCGACGACGGCTGGTTCCATCTGCGTCGTGATGACACCAAGGGCCTGGGCGACTGGATTGTGGATCCGGAAGTGTGGCCGAACGGTTTGAACGCGCTGGCGGCTCATGTGCACAATCTCGGCATGCAATTCGGCCTGTGGTTCGAGCCAGAGATGATCAACCTCGATTCCAATTGCGCTCGCGAGCATCCGGATTGGATTCTCGCAGCACCGGAAGCCGTGCCATACCGCGAAGATGTGTCATACCGCACGCAGTACGTGCTCGATCTGGCGAACCCCGATGCCTATGCGCATGTGCACAACCAGATGGCGGCTCTCATCGAGGAGCTTGGCATCGACTACATCAAGTGGGACCACAATCGCGACGTCACCGAGCCAGTGCACGACGGGCACTATGGCCTGCACGCACAAACCGAAGCCTGCTACCACCTGTTCGACCAGTTGAAGGCCGAATTCCCGGGCTTGGAAATCGAAAGCTGCGCCTCCGGCGGTGGTCGCACCGACGCCGGCATTCTGCAGCATGCCGACCGCATCTGGGCTTCCGACTCCAACGATCCACGCGATCGCGTCGACATTCAGCGTTACACCGAGTTGATCGTGCCGCCGGAAATGATCGGCGCGCACATTGGGCCAAGCCCGGCGCACTCTACATGGCGCGCCACCGATCTGAGCTACCGCGCGGCGATGTCGCTCGAAGGCTGCTCCGGCTTCGAATGGAACATTCTCGAATGCTCGCCGGAGGAGCTTGAGCAGATCAAGCGCTTCGTCTCGCTCGTCAAGGAACTTCGTGGCATGCTGCACACTGGCAGCGTGAAGCACGCCGACTTCAAAGATCCAGCCTTGCGCGCTCGCGGCGTGGTGAACGCCGATGCGACGCATGCCGTGTGGGTTGTGGCCACTGTCACCAACCTGCGCAATGTGCTCACCGAGCGCCTGTGCCCAGCCGGCATTGATGAGTCGAAAACCTATTCGGTGCGCCTGCGCAAGGAGATCGGTGAATCCCGCTGGGGCTGGAACACCCCTGAATGGATGGCTCCTGCCGAGACGAGCAAGGGTTTCGTAGTCTCCGGCGCTCTGCTCAAGAACGTCGGCCTGCAGATTCCACCGCTGTGGCCAATGCAGGCGATCGTGCTCGACATTCGCGCCCTCTAATAAAGCCATCCGCGTCTCCAAAGGCGCTAAAGTGCTCTGTGAAAGCGCCTCGACGCTTTTGGAAGCCGCATAGCGCAGTTCGCGTAGCTCCGTTTGGGCGTCTGTGCTCCGAGATGCGGGTCGGTTAACGAATCTCAAAGTTAACTGACCCGCATCTTGTTGCATTTATGGGTCATTTAACCGCTCTGGAGGTTAATTCGCCCATATCCAGTCTGGTTTGTGGGTCAGTTAACCTCATCGCGGGTTAACTGACCCATTATTCGTTGAAGATGTGGGTCAGTTGCTTGCCGCCACCGTTAACTGGCTCGTATCCCATCCCATGTGCCGAGTCGCTGGCGTGCTTCCAGCAGGAGGATGCTGTTGGGTGTGCGCAAGGGGGCTTTGCTTGCGTGCAGCGGGCAGATGCATCCTGCTGGGTGTGCGCGAAGAGGCTCGGTAACGTGCTTCCAACAGGAGAATGCTGTTGCGGGTGCATGGAGGAGGGCTCTCGCGCGTAAGTAGCAGGTTGAGTCTGTTGGGTGTGCGTGGAAGGGCTTGCTCGCGTGCAGGTAGCAGATGGATCCTATTGAAAATGCGTGAGGAGGTGCGTTGGAGTGCAGTGAGCAGAACCAATCTGTTGGGAGTGCATGGAGAGGTTTGTTGGCGTGCTTCCAACAGGAGAGTGCTGTTGTATGTGCACGGAAAGAGATGTTCACGCACAGGTAACAGGTTGAATCTGTTGGGTGTGCGCAGAGGGCGTTGCTGGCGTGCAGTGGGCAGGTACATCCTGCTGGGTGTGCGTGAAGAGCATGGTTGGCGTGCTCCTTACAGAAGGATGCTGTTAGGAGTGCGTGGAGGGGCTTGCTAGCGTGCAGGTAGTAGGTTAGTTCTGCTAAGTGTGCGTGAAAGGCATTGTTAACGTGCTTCCAGCAGGAGGATGCTGTTGCAGGTGCATGGAGAAAGTTATTCGCGTGCAGGTAGCAGATTGGTTCTGTTGGGAGTGCGCGTAGGGCCTTGTTAGTCTGCAGCGAGCAGCTTTAAGCTGTTGGGCGTGCGTGAGGAATGCCGTTGGCGCATTTTCAGCAGAATGGTTCTGTTGGGAGTGCACGGAGGGGACTACTCGCGCACGCACGGCAGATGGAATCTGCAGACGCGACACCCAGTTGCGACTTAAGCGCTTCAGTGATACTCTTCAAGTACACGTTTTCGTCAACGACGATGCGAGCGGTTTGCGCGCGAATATAACGAATATACGAAAAGCAACATAAGCCGGTTATCGGCTTTGATTGGAAGGCAAGGGCTATGGCCACAACGAATCCGAAATACCAAATCGGAACTCCGGAGAACAAGAAGTTCCTGGATCTTTCCCGTGACAATCTCATTGCATTCGGCCGCCACTTCCCGGCGGTTGACGGCAGCTCCTACTGGCTGGGCGACGATGGCACTCCGTGGAAGGACCGCAACCGCGCCACTTGGATCACCTGCCGCATGACGCACGTCTACTCGCTGGCCACGCTGCTCGGCGTTGATGGCGCTGCGGAACTCGTTGATGACGGCATCCGCGGTCTGCGCGGCGTGCTGCACGACGATGAGAACGATGGCTGGTATGCCGAGATCACGCCGGATCAGTACCACATGCCCGACAAGCAGGCCTATGCTCACGCATTCGTGCTGCTTGCAGCATCCTCCGCATTGCTGGCCGGACGCCCGGGTGCCAAGGAACTGCTTGAGCAGGCCGAGCACGTGTATCTGACTCGCTTCTGGGACGATGAGATCGGCCTGAGCGTCGACACTTGGAACACCGAGTTCACCGAGCTCGATACCTACCGTGGCCTCAATGCCAACATGCATTCCGTTGAAGCCTGCCTCGCCGTTGCTGACGTGACCGGCGACGAAAGCTGGCGCAAGCGCGCAGGCCGCATCATCGAGCATGTGCTCACGTGGGCCTCCGAGAACGAGTGGCGCATTCCGGAGCACTTCAACTCCAATTGGGAGCCGGAACTCGAATTCAACGCCGACAAGCCAGACGACCAGTTCAAGCCATACGGCGCAACCCCAGGCCACGGCATCGAATGGTCGCGCCTGATCACGCAGTATGCCCTGAGCGTCTACGGCAAGGACGGTGTGCTGAACGGCGATGGCAAGAAGTACCTCGATGCCGCCGAGCATCTGTTCAATCGTGCTGTCGCCGATGCGTGGGATGCCGATGGTGCTCCTGGCATCGTCTATACAACCGATTGGCAGGGCAAGCCAGTTGTGCACGACCGTATGCACTGGACCCTCGCCGAAGCCATCAACACCTCCGCCACGCTGTTCCACGTGACCGGCAAGCAGGAATACGCCGATTGGTATGCGACCTTCCTCGAGTACGTCGACACCTACCTGATGGATCACAAGCTCGGCTCGTGGTTCCACCAGCTCGATCGCCACAATCACGTGATGGATACCGTGTGGCCAGGCAAGTCCGATCTGTACCATGCCACGCAGTCGATGATGATTCCGCTGCGTGACCCCAGCCTCTCCATTGCTCCAGCCACTAAGAAGGGCGTGGAAGAAGGTCTGTAAAGACTTCAGATAGGCGAACCGTCGGCTTGTGTTTCCCCTTGCCTGGTAGGTCGGCGTTCGCCGTATCTGAACACTGAAAGGCGTCGTTGCTCAAAACGACGCCTTTCATATTATGCGCGATTTTGCATGGTTGGCATGCAGAATGCAGGCGTGCGCGCTAAGTTGGAACAAAAAAAGTGTGTTTGTAGGTTGAACGCTTATGCTAACAGCGCGAGCATGCCCGATAATGGGAGCATGAGTTCGCAGCATATTTTTCAAGCGTCGAACGTGACGGCAGTCGCGCACGGTGACGCCGGCGACAAAGTAATCTTCAATAATCTTCATTTCGAAATTCGCGGCGGCGAAATCGTAGACATCACCGGCCCCTCCGGTTCCGGAAAAAGCACGTTGCTGACCGCGTTCGCGCGCCTCAACGTGAACACCGCGGGCACGTTCACGCTCGACGGCGTGGACTCGGACTCGCTGACTCCGCAGCAGTGGCGCGAGAGAGTCGCATATCTGCCGCAAACCTCTGTGCTTATTGGCGAAACTGTGATCGACGCAATTCGCCTGCCATTCACTCTGCGCGTGCGCACGTCGGCAGATCACGAGTCCGCGGAGCGCAGATTGCCAGACGCGCTCGTTCGCGAAACACTTGACTCAATGGGCTGCGAAGACATCGATCTGACGCGACCTGTGCACGAACTCTCCGGCGGGCAGGCGGCGCGCGTGTCGCTCGCGCGCACGCTGCTCACGCACCCTGCCGTGCTGCTCGCCGACGAAGTGGACGCCGGACTCGACGATGAGAACGCCAACAAAGTGGCGGATATTCTGCGCGCCGCCGCCGACGCGGGCACTGCAGTCGTGCGCATACGTCACCGGCAGGCAGATGGTCGCGCCAACAAAATTATTGTGCTCGCAAACGGCACGCTCAGTGACGCGCCCGCGCAACAGCCTCAAGACAAAGCGCAGGAAGGGCAGGCTCGCTGATGTATTTCGCAATTGACAACTGGGGACTGCTGATCGCCGTCGTGATGGTGCTCATCGCGGCCGGAGTGTCCGTGCTGATGAAGCTTGACATTGCGAAATCGCTTATCTGGGCGACGATTCGCTCGCTTGTGCAGCTGCTCGCGATGGGATTCATTCTCGCGTATGTGATCAAACAGAACAACGTGTGGCTGGTGTTCGGACTGATTGTGCTGATGCTCGTCGCCGCCACGCAGATCACACTCGACCGCGCGAAAGGGATTCCGAAAGGCTTGGTCCCGTTGATTCTGTTGAGCCTGACGGTGACGATGCTGCTGATGGTGTCGATTGTGGGCGAACTCGTTGTACGCCCCACGCCGTGGTACGCGCCACAATTCATCGTGCCGCTGAGCGGCATGCTGCTCGGCAACACTGTTTCCGCACTGGCGCTTGGTTTGAGCCGATTCTTCAACTCGATGCGCGAACGCTACGACGAGGTCAACACGCTGCTCGCGCTGGGTGCTACGAAGTGGGAGGCTGCGAAACCATCGATCATCTCGTCGATCACGCTCGGTTTGCTGCCGACGATCGCGACGCTGGCTTCGAGCGGCATCGTGACGATTCCAGGCATGATGGCAGGCCAGATCATCGCCGGCCAGAGCCCGGTGAACGCGGCGAAATACCAGTTCGTGGTGCTCGCCGCCATCAGTGCGCTGACGCTGCTGGCCGATTCGACGATCCTCGCGCTCGTCTACAAGCGCTGCTTCATCTCCTACGACCGCTACTTCATGCCTCCTGCACGCACAGCCGGTAAGAAAGCCGGCAAATAGAAGTTTGTTTCGGGGGCGTATCGGGATGCGGGAGGGCGCATCTTACAATAGGAACGTTCTGTCAAACGCCAGAACACATCGCTACGATGCGCGAGCACGGAAGAGAACATGAGCAGAGAGAATAACGCAGACGTGCAGTCTGGCAAGGAAGCCGCGAACACAGCAGTCAACGGCAGCGGGGAACCTGAACTCAAGAAATCGTTGAAAAATCGCCATATTCAGCTGATTGCTCTGGGCGGAGCGATCGGCACCGGCCTGTTCTACGGATCGAGCGAATCGATTTCGCTGGCCGGACCGTCTATTTTGCTGGCATATATTATCGGCGGCGCGGCAATCTTCATGATTGTGCGCGCAATGAGCGAAATGTCGGTGGAAGATCCGCGCGCGGGCGCGTTCAGCTATTACGCGTCGCGTTACTGGTCGAAGCGCGCGGGATTCATCTCCGGTTGGAACTACTGGTTCAACTATGTGCTGGTGTCGATGGTCGAGCTGGCGGTGGTCGGCTCGTTCGTCAACTACTGGTTCCCGAACATTCCGCAGTGGGCGTCTGCGGCGTTCTTCCTGGTGCTCATCACCGCGTTCAATTTGTGCGGGGTGAGCGAGTTCGGTGAATTTGAGTTCTGGTTTGCGCTGATCAAAATAATCGCAGTGATTGCAATGATCATCGGCGGACTCGCCATCATCATCTTCAATCTGCCGACTGACTCGGGCATACGCGCGTCGTTCGCGAACTGGTTCACGATCGACGGCGGATTCTTCCCGCACGGACTCATGCAGCACGGCGCAGACGGCAAGTGGAGCGGTCTGCTGATGGCACTCGTTGTGGTGATGTTCAGCTTCGGCGGCACCGAGCTCATTGGCATCACCGCGGGCGAGGTGGAGCATCCGCGCACGACGATTCCGAAGGCTACGAATGGCATCATCTGGCGCATTCTCGTGTTCTACGTCGCCGCGCTCGGCATCATCATGGCTGTGGTTCCGTGGGATCGCATTGACGGCAAGATGAGCCCGTTCGTGCAGATCTTCGAATCGACCGGCGTGCCGATTGCCGCCGGAATCCTCAACTTCGTGTGCCTGACCGCAGTGATGAGCGTCTACAATTCCGCGCTTTACTCGAACTCGCGCATGCTGTATTCGCTCGCCAAGCAAGGCAACGCGCCCGCGTACCTGGGCCGCGTGAACAAGCG
>Tephra_p2__coassemble_2123_pt1 | contig 29284 bp, 7 predicted proteins | sample Tephra_p2__metabat2_low_PE_021 | metagenome-assembled genome bin Tephra_p2
GTTCTTCTTGATGCCCTCATACACGTTGTCGGGGATGTCGGTGCGCGCCTTCAGATCGTCGGCGTTGCGCATGAGTTCGCGAGCCACGTCCATAGCCACGTTGCCGCCGCCGATGACGGCCACCTGCTCCGCATCGAGTGGCCATTCGCGCACGCCAGTTGGGTAACCGTCGTACCATTCGACGAACTTGGCGGCGCCATACACGCCGTCGAGGTCGGCACCGGGGATGCGCAGCGGCTTATCTTTGATCGCGCCGGTGGCGAAGAGCACGGCGTCGTAGCGTTCGAGCAAGTCATCGAGCGTCACGTCTTTGCCGAACTCCACGTCGCAATACAGGTGGATGTTCGGGTTGTCGAGCGTCTTCTCCAGCGCGGACGCGATGAATTTGATCGACGGGTGGTCCGGAGCCACGCCGTAACGCACCAGGCCGAACGGCACCGGCAGTTTCTCGAACAGGTCGATGCGGGCGTGCGTGCCCAGGCCGAGTTCGTCGCCGAGTTTGGCGAGCTGGCGCAGGAAAATGTCGGAGGAATAGACGCCGGCCGGGCCAGCGCCAATAACAGCAATACGAAGTTCAGAATCTTGAGTCACGACAACAGATTAGCCCATGCGCCCGAATCTGTGAAGAGTGGAGCCGGCTCCGCCACTAAACCATCAAACTGGCAAAGCATCAAACCGGCAAAGCAAAGAGCCGCGCAACCCTTATGAGGGTGCGCGGCTCTTGGGGATGGTAGAACGCAACTGCTGCTAGTCGCGGTTGAAGAGGGCGGTGAGGGCCCAGAGGATCGACACGACATCGATGGCTTCCTGCAGGAAGGCGCCCGCAACGACTGGGATCAGGTTGAAGGCTGCACAAACCATGCCGACGATGGCAAGCGCGATGCCGACCAGCACGGCCTGCAGCATGCGCTGCTTGGTCTGGCGTGCGATCTTCACGGCCTTCGGAACTGCGCCGATGTCGTCGTTCATGATCACCACTTCGGCGGATTCCGAAGCGGCGGTGGAGGTGCCGTCGGTCATCGCCATGCCGATGTCGGCCACGGCGAGCACCGGCGAATCGTTGACGCCATCGCCCACCATCATCGTCACATCGCGGTGAATCGGCTCACCGAGCAGCTTCGAGAAGATGCGATCCATCGTCGAAGTGTCGGCGACCTTCTTGTCTTTGTCGGCGTCACGAACCGCAGCCACCTTGTCTTCCGGCAGCAGTTCGTAGCGCACGTCGGTGATGCCGACCTCGTTGGCGATGATCATGGCCGAAGCCTTCTTGTCGCCGGTGAGCATCGTCTCTTGCTTCACACCGAGTTCGCGCAGCTGCTCGATCGACTTCTTCGCGTTGTAGCGAGGAACGTCGCGAAGCACGATGCGGGCGGCGAGCTTGCCGTCAATGGCGATGTAGGTGGCCATCTCATCCGGTTCGAGCGTGGTGTTCCACAGCTTCGCGGCATCGCGGTCGGCCTGCGCCATCGCCTTCTCGTTGCTTTCCTCTTCCTGGGCGTTGTGCACTTCCTGCGAGGCGATCGCCTGACCGGTCACGAATGCGAAGCGCCCGACCTCAACCTTGTGGCCGTCAACGGTTCCGGTGACGCCCTTGCCTGGGGTCTCGGAAACGTTGCCCACAACCGGGTAGTTCTCGTGAGGATCCGGCAGCTCGCGGTGGTGTGCGTCAACGTTTTCGTCGGAAGCGCGCTTGCCGCTGGACTTCGGCAGACGATGCAAGCGTGCCATAGCCTCTTTACCAGCGGCCACAATGCCCTTGGCGAGCACGTGCGCGGAGAATCCTTCAACGATGCCGGCGAGCATCAGAATCTCGTCTTCGGTGAGCGATTCGGGAGCATCCTTGGACTTCTCCACGCGAACCACCTGCGGCTGCTTGACGGTCAGCGTGCCGGTTTTGTCGAAGAACACGTGCGTCACGCGACCAAGATTCTCAAGCACGTCCTGCGATTTAATGAGGATCTTCTGCTTGGCCAAACGAGCAGTACCGGCGACGTAGGCAACAGGAGCGGCGATCAGCAACGGGCACGGGGTGGCGAGCACGAGCACCTGTGCGAAGCGCAGGCCGGTGCCGGAGACGATCCATGCGACGATGGCGATGGCAAACGACACAATGGTGAATGGCACAGCGAGCATATCAGCGGTGCGCACGACGGCAGCGCGCGACTCCTCAGCCGAAGACACGAGCTTCAAAATCTGCTGGTATTGCGAGTCGGCAGCGAGCGATGTCGTGCGAATCATCATCGTCGTCGAACCATTAATAGAGCCGGAGAGCACCTTTGCGCCAGCGAAGATGGTGCGTGGCACGGGCTCGCCGTTGATGTTGCTCAAATCCGCGCTTGCAGTGCCCGACAGCAGCATGCCGTCAACAGGCACGATTTCGCCCGGCAGCACGATCAGCACAGAGCCGAGTTTGACGTCGTTCACCGGCACAGTGTCGAAGTGCCCAGCGCCAGCGGTGATCGTCGAACCATCGCGTTGCGCCTCCTCGACCGCCTGCTGCACTTTGCGGAAGCCCTCATCGGTTATCTCGATGTTGGTTTCATCCACGCCTGGCAAATCAACCACATGCGCCTGCTGTGGCGCCGCCTTGATGAGCGCGGTGAGATTGCCGCGTGCCTTGTTCTGCGCATACGATTCGATCGCTTCGCCAGACGCGACCATCAGCACGACCGCCCAAGACGCCCAGTATTGCTGCACGCACACGGTGGAGATGAGCGCGACGATGGCGAGCAGATCCACGCCGACGTGCCCGTGTTTGAGGCTGTCGATCATTTCGCGAATGCTCGTGTAGATAGTCCACGCGACGAAAAGAATGATGATCCATTCGCCCACACCTGGGTCGAATGCGGAGTGGATGTGACCCCACGGCCTCCACGATGGAATGAGTGCCAACGGAATCGCCGCAATCAAAGTCAGCGGCAGCAACGGCACTTCTTTACAAAGATCGATGATTTTCTTCATCGTATCTCCTTACGGTCGGTATCGTTTCCCCACACGAATGCGAGGATTCAGCTTCACGCCTTGTTAGCCCACCGCAGCCGAACCTCGGTTCGATCACGATACACGGCGTAAAAAGATAGATTCATATTCAGTTATTCAGTTATTTGCACGCTTTCGCGCACGGGACTTCACTATAGCAAATTGCGCACGAACGCGCGTGTCTTATCTGCCAGCAAACTCACGTGCACACTTGCGCACAATGCAAAGCGGCGGGCTCGCTGAATACTCAGTCGAGCCCGCCGCTACCGCGTTGGCGTGTGCTTTACCACATGCCGAACGGATCAATCAGACCATCACTATTGTCATCATTATTATTGTCGTTATTATTGTTCTGATTGTTGTTATTATTATCGTTGTTTTGGTTATTATTATTGCTCTCGCTGCGATTATTACCGTTTACCGAGGCTTCGGCTTGGTCGAAGGTCACGTTGACTTCCATCGTCTTGCCGTCGCGCACGATGGTGAGCTTGGCGGTGGAGTTCATCGCAGCTGCACGCACGAAGCCGAGCAGTGAGTAGTTATTGGTGACCGAGACGCCGTTGAAGCCGACGATCGTGTCGCCAGTCTTGATGCCAGCCTTGGCAGCCGGGCTGTTGGCGACCACGGACTTCACCACTGCGCCGCCACGAGTCACGCCATCGGATTCGACGGTGCTGCTCTGAATGGTGACGCCGAGGGCCACGTGTTCGGCCTTGCCGTTCTTGATGATCTCCTGCGAGACGCGCTTGACGAGGTTCGACGGGATGGCGAAGCCGATGCCGATCGAGCCGGCGCTCGACGAATTGGAGGCGGTGGAGGCGATCGAGGAGTTGATGCCGATCACCTGGCCAGCCGCGTTGAAGGTCGGGCCACCGGAGTTACCAGGGTTGATCGAAGCGTCGATCTGCACAGCGTTCGTGACGATCGTCGAGTTGTCTTCGTCCATAACCGTCACAGGGCGGTTCAATGCGGAGACAATGCCCGTGGTAACCGTGTCTTCGTAGCCGAGCGGGTTGCCGACTGCCATGACCGCTTCGCCCTGTGCGAGGTTGTCGGAATCAGCGAAGGTGACCGGAGTCAGATCGCTTGGAGGATTGTCGAGCTTGATCACCGCGAGATCGGTGGTGGAATCAGTGCCGACGATCTGCGCGCTGTAGATGTCGCCATTGCTCAATGTCACCTGAATCTGCTTGGCGCCGGAGACCACGTGGTTGTTCGTGACGATGTGGCCTTCCTTGTCGAGAATCGCGCCAGAGCCCTTGGCGGTGCCGTCAGACACGGTGGTCTGAATCGAAACGACGCTCTTCGTGACGTTTGCCGCCACGCTCGTCCAATCGACGGCCTGGCCGCCTTCAACCTTGGCGGTGCCGGAACCGCTCTGACCGTTGCTCACGCTGCTCATCGAGCTGGAGTTCGGAATGTTGACCCATCCCTCAGTCAGTGCCAGGTAGCCAATGCCGAGGCACAGCGCCGCAGCGACAAGGGCTGCGACCACAGCCACGATGATGTTGTTCGCCGTGCGTGGCTGCTGAGGCACAGCCGGACCATTCGCGCCATTGTTCGGCATCGAGCCATTCGGACCCTTAGGGCCAGTCGGACCGGCAGGGCCAAACGGATTGTTCATCGTCGGCTGCCCGTTCGCTCCGTTCGCATTGCCATAAGGATTGCGATTCTGCGGAGCTGGAGCGCCGAAAGGCATGTTCTGCTGGTTGTTCTGCGTCTGGAACGGCAGTCCCGACTGAGTGTTCTGAGTGTTCTGAGTGTTCTGAGTATTCTGCTGCTCCTGCACAGGCGGCACCACTCGCGTGGTCTGATCCTGCGGAGCGAACGCGCCGTATTGCGGAGCCAAGCGATACGGCTCGGGCGAACGCGTGGAGTTGCCGGCAGTCTGCTCAGACTGCTCGTTCGCGCCCGCATTCCCCGGCACTGTGTTATTCAGCGGTGGCAGCGTGCTTGTCGGCTGCTCATTCGCCGCAGTAGGCGTCTCGTTTTCTTTGTTTTCCTGCGTGTGCTCGCCCTCCGAGTTGGGCGTATTGGTAGGCCAATTGTTGTCGTCAGCCATCGACTCTCCCTAATATCTTCTATCGCGCACACGCAATCTGCCGGGGCACTTGCGCACACGCAATCATTTCCGTTCTGTATTAGTTATTAGTAAAATCATTTCGCCTTGGAAATTCCTGAATGTTTGTTGAGAACTGAATTCTTCTTTGTACAAGGAATCTTGAGAATAAAAGCAAACATATATAAATTCATTCGTCAATGTCATCTCTAAGGAGAGATACACCACATCAACATCTGCTATGCAATCAACACCAATCCGCGCTATTTTCAATGCACATCAACACGGAGCACCGTATGCAAAACTGCTAGAATTTCAAAGATGGCAGGGAAGAACATTGCTGACGATTTTGAGTTCATGCATAGTAGCGAGCCAGATTTTGTGCCGTCTGACGAATATAGACGCACACGCAGCACAGTACCAATCATTGAATATGCCGAACAGTATTATTGCTTTACCGACCCAGTGATTGGACCGGTACTGCCAGCTGTATATATTACATTCCCGTTGTTTGAGAACGCCTTGGCTGGCGCGACGCGCATGTATGGCCGCGAGCGCGTGAATATCTACCCGCAGCTAGAAGACTGGAACTGGAACGGCAATGGAGCGAGTTATGTCGTGCCAATTAAACCAGTGCCCATCTGCTGGAAAGATGCGGCTGGAGACACGGTGATGCCACGTGAACAGTGGGTTCAGCAATACCGTGGGCTTCCCGGAACACCGTTTTATTCCACTTTTTCAGACGACGACTCATACTGCACGCACGCTTCCACATATGATAGTAAAGGTTGGGAGGCGTACAGATATGGCATGTTCTATTTCGAAGAGGCGGAGCGCGCACATACACAATTCGGACTTTTCAATAACGAACCCGAGCAGCAATTCCGAGATTGCGTGAAACTCGCAGAGATCCTGTTTCGCCATGCTGCGGGTCGCGGCAATGCGCGCGCATGGGTGGCGCTCGGCAGAATCTACCACGACGACACCAATGGTAAAGACTATTTCAATAGTTTTTACACGGCGAGTTTCAAAGGACAACCCCCGATTATCCAGCAACCTCCGATTCCGGAGCGCGCGCGCATGTGCTTTGAGCGTGCGGCAGAACTCGGTGACGCAGAGGGCCTTGCGTTACTCGGCGATCTGTATATCGAGGGGCAGGTGTGCACACGTGATGTGCGACGTGCGTTCTCCCTGTATGAGCGTGCATTCGAGCGCGGAGACGATACCGGGCAAATGCACTATGCGAAGGCGATTGCCGCGCTGCGACTCGCACGTTGCCTTCGTTGTGGTGTGGGCTGCGATGTTGATGTGAAAAGAGCGCGGGATCTCTATCTATTCGCGCACAAATATTTGGGTGAGATCTCAAAAACTTACCCATGGTGGTACAAGCGGGAACGCGACGAGGCCTTGGAAGGCGACGATTTTCTTACACAACTGCTCTGTCACCCTTCACACGAAGAGCGCTTGGCTTTGCGCAACACGAACTCGGCGCACTCATATACGTCAGTCACGCGTTTTCTGCCAGCCCTATCGCATAAGAGCACGTTCGGCACGTGGCATGAATATTTCTGGGTGTCCTACGACCACGACGTCGAACAGTTCCAAGACGCCGTTGAATCATTCTTCTCGAAACAGCCCGATTGGGGGTTCTACGATTACTTGAGCCTACTACATGCCAATTTGCTCTCGACGTCACTATCTCAGGCGGATCCTGAGGACTACGATGCTCGCACAGTGATGGCGATGGTCATCTATATTGTGCGGGGAGAAAAATTTGACCCCGGGGTGCTATTGGACTTCCTTGAACATGGCGTGGTGCAACGCTGGCTGCAACGATTGCAAGACACCGAGCAAGACAACCGCACGCTCTAGAATTGCCCACATGACAAGCACGAGCATTCCAGCAGACAGCAACAGCACGTTCGTCGGAGCGCCGGCTCCGCAATTGGTTGAACAGCCGCGCGGTGCCGCACCAAATAAGCCCGGCGACCGCAGCGCATTTTCTTTTGAAACGGTCACGAGACTGCCCGACTCCCCCACCGGCAAGGGGCGCGGCGGTGCACGCTATGGGCGCACCGGTATTCTGCACACACCACACGGCGACATTCACACGCCGGCGTTCGTGCCGGTCGCCACACAAGGCGCGATGAAAGCCGTACTACCGGAGTCTATGGTCGATCTCGGCGCGCAGTGCCTGCTCTCGAACGCGTTCCACCTCTACGAACGCCCCGGCGAAGACGTGCTCGACGAAGCCGGCGGTCTCGCGAAGTTCATGAACTGGAACGGCCCCACATTCACCGATTCCGGCGGATTCCAAGTACTTTCGCTCGGCGCGGGCTTCAAGAAGACACTCGCGATGGACACTCATGGCATGAAATCAGATGACGTGATCGCAGAAGGCAAGGAACGCATGGCCTTCGTTGATGAGGATGGTGTGACGTTCAAATCTCCGCTCAACGGTTCGCTGCACCGTTTCTCGGCGGAGATTTCGATGAATATTCAGCATAAGATCGGCGCGGATATCATGTTCGCATTCGACGAGCTGACCACACTGATGAATACGCGCAAATATCAGGAGAAATCAGTGGAGCGCACGTACCGCTGGGCACAGCGTTGCGTTGCCGAGCACAAGAGACTCACTGAAGAGCGCGTGGGCAAACCATACCAAGCACTGTATGGCGTGGTGCAAGGCGCGAATTATGAAGACCTGCGTCACCACGCCGCCGCGCAGATTGCTTCGCTCGATTTCGACGGCGTGGGCATCGGCGGCGCTATGGAGAAGAGGATTATCGGCGACATCTGCGCATGGATCTGCGATGAAATGCCCGAATCTCGCCCGCGGCACGTGCTCGGCATCGCCGCAGTCGACGACATCTTCGCATGTGTGGAAAACGGCGGCGACACGTTCGACTGTGTTGCTCCCGCGCGCTGCGGCCGCAATGGTGCTATTTTCACGCGCGACGGTCGCTACAACATCAAGCGAGCGGCTAATAAGCACGACTTCTCCCCACTCGAGGAAGGCTGCCAGTGCTACACGTGCACGCATTATTCGCGCGCGTACGTCGACCATTTGCTTCGCGCGCACGAGATGAATGGCTTCACTCTCGCCACGATTCACAACGAGTACTTCTTCGTGCACTTGCTCGATGACATCCGCGCGTCAATCGACGGCGGCTACTTCGACGAGTTCCAAGACGAAACGCTCGCCCGCTTCTACGCGAACGGTTCCCGCGGCTGACTTCTGCTGCGCTGCAGCTGCCAATCATATGCAATATGGGTTCAATATGGGGCAGTTAACTTTTCCGTAGGTTAATTGACCCACAAATACCGCCGCCTGCGGGTCAGTTCACCGGCGGTTATGTTATGACTCATATATTTATTTGGTCGCAAGTGGCGTGGCAGAGGTACCAAAACGGTACCACTTGCAGAAAAGTACGCAGGTTATACCTCAGAAACCCGCCGACTACTCAGCGAAACCAAATTATTGGCGACACGCCGAATTGCACTACTGCCGTTTGTAGTGTAAGTTGATTCTTTGTCTGCGAGCGTGGCGGAATGGTAGACGCGCTGTCTTCAGGTGGCAGTGAGCGTATGCTCGTGCGGGTTCAAGTCCCGCCGCTCGCACGAATATAAAATGGCTGATTTCCAGCGAAATCAGCCATTTTTGTTTGCTCAAACAGGTGTCTGTGATAACACTTTGACAACATTTTGGCAACAGATTGAGAACATTGTGAGAACACAACTCATAGAAAATTTATAGAAAAAGTGGTCAGATTCCAATAGAATCTGACCACTTTCTTACTCGCAGAGAGTCCGCGAAGTTAGGCGAAGAGATCGTTGAGAGCTTCGGTCATCGTCGGATGCGTGAAGATCGCGTCACGCAATTCCTCGGCATGCGCGCCCATATCCATCGCCACTTTGACCACATTGATCATCTCATATGCTTCCGGGCACAGCAGCATAACGCCGAGAATTTCGCCAGTTTCCGCGTCTGTGACCGCCTTGAGCAATCCTTCGGTTTCGCGTATGACGCGAGCTTTCGGCACCGCGGCAGTCGGCATCACGCGCACTCGCACGTCGAGATCGCGCTCGACTGCTTCGCGCTCGTTGATGCCGATGCGCGCATATGGCACATGCAGGAACACGCACGACGGCACATTGCGGCGATCCGCGCGCGAATACGGCTTCGCTCGCTCCGAAAGCTGCGACCAGACCACGCGGTAATCATCCAAAGAAATATAGGTGTGCTGTGGCCCGCCGTTCACATCGCCGAGCGCCCAGATATTCGGCGCGGTTGTGCGCAGCTGCTCATCGACGACGATCGCGCCACGTGCATCAGTTTCCACGCCCGCCGCCTGCAGATTCAGATCTGCGGTGTTCGGCGTGCGACCAGCCGCCACAAGCACGGCGTCCGCCGCGAAATCAGCGGGCTCGCCATCTACTTCCGCGCGCACAGTCACCGCGGAATCAGTGCCAATCGCCACCTCTGTAGTGACCGCGTTGAGCACGAGCCGCACACCCTGCTGCTCCAGCACATCGCGAATGGCCTGCGCCACATCTTCGTCTTCCTGCGCGAGGAATCGGCCGCTGCGTTGCAGCACGGTCACTTCGGAGCCGAAGTCCGCGAGCATAGACGCAAATTCCAAGCCGATGAATCCGGCGCCGATGATCACCACGCGCTGCGGCAGCTCCGGCAGAGAGAGCATACCCGTGCTGTCGTATACACCCGGCGTTGTGCGAAGACCTGGAATATCGGGGATTCTCGGTGACGCACCGGTGTTGATGAAGATGCGATCCGCTTCGATTATCTGCTCGTCTCCGTTTTCGGCGGTCACGCGAACGCTGTGCGGGCCAGCGAACTGCGCGGTGCCGTCGATCACCGTCGCGGAGTCGAGCGACGCCACCTTGTTGTAGTTCGCCGCGCGCAGTGCGTCTGTCAGCGCGGTTTTCTGCGCCATCGCGCGCGCAAAAGACCCCGTGCCCGGTTCGCCGGCACGGTGGGCGGATTGCGCGTCGATGATCAGTGATTTGCTCGGCAGGCAGCCAATATTGATGCATGTGCCGCCATACATCGCGCGCGAACGTTCCACGAGCGCGACTTGCTCGCCTTCGCTCGCGAGTTTTGTGGTCAGCGTTTTGCCGCCTTTGCCGAATCCGATGATGAGATTGTCGTAATGTGTGGCTGCCATGCCGCACCTCCAGTCGGTTGAGTTTGCTTTAGCGTACTGCGCAAAACATGTTGGCGGTAGTGAATACTCTGCGCGCGGATTTTCGCTTCACATAGTGGACGAAAGCAAAATGGGTACGTCACACGAGAAGTATGACGTACCCATTATTGCCTGTTGAAAGTTAGCTCTGCCAGTTATTGATTATCGGCAATTATTGGCGAGCGGAACGCTTCGTAGCACCCAGTGCGGCGACACCGAGAGCCATGAGTGTGAAGGATGCGATGGCGACCGCATCTGCGGTGGCGCCGGTTGCTGCGAGCTTGGCGCTGGCGGCGTTCGCTGCCTGCACCGACTCAGGAACCTTGACCTGCGGGGCGTTGCCCTTGCTCGGAGCGGCATCGTTTGCGTTCACAACAATGGTGTTGGAACCAGCCGGCTTGGTGGCGTCGGAGTTGCCGGGCTTCTCGCCGGGCTTCGACGTGTTGCCCTCGAGCTTGAGTGCGGCGGCGAGCGCAGCCTCGGCAGCGGTCAGCTGGCTCTTGCGAGATGCGACGGCATCTTTCGCGGACTTAAGAGCGGCCTGAGCATCAGCGTAATCAGCCTGCTTTTGTGCTAGATCAGCCTTCGCAGCATCCAGTCGCTGCTGAGCCTGCTTCGCAGCCTCGGTGTTGCCTGCATTCGCCTTGGCCTCGTCAAGAGCCTTCTGAGCGTCAGCGACCTCCTGCTTCGCGGAGTCAACGGCAGCCTGAGCCGCCTGCACTTTGCCCTGTGCGTCGGTCAGCTCGTTCTGAGCCTTCGCCAGCGCGTCGTTCGCGTCGCTCAGCTTCTGCGAAGCATCGGCAAGCGCCTGCTGCTTCTGTGCGAGGGCGGACTTTGCGGCGGCGAGATCGTCGACGTTCTCTTGCGCGGCGTTCAGGGCGTCCAGAGCAGCTTGATAGGCGGCATGAGTCGCGTTTGCAGCGTCGGCAGCCTGATCAGCGGCGGCATTCTTTGCCTCGAAGTCTGCATAAGCCTGCTCGTATGCCGCCTTTGCAGCTCCGACCTTCTCCTTGGCCTCGAGCATATCCTGATAGATTTGCTTCGATTCTGCAAGCGCTTGCTTGATGCCCTCAAGCTCCTCTGTGTTGCTCGCCAGAACCTCTTTCGTAACGTTCAGGTTTGACTGCGCCAGATCATTCTCATTCTTGGCGTTGTTGTAGTCGGTCTGTGCAGAATCCAACGCCTGCTTTGCGGCGGTGGCCTTCGCGGACGCCTCCTGAGCTGCCTGCTGCTTGTCGGCCTGCGTTTGCTTAGCTGCATCATTAGCGCTCTTGGCATCGGCAACCTTGGCGGCTGCGGCTGCCTGAGCGGACTGCGCATCCGCGAGCTTCGTGGTTGCAGCATCTTCAGCGGATTTCGCGGCCTCTGCAGCTGCATCGGCTGCAGCGATTGCCTGCTGTGCCTTCGTCACTGAAGCCTGGGCATCGGTGAGCTTCTTCTGCGCATTATTGATGGCATCAACATAGCTCTGTGCTGCCGTCAGATATGCATCAGCATCCGTTGGGGTGTCGGAAGCGGGCAGAGTGGATGAAGCATCTCCAGTAAGCAACGAGTCATAGGTGCCAAATTCCTGAGACCACACTTTCGAATACTCTCCGCCAGCATTCTTGCTGACACCCATGCCAGCAACCTTGTTGTCAGGATTCTTCAGGTTAAGATAATGGCCGATGTTTTTATACAAATCCGGATAGGTTATCATCACCGTGTACGGATCTGTATTCGCCAAATCGCCATATTGCCCGCTGGCTACCGCAGCGTCATATGTCTTTTTCTCTTTGTCCCACCAGCCATTGTATGGGTTATAGCCTTCCCATCCATACGAGAGATTCTCAGCAAGACTAAGGTTGTCATCGAACTGATGATTGTGCCCGAACTTATTGATTGCGCTGTTGGCCTGTACCATAGCCACTGCCATCGCAGCGTCAGAGATCTTCAATGGGCTTAGACCCTGCGTAGCGCGCAGTTTATTGGCCTCCTGCACCATCTTGATACCCTCGATAAGGTTCGGCAGGCTCGTCGCATCAGTGGATTCACCGAGATGCGTTTCGTCGAGATATGGCTTGCCAGTCTCAGGGTTCGTCTTGCCGAGCGAAGAATCGGTGAGAATCTTCTCAGCCAGAGTAGAGTTGCGGCTCTGGAACCAGCCGAGTGCACCTTGCTGCTGCTTCGTCTTCGCGGCATCAGCGGCAGCCTGCGCAGCGGTAACAGCAGCCTGAGCGTCAGCGAGATCCTGCTGAGCCTTCGCCTTATCTTGCGCAGCCTTGGCATTGTTGGCAGCGGTTTGCGCATCAGTGAGCTTTTGTTCGGCAGACTGGAACTTGTTCGCCGCATCCTGCGCGACTGCGGTCTTATCGGCAACGTCCTGCTTGTTGCCCTCCACTATCTGCGTAAATTCATCTTGTGCGCTCTGATTAGTCTCGATAGCTTGCTGTACCTGCTCGAAATCCTCATCAGTGGGGGCCATGCCGTATTTCTGAAGGACGTTGCTATATGCGTCGAGCGCGTCATTAGATGCTTTGACTGCTGCATCAGCGGCAGCCTGCGCAGGACGATATTTGTCGGAGGCGTCGCTCCAAGCCGAATGCGTTTCGTCGACCTTCTGCTCAAGATTTGCGATGCTATCTTGTGCATCGACCTTCTGCTGAGCGTCATCGACGTTCTTCTGGGCGGAGTCGGCAGCTGCCTGCGCGTCGTCTTTCTGGGTCTGCGCCTGCTGCTGAGCATTCTGTGCGTTTTGCACGGCCTGCTGCTTGTTGGCTGCGTCATCAGCGGCAGTCTTCAGCTGAGTATTCGCTTCGGCAAGCTTGCTATTCGCAGTGTCGAGCGCCTGCTGCGACTCGGCGGTGGCGGGATCATTCGAGATCACCGACTTCAGCGCGGCATCTGCCTCGTTCACATTGTTCTGCGCCTGCTCAACCGCCTTCGCGCTAGCATCAGAAACATTCTGTGCCTGCTCCTGCCCGCGCTGTGCTTCGCTAAGCGCGGCCTTCGCGTCGTTCACATCTTGCTGCGCTTGCTGAACGGCCGTATTCGTGTTCGCCGTAGCTTGCGTTTTCTGCGAGTTTTCTGATGCCGAGTCGCCGGTCGTCGCTGCAAGCGCGGTCATTGGCGCACCCAACGTGGTCGCCGCGGTCACTGCCGCGACCGTCGCCATCGCCCCCTTGCGCACTGCTTTCACACGATCGTCATGAATTTTGCTGTATTCATCTTTAGCGTGCTTCGCCATGGATGTCCCTCTCTTCTCTCACTTGGAATTTCCAAGTCACTTCCCCGCCGATGCCTGCATCATTGCGGGTACGTTCAGAGAATATTTTAGTTTCCCACAGAAATTATTCAAATTTAAAGAAGAGTTATTATTAGACAAAGATAAGATTATTGTTGATTCATATTCTTCAGCTGAGCGACAATATTACGCAGAACTAAAAAAATAGCATTTGTTCTCGAAATAATACACATATAAAAAGCTGTGGTCAGCGGAGATCCACTGGCCACAGCTCAGATACTGCCAATATCAGCTGTTCACATGCTTCTTGCCGGCTGCAAACAGCGAGGCGCCAACAACCACGAGCATCAGCGAAGTCATTGCCACAGCATCAGCAGTTGCGCCGGTTGCCGCAAGCTTCGCGCCGGCAGCATTCGCGGCTTGCACGGTTTCCGGCACAGCTTCTGATACAGCGTTGCTGCTGTTCGTATCATTGCTCGCGCTAGATGCTGAACTAGACACTGAGTAGGCGGTGCCAGCGTGCGAGTCAGAAGCGGCCTTGGCATTCGCGACCGGCGTAGCGGAATGCGCCGATTCATGCGCGCTGTTCTCAGTCAGCGATTGGGCTGCGGGGCGCGAAGTTGCGTTGGCGTCAAGCTTCAGCACGGCTGCCAGCGCAGCCTCGGCAGCCTCGAAATTGTGCTCCTGCGTGACGAGCGTCTTCTGCGCGGTCTGCAGCGCCTTCTGTGCAGCCGCAAGATCGGTGCGCTTCTGTGCGGCGTCAGCCTTGGCAGCGTCCAAGCGCTGCTCAGCCTGCTCAACTGCCGGTGAATGCTTCGCCTGCTCCTTGGCCTGTGCGAGGGCGGTGCGATCGGCAGCCACCTCAACCTGCGCGTTCTTGTATGCGGTCTGAGCCGACTGTTCCTTGCTCTGAGCGTTGCTCAGTGCGGTTTGTGCCGCCGCGAGCGCGTTGTCAGCGTCACTCAAGCGCTGCTTGTCTGCAGCAAGCGCAGCCTGGCGCTTGGCAAGCGTCGCCTTGGCAGCGGTCAAATCAGCAACGGTCTTCTTCGCATTGGCCAGCGCCGTTTCAGCAGCCTGATATGCCTTGTTTGCCTTGGCGTGTGCGGCCTTCGCATCAGTGGCAGCGGTTTCTTTTGCGGCAGCGTCTTGATGCGCGAGTGCGAATAGCCTCTGCGCAGAGGCTATTCGCACTCGCGCATCAAGACGCTGCCGCAAAAGAAACCGCTGCCACTGATGCGAAGGCCGCACACGCCAAGGCAAACAAGGCATATCAGGCTGCTGAAACGGCGCTGGCCAATGCGAAGAAGACCGTTGCTGATTTGACCGCTGCCAAGGCGACGCTTGCCAAGCGCCAGGCTGCGCTTGCTGCAGACAAGCAGCGCTTGAGTGACGCTGACAACGCGCTCGCGGCGGCACAAACCGCACTGAGCAACGCTCAGAGCAAGGAACAGTCGGCTCAGACCGCATACAAGAACGCGCAGGTTGAGGTGGCTGCCGATCGCACCGCCCTCGCACAGGCCAAGGAGCAGGCGAAGCATTCACCGGCAGTTGAGCAGGCTGAGCAGCGCTTGGACGCTGCCAAGGCTGACGCCGCACAGAAGCGCACCGATCTTGCGGCTGCACAGAAGGCGCTGCAGACCGCGCAGAAGACGCTCGTCACGCAGGAGCACAATTTCGAGGCTGCCGAGGCTGCGCTGGCAGCCGTGCTGAAGCTTGACGCCAACGCAACTTCGCGCCCCGCAGCCCAATCGCTGACTGAGAACAGCGCGCATGAATCGGCGCATTCCGCTACGCCGGTCGCGAATGCCAAGGCCGCTTCTGACTCGCACGCTGGCACCGCCTACTCAGTGTCTAGTTCAGCATCTAGCGCGAGCAATGATACGAACAGCAGCAACGCTGTATCAGAAGCTGTGCCGGAAACCGTGCAAGCCGCGAATGCTGCCGGCGCGAAGCTTGCGGCAACCGGCGCAACTGCTGATGCTGTGGCAATGACTTCGCTGATGCTCGTGGTTGTTGGCGCCTCGCTGTTTGCAGCCGGCAAGAAGCATGTGAACAGCTGATATTGGCAGTATCTGAGCTGTGGCCAGTGGATCTCCGCTGACCACAGCTTTTTATATGTGTATTATTTCGAGAACAAATGCTATTTTTTTAGTTCTGCGTAATATTGTCGCTCAGCTGAAGAATATGAATCAACAATAATCTTATCTTTGTCTAATAATAACTCTTCTTTAAATTTGAATAATTTCTGTGGGAAACTAAAATATTCTCTGAACGTACCCGCAATGATGCAGGCATCGGCGGGGAAGTGACTTGGAAATTCCAAGTGAGAGAAGAGAGGGACATCCATGGCGAAGCACGCTAAAGATGAATACAGCAAAATTCATGACGATCGTGTGAAAGCAGTGCGCAAGGGGGCGATGGCGACGGTCGCGGCAGTGACCGCGGCGACCACGTTGGGTGCGCCAATGACCGCGCTTGCAGCGACGACCGGCGACTCGGCATCAGAAAACTCGCAGAAAACGCAAGCTACGGCGAACACGAATACGGCCGTTCAGCAAGCGCAGCAAGATGTGAACGACGCGAAGGCCGCGCTTAGCGAAGCACAGCGCGGGCAGGAGCAGGCACAGAATGTTTCTGATGCTAGCGCGAAGGCGGTTGAGCAGGCGCAGAACAATGTGAACGAGGCAGATGCCGCGCTGAAGTCGGTGATCTCGAATGATCCCGCCACCGCCGAGTCGCAGCAGGCGCTCGACACTGCGAATAGCAAGCTTGCCGAAGCGAATACTCAGCTGAAGACTGCCGCTGATGACGCAGCCAACAAGCAGCAGGCCGTGCAAAACGCACAGAATGCTCAGCAGCAGGCGCAGACCCAGAAAGACGACGCGCAGGCAGCTGCCGACTCCGCCCAGAAGAACGTCGATGACGCTCAGCAGAAGGTCGATGCACAAGATAGCATCGCAAATCTTGAGCAGAAGGTCGACGAAACGCATTCGGCTTGGAGCGACGCCTCCGACAAATATCGTCCTGCGCAGGCTGCCGCTGATGCAGCAGTCAAAGCATCTAATGACGCGCTCGACGCATATAGCAACGTCCTTCAGAAATACGGCATGGCCCCCACTGATGAGGATTTCGAGCAGGTACAGCAAGCTATCGAGACTAATCAGAGCGCACAAGATGAATTTACGCAGATAGTGGAGGGCAACAAGCAGGACGTTGCCGATAAGACCGCAGTCGCGCAGGATGCGGCGAACAAGTTCCAGTCTGCCGAACAAAAGCTCACTGATGCGCAAACCGCTGCCAACAATGCCAAGGCTGCGCAAGATAAGGCGAAGGCTCAGCAGGATCTCGCTGACGCTCAGGCTGCTGTTACCGCTGCGCAGGCTGCCGCTGATGCCGCGAAGACGAAGCAGCAGCAAGGTGCACTCGGCTGGTTCCAGAGCCGCAACTCTACTCTGGCTGAGAAGATTCTCACCGATTCTTCGCTCGGCAAGACGAACCCTGAGACTGGCAAGCCATATCTCGACGAAACGCATCTCGGTGAATCCACTGATGCGACGAGCCTGCCGAACCTTATCGAGGGTATCAAGATGGTGCAGGAGGCCAATAAACTGCGCGCTACGCAGGGTCTAAGCCCATTGAAGATCTCTGACGCTGCGATGGCAGTGGCTATGGTACAGGCCAACAGCGCAATCAATAAGTTCGGGCACAATCATCAGTTCGATGACAACCTTAGTCTTGCTGAGAATCTCTCGTATGGATGGGAAGGCTATAACCCATACAATGGCTGGTGGGACAAAGAGAAAAAGACATATGACGCTGCGGTAGCCAGCGGGCAATATGGCGATTTGGCGAATACAGATCCGTACACGGTGATGATAACCTATCCGGATTTGTATAAAAACATCGGCCATTATCTTAACCTGAAGAATCCTGACAACAAGGTTGCTGGCATGGGTGTCAGCAAGAATGCTGGCGGAGAGTATTCGAAAGTGTGGTCTCAGGAATTTGGCACCTATGACTCGTTGCTTACTGGAGATGCTTCATCCACTCTGCCCGCTTCCGACACCCCAACGGATGCTGATGCATATCTGACGGCAGCACAGAGCTATGTTGATGCCATCAATAATGCGCAGAAGAAGCTCACCGATGCCCAGGCTTCAGTGACGAAGGCACAGCAGGCAATCGCTGCAGCCGATGCAGCTGCAGAGGCCGCGAAATCCGCTGAAGATGCTGCAACCACGAAGCTCGCGGATGCGCAGTCCGCTCAGGCAGCCGCAGCCGCCAAGGTTGCCGATGCCAAGAGCGCTAATGATGCAGCTAAGCAAACGCAGGCCGACAAGCAGCAGGCAGCTCAGGAGGCGTCCGCGAAGGCCACCGCCGCAAAGCAGGCGTTGGATTCTGCACAGACCGACTACAACAACGCCAAGAATGAGAATGATCTGGCGCAGTCAAACCTGAACGTTACGAAAGAGGTTCTGGCGAGCAACACAGAGGAGCTTGAGGGCATCAAGCAAGCGCTTGCAGAATCGAAGCAAATCTATCAGGATATGCTCGAGGCCAAGGAGAAGGTCGGAGCTGCAAAGGCGGCATACGAGCAGGCTTATGCAGACTTCGAGGCAAAGAATGCCGCCGCTGATCAGGCTGCCGACGCTGCAAACGCGACTCATGCCGCCTATCAAGCTGCTCTGGACGCCCTGAACGCCGCGCAAGAGAACGTCGACGATCTCGCCGCCGCAAAGTCCGCCCTCGCACAGAAGCAGCAGGCGCTTGCCGATGCTTCGCAGAAGCTGAGCGACGCGAACGACGCGCTGGCGAAGGCTCAGAACGAGCTGACCGACGCACAGGGCAAAGTGCAGGCGGCTCAGGCTGCCGTTGACTCCGCGAAGCAGGAGGTCGCTGACGCTCAGAAGGCTCTTGACGAGGCCAAGGCGAATGCAGGCAACACCGAGGCTGCGAAGCAGGCTCAGCAGCGACTGGATGCTGCGAAGGCTGATCTAGCACAAAAGCAGGCTGATTACGCTGATGCTCAGGCCGCTCTTAAGTCCGCGAAAGATGCCGTCGCATCTCGCAAGAGCCAGCTGACCGCTGCCGAGGCTGCGCTCGCCGCCGCACTCAAGCTCGAGGGCAACACGTCGAAGCCCGGCGAGAAGCCCGGCAACTCCGACGCCACCAAGCCGGCTGGTTCCAACACCATTGTTGTGAACGCAAACGATGCCGCTCCGAGCAAGGGCAACGCCCCGCAGGTCAAGGTTCCTGAGTCGGTGCAGGCAGCGAACGCCGCCAGCGCCAAGCTCGCAGCAACCGGCGCCACCGCAGATGCGGTCGCCATCGCATCCTTCACACTCATGGCTCTCGGTGTCGCCGCACTGGGTGCTACGAAGCGTTCCGCTCGCCAATAATTGCCGATAATCAATAACTGGCAGAGCTAACTTTCAACAGGCAATAATGGGTACGTCATACTTCTCGTGTGACGTACCCATTTTGCTTTCGTCCACTATGTGAAGCGAAAATCCGCGCGCAGAGTATTCACTACCGCCAACATGTTTTGCGCAGTACGCTAAAGCAAACTCAACCGACTGGAGGTGCGGCATGGCAGCCACACATTACGACAATCTCATCATCGGATTCGGCAAAGGCGGCAAAACGCTGACCACAAAACTCGCGAGCGAAGGCGAGCAAGTCGCGCTCGTGGAACGTTCGCGCGCGATGTATGGCGGCACATGCATCAATATTGGCTGCCTGCCGAGCAAATCACTGATCATCGACGCGCAATCCGCCCACCGTGCCGGCGAACCGGGCACGGGGTCTTTTGCGCGCGCGATGGCGCAGAAAACCGCGCTGACAGACGCACTGCGCGCGGCGAACTACAACAAGGTGGCGTCGCTCGACTCCGCGACGGTGATCGACGGCACCGCGCAGTTCGCTGGCCCGCACAGCGTTCGCGTGACCGCCGAAAACGGAGACGAGCAGATAATCGAAGCGGATCGCATCTTCATCAACACCGGTGCGTCACCGAGAATCCCCGATATTCCAGGTCTTCGCACAACGCCGGGTGTATACGACAGCACGGGTATGCTCTCTCTGCCGGAGCTGCCGCAGCGCGTGGTGATCATCGGCGCCGGATTCATCGGCTTGGAATTTGCGTCTATGCTCGCGGACTTCGGCTCCGAAGTGACCGTGCTGCAACGCAGCGGCCGATTCCTCGCGCAGGAAGACGAAGATGTGGCGCAGGCCATTCGCGATGTGCTGGAGCAGCAGGGTGTGCGGCTCGTGCTCAACGCGGTCACTACAGAGGTGGCGATTGGCACTGATTCCGCGGTGACTGTGCGCGCGGAAGTAGATGGCGAGCCCGCTGATTTCGCGGCGGACGCCGTGCTTGTGGCGGCTGGTCGCACGCCGAACACCGCAGATCTGAATCTGCAGGCGGCGGGCGTGGAAACTGATGCACGTGGCGCGATCGTCGTCGATGAGCAGCTGCGCACAACCGCGCCGAATATCTGGGCGCTCGGCGATGTGAACGGCGGGCCACAGCACACCTATATTTCTTTGGATGATTACCGCGTGGTCTGGTCGCAGCTTTCGGAGCGAGCGAAGCCGTATTCGCGCGCGGATCGCCGCAATGTGCCGTCGTGCGTGTTCCTGCATGTGCCATATGCGCGCATCGGCATCAACGAGCGCGAAGCAGTCGAGCGCGATCTCGACGTGCGAGTGCGCGTGATGCCGACTGCCGCGGTGCCGAAAGCTCGCGTCATACGCGAAACCGAAGGATTGCTCAAGGCGGTCACAGACGCGGAAACTGGCGAAATTCTCGGCGTTATGCTGCTGTGCCCGGAAGCATATGAGATGATCAATGTGGTCAAAGTGGCGATGGATATGGGCGCGCATGCCGAGGAATTGCGTGACGCGATCTTCACGCATCCGACGATGACCGAAGCTCTCAACGATCTCTTCGCCTAACTTCGCGGACTCTCTGCGAGTAAGAAAGTGGTCAGATTCTATTGGAATCTGACCACTTTTTCTATAAATTTTCTATGAGTTGTGTTCTCACAATGTTCTCAATCTGTTGCCAAAATGTTGTCAAAGTGTTATCACAGACACCTGTTTGAGCAAACAAAAATGGCTGATTTCGCTGGAAATCAGCCATTTTATATTCGTGCGAGCGGCGGGACTTGAACCCGCACGAGCATACGCTCACTGCCACCTGAAGACAGCGCGTCTACCATTCCGCCACGCTCGCAGACAAAGAATCAACTTACACTACAAACGGCAGTAGTGCAATTCGGCGTGTCGCCAATAATTTGGTTTCGCTGAGTAGTCGGCGGGTTTCTGAGGTATAACCTGCGTACTTTTCTGCAAGTGGTACCGTTTTGGTACCTCTGCCACGCCACTTGCGACCAAATAAATATATGAGTCATAACATAACCGCCGGTGAACTGACCCGCAGGCGGCGGTATTTGTGGGTCAATTAACCTACGGAAAAGTTAACTGCCCCATATTGAACCCATATTGCATATGATTGGCAGCTGCAGCGCAGCAGAAGTCAGCCGCGGGAACCGTTCGCGTAGAAGCGGGCGAGCGTTTCGTCTTGGAACTCGTCGAAGTAGCCGCCGTCGATTGACGCGCGGATGTCATCGAGCAAGTGCACGAAGAAGTACTCGTTGTGAATCGTGGCGAGAGTGAAGCCATTCATCTCGTGCGCGCGAAGCAAATGGTCGACGTACGCGCGCGAATAATGCGTGCACGTGTAGCACTGGCAGCCTTCCTCGAGTGGGGAGAAGTCGTGCTTATTAGCCGCTCGCTTGATGTTGTAGCGACCGTCGCGCGTGAAAATAGCACCATTGCGGCCGCAGCGCGCGGGAGCAACACAGTCGAACGTGTCGCCGCCGTTTTCCACACATGCGAAGATGTCGTCGACTGCGGCGATGCCGAGCACGTGCCGCGGGCGAGATTCGGGCATTTCATCGCAGATCCATGCGCAGATGTCGCCGATAATCCTCTTCTCCATAGCGCCGCCGATGCCCACGCCGTCGAAATCGAGCGAAGCAATCTGCGCGGCGGCGTGGTGACGCAGGTCTTCATAATTCGCGCCTTGCACCACGCCATACAGTGCTTGGTATGGTTTGCCCACGCGCTCTTCAGTGAGTCTCTTGTGCTCGGCAACGCAACGCTGTGCCCAGCGGTACGTGCGCTCCACTGATTTCTCCTGATATTTGCGCGTATTCATCAGTGTGGTCAGCTCGTCGAATGCGAACATGATATCCGCGCCGATCTTATGCTGAATATTCATCGAAATCTCCGCCGAGAAACGGTGCAGCGAACCGTTGAGCGGAGATTTGAACGTCACACCATCCTCATCAACGAAGGCCATGCGTTCCTTGCCTTCTGCGATCACGTCATCTGATTTCATGCCATGAGTGTCCATCGCGAGTGTCTTCTTGAAGCCCGCGCCGAGCGAAAGTACTTGGAATCCGCCGGAATCGGTGAATGTGGGGCCGTTCCAGTTCATGAACTTCGCGAGACCGCCGGCTTCGTCGAGCACGTCTTCGCCGGGGCGTTCGTAGAGGTGGAACGCGTTCGAGAGCAGGCACTGCGCGCCGAGATCGACCATAGACTCCGGTAGTACGGCTTTCATCGCGCCTTGTGTGGCGACCGGCACGAACGCCGGCGTGTGAATGTCGCCGTGTGGTGTGTGCAGAATACCGGTGCGCCCATAGCGTGCACCGCCGCGCCCCTTGCCGGTGGGGGAGTCGGGCAGTCTCGTGACCGTTTCAAAAGAAAATGCGCTGCGGTCGCCGGGCTTATTTGGTGCGGCACCGCGCGGCTGTTCAACCAATTGCGGAGCCGGCGCTCCGACGAACGTGCTGTTGCTGTCTGCTGGAATGCTCGTGCTTGTCATGTGGGCAATTCTAGAGCGTGCGGTTGTCTTGCTCGGTGTCTTGCAATCGTTGCAGCCAGCGTTGCACCACGCCATGTTCAAGGAAGTCCAATAGCACCCCGGGGTCAAATTTTTCTCCCCGCACAATATAGATGACCATCGCCATCACTGTGCGAGCATCGTAGTCCTCAGGATCCGCCTGAGATAGTGACGTCGAGAGCAAATTGGCATGTAGTAGGCTCAAGTAATCGTAGAACCCCCAATCGGGCTGTTTCGAGAAGAATGATTCAACGGCGTCTTGGAACTGTTCGACGTCGTGGTCGTAGGACACCCAGAAATATTCATGCCACGTGCCGAACGTGCTCTTATGCGATAGGGCTGGCAGAAAACGCGTGACTGACGTATATGAGTGCGCCGAGTTCGTGTTGCGCAAAGCCAAGCGCTCTTCGTGTGAAGGGTGACAGAGCAGTTGTGTAAGAAAATCGTCGCCTTCCAAGGCCTCGTCGCGTTCCCGCTTGTACCACCATGGGTAAGTTTTTGAGATCTCACCCAAATATTTGTGCGCGAATAGATAGAGATCCCGCGCTCTTTTCACATCAACATCGCAGCCCACACCACAACGAAGGCAACGTGCGAGTCGCAGCGCGGCAATCGCCTTCGCATAGTGCATTTGCCCGGTATCGTCTCCGCGCTCGAATGCACGCTCATACAGGGAGAACGCACGTCGCACATCACGTGTGCACACCTGCCCCTCGATATACAGATCGCCGAGTAACGCAAGGCCCTCTGCGTCACCGAGTTCTGCCGCACGCTCAAAGCACATGCGCGCGCGCTCCGGAATCGGAGGTTGCTGGATAATCGGGGGTTGTCCTTTGAAACTCGCCGTGTAAAAACTATTGAAATAGTCTTTACCATTGGTGTCGTCGTGGTAGATTCTGCCGAGCGCCACCCATGCGCGCGCATTGCCGCGACCCGCAGCATGGCGAAACAGGATCTCTGCGAGTTTCACGCAATCTCGGAATTGCTGCTCGGGTTCGTTATTGAAAAGTCCGAATTGTGTATGTGCGCGCTCCGCCTCTTCGAAATAGAACATGCCATATCTGTACGCCTCCCAACCTTTACTATCATATGTGGAAGCGTGCGTGCAGTATGAGTCGTCGTCTGAAAAAGTGGAATAAAACGGTGTTCCGGGAAGCCCACGGTATTGCTGAACCCACTGTTCACGTGGCATCACCGTGTCTCCAGCCGCATCTTTCCAGCAGATGGGCACTGGTTTAATTGGCACGACATAACTCGCTCCATTGCCGTTCCAGTTCCAGTCTTCTAGCTGCGGGTAGATATTCACGCGCTCGCGGCCATACATGCGCGTCGCGCCAGCCAAGGCGTTCTCAAACAACGGGAATGTAATATATACAGCTGGCAGTACCGGTCCAATCACTGGGTCGGTAAAGCAATAATACTGTTCGGCATATTCAATGATTGGTACTGTGCTGCGTGTGCGTCTATATTCGTCAGACGGCACAAAATCTGGCTCGCTACTATGCATGAACTCAAAATCGTCAGCAATGTTCTTCCCTGCCATCTTTGAAATTCTAGCAGTTTTGCATACGGTGCTCCGTGTTGATGTGCATTGAAAATAGCGCGGATTGGTGTTGATTGCATAGCAGATGTTGATGTGGTGTATCTCTCCTTAGAGATGACATTGACGAATGAATTTATATATGTTTGCTTTTATTCTCAAGATTCCTTGTACAAAGAAGAATTCAGTTCTCAACAAACATTCAGGAATTTCCAAGGCGAAATGATTTTACTAATAACTAATACAGAACGGAAATGATTGCGTGTGCGCAAGTGCCCCGGCAGATTGCGTGTGCGCGATAGAAGATATTAGGGAGAGTCGATGGCTGACGACAACAATTGGCCTACCAATACGCCCAACTCGGAGGGCGAGCACACGCAGGAAAACAAAGAAAACGAGACGCCTACTGCGGCGAATGAGCAGCCGACAAGCACGCTGCCACCGCTGAATAACACAGTGCCGGGGAATGCGGGCGCGAACGAGCAGTCTGAGCAGACTGCCGGCAACTCCACGCGTTCGCCCGAGCCGTATCGCTTGGCTCCGCAATACGGCGCGTTCGCTCCGCAGGATCAGACCACGCGAGTGGTGCCGCCTGTGCAGGAGCAGCAGAATACTCAGAACACTCAGAACACTCAGAACACTCAGTCGGGACTGCCGTTCCAGACGCAGAACAACCAGCAGAACATGCCTTTCGGCGCTCCAGCTCCGCAGAATCGCAATCCTTATGGCAATGCGAACGGAGCGAACGGGCAGCCGACGATGAACAATCCGTTTGGCCCTGCCGGTCCGACTGGCCCTAAGGGTCCGAATGGCTCGATGCCGAACAATGGCGCGAATGGTCCGGCTGTGCCTCAGCAGCCACGCACGGCGAACAACATCATCGTGGCTGTGGTCGCAGCCCTTGTCGCTGCGGCGCTGTGCCTCGGCATTGGCTACCTGGCACTGACTGAGGGATGGGTCAACATTCCGAACTCCAGCTCGATGAGCAGCGTGAGCAACGGTCAGAGCGGTTCCGGCACCGCCAAGGTTGAAGGCGGCCAGGCCGTCGATTGGACGAGCGTGGCGGCAAACGTCACGAAGAGCGTCGTTTCGATTCAGACCACCGTGTCTGACGGCACCGCCAAGGGCTCTGGCGCGATTCTCGACAAGGAAGGCCACATCGTCACGAACAACCACGTGGTCTCCGGCGCCAAGCAGATTCAGGTGACATTGAGCAATGGCGACATCTACAGCGCGCAGATCGTCGGCACTGATTCCACCACCGATCTCGCGGTGATCAAGCTCGACAATCCTCCAAGCGATCTGACTCCGGTCACCTTCGCTGATTCCGACAACCTCGCACAGGGCGAAGCGGTCATGGCAGTCGGCAACCCGCTCGGCTACGAAGACACGGTTACCACGGGCATTGTCTCCGCATTGAACCGCCCTGTGACGGTTATGGACGAAGACAACTCGACGATCGTCACGAACGCTGTGCAGATCGACGCTTCGATCAACCCTGGTAACTCCGGTGGCCCGACCTTCAACGCGGCTGGCCAGGTGATCGGCATCAACTCCTCGATCGCCTCCACCGCCTCCAATTCGTCGAGCGCCGGCTCGATCGGCATCGGCTTCGCCATCCCGTCGAACCTCGTCAAGCGCGTCTCGCAGGAGATCATCAAGAACGGCAAGGCCGAACACGTGGCCCTCGGCGTCACCATTCAGAGCAGCACCGTCGAATCCGATGGCGTGACTCGTGGCGGCGCAGTGGTGAAGTCCGTGGTCGCCAACAGCCCGGCTGCCAAGGCTGGCATCAAGACTGGCGACACGATCGTCGGCTTCAACGGCGTCTCGGTCACCAATAACTACTCACTGCTCGGCTTCGTGCGTGCAGCTGCGATGAACTCCACCGCCAAGCTCACCATCGTGCGCGACGGCAAGACGATGGAAGTCAACGTGACCTTCGACCAAGCCGAAGCCTCGGTAAACGGTAATAATCGCAGCGAGAGCAATAATAATAACCAAAACAACGATAATAATAACAACAATCAGAACAATAATAACGACAATAATAATGATGACAATAGTGATGGTCTGATTGATCCGTTCGGCATGTGGTAAAGCACACGCCAACGCGGTAGCGGCGGGCTCGACTGAGTATTCAGCGAGCCCGCCGCTTTGCATTGTGCGCAAGTGTGCACGTGAGTTTGCTGGCAGATAAGACACGCGCGTTCGTGCGCAATTTGCTATAGTGAAGTCCCGTGCGCGAAAGCGTGCAAATAACTGAATAACTGAATATGAATCTATCTTTTTACGCCGTGTATCGTGATCGAACCGAGGTTCGGCTGCGGTGGGCTAACAAGGCGTGAAGCTGAATCCTCGCATTCGTGTGGGGAAACGATACCGACCGTAAGGAGATACGATGAAGAAAATCATCGATCTTTGTAAAGAAGTGCCGTTGCTGCCGCTGACTTTGATTGCGGCGATTCCGTTGGCACTCATTCCATCGTGGAGGCCGTGGGGTCACATCCACTCCGCATTCGACCCAGGTGTGGGCGAATGGATCATCATTCTTTTCGTCGCGTGGACTATCTACACGAGCATTCGCGAAATGATCGACAGCCTCAAACACGGGCACGTCGGCGTGGATCTGCTCGCCATCGTCGCGCTCATCTCCACCGTGTGCGTGCAGCAATACTGGGCGTCTTGGGCGGTCGTGCTGATGGTCGCGTCTGGCGAAGCGATCGAATCGTATGCGCAGAACAAGGCACGCGGCAATCTCACCGCGCTCATCAAGGCGGCGCCACAGCAGGCGCATGTGGTTGATTTGCCAGGCGTGGATGAAACCAACATCGAGATAACCGATGAGGGCTTCCGCAAAGTGCAGCAGGCGGTCGAGGAGGCGCAACGCGATGGTTCGACGATCACCGCTGGCGCTGGGCACTTCGACACTGTGCCGGTGAACGACGTCAAACTCGGCTCTGTGCTGATCGTGCTGCCGGGCGAAATCGTGCCTGTTGACGGCATGCTGCTGTCGGGCACTGCAAGCGCGGATTTGAGCAACATCAACGGCGAGCCCGTGCCACGCACCATCTTCGCTGGCGCAAAGGTGCTCTCCGGCTCTATTAATGGTTCGACGACGATGATGATTCGCACGACATCGCTCGCTGCCGACTCGCAATACCAGCAGATTTTGAAGCTCGTGTCTTCGGCTGAGGAGTCGCGCGCTGCCGTCGTGCGCACCGCTGATATGCTCGCTGTGCCATTCACCATTGTGTCGTTTGCCATCGCCATCGTCGCATGGATCGTCTCCGGCACCGGCCTGCGCTTCGCACAGGTGCTCGTGCTCGCCACCCCGTGCCCGTTGCTGATCGCCGCTCCTGTTGCCTACGTCGCCGGTACTGCTCGTTTGGCCAAGCAGAAGATCCTCATTAAATCGCAGGACGTGCTTGAGAATCTTGGTCGCGTGACGCACGTGTTCTTCGACAAAACCGGCACGCTGACCGTCAAGCAGCCGCAGGTGGTTCGCGTGGAGAAGTCCAAGGATGCTCCCGAATCGCTCACCGAAGACGAGATTCTGATGCTCGCCGGCATCGTTGAAGGATTCTCCGCGCACGTGCTCGCCAAGGGCATTGTGGCCGCTGGTAAAGAGGCTATGGCACGCTTGCATCGTCTGCCGAAGTCCAGCGGCAAGCGCGCTTCCGACGAAAACGTTGACGCACACCACCGCGAGCTGCCGGATCCTCACGAGAACTACCCGGTTGTGGGCAACGTTTCCGAGACCCCAGGCAAGGGCGTCACCGGAACCGTTGACGGCCACAAGGTTGAGGTCGGGCGCTTCGCATTCGTGACCGGTCAGGCGATCGCCTCGCAGGAAGTGCACAACGCCCAGGAAGAGGAAAGCAACGAGAAGGCGATGGCGCAGGCCGACCGCGATGCCGCGAAGCTGTGGAACACCACGCTCGAACCGGATGAGATGGCCACCTACATCGCCATTGACGGCAAGCTCGCCGCCCGCATCGTGCTTCGCGACGTTCCTCGCTACAACGCGAAGAAGTCGATCGAGCAGCTGCGCGAACTCGGTGTGAAGCAAGAGACGATGCTCACCGGCGACAAGAAGGCTTCGGCCATGATCATCGCCAACGAGGTCGGCATCACCGACGTGCGCTACGAACTGCTGCCGGAAGACAAGGTGGCTGCGGTTCGTGACGCCGACAAAGACAAGAAGGTCGCCGACACTTCGACGATGGATCGCATCTTCTCGAAGCTGCTCGGTGAGCCGATTCACCGCGATGTGACGATGATGGTGGGCGATGGCGTCAACGATTCGCCGGTGCTCGCCGTGGCCGACATCGGCATGGCGATGACCGACGGCACCTCCACCGCCGCTTCGGAATCCGCCGAAGTGGTGATCATGAACGACGACATCGGCGCAGTTCCGAAGGCCGTGAAGATCGCACGCCAGACCAAGCAGCGCATGCTGCAGGCCGTGCTGGTCGGCATCGCGCTTGCCATCGTCGGCATGGTTTGTGCAGCCTTCAACCTGATCCCAGTCGTTGCGGGCGCCTTCCTGCAGGAAGCCATCGATGTCGTGTCGATCCTCTGGGCCCTCACCGCCCTCTTCAACCGCGACTAGCAGCAGTTGCGTTCTACCATCCCCAAGAGCCGCGCACCCTCATAAGGGTTGCGCGGCTCTTTGCTTTGCCGGTTTGATGCTTTGCCAGTTTGATGGTTTAGTGGCGGAGCCGGCTCCACTCTTCACAGATTCGGGCGCATGGGCTAATCTGTTGTCGTGACTCAAGATTCTGAACTTCGTATTGCTGTTATTGGCGCTGGCCCGGCCGGCGTCTATTCCTCCGACATTTTCCTGCGCCAGCTCGCCAAACTCGGCGACGAACTCGGCCTGGGCACGCACGCCCGCATCGACCTGTTCGAGAAACTGCCGGTGCCGTTCGGCCTGGTGCGTTACGGCGTGGCTCCGGACCACCCGTCGATCAAATTCATCGCGTCCGCGCTGGAGAAGACGCTCGACAACCCGAACATCCACCTGTATTGCGACGTGGAGTTCGGCAAAGACGTGACGCTCGATGACTTGCTCGAACGCTACGACGCCGTGCTCTTCGCCACCGGCGCGATCAAAGATAAGCCGCTGCGCATCCCCGGTGCCGACCTCGACGGCGTGTATGGCGCCGCCAAGTTCGTCGAATGGTACGACGGTTACCCAACTGGCGTGCGCGAATGGCCACTCGATGCGGAGCAGGTGGCCGTCATCGGCGGCGGCAACGTGGCTATGGACGTGGCTCGCGAACTCATGCGCAACGCCGACGATCTGAAGGCGCGCACCGACATCCCCGACAACGTGTATGAGGGCATCAAGAAGAAC
>Tephra_p2__coassemble_2126_pt1 | contig 29166 bp, 21 predicted proteins | sample Tephra_p2__metabat2_low_PE_021 | metagenome-assembled genome bin Tephra_p2
CAACAGGAATGAGGGTACACATGGCGTCGCCAATGTTTTCACGATCTCGCGCATCGCAGGGAAGCGACGCGCAAACCGACACCACGCATGTCGACATGCTGACCTCAACCGCATACGACGTCGACACGGTGCGCGCCATGGAACGGCCACTGCTCGAAGAAGGCACGCCGCTCATGCAAATGGCCGCACGAGCCACGGCACACACCGTGCTCGAACTCCTGCCAGACCTCGACACGGATCCCGACGATCTGCGCGTCACATTGCTCGCAGGTGCGGGAGACAACGGCGGAGATGGACTGTTCGCGGGGGCGTTCCTCGCCTCGCGCGGCATCGATGTGACTGCCATCGCCGTTGGCAAGCAATTGCATAGCGAAGCATTCGCCACCTTCATTCAAGCTGGCGGGCACATCTGGACACTCGATCCGCAGTCACACATCCCCGGGTGCCCCACCGGCTTCTCATCCGGTGAAGCAGGGCAACGCCTTGCCGCAGCCATCCGCTTCGCCAAGCGCTCGCAGATCATCATCGACGCAATGGCCGGCATCGGCGTGCACGGCGCATTGCGTGGCATTCCTGCGGCGCTTGCAGAAGCGTTGGGAGACTATGTGTGCGAAGATGCGGATTCCAAACCGATCGTCGTCGCGGTAGACACGCCGTCTGGTATCGGTGTCAACGACGGTGCGCTTCCTGGAGCATATATTCCCGCCGACGTGACGGTGATGTTCGGCGCGATGAAACCCTGCGCGATGCTCCCACCAGCCGCTTTCGCTTGCGGGCGGGTTGTGGTGGTCGATTTCGGTTTCGACCTTGAAAACATGACCGCCACCGTGGAATCGGCCGATGCCAGTTTCGCCGGTTCGTCACTCCGTGAGCCACTCCCCTCCGACTCGAAGTATTCCCGTGGCGTGACCGGATTGATCACCGGCTCGGTGAAATACCCTGGTGCCGCAGTGCTGTCTACGATGGCGGCGGCACGCACGAACATCGGCATGGTGCGATATTTAGGGCCACAACGCGCACAGGATCTCGTGCTGCAATCGCTTCCCGAAGCGACTATAGGCAAAGGTCGCGTGGAATCCTGGGTGGTCGGCTGTGGCGTTCCCGCCGCAGGCGAAGGCGAGCAAGACATGCAGAGGCAAGCCATCGCCACGCTGCTCGCCCACTACGCACTGCACAGTGAGTCACGCGCGGAATCAATCTCCAACATCGACGGCGGAGACGTGGACTATGCGGACGCCGGCAATGACGATGAGGCGATGCAGATGCCGCCGATAGTGGTGGACGCCGGCGCATTGGATCTGCTACCCAAGCGTGTGCCTGCGCAAGTGGTGATCACGCCTCATGCCATCGAGCTGGCGCGCCTTCTCAGCCGCATCGATCAAGTCACTTCAGTCGAGCAGATCAACGAACAGCCATTGCACTATGCGCAACGAGCCGCACAGTTGACCGGTGCGACGGTACTGCTCAAAGGCGCTTTGACGATCGTCGTCGGCCCTGATGAAGAAGGTTCGATGACTCGCACGCTGGTCGTCGGCAGGGCTCCCGCCATGCTTGCCACAGCCGGAGCCGGAGACGTGCTCGCCGGCATGCTCGGCGCCCTTCTCGCGCAGCAGGCACAAACCCTGCTCGACGATCCCGCCTCCATCACCGAGGTCGTGGCCGGTGGTGCGTACATGCATGGTCTGGCCGCAGCCCTCGCCTCGCAGAACACGCATCATGCTTGGAACCACCCGCAGATCTACGGAGCCGAGAAATCTGATCAGAGAACGGCCGCAGGGCATCCGATCATCGCCACCGACGTGATCGAAGCGATTCCAGACGCTTTCGATGTGTTGGAGAACATCGATAACTAGCAGAGAGCCTGCATGCAGGCTTGTGTGACCAATCTCATATGTGACATTGCACTCATTCGCTCAGAGTTGAGGACTTGGCAATGAGCGCCATATCGAGCCATACTCGAGAAGGAACTCAAAACAGCTCGCGATGACGCCGAGCTCTACTGAAAGGAAGTTCTCTCATGACAATGTTGCAACATGATGTGGTTGATTTCACCGTTCCCGCCTTCCATAACGGCAAGCTCGAAGAAGTTGGCAAGGAGAACCTGCTCGGGCATTGGTCGGTGATGTTCTTCTACCCAGCTGACTTCTCGTTCGTGTGCCCAACCGAGTTGGAGGATCTGCAGGATCACTACGAGGAGTTCAAGAAGGCTGATTGTGAGATCTACTCCGTCTCCTGCGACACCCAGTGGGTGCACAAGGCTTGGCATGAAGCCAACGACAAGATCGGCAAGATCGAATACCCGATGCTCGCCGACACCACGGCGACGCTTGCCCGCGATCTCGACACCTACAACGAGCAGAGTGGCTTGGCCGAGCGCGGCGACTTCATCATCAACCCAGAAGGCAAGGTCGTGGCCTATGAGGTGATCTCGTCTAATGTCGGACGCAACGCCGAAGAGATTCTGCGCCGCGTCAAGGCTTCGCAATTCGTCTATGAGCACGGAGATCAGGTGTGCCCGGCGAAGTGGGAGCCAGGCGATGAGACGCTCGAGCCGAGCCTTGACTTGGTTGGAGAGCTCTGATCGCTGCTCAACGGCACTGCTGATTGGAGGATCATATGACTGATGCTCAGCACACCCCGCTCTACGATGCGATCGTCGTGGGCGGCGGCCCGGCGGGACTCACCGCCGGCATGTATCTGGCGCGCGCACGCTACCGCACGCTCATCATCGAAAAGGCCGATTTCGGCGGGCAGATCACCATCACAGCCGAGGTCGTCAACTACCCTGGCGTGCCACGCACCGATGGGCGTAAGCTCACCAGCGCGATGCGCCAGCAGGCGCAGGATTTCGGTGCGGAACTGACCGTCGGCGATGTCACCGGCATCGAAGACGACCCCGAAACCGAAGGCCTCAAGATCGTGCACACCAAGCGCGGCGACTACCGTTGCTTCGGCGTGGTGCTCGCGATGGGCGCTGCCCCGCGCAAGATCGGCTTCGACGGTGAACTCGAATACGCCGGCCGTGGCGTCGCCTACTGCGCGACCTGCGACGGTGAATTCTTCACCGGCAAAGACGTGATCGTGGTCGGAGGCGGCTTCGCTGCAGCCGAGGAATCCGTGTTCCTCACCCGCTTCGCACGCAAAGTGACGTTGCTGGTACGTGAAGACGATTTCACCTGCGATGCGACGGTGGCGCAACCCGCCAAAGACAATCCGAAGATCGAGATCCACTACGGTACTGAGCTCGTCGGCGTGCAAGCCGGCTCCAAGGGCTTGGAAAGCGCCACGTTGCGTAACGTCAAAGACGGTTCCGAATACGAGTGGAAGCCAGACAACGGTGGTACATTCGGCGTCTTCGTGTTCGCAGGCTACGTGCCGCAGACGCAGATGGTCAAGGATCTCGTCAAACTCGATCCGCACGGCTACGTGATCACCGATGAACACCTCGAAACCAGCGAACCCGGCATTTTCGCCGCAGGTGACCTGCGTGTCAAGGACCTTCGTCAGGTGGTCACCGCAACGGCCGATGGCGCTATCGCCGCAGTCGGCTTGGAGCGCTATGCCGCAGAGATGAGCAAGAAAACCGGTTTGGTTCCGGAACGCCCGCAGCACACCGTTTACGAGGAGGAATCCGAGAAGGCTGCCAACAGCACTCCTGCAAACACCACTCCGGCCCCTGCCTCCGATCGCAGTGAAGCGCAGGATCCACAGAACACCGCCAGCGTGGTGTTCAACGATGACGTGATCAAGCAGCTCAACGTGGTGTTCTCCCGCATGGAGCGCCCCGTCACCCTGCAATTGCAGCTTGACAACACTGCCACATCGGAGCAGCTGAAGGCGTTCATCGGTGAGCTGGTGCGTTTGAGCGCCGGCAAGCTCGACATGGTTGAAGAAACCGCCGGCGATCTCGAAAACTCCGGTCGCGGAGCGTTCGACGTGAACGAGCCATTGCCCGCGGCTACGCCGATGGTGCGCATGATGGTTCGCGACGACGCAGGCATGCTCGTGCCCACCGGACTCGTCTTCCATGGCGTGCCGACCGGCCACGAGTTCAACTCCTTCGTTCTCGGTCTCTACAATGCCGCAGGCCCAGGCCAGCCGCTGATCGGAGACGAGAAGGAACGCATCGAAGCGATTCACGATCCGGTGGACATCATGATTCTGGTGGGACTCACCTGCACGATGTGCCCGGAGACGGTGCGTGCCTCGCAACGCATCGCCGCCCTCAACGAGAACGTGCGTGCGGAAGCCTATGACGTCGCCCACTTCCCCGAACTCAAGGAGAAGTACGACGTGATGAGCGTCCCATGCATCGTGCTGCATCGTAACGGCAAGTCGAAGATCGAATTCGGTAAGAAGAACGTCTCCCAGATGCTCGACCTGATCGACGAAATCTGATCGAAGCGGTTTCGCGACTGAAATACAAAATATATGAGTCATTTGCCGGCTGTCTGCCGACGGCACGCTACACTAAGCAGTGTCGGAAAGCAGACAGCCGGCAAATCCATATTCAGCACACAGCACGGAATATAAGCAACGCCAAGCGCCTGAACCCAGCGAGAAAGAGGTCTTCGTGAACCAAGCACAGCCAATCACCGACGTCGTGTTCGACTTCTGCGGCGTACTCATCGACTGGCAATGCCATGCCGCGCTCGACGGCCACTACCCCGCAGAGCTGGTCGAGAAAATCTGCGCCGACGATGACCCCTACGGATTCTTCCGGTATGAAGACGACATGGACTCCGGCATCCCCTTCACCAGCGAACTCGAAACAGTCAGGCGGGAACAAGGCGATGACATCGCGAACGTGTTCCGCTACTACATCGAGCATTACGACGATGCATTGCCGCGCCTCATCCCCGGCGCCGAAGAACTGTTGCGCGACCTGCGCGCACAAGGAATACGCGTATGGGGTTTGACGAACTGGTCTGCCGACACGTTCCACTGCGCCTTCGAAAAGTTCCCGCAGTTGGACGAACTGCTGCAGGGCACAGTCGTCTCCGGCATCGAAAAGAAACGCAAGCCGAACGCGGACATCTACGAACTTGCACAGCGACGCTTCAATCTCACGCCAAGCACCACGGTGTTCTTCGACGACACCGAGAAGAACGTGCGCGGCGCACAGAACGTGGGCTGGCATGCGTTTCGGTTCACCGATACCGAACAAGCGCGCCGCGATCTGCGCACATTGCGCGCGCTGCGCTGAACGAACACTGCACATCAGCGACGATGCGGCTATGATGAAAGCCGAAGCCATACGCGCATAAGCAGGGAAACCATGACATTATTACAGCTCAGATACATCGTGAAAATCGTGGAATGCGGGTCGATGAACGAGGCCTCGCACGCCTTGTATGTCTCGCAGCCGGCGTTGAGCTCTTCAGTGAAGGAACTGGAGAACGAGCTGGGCATCGAGATCTTCACCCGCTCCTCGCAGGGCATCGCCCTGACAGTGGACGGCGCGGAGTTCCTCACTTATGCGCGTCAGGTGCTCGACCAGGCCGACCTGCTCGAGGAACGGTACAAGAACGCGAAGCCACGCAAGCAGCTGTGCTCGGTGTCCACGCAGCACTACATGTTCGCAGTCGAGGCGTTCGTGGAGATGATCAACTCGTTCAAATCGGACGAATACGAGTTCACGATTCGCGAGACGCGCACGAAAGACATCATCAACCAGGTTGCGAACATGCGCTCGGAAATCGGCATTCTCTATCTTTCCGACTACAACACGCATGTGATCGGCAAGATGCTGCGTGAGAAGCACTTGGAATTCCACCCGCTCTTCCGTGCGCCATTGCACGTGTTCATCTCCAAAGACAACCCGTTGGCGATGAAGAAAAAAGTGACGATGGAAGACTTGAAGCCGTTCCCGTTCATCCAATACGAGCAGGGTGAGGAAGGCAGCTTCTTCTTCGCGGAGGAAGCCGTGTGGCCTGACTACTCCCCCAAACAGATCAACGTGACCGACCGCGCCACCATTTTGAACTTCATCATCGGCTTGAACGGCTACACCGTGTGCACGGGCATCGACAACGGCGACCTCAACAATGAGAAGATCATGACGGTGCCGCTCGACACCGACGAGACGATGCTCGTCGGCTGGATCACGAACGAACGCGCCAAACTCTCGAAGGCGGCGCAAACCTACCTCGACAAGCTCAAGCAGGTGATCGACTCGCACGGCTACAAGCTCATCGACGATTGATTCTTTGACTCTTCCGGCGCAGACACACCTTGCTATTGTATTTCGCCAGCTGTTGCAATATACTTTTGGTATTTATAGTAGATAGGTATAAAACAAGGAGGTAGTCGGCTATGAGCACATCCACTATTAGCGCAAGCGTCAATACAACAACGAAAACCATCGCTAATGCCCGTATTCGCGAAGCTGGGCAGACCCCCAATGGTCTCATCAAAAGTATGTGGGAATACATCGCCTCCACTGGAGAAGTCCCTGATTTCGACAAGGACACCGAAGCGCCGGACAGCAAACGTCAACGTGCGATTCAGCACATGCATCAGCTGATGGATGAGATGCCGAAGAACACTCCGCTGTCGTCAATGACTGCGGATGATGTGAAGAAGGAGTTGGCCGATCGTGACCTCTAAGCTGCTCCTTGACACGAACATACTGCTCGACTACATGATTCTCGACCGCCCGGAGCATGATTCGGCTGTCACTCTGATTGATGACATGCTCGACGGGAAGAGAGCCGCAGGTTTTGTATGTGCTGGGTCGTTGAAAGACACCTACTACATTGCTCGCAAATATGCCGCTGATTCAGTGGTGCGTACGTTCATCCAATTATTCATGGATGTTTTGGATGTGCTTCCGATTGATAGGGCCGCATGCGAAACTGCGATTCGCTCAAACGAACCTGATTTTGAAGATGGGCTTATTCGTGCGGTTGCCGAGAACAATGACATGGATTTTCTGATTTCACGGGATCAAACCGCCTTTGAAAGATCGAGCGTTCGTAGCATGGATGCAGCACGGTACGTGGAACTATTCAAAGAATGACATTATCTGTCTAAGGGTCCAATTCAAGAATTCTGGAGTGAATGATGCTTACTGCACAAAACAATATTGACATGCGAGAAATCGAACACAATGACCGCAACAGCGAACTGGTGAGCCAGCTCGTCACGGTGTGGGAAGCATCGGTGCGTGCGACGCACACGTTCTTGACGAACGCGCAAATCGAGCAGATCCGCGAATATGTGCCAGATGCACTGCGTGGCATCGAGCATCTGGTTGTTGCCTTTGACGGAGCACAGCCTGTTGGATTCATGGGCGTGGACGGGCAGCGCCTGGAGATGCTGTTCCTCTCCCCCGATTACCGCGGTCAAGGACTTGGCGCACGGCTGTTGCGCGACGGCATCGCGAACTACAACGTCAACGAGCTCACCGTGAACGAGCAGAACCCGCAGGCGTTCGCGTTCTACGAGCACATGGGATTCCACACGGTGTCTCGTAGCGAACTCGACGAGCAAGGCAATCCCTTCCCGATTCTCACAATGCGCCTCGATTAGTTTTTCGACGCCTATTTTGACCCCATTTTGCTGGCGGGGATACAAAACTCGGCTAACGTTATGTATTCTAAATTTTTAGCGTTGGAAAATAGCCGTTTTCTAAGCGGCATACTTGCATCTAGTTGAGTTTTGTATCCCCGCCAGCAAAATGCATAGGTGCTACGTTGCGGATTGAGCCACTCAAAGAGCTTCGCACACCTTTCGTCGGCATTTACGATCAGCTTGCAAGTGAGTTGGCGTGCGCATCGCTGAGGAATTGGAGACGTTCCTCATGCTCGGTGCTCAGTCCGTAGGCGAAACGGTACCAAGACATGATGATGAGCCAGCCTCGGAACTCCTCGTCGCTGAATTCGATGACCTCGTGCATGAGTTTGAGGTATAGGTCGGCCATCTGCCTGCCCGCTTCAGTGATCTGCGCGCGTTCCTCTTCGCCCTGCCCGGGGATTTTCGGCGCGTACGTGAGCAGCAGATACGTGTGCGCGATGTCGGAGACCGGGTTGCCGAGATGGGCGCTTGACCAGTCGATGATGTAAGGCTGGCCATCTTGCATGAGAATATTGCCCGGGTGAAAATCGCCGTGGCACAATGCATCTCCCCTTGGCAATTCGTTGAGCGTGTGCGTTGCGAACTCTTTGATATTTGCGGGCAGCTCATTGTCGCTGCTGGCGAGCGCGTGCATCGTGTCGGTGATGTTTGACAGTTTGCTGCCGTCTGGGATGTCATCCTCATGGATGCTGAGCACTTGGCTGAACAAGTGAATGAATGTGTGCAAGTCGGTCATTGCCGTCGCTGGGTCTGTGAGCATGTCTTCGAGCATGCTTGTTCCGTGTATGCGATCCATCACTTCGGCCAGTTTTCCGTCGATGGTGAGGAACTCGCGAATGCGCGGTGCTGGTATGCCGTGGCTTTCGAGCACTGGTTCGATGATGCGCTCGGTGCTGGAGGTTTTGCCGTTTGCGATTCTCGCGACGCGCAGTACGGTGTGCTCGTCGATGGCATACACGTCGGCTTCGCCGCCTTGTGCGATGAGGTGTGGGATGCATGGGTCGTTGGGATTCATTGTTGTTTCCGATAGTGGTGTGGCTCTATGTTCTTGCAGTGCTCCTGCCAAACAGTATATGCCCATAATTACTTGCGTTGGGATGCTTTTGTTCGCTTGCTAGATAGGAATCTACCTGGGGATCCTTGTTGTCCGGTCACTCCTTGGATGCGCTACGGAGGTGGTCATTGGAAATCCCGGTTTTTAGAGTTTCGATGACGTTTCTTGGGCTGAATCACCGGATTTTGAACTGTTTGTAGTATCGTTGGTTTGTTAATTGATTGATTTTGGAAAAGGATTGTCATGGCGCCGTGGAGAAAGGTCATTTGATGGCTGCTTCCTATGGAGTTGAGTCTTTGGGTGATACGAATAAGTATCGTCTGTCATTTACCGTCGGTGGCCTGTTGGAACCTCAGGGTGTACTGTTGGCTCGCTTATTCGCTGACATGACGGATATCACCTGTGATCGCGTTGTCGGTGAGGATATTGTCCGGGTCAGGAAGGCCGCCATTGATGGCAATGTGTTGGGAATGCGATCACATACTTCCAATGTTCGTTTTGTATCGGAGACCAGTAAGCGTCTTAGCGCCCTGTCGGTGAGGGAAATTACCTATTTGGCTTCTGCTGAGGCTTCGTATGATGACCGCAGTGCCTTGATGTGGGTTGCCATGTGCCGGTATTACCGTATTGTGGGTGTGTTCGCGAAGGATGTGCTCAGGGGTAATTTCCTTGCTGGCAAGGAGACCGTGAACAAAGATGATTATGACCGGTTCATGCGTAATGCGGCGATGTGGCATCCCGAGATTGAGCAGTTGAGTGAACTGACGTACAGGAAACTGCGTCAAAACGTTTTTCACGCGATGGATGACGCTCGTCTGACGAAGGGGACGGATCATGAGATTGTACCTGCGTTGCTGAGCAATGGGCTACTGGCGATTTTGGAAGACATGGCGACAGCGTTTGAGTTCTTCCCCATGTATGTTCCGAGCAAGTTCTGAGGAGATTGCATGACGGATGTGATTACAGCGAGCGCACGTACTTTGGAGCACCGTGATATTGACGCCGATTTTGAGCATCTGCGTGAGATCATGACGGACTGGTCGTTCCGTAAGAGTACCGGATTGGGCGGCGAACAACCGTATTATATCTACGATTACCCTGCGACCCAAGAGCTTGAGGTGCAAGAGCACATACCAACGTTGGTGAACCAGTTGCAAACGATGACGCCGAGCGATGCCCCTGGCGATTATGCGCCAAAAGTGCTGGTGATGGACCTGTACCATGAAGTGCTCGAAATGATCAAGCAACGTCAGGTGCTGAATCGTGTGTTGAATAACGAGCAACGCATGCATACACGCATGTCGAATAGCGCAGCCTCTGACCGGTTCCTCAAACTGTTGGACAACATGGTGTATGGGGACGGCGCGAATCTCGCTGAATTCATGAATGCCCAATATGACGAGAAGAAGGCGCAGGATGAGGCGGATATCGTGTTCATCACCGGCGTAGGAAGCGTATACCCCTACGTTCGCGCGCATACGTTGTTGGAGAATCTTCAGGGGCGCATCGACGATTGTCCGCTCGTATTGTTTTACCCGGGCACTTATGCCACTAGAAGCAATACCGGGTCGACGATGTCCCTGTTCAGTCTCATTGACACCGACAATTACTATCGTGCCAGAAATCTCAGGGAGATGACACCGAAACGTTGATGTGACTCTGCCGATATTCATTTCACGCACTGTCTTTATCTATAGATTTTGGAGGGAAAGCTGATGAGCGAGACCGCAACCCCTATGTGGCAGGATATTTTCGCCACGGATGTGACGCGGAAGATCAATGGCGTCATCAAGGCGAATGATGACCGTGATTTGGCCGATGAGGTCAACGAATACGTGCTCACTGATGAGATACAACGTAATCTTGAACGATTCCTGGATGATTACAACGATCCAACGAACCATCAGCAAAACGGTGCTTGGATTTCCGGTTTCTTCGGCTCCGGTAAATCACATTTGCTCAAGATGCTCTCCCATATTCTGGGCTCGGTGCCACAAGGCGTGATGGATGAGGATACTCCCGCGGATCAGCGAATGACCCGTGAGCAGGTCCTGCGGGCATTCATCACCAAGGCCGGCAAGCAAGACAACCTTGAACTGCAAGGTCAGTTGGAACGCGTACGGGGAATCGACGCCACTTCCATTCTGTTCAACATCGATCAGAAGGCCGACAAGTCCACGCCAGCCCCTCTCCTGTACACGTTCATTCGAGTGTTTGACGAAGCACGTGGATATTTCGGCCGGAACCCTGCCGTGGCCAAATTCGAACGTGACCTCGACAACAATGGGCAACTTGACGCGTTCAAAGCAGCCTTCGAAGCAAAAGCCGGCAAACCATGGGTCGAAGGCCGTGCGGAAGCCGTGCTTTGGGATGTGGAAATAGGCCAAGCATACGGCGAAGTTACCCACAATGTGGCACAGGACAGCATCATCGAACGGTATGAGAACACATACAGTGCGACCGTGGAGGATTTCGCTCAGGACGTGAGCGATTGGCTCGCAACCCAAGGGACGAACGCACGCATCGTGTTTCTGGCCGACGAAGTGGGCCAGTTTATCGGCGACAACACCGATTTGATGCTTCAACTTCAATCGGTCACCGAGGATCTGGCCGTCAAAACCAATGGGCGTGCCTGGGTGGTGGTCACCTCTCAGGAGGACATGGATAACATCCTCAAGGATCGCAATGAGAAGCAGGAGCATGATTTCTCGAAGATCCAAGCCCGTTTCGCCATCAAGCTTAAGCTCAACAGCGCCGATGTGATCGAAGTGATCCAGAAGCGACTGCTCGTGAAAAAGAGCGAATACATGCCCGAACTGGGACAACTATGGGATGCGGTGCACGCGAATCTACGCACCCTCTTCGAGTTCGGCGACGGCACGTCAAAGTTCACCAATAACAAGGAAGGCGACGAATCCGATTTCATCGCCACTTACCCATTCGTCAACTACGAGTTCGAGCTGTTCCAGAACGTACTGCGTTCAATGAGTGACTACAATGTGTTGGACGGCCGTCACTCATCTATCGGCGAACGCTCTATGCTCGCCGCCATCAGCGCCACACTGCGTGATGACCATACAGGACGAGTTGGCGATATCGTGCCGTTCGACAAGCTCTACGACGGCATTCGCGATACGATCCAAAGCACAGCGAACTACCGCATCAACCAAGCTGAGAACCGGTTACCCGAAGGTATAACACATGACTTAGGTGTGCGTTTACTCAAGGTCCTGCTACTTGTACGTCATGTGGAGGGGTTCAAGGCGACGCCGCGGAACCTGCGCATCCTGCTCACCGACCGTTTCGACGAGGATGTGATGACTCTTGAGACGCAGATCAAGGACGTGCTCCATGAGCTCGAACGGCAAACGTTTGTGCAGCGCATCGGTACCAGCTATCACTACCTCACCAACGAGGAACAAGACATCGAGCAGGAGATCAAGAACACCGTGCTCGATGTTAACGAGGTGACAGCGAAATTCAAGGGGATGCTCCTTGATGACATACTAGGCGATATGCGCGTCACATATGGGCTGCAGAAAGTCCCATTCCGTTACGGTCTGAAAATCGATGACATAGCGCAGAACGTTCCCCGCCCACTTTGGTTGAATGTAGTTACGTCTTTCAATAACGATGACCGAGAGAAGGCCATCACACAATCAATGGGTGGCCTCGACACTATCACGATGCTCATTGATACCAACGATAAAACCCTGTTCGACGATCTGCGTATGCACGCAAAGACCAGCACGTTCATCAGTCGCATCAACGCCGACTCACAATCAAAGACTCGTAGAAGCATCATCATCGACAAGCGGGCTGATCTCGAGGAAGCGGAGCATGAACTGAGCGGGCGCCTGAGCACAGCCGTGTCTAAAAGCCAGTTCTACTACAACGGTGCTCTAGTGGATCCGCACAGCAGCGATCCCCACGCCAGAATTATTGAGGCAATGCAGACACTAATCAGCAAACGGTATACAAATTTCCCGATGATCGGAAAGCTGGCATATCAGGAAAGCGATATACAGCGCGTATACCAGGAGGCTCGTGATACCAGCTCTGCACTGGTCCCAGACACTGCTGATAATGTCATCGGTGCTCCGGCCGAAGACATCCGTTCAACCGTTATGCTGGACACCAAGAGAAACATCACAGTTTCGGTCAAGGACCTACTCACACGATATGAGGAGGCTCCATATGGGTGGCCCTCAGGCGTCACGCTGGCTTGCATCGCGCATCTAGCTGGAAGTCGCAGCATCGATTTGACTTTGGACGGCAGACCATTGCCAGCCGAGCAAACCGTCAACACGTTGCGGGATTCGAAGAAACGCGTCAATATACTGGTTTCCACCCCACGTGAATACGACCAAAGAAGGGTGGTGACTCTACGTAAATTTGCCAAGGAATTCCTCGATTCAGGTGTTTGGCCTTCAGCACCGGTAGATTTGGCACATGAGTTGAAGGAATCACTGAACGCCTATGTCAACAAACTTCAACTGACCGTATCACGGTACGGTGCCTTCACGTTCGTGAACCAGCTCACGCCGATCATCAATCAGATCAGTTCCGCCGCAAAGCAGGATGACTCATGGCTCATCAACGAATTCACCGGTGACGAGGCTGAGCCTAATATCAACATGCTGCTCGATGAAAAAGAGGATGTCATCGATCCGATCATTGCGTTCCTGAATGGTCAGCAGTGCGCCGTATTTGAACGCAGTATCGAATGGATGCAGCAGAACGAGCCGAACATCGACGCGTCCAGCTCCGACTTGCAGACGCTGTTCAAGAAAACCCAAGCCATTGCCAACTCCCCAGATATCTATCGTGGCGTCAAAGTGAACCAGCTCAAAATAATGGTTGACACGCTACGTACCTCCGTCAGCAATGAGTTGAGCGACGCTCGGCAGACAACCATCGACATGATCGAAGACATACGCTCGAACATCCAAGACACCGATGAATACCGTGACGCTCCCATGGAGGCGCAGGAGCATGCGATGAGTGTTTTGGATCATATGGCCGATGAAACGAATCAGACCGGTTTGATTCTTGCCGTGCTGAACATCCAACACCGGATGCAGAGCATCTATGCGAGACTCATCAATGAACTTGCCTCAGCAAACACACCCCATACAGCCAATTCCAGCCCTGCCAGCCCATCGCATGCAACCACTGGGAAGCATGCAGAATCCGCGGAAAGCACTGGAGAACAGTTGGCGGAAACATTCATACCAATAACGGACATCAGCCGTCCCAGCCACAAACCATTAGCCAGCGTTGCGGACGTAGACGAATACCTCGACGCATACCGGCGCAAGCTCATCGAAGCCATCCAACAAGGAAAGAAGATCCTGCCATGAACACCTCGCAACTGCAGCGCTTCGCCGCCGACGCTCGGCGTCAGCTCATGAACGCCGTGCAGGCCCGTTTGGATGCGGCGCTCGCCACCGGCTCCCCCACGCAAACCGATATGCCGACCGTGTTCCACGCTCTCCAGAGCGAGGTGCGCGAACATGGGCAGGACCAGGTAGTGGAACGGTATGCCTACAGGTGGTTCAACCGCATCATCGCCTTCAGATACATGGACGTGCACGAGTTCACCACCACAGCCGTGGTCTCCCCCGCGGATATGACCAGCGTGAACGCGTTGCCCGAACTGTTGGCGGCGGCCAAACGTGGCGAGTACGATGACACCGTATTCAATGGGCAAGGAACCGTTAACGCCAAATTACGGGACGAAATCGAACGGTTGCTCAACGGCAGCGTTCCCGTAGCTGACCCGCAGGGAGAGGCATATGTTCTGCTGTTCCAAGCGGCATGCCGCTATTGGAGCACGTTCATGCCATTCATGTTCGAGAGCACCACCAACCCAGTGCAAGCACACATTGACGAACTGCTCATGCCTCGGGACCTGCTCGCCAAAGGATCCGTACTGCGTAACGCCATTGAAGTGATAACGCCCGAAGCCTGTGGAGTGGGCACCAATGATGGCAACGTGGAGATCATCGGCTGGCTGTACCAGTTCTACATCGCCGAACGCAAAACACAGGTGATGGACGGGCTCAAACACAGCAGAAAAGCCGGTGCCGCGGAAATCCCCGCGGCCACGCAGCTGTTCACCCCCGACTGGATTGTACGCTACCTGGTACAGAACACCATTGGAAAACTTTGGATGCACAGCCACCCAGATTGCGGCCTCGACGCACAGTGGGAATACTACATCAAACCAGCCAACGCATCCGACGATGCCATGCTCCATATAGCGAGCGCGCAGGAGCTCACTGTATGCGACCCAGCATGCGGGTCTGGCCACATGCTCACTTATGCCTTCGACCTGCTCTACCAGATCTACGAGTCCGAAGGCTACGCGCCATCCGATATTCCCGGCATGATCTTGGAACACAACTTGTTCGGCATCGATATCGACGAACGAGCCGCCAATCTGGCCGCATTCGCCCTGATGATGAAAGCTCGAGGCAAATCACGCCGCTTCTTCCGTAAACAAGTCATGCCGCACATCATCCAGGTACAGCCGGAATCCTTTAATCACGAGGAGGTTGAATCCCTTAACGACCTGTACCACACCAATCTGGACGATGCCACATGGAATATCTTCGCTCACGCGGACGTGTACGGATCGCTCATCCAGCCGAGTCAGGATTTGCTGAAACTCGCCGACAATGAGCCGGATGACATTGAAACAATACTTGATGAAGCGTTGCTCGAACGCAGCCATCAAATGCTCAACCAGACCCGCTATCTTGGCCATACATATGCCACCGTCGTTGCGAATCCGCCATACATGGGTTCCAAGAACATGAATTCTCTGCTAAAGAGTTATGTGCAGGATCATTACACTCCAGCCAAAGCGGATTTGTTCGCGGCATTCATACTGCGTAACCGGCAACTCCTGAAACAAGGGGCGGAACTAGGTATGATTACCATGCAGTCATGGATGTTCCTCTCCTCGTTCGAAGAGTTGAGGACCAACCTACTGCACGCCATGCAGTTCGACACGATGGCACATTTAGGTTCCGGTGCATTCGACAGCATCGGCGGTGAAGTGGTGTCCACTGTGGTGTTCACCATGAAGAACACCATTCCGAAGCCAGCACAGGATGGAATCTATATTCGCCTTGTCGATATTCAGGGAGACACCCAGCAGGCACAAACATGCCGCGCAGCAATCCACAGTTCTGCTGACTATACATTTGTAGTCGACCAGCAGGAGTTTTCGCAAATCCCTGGCTCCCCTATCGTTTACTGGCTTCCTGAAACGCTGTTGGATACCTTTAGCAAAGGCACGATGCTCGGGTCAATTCATCATCCTTACCAAGGATTATCAACGGGCGATAACGATAGATTCGTACGTTCTTGGTGGGAAAATGGCTACAATAATATTGTATTTGATTGTGTTGATTGCAATATGTCATTTAAATCTGAGGCCCGTTGGTTCCCCTTCAATACGGGTGGCAGTTTTCGCAAATGGTATGGAAACCAGCAATATGTCATCAATTGGATTAACAATGGGAAAGACATATACAGCATTCGGCCACACTCGACCATCCGTAATCCACAACTTTATTTTCATCGATCTATATCTTGGTCAAAGATTAGTAGCGGAGCGCCGGCGTTTCGGTTCTTCCCTAACGGTTATATATTCGGCAGTGTGACAAACGCGTTCTTCCCCAAAAACCTAGCAGTATCAAATCAGATTCTTGGGCTGTGTAATTCATCTTATGCAAGGATTGTCCTCGCTGCGCTATCACCAACTCTATCGTTTAATATAGGTGAGGTGAGCAACATTCCTTTTGTGGAATGCGCTGGTCATGACTTCAATCATATAGGTGAACTAATCAACGCATCGCGTTTCGATTGGGATTCATATGAGACATCGTGGGATTTTTCTCGGCTGCCTCTTTTCGATGATCGCATCTATGCCAAGTCGTTGCAGGAATGCATTCAAAACCTGCGCGTCGAACAGGATGCCATTGCCGAAGAGCAGCGTCAGCGCGAAATCCTCAATAATCAAATTGTTGCGGACGCATATGGCGTACGTGATGTGGTGAATTGCGACGTCCCTATCGAGCGTGTGTCGTTGAAACGTAACAAGGCGTTCACCTATCCGAAAGCAAGCCCTGAAGAACGCAACGAGTTGTTTGAGCGAGATGCGGTCAAGGAACTCATCTCCTATGCTGTCGGATGCATGTTCGGCAGGTATTCCCTTGATGAGCCAGGGCTGATTCTGGCTTCGCAGGGCGAGACCATCGATGATTACCATGCCAAGGTGTTGCATCCGACGTTCGAGCCAGATGCGGACAATGTGATTCCCGTCACCGAAGTGGACTGTTTCGAAGATGATATCGTTTCACGCTTCCGTCGGTTCCTAGCCGTGGCTTTCGGCGAGGAACATGTGGCGGAAAACATTGCGTACATCGAGCAAGTGCTAGGCAAGACGTTGCGCAAATACTTCGTCAATGACTTCTACAACGACCACGTGAAGATGTATTCAAATCGTCCGATCTACTGACAGTATTCAAGCCGCACCGACAACAAAGGTGCATTTAAAGCACTGGTGTATCTGCATCGCTATACGCCGAAGACCACGAATACAGCGCTCGGCTATCTGCGTGATTTCACCGGACGCATTGCCGACATTGCCGAGCGGCTTGACAAATCCGACAAGACTTCGAATAAACGAGAGGCGGAGAAACTGCGCAAAGCTGTCACCGAATGCCATGCATATGAGGATCAGACGCTGTACCCCTTGGCTGCGCGGAACATGGAAATCGATCTCGATGATGGCGTGCTCGTCAACTATCTGCGCATGGGCAAGGCTGTCCGAGCCATTCCTGCGATCGAGAAAAAGCGCAAGGAAGTGCAGACATGGAGTTGGCCGGTACATCCCGCTCACTGAATAGTCAGTGCCTAGCTGATTGGGCATACCGCACGTAGCGTATGGATAGATTAAAAGTGTTGGAGGAAGACCGATGAGTGAATTGGAACAGGTATCGCATTTGCTTGCCGAACGCTTCAAGCAAGATGGCGAGCGCGGCCGCATCGTGTTCTGGTTGGATGAGGAGAACCAATATGCCGATGAGGTTGCCTCGCTGGTTGGTGAGGCGAGCTCCGATGAGACGTTACGAACAGTGGAATTGATTGAGCCTGATCACACGCCGTTCAATGTGCGGTACACGATGTTCATCGAACGGCCCGAATCGAAGTTCCTGGTGTATCTGCATGGTGAGCAGCCCTCATTGCAGGATGACTGGTTGTTGGATTTGAAGCTGGCGTATGGCCCATTGTTCTCTGCCGATAAATTGACGATGATCGTGAACGAATTGGTGCCTGGAGCGTCCGACGAAACACGGGAGTCGTGGTTGGATGCGATGCGCAAAGCTCCGAAGTTCTTTGATAGTACTGAACGAGTGAGAAAGCTGGCGAAGCGGCTGCAGCCTAATGATGATGCCACGGATTTCCAGGCGAAGATGATCGCCGTGTTGTTGGGACTACCTGACACTCAGCATAGTCTGCAGGATATCTGGATGGTGCTGTTGCGTCAGTATGCGCAGGACGATGATTCGGGTATACGGTCGATCGAACATATGGGTTCGGGAGACTTCCATTGGCAGGGCACGCGGTTCATCTACCATTTCCCCGTTGATGCCGATGAGGATGCAGCTCCGAGCGTCAAGGGATTCTTGCTTTGGTTGCTCGATCTGGCATGGCGTGATTTCAATGATGGCATGCATGCGTCTACGTATTATGCGAACATCATGCGTGATTACGCCAACTGGTCTCATAATGTGACGTTCCGTGACTCTCTTCGCGCTCTGACGGATGTTGCGGCCGATGAGCTGCAGATGATGACGCAGATTGATGCGATGGATGTGGAGGAGCTATCGTCACACGATACGTTCCGTGCCGTAGATGATGTACTGATTCACAGGCTGTTGCAACGGGTGGAGGCTCGTTCCATCACCGATGAGGACGTGCAGCGCATTGTTTCAACCCGCACTCCCATGCTGTGGTATGACCGTTATGCCGACACCTATGCAGCCATTTCCTCGGCTAGCACACTGTGGAAGAAATTCGATGATGCTCAGCCATTCGTGGATGCATTGGCATCACCCGAACATGGCTTTAAGACGTATGTGGAGCATCTGTATAGGGTGGATCAAGCATACAGGCATTTTTGTGTCGTTTGGCAAAAGACCAAAATCGATACTTCGCATATCAATGAGGAGCTGGAGCGTAAATACGTGGCTTTCCAGCTTGAACTCGGGAAGGCATGGCAGCAGCAAATCGATTCCATGGATCGGTGGCACATCGAAAACGTGGATCAGCAATGGGACTTCTTCGAAAACGAAGTCAGGTCATTCACCAGAAACAAACGCAAAGTTGCCGTTATCATCTCCGATGCATTGCGTTATGAGGTGGGCGAGGAATTCTGCCGCCGCATGAATACGAAGTCGCGTTTCAATGTGACCATTGACGCGCGATTGAGCGTGCTGCCGTCATATACGCAGCTGGGCATGGCTGCCCTTCTCCCCCATAATCGATTGGCTTTGGACGGTAAGGACCATTACAAAGCGCTGGTGGACGGTGCGGACGCCACCGGCACCAAGAACCGCAATACGATACTCTCACAGGAGCAAGGTTGCGCCGTCACAGCGGATGATCTGGCTGTTATGAACCGTGACGAGGCACGTGAATTGGTCAAATCACACGATGTGCTGTATGTGTACCATGATCGCATTGATGGATCCGGCGAAGGGGATTTGGATGTATTCGACGCCTGCACGGCCACATTGAAGCAGCTTGAGGATATCGTCAAACGTCTAACGAACGCCAATGTGAATAACATTCTTGTCACTGCAGATCATGGGTTCCTGTATCAGGAATCCAAGTTGGAAGCATCGGAATGGCTCAGCGAGCAACCGCATGGTGAAGAGATATGGCAGCTGAAACGCCGTTTCGTTATCGGACGCGGTTTGGAACGTACTCAGGCATTCACCACGTTCACCGCTGAGCAAGTCGGTTTGGATAACCCGGGCGTGGATGTACAGGTGCCGAATTCCATCCTCAGATTGCGCAAGCAAGGTTACAAGGGTCGGTATACGCATGGCGGCGCGTCCCTTCAGGAAATCGTCGTGCCTGTTGTGCATATCAACAAGAGCCGATCCAAAACCGATGATGCGCGAGCGGTTGGTTTCACCATCAACCAGACCACTGACCGGCTCACCAGCGGTCAGCTCACCGTTGACCTCATGCAGACAGAGGCAGTTGGCGGTAAAATCCAGTCACGCACGGTCTTTGTGGGGTTGTATGGGCATGACGCCAATGGCAATGACGTGCCCATCTCCAATGAGGTGCCGATCGCCTTCGACATCACCAGCCGGGAACCAAGTGAACGGCACCGTTCCGCTACCCTGCTTCTTACCAACAAAGCGGAGCAATTCAACGATACGATGGTGGAACTGCACATACGCGAGCGCATCGAGGGCACGAACCAAATGCGCATGCTAGAGCCGAAAGCGCTATACCATCTTCAGCGGGGCTCCCTGTTCGATGATGCCGGCTTCTTCGACGAAGAGTAATGAACGCGATGAGAGACAGTGAGGCGAAAACCATGACGAATGACATTGAACCCCGTGAGTTGGATGAGCTTGATCGCACCATCACGGAGCGTTTTCCCGGCGTCACCGTGCGTAAAGATCTGGTAAGCAATCTCAGGGGCAACGCATTGGTGCCAACGTATGTGCTGGAATTTCTGCTCAGCCGGTATGCGACGACCACCGACGAACAGACCATGCGCTCTGGCGTGGAACGGGTGTCGCAAATCCTCGAAGAGCATTATGTGCACCGTGAGGAGGCGAATCTGGTCCAATCGAAGATTCGTGAGAAGGGCCATTACCGTGTCATCGACCGAGTACAGGTCTCACTGAATGAGAAACTTGACCGATATGAAGCGTCCTTCTCCAATCTACAGATCAGTCAGGTGGTCGTTGATCCGGCAGTGGTGAAGGCAAACGAGAAACTGCTGGTTTCCGGCATCTGGTGCATGTGCGACATTGGGTACCAGTACACCAATGACAAAGACGAAGTACCGTGGCAATTGCGTAAATTGCAGCCGGTGCAGATGTCACGCGACGATCGCGCGCACTATTTGGAAGAGCGTCCTCATTTCAGCACAGAAGAGTGGATTGACCTGCTCATGCAATCGATCGGGTTCAATCCGGCTCTGTTCTCCGACAGGGCGAAACTGCTGCATTTGGTGCGCATGGTTCCATTTGTGGAGCGTAACTACAATCTTGTTGAGTTGGGTCCGAAGGGCACAGGTAAATCTCACATCTACTCGGAGTTCTCCCCTCACGGGGTGTTGATTTCCGGCGGTGAGATTTCCGTGGCAAAACTATTCGTCAACAACGCCACCGGGCACATTGGCTTGGTGGGCTATTGGGATCTCGTGGCCTTTGACGAATTCGCCGGCAAATCAAAGAAAGCTGGTAAGGACCTCGTCGACATCATGAAGAACTACATGGCGAACAAGACGTTCTCCCGCGGCGGTGAGATGCTTCCGGGCGAGGCCAGCATGGTGTTCGTCGGCAACACCTCACATACCGTGCCCTATATGCTCAAGAACTCTGATCTGTTCGAGGAACTGCCGCCTCAGTACCACGATCCGGCATTCCTTGACCGTGTCCACTACTATATTCCCGGCTGGGAGTTCGAGCAAATCCGTTCGGAAATGTTCACGCATGGATATGGGTTCGTGGTTGACTATCTCGCCGAGATCCTGCATAACATGCGCGACGTGGATTATGGTCCTCTCCTCGATGAGCATTTCGAGCTTTCCTCCACGCTCTCCACCCGAGATAAGGACGGCATCCGCAAAACGTTCTCCGGATTGATGAAGCTCATCTACCCTACCGGCGAAGCCACTGAAGACCAGATGGAGCCCCTGCTGCGCTGCGCTATTGAAGGGCGTAAACGCGTCAAGGATCAGCTCTGCCGCATCGATTCGACCATGACACCTGTGGAATTCACGTATAAGCGTCGTGGTGGCGGCCAAGTCAACGCAGTGCACACCCTTGAGGAGAACGACTATCCTGAGCTCTATTTCCGTGGCCAGAAACAGCCGCAATCTGACGAAGGCACTCAAATGTCTAGCACGGCGAGTCCCAAAGCCGTCAAACCAGCAATGGATAAAGCGAACGATACAGAGAATAGCCAACTAAGTCGAATACAACGTCTGGCAAACAGCGCAAAAGTCGGCAGACGCAAAATCGAGGAAAACTATCGAGGTGTCACCTATGACGGACTGTTCGCACCTTATATCGCCGGCGCAACGGAAATCCAAATCATAGATTCCTATATCCGACGCACATACCAGATACGCAATGTAGCCGAATTCCTCGAAACAGTATATAAGTTCACCGATCATGAGCAGGAAATACAGGTGCACCTGTCCACAGGAAAAGCTGATCCGCAATATCAGCAAGACCAGATCGAACAGTTGAACCAACTTGCCGGCATCTTCCAACCATATGGAATTAACTTCACGTATGAGTTCGACGACAATCTGCACGATCGTTTTATTATCACCGACACCGGTTGGGAACTCAATCTCGGCAGAGGCTTGGATATCTATCAACGGTTTAACACCAAAGATGGGCTGGACCCACAGGTCCGCGTCCAGTCACTGCGTAGAACAAAGGCCTTTACCATTCATTACGACAAGCGCCAGTAAATGCGCGAGGGAAGGACTCGAGATGTGGATCACTGAGACGGTGGAACTCCCGGATGAGCTCATCGATGCTGCCCGGAAAGATGAACTCGTGCTTTTTGTTGGAGCTGGAGCGTCTATAGATCCTCCGGCGAGTTTGCCTTCATACAAAGAGTTGGTAACTGAATTAGCGAGAGAACAGCTACCTGACGAGGAAGCCGTTCAACAGCTGCTAGATGGTTCTTCCTTAGATGACGTTCTTGGTAAGCTCCCTGACCGGGAAAACGCACACAGTAGAGCCTTGCGGTTAATGCAACCAAATGAATCGCATTGCAATGAGACTCATAAAGCCATCATGAGGCTTGCCAAAGCAGTTGGCACTCCGCGCATAGTCACCACCAACTATGACATGCTCTTGGAAGAAGCTGGGAAGAATCTCGAAATCGACTTTGGCAGAGTATATGCAGGTCCAGCGTTGCCCCTTGGTTCATCCTTCGATGGAATCGTCCATGTTCACGGCAATCTGCAAAGCAGGCCTGATGAGATCATTCTCGACAATCATGATTATGCGAAAGCATACCTGCAAGATTCGTGGGCAGCACGATTCATCACGGAAATGTTCAGACATTATTCCGTGCTGTTCATCGGCTATGGAATGACAGACCCGATTATGAAGTATCTAACACTTGGAGGAATCTCACAGAATCATCCACATTTTGTCCTGATTGGTGAGAAGATCGCACAAGGTGATTCAAATGTGGATGACAATGGTTGGATTGAACGAGGAATCACTCCAATACAATTCCCACTTCATGAGGATCCTGAACCTCGATTTAAAGAGCTCCCGATTGTGCTCAACCGTTTTGCTAAAAGCCTGAGCGATGATTACATAGAGATAAAGGAGAGGATTCAAAGAATCATCGACTCTGGAAACGTTCCATCTTCACTTGATGACAGCGATTTTATGACCATGGCATTGCGTACCGAAGATGGTGCAAAATGCTTTATGAACTTTTTTGCGCGATTTGATAATGATGAAGCTTCTCGATGGCTTTCTTGGATGCTGAATAATAGTAAGTTGTCTCATCTCTTCACAGACTCTCAAGAGCCCTCAGAAGGTGAAAGCTTCCTCGGTAGAAGAATCCTTGACTATACCACTATGGAAAAGCATCAGAGCGTATTATGCTCACTGCTCGTTCAACTCCAAAACAATATCGGAGATTGGCTCTTTTCCCAGTGCTTTACTTCTCTGTTCCTTGCCTTAGAGCATAAGGAACGATGGGCTTGCAAGCCTCTATCTATTTTGTTGACCCAAAATCCAGAAAAACACATCAAAATCCGATATTCCGCATATATACATTTAGAAAATCTGTTAGCGGCTGGTATGCCTAGTAGATTGCTATCGCGGATAATCTATCCCATTGCAAAATACGCTGTTCCCGGCTCCATCAACTCAAATCCAGACGTTTCATGGTCATTACAAATATATGATCGACGAAAAGATACCGTAATACCAAATGATTCCATCTTATTATCCAATGGAATCATAGATTTCGCAGAAGAATCTTTGAAGCAGCAAAATGTTTATCGTGTGATAAATGGACTAGGGCGTTTTTATACATACATGGGACGTCCTGCTATTGAGATTCATGAGCAGAATCGAAGATTTGATAAGACAACGTCCTTCTTTATTGAGATTCTCCGCGAGTATGCAACGCATCATGCGGATCACCCTGAACGCTTCATTTGGAGATGGTGGCAGAGCAATACCACATTGCTTCAGCGTTTGGCCATTTTTGCGGTGAATGCATCCGGTTGGAGCTCAGATAAGAAGATAAAGTGGATCATTGATCAGAGAATAATCCTTGGATTCACTTCGCAATTGGATCTATGGCATGAAACTCTTACCCTGCTGAGAAAATCTATAGAAGGCGCTTCCGCTGGCATTCGAAATGAGCTTATCCAGCAGATTAAGGATATTGGGAATACCGATGATCCTAAGACCTCTGCAGCGAGACAGCATGGCATTCTCGACTGGATGTTAAGAGGCATCCAAGATAACTCGTGGAAAGAGGCTTTAGAACTTAAGGAGTCCATAGAGAGGGAAAGCGGATTAAGCCCTCAGAGTCATCCGGATTTCTGTACTTGGCATGGTTCGGACGACGATTTCTCATCAGGACTTGTAGATAATGCGACATTCCTATCGTTGTTACAGAACGACCCAGAGCAACTTATCTCGCTGCTTATGCCCATCAAAGATATTCCATTCGGCTTGAATCACACGATTCAATACCAAATCCCTCAACTTGTTGAGGACGATTATCGGGTTGGGATGAATCTCTGGAAAATAGTGCGTGATAGCGGTCGTCCTGCAAACATAATTCTGACTATCCAGCAGGAAATTCTTAGCGGATGGGTTCGTTGCAAACCAGAAAACATTGAACTGCAAAGAATCTTTGGCCTTATCGACGAACTCTCAGATCAAAGTAAAACATCTGTGATCAACACGGTAGTTCAGTTCATTACTCGGCAAGTTGAAGATGCGGATAGGCAGATTCCCGAAGAGGACCTTCACTGGACGGATTCTGTTGCACAACAAGTATGGAACGAACAACGCGAACAATACGTATTCAGGAATCATGAAGAATGGAAACATGATCCAATCACGCCAACCCGAAATAATTGGCCGGGCGAATTGGCATGGTATTGGATTCATCGAATCCAATGGAGAAAAACGCATGAGATTAAAAAATGGGCAGGTCTCAATGAAACAGAACTCAATATTTTAGACCAGTTCTCGGAAGCGACGGGAGATCTTGCACTTATGGTGCGTCCTCCCCTTCTAAGTAATGTGAATCGTCTGCATGATCTTGATAGTAAAGCGACAGAGAAGATCGTTTCCCGGATTCTTCGCACGGAGAGCCCAATAAGGGTCTGGCAAGTATTGCTATACTCCGGTACTCGCCCAAACCTAAGATTAATGAGATTTTTCTTCTTCAAAAAATTCATAGAAGTATTCAAATCTTTCGATGATTGTGGCGATAGTCTTAAACGACAAGTCATATGGACTGCGTTAGGAATACTCGATGCTCCAGATTTTACCGATGCAGAGCGGGACGAAATCACACACGCTATAGTCAGTGAGCGTCATCAGGAGGCCGGTGTCATCTTCGGAAAGGAAATAGCTCAACTATGTTGGAGGAATAGCCAAGAAGATGCACAGTGGAACTGTGACGCCACATGGGATCTTTGGCTAAAGAAATACGTAAAATCTCGTTCAGACAATAAGGGACCTGCTTGGTCAAACAAGGAGCGTGTACAGTTCTCATTCTTGATTCCATTATTAGGAAATCACGTTAGTGAAGCACGAGAGATTTTAGGTGATTTACCCGATTACTCTGATGCAGAACAATGGCAACTAAATCAGATGTTTACGTGCAATATTCCTATTGATGATATGGATGAAGGAAACAGAGAATCCTTAATGGCATTCTATACGGAAGTGATCCGGCAAAATGACGTTCGACAGAGACTAAGTCAGAATACTGTTGCACAGATGCTGGCGCAGATGGAAACAGTTGGAGGTGCTGGATATCAATCATTACTACAGTCGGCAAAGGCCCTAGACCTGTTCTCTGATGGATACGTGTCTCCCCCAGGTGTTTCTTCATCGTCTCGCAAGCAACAGTGATAACCTTCTGCAAGAGGCCTTCCAAAACAATGACGTGCAGTGATCTAGCCATTGTCTAAGATTGATTCTCGGCAGCACAGGCCATCGCTGCTCTGGTGCTTTCACGGTTCATAGCACCGCTTATAACCATTGGTGGAGCAGGCATATATGTTTGCTCCACCAATGTTTACTGTTATCGTATCGGTAGCGTCACCTTACTGCACTGAGCTATTTAATGACTCAGCCATCGAGTCCAGTATTCCTGCTCATATGAGTTTGTAGTCTCCGTCCACGTAGGTTGTTTCACCGTCGATGTATTCGGCGAATTCGGTAAATTGTTGTTGCTGGCTGGGGTTCTCAGTTGGTGATGCCGACGCTCTTGTTGCGGCCGAGTGATTCGTTCGCAACCATATCGGCCATGGCTTGTGCGATGGCGGCGCGATCGACTGACTTGTTGCGTGGCTGTTCGCCTTCGTCGGTCAGGTGGTAGGTGGCGTTGTCGCCGTCGTTGATCATCGGGCAGCGCAGCAGCGTGTAGTCGATGCCGCTGTTTGCGATGAGGTCGGCGGCTTCAACGTAGTCTGGGCGTGATTTCGCGAGCGCGTTGAGCATCATGCCGCGCATGCCTTTGATCTCGTGATGGATGCCCATGCCGGTGATCCAGATGATGCGTCTGACGCCCGTCTTCTTCGCGCCGGCGACGATGTTCCTCGCCATCTCCAGCACGTTGCCTTCTAGGGAGACGAGCACGATGTTCTGGCCTTGCAATGCGCGCTCCACGTCGGTTGGGTTCGTCGCATCACCTTGGATCACGGTGGCTCCCGCTGCCTGCGCGTCGGCCAGTTTGCTCGGGGTTCTGGCGAACAGGCTCAGGTTCACGTCTTCCAGTTGCTGGAATCTGCGGACGATGTATGCTCCGGTGCGGCCGGTGGCTCCGAATACGATCACGTTCTTGGTCATTGAAGTATCTCCATTCCGATTTGTATTCGAATAATAAGGTATGAGATTCGGACTATATGGATATGGGTAAACCGTAAGATCCGCGCATCCCCTACTCCAGCATCTTCTCGCGGAACAGTTCGCAATACCGTTGCATGCCGAGCAACAGACCGTTGCGCTCCTCCTGCGTAAGTCCGGCCATCGCCTCGTATTCCGCCTGCTGCACATGCGGGAGGATCCTGCCGGTGTAATCGCGCCCCTTATCAGTCAGGTGCACCGTCTTCACGCGACGATCCTCCGGAGTCTCCCTCAATTCGACGAGCCCTTGCTTATACAGTGACGTGACCACCGAGTTCACCGTCTGCTTGGGCAGGCGGCCGCGCTCGCAGATGTCCTTCTGCGTGCAGTCGTCGAGCTGAGAGATCAGGTTGAGAATGTAGAGCGTGGTGTATGAGATGTTCATACGGCGCGCATAGTCCTCGTAGATGCTGTCGATCCCCTGCCACGCCTCGCAGAACTCCTGCGACTGCCGCTCGACCACTTCCTTGCTCATATGCTCGTGCTCACCTTCATCCAGATAGTCCGAATATAAGACCATCATATCGTATGTTAACCGCCCGTCAAGAAACTGGCACCAATTTTACGCTCTCGTGGGAAACTAGACAGATGCGCTACTAATGACGTTGCTGATAATGTGGCATATATATCCGCTCGCAGGAGGTACGCGTATGTTCGGTGCGATTGTAGGAGACATCGTCGGCTCGAAATACGAGCAAAGACCCCTCAAAACCAAGGATTTCCCATTGTTCTCCGAGGGATGCCGGTTCACCGACGACACGGTGATGACCTGCGCGGTGGCCGAAGGCATCATGAACGGCGGCGGCTCCGACGACTTTATCGACGCGATGCGGAAATACGGTCGCATGTACCCGGACGCGGGGTACGGGCCCCGGTTCCTGCGTTGGCTGTTCTCCGATACGCGCGAGCCCATCAACAGTTTCGGCAACGGTTCCGCCATGCGCGTCTCCCCCTGCGCCTGGATGATGGACTGTGGGTTCGCGGCACGAGTAGGTTTCCTACCGGTAGCGGGTCGCGAACTGGCGGAACGCTCGATCACCGTCACGCACAACCATCCGGAGGGCATACGAGGTGGCATGGCTGTATGTGATGCGATCTTCCTCGCAAGGTTCTATTTCGGTGGCTGTGCCGTGGATTTCGAGGAAAGCATCGCCGACGACCCGGATGATTGCAAGCAGCGCATCACCGACTACATCGCCCGTGAATACGGCTACGATCTGAGCGTTCCATTGGATCGGATACGCCCCTCCTACCAATTCGATGCGACCTGCCAAGGTTCGGTACCGGAGGCGATCAGGTGTTTCCTAGAGAGCACCGGCTTCGAGGACGCCATCCGCAACGCCGTCTCTTTGGGCGGCGACAGCGACACTCAGGCCGCGATAGCCGCAAGCATCGCGCAGGCCGCTTACGGCATTCCCGATGACATTGCTAAACAGACGCTCTCCTATCTGCCCGGCCCATTGCGTGACGTGCTGGACCGGTGGGATGACTTCTACCGCGAGCGCGACGTTCCGCCTCTCTTCTTCAAACATGAACCGATCATTGACTAGCCGTTCGCGACGCCACAAAACTTGCTAGGAGCAGTTTGCGGTGCAAACGCTCATCCGCACGTTATAAAACTGATGGGGATGGCCCTGAGAACCATCCCCATCAGTTTTTATTGATTCTGCTGCGATTCGGGTTTATCTGCCGTCTGCCCGGCATCGTCTTTGACCCAAATCGGGTGCGGGCCACCATGGTTGGCGCGGCCAAGTGCTGCACCGGCTTTCGCAGCGGCTGACTTATTCACGGTATCGTTCCGTTCTGCAGCGCGTATGTATTCCTCCTGCTCTTTAATCTCCTCAGGAGTGAGTTCCTTCAGCCTGTTGCGCATGGCCACTCCTTTGCCTGTTGTTCACGCACCGTATTGGGCGAGGTAGGTTTGGGCGGCGACGGCGATCTGGTCGGTCACATAGGGGGCGCCGTCCTCGCCGAAGAGCTGCTTGCCAGCGGCGAAGATCTCGCGTACGTTCGCGATGGCGAACACAGGGAACCCGAATTCGTTTTCCACGGCCTGCACCGCGGAGAGGTCGGAGTCCTTCGTCTTCTCCATGCGGTCCACGGAGAGCACGAGGC
>Tephra_p2__coassemble_2128_pt1 | contig 29147 bp, 24 predicted proteins | sample Tephra_p2__metabat2_low_PE_021 | metagenome-assembled genome bin Tephra_p2
ACCGAGAGCGGCGATACGCTCTGCGGTTTCGTCGGCCATCGCGAGCACTTCGTCAACCTGCGGGTCGAGCATCTCGTGCACGGCGATGAAGTTCGGGCCTGCAACGTTCCAGTGCGCGTGCTTCAGAACGAGCGCGGCTTCCTGCTCTTGGCTCAGACGTTCCTGCAGAATGCCGATCACCTTTTCGGAGGTTGCTTCGTCGAGACCTGGAACAATGAATGAAAGTGCCATGATGTCAATCCTTTCCCAAGATTGGTATGTAGTTCGAGCTTATGAGAAGGCGCGCGCAAACGGAGCTTCCATGAGCTGAAAGCCTAATGTGATCTCTATCTCGTTCGCTTATTTTGCTGGCGGGGATACAAAACTGCCAAAGGCTCGAGTATGCCGATCTGGAAAATGGCTATTTTTCAACGTTCTTGTGAGGAGGCTACTCGAAGGTTGTGAGGTTTTATATCTCCACCAGCAAACTGGGGGGTGGAGGGATCAGTTGGAGGAATCCGAAGAGTCAGCAGAGTCGGAATCTTCAGCAGCGGCGGCGTCTTCAGGGGACTGCTTGCGTACTTCGATTGTCTCGATGCGACGGCCATCCACCTTCGTGATTGTCATTGTGTAGGCATTGTCGATCACCAGACGATCGCCCACTTCGCCCATCTTTCCGGAGTGAGCGAGGAAGTAGCCGGCGACTGTCTCGTAAGGCCCATCTTCAAGCTCTATGCCAGTCAAATCGGCGAAATCCTCGATGGTCATGCCACCGTCGATCGTAGCCACGCCATTCACGAACACGTCAGTCGGCAAATCCTTCTTCGGGGTGTCTTCAGGCAAATCGTATTCGTCACGAATATCGCCGACGAGTTCCTCGGTCATGTCTTCAAGCGTCACAATGCCATCAGTGCCACCGTATTCGTCGATCACCACGGCCAGATGAATGCTGCGCTTGCGTAGCAGCGACAAGCTCGGCAGCAGCTTCGATGTGCCAGGAAGCGAAATGCCCTCGCGAGTCACGTCTGCAACGGTTTTCGCATTCGGATCGCGCACGTCGAGCAAGTCACGCACGTGAATGAATCCGAGCACGTCATCGAACGACTTGCCGATAACGGGGTAGCGAGAATATGGCATTTCGCGCACTTGCTCCGCCGCTTCCTTCAACGGCATCGACCCGTCGAGGAACACCACGTCTGCGCGTGGTCGCATCACTTCAGCCACGATGGTCTCGGAAGCGTCGAACACATCATCGAGAATCGTGCGCTCATCTTTCGTCAGGTTCGTGTTCGAGCTGACGAGCACGCGCAGCTCTTCGTCAGACACCTCGGATTCAGTTTCATTCGGGTCGAAGCCAAGCAAGCGCACAATGCCGTTCGTGTTCTTGCCAATAAGCCAAATAATCGGTTTGCAAATCGTGGCGAACGCGCTGATCGCCGGCACCACTGCGCGTGCGATCTGCTCGTTGCGCTGCATCGCGATGCGCTTAGGCACCATTTCGGAGATCACAATCGAGCAATACGAAATAATCAGCGTGAGCACAATCGTGGTGAGCGGCGCGGCAACGTTACTTGGCACGCCCCAGCTCTCCACAACCGGCACGATGAACGGCGAAATTGACGATTCACCGAACGAAGCGGAGAGGAAGCCGGAGAGCGTGACGCCGATCTGCACGGTAGACAGGAACGTGTTTGGATCGCGCGCGATCTTCGCTACGCGCGCGCCGCGAGCATCCTCCTGTTCCATCTGATCGATTTGCGAACCGCGCAGCGAAACCAGCGCGAGCTCGGTGCCGGCAAACACAGAGCCGAGCAGAAGAAAGACGAAAATCAGCAGAATGTTCAAACCAAGTGACATAGCATCATCATTATAAAGTACATGCTCGCCAACGTGAGGCGGGCATAGCTCATTTGCGTGCACTCAGCAGATTATTGCTGCGGAGTGCACGCAAAGAAGGCTGTTAGCGTGCCTTTAGCAGAATGAAACTGTTGCATGCACGTGGGGGAGTTTGCTGGTGTGCTTTCAACAGGATGATTATGTTCGATGTGCATGTAGGCGCACGTCGGCGTGCATCTAACAGAATGATGCTGCTGAGAGTGCGCGAGATGATCGGCTGGCGTGCATTGAGCGGTATGTTCCTGTTGGGAGTGCGCGAAGGAGCCCGCTGGCGTGCACTTCGCAGGTGAGTGCTGTTGGGAGTGCATGAGGGATTATCTTGACGTGCATTTAGCAGGATGGCGCTGTGGGGAGTGCGCGGAGAAGCCCGCTGGCGTGCACTGAGCAGAACGTTCCTGTTGCGTGTGCGCGTGGCAGTACGCTGGCGCACACTTAGCAGGATGATTATGCTCAGCGTGCGCGTAGGCGCGCGTTGGCGTGCATCTAGCAGAATGATCCTGTTAGATGTGCATGAAGAAGTTTGCTGGCGTGCGTTGAACAGCGTAGTTCTGCTGGGTGTGCGCGAAGGATCATTCTGGCGTGCACTTAACAGGATGTTGCTGTTGGAAGCACACGGGGAGGTTTGCCGGCGTGCATCTAACAGAACGATGCTGCTGAGAGTGCGCGAAGGAGCTCGCTGGTGTGCATCTAACAGAACGAAACTGTTGCGTGCACGCGGGAGAGCTCGCTGGCGCACACTCAACAGCACATTGCTGCTGCGCGCGCACGAAGCAACCGATGATCGGCACGCGCGGCAGCATGCTTATGCTCAGAAGCACTCAGGAGTGCTCAGAAGCTGAGCACTTCCACCAGTCCGGTGTCGAGGCGGTAGCGCGCGCCCACAATCATCAGCTTTTCGTGTGCCACGGCGTCGCGAATAATCTCGGAGCTGGTGACGAGCTGCTCGATAGTGTGCGCAATATGCACCTGCTCGTAGTCGTCGCAGTCCTCCAAGCCAGCCATGCGCGCCTGCCACACGGAGATGCCGACGTTCTTCAGGAACTCGTTCGAAGAGGATTCGATCACCTGATCGAGATCTTCCATAATCTCTTCTTTGGTGCGCGTGTTCGTAATCTCATTCGTCAGGTGCTCGACAAGTTCGTCGAGATCGTGCTCGGCGTGCACGACAGCGCCGCAATGCTGATGCCCGAGCACGACGAGCAGGCTCACATGCAACCCGCTCACTGCGTATTCAAGAGATTGCAGCACGGACTTGTCGATCATCTGGCCGGCGGTGCGCACAGTGAACATGTCGCCAAGGCCCGCGTCGAAGATGATCTCCGGTGGCACACGCGAATCAGAGCAGCTCAGCACCGCGGCATCCGGATTCTGCCGGTCAATAAGAGATTCGCGCGTTTCTTTGTCTTGCCACGGATGCTCCTCCTTGCCCTCCGCGAACCGGCGGTTGCCTGCGAGCATGCGGCTCCACGTGCTGTTTGCAGTAGTTTCTTCGCTCATAGCCACTCCTTACAATCCTTGATAATTCACCGTTTCGCACCGTATCGCGAATGTGCGTCGGCGAAATATTGCTGCCTGTGTGATACTTCTTTTTAGAATACGCGTTTGATATTCGCGCATAGAAGAGAACGCGCGCGCGTGAACGCGGCGCGAGCTGAGCGATAGGAGGAGTGATGAGCACCCGAAAAACTGCGAAACGCCCGTCGATTTTCGAGGTGGCGAAACGTGCGGGGGTGAGTCACCAGACGGTTTCGCGTGTGATCAATCATTCTCCGAACGTTGCTCAAGCCACGCGCGCGAAAGTCGAGCAGGCAATTGACGAGCTCGGTTATAGACCGAGTAACTCGGCGCGCGCGCTCGCTTCGCGCACCACGCGCACGATCGGCGTGATCGCGGGCGGGCAACGCTTCTATGGGCCGGTGAGTTCGCTGGCTGCTATCGAGACGATGGCTCGCGAACACGGCATGTTCGTGTCGGTGGCGATGGTGCACGAGGCGCTCTGCTCGCAGGAGGAGTTCGATAATCTATGCGACATGTTCGGGCAGCAGGGCGTCGACGGCTATATTTTTTTGACACCGACCGACGTGATGTTGCAGTCCGCGTGCCGTGCGAAAGTGACGCAGCCGCGCGTGCTGGTGACTTCCACACACGGCAAGATGAGCATTCAGGAGGGCATGCGCTTACTCGGTGCCGAGCAGCGGCGCAAAGTGTCGCTCGTCGGCGTTGATCAGTGGGGCGGTATGGAGGGGATTATGCGCCTCATCGACAAATTCGGCCACCGCAACGTGTTGCTGTTCGCAGGCCCGACGCAGTGGCGCGACGCCGCGACTCGACTGCTCGCTTGGAATAAACTGTGCACGCAGTATGGCGTGAACTCGATCACTGTGCAATGCAGCGTGTGGGAGTCGGGCGAAGCGTACCAGCGCATGAATCATATTCTCGAAAATATTGGCTCGAACGGCGGCAGACTGCCGACTTGCGTAGTGTGCTCGAACGATCAGATGGCGATTGGCGTGATCCGCGCGCTGCTTGAGCATGGCGTGCACGTACCGCAAGACGTGAGTGTGACCGGATTCGACGACATGCCCGGCATGAGCAATTTGTTCCCGCCGCTAACTACTGTTCGCCAGGATTTCGATGACTTGGGGACGATGGCGATGCGTGAGCTGCTGTATCTGCTCGGCGAAGGCGACGAGCCGGGCTACACGATGTCGCGGCACGGCGTTGGGCTCGCGCCGGCTGACGTGATCGTGCGCCAATCGGTGCGCGAGGCCGCGCGCAGATAGATTTATCTGCGCGCGGCCTCGGCTGATGTAGTTTGAGGATTTACGATTATTGGTTATTCAGCATTTGCTCATTATGATTCGTCGACTGATGATTCAGACGATGTTTCATTATGTGCATGCTTGTCGGTAACCACCCACCCACGAACGGCATTGACTGCGCAATACACGGTCACAATGGTCAGACAGAGAGCAAAGATGATGTTTGACCAACTGAGCAGGTCTCCATTGGCATTTGCTTCTACGCATGTTTGCACGAGCCAGATAGCGCAGGCGACCGAGGTGAGTGCGTACATTCGCGCTCGTGCTTGTGAATTGAGTTTCATGACAATGCCTTTCGTGTGAGTAGGTGTCAGGCTTTCAGCCCTTCTTGCGCTTAGTGAGAATGTCTACTGCAACGGCTCCGAGAAGCACAAGGCCTTTGATGGTCTTGACCACTGCGGTATCAACGCCCATGATCGACAGGCCCTGATTGATCACACCCATGACGAGTGCGCCGACCACAGCTCCTGGGATAGTGCCGATGCCGCCGGTGACTGCAGTGCCGCCGATGAAGCAAGATGCGATGGCGTCCATTTCGAATTCCATGCCAGCTTGTGCGGTTGCAGAAGAGAGACGAGACAAGACGCAGATAGCTGCCACGGCGGACAGGAAGCCCATGTGCACAAAGAGTGTGAAATCGACCCGTTTGGTATTGATGCCGGAGAGGATTGCAGCCTTGCGGTTACCGCCAACTGCATACACGTGGCGTCCGAACACAGTCTTGGTCAGAATGAAGTTGTAGATAAGCACGAGAACTGCCAGAATGACGAGCATAATCGGGATGCCGCCTTGATCGGCGTTGCCAGATAGCGCCAGCAGATAGGTGACGAATCCGATGAGCAGTGCAGCAACGACGATCTTTGTGACGGTTATTGCCATTGGCTCAGGCGAGAGTCCTGCCTTGGCTACCTTAGCGCGGCGGCGAAGCTGACTCCATGCAAACAGGGCGATGCAAATGATGCCAACGACTATAGTTAGTCCATCGAATGGTCCCCACCAGCCAAGAATATTCGGCAGATAATTACGTGCAATGCCACGGAATTGCGGCGAAGTGATTGGCACAGATTCGCCGACGATAACAGTGGCGAGACCGCGGAAGATCAGCATGCCAGCTAATGTGGTGATAAAGCCGGGGATTCCGACATAAGCGACCCAGAAACCTTGCCAGCAGCCAATGATCAGGCCGACAACAAGAGAGATGAGAATGGCAAGCATCCAATTGACGCCTTGTCGTTCCATCAAAATTGCGCAGATACCACCGACGAAGGCGACAATCGAACCTACAGACAGATCGATGTGTGTGGCAATGATGACCATGACCATGCCGATGGCGAGGATGATCACATAAGCGTTCTGCTGAATCAGAGAGACGAAGCTGTTTGGCTTGAGCAGTACGCCTTTGGTGAGGAATTCAAAGACAAGAACGATCACGACGAGTGCGCCGACGATGCCGTATTGCTTCGAGTTATTGGCCAATGTTTCAAGAACACCTGTGTTCTTGTTCTTCTTTACTGGGGTTGCATTAGCAGTGCTCATCGTGCAACCACCTCCTTCTCTTTAGTCATGCCCTTCATGAGATATTCCTGTGTGAAGCCGTTCTTGGCGACATTGTCTGTGACGACTCCCTGACTGACTGTGTAAATGCGATCGCAGATGCCGATGAGTTCCGGCAACTCCGAGGAGATGACGATGATGGCTTTGCCTTCGTCCGCGAGCTTGTTAATGATCTCGTAGATTTCATATTTGGCGCCTACGTCAATTCCTCGCGTTGGCTCATCGAGAATGAGAATATCCGGATCGGAGATCACCCATTTTGCGAGAACTACCTTTTGCTGGTTGCCACCTGAAAGCGTGCCGACATTAACATCGATGCTGTTGCATTTGATGTGAAAGTCTTTGCGGTATTCTTCCACTTCTTTGCGCTCTATGTTGTCGTTCATCACACCGTGGACACTCATCTTTTCAAGAGATGCCATAGAAGCATTCTCTCGGATGTTTTGCAGTAGATTGAGGCCATACACTTTGCGATCTTCGGTGGCGTAAGCAAGACCGGCATCGATAGCTGCCTGCACGTTCGGCAAGCTCACCTCTTTGCCTTTAACAAATACTTTGCCGGAGATATGCGAACCATATGACTTGCCGAAAATACTCATCGCGAGTTCAGTGCGTCCGGCACCCATCAAACCTGCTAGTCCAACGATCTCGCCAGAGCGTGCAGCTATGTTGGCGTGATCGACAATGACGCGGCTTTGATCGAGTGGATGGTGCACTGTCCAGTCTTCAATGCGGAGGTATTCGTCACCTGGCTTGTTGGACTCATGATCGGGATAGAGGTTCGTCAGCGAACGACCTACCATCTTGCGGATCAGTTCATCCTGATCAAGAGGTGTTTCTGGGGTGATGAACATTTCGCCGACGGTGGCACCATCTCGGATGATTGTCACATTGTCTGCGATCTCTGCGATCTCATTGAGTTTGTGGCTGATGATGATGCTCGTTACCCCTTGCTCATCACGCAGTTCACGAACCAGATTGAGTAGATGTGCTGAGTCCTCATCGTTCAACGCAGCTGTTGGTTCATCAAGGATTAGCAGCTTAACATTTTTTGACAATGCTTTGGCGATTTCAACCAGTTGCTGCTTGCCAACTCCGATATCCATGATTTTAGTATCTGGATTCTCTGGCAGACCTACTCTTTTCAGCAGCTGTGCAGCTTTGGCTCGTGTCTCATCCCAGTTGATCACACCGCCTTTAGCTTGCTCATTGCCGATAAAGATGTTTTCTGCGATCGACAGAAATGGGCTGAGGGCGAGTTCCTGATGAATGATGACGATGCCATCGGCTTCTGAATCATTAATGGTGCGGTATTTGCATTCCTTTCCTTCAAAAGTGATGGTTCCAGAGTAGGAGCCGTAGGGGTATACCCCTGACAGCACATTCATTAATGTGGACTTTCCCGCGCCGTTTTCCCCACAGATCGCGTGGATTTCGCCGCGTTCGACATTGAGATCTACGCCCGACAATGCTTTGACCGGACCGAAGGTTTTGACGATATTGTTCATCGTCAAAATCGTGTCATTATTTGACATGACATGCTCCTTTCAAAGACTGTCAGCGGACGTCTTCGCCCTTCGTGAGTTTGTCAAAGCGCTCTTGCGTCAGATAGTTGGCTTTCACAAGATCGTTGAGATTCTCAATGGTGATATTCTGTGGGTCAAGCAGCTTCGATGGAACATCGATGTTGTTGTTATTGAATTTACCGTTGATGCCAGTGACTTCCTTGCCTTCGGCGATCTCGATGATCATGTCATAAACGGCGTCAGCAAGTTCATTGACATTTTTGAACACTGTTTCGCCCTGCTTGCCCGCGGCAATATTTGAAACTGCGATTTCCATAGCGTCTTGGCCTGTGATTGGAGGCCAAGATTCGGTGCCTGGTTTCATATCTGGACGCTTCGATTCAATGGCGTTGATCACGCCCTGAGCAATTCCGTCATATGGGGTGAGTACGGCATCGAGTTTTTTACCGCTGGCATAGGTGGAATCGAGAATCGATTCCATATCTTTTTGTGCCTGTTCGGTTTTCCAAGACTGCACCGAAATCTTCTGCCAATCATCAACTGTGAAGTCTTTTGTCACTCCACCACCATGATTCGATGGGCATACCAGCACGCCTTTTGCAAAATACGGCTGCAGGATGTCCCACGCACCCTTGAAGAAGTACTTCGCATTGTTGTCATCGGGTGAGCCGGTGAAGAGCTCCATGTTGAACGGTCCTTTTTCGCCGTCGTTGAGCCCCAGCTGATCTACGAGGTATTCGGCTTCGAGTTTGCCTACCTGCTCCAGTTGGAATGTGGCATAGTAGTCAACCGCGTCGGTGTTCATGATAAGGCGATCGTAGGCGATGACTTTTGCGCCAGCATCATGGGCTTTTTCGACTGCTGGGCCCACCGCTGAGCCATCTTTTGCAGCAACGACAAGAATTTTGGCGTTTTGATTCACCATATTTTCGATGTCTGCATTCTGCTGTGCTGGCTTGTCATCTGCATAGTTGAGAACGACTTTGTAGCCGGCTTTTTCAAGTTTGTTCTTGAGGTTGTTGCCGTCTTTATTCCAACGTTCCTCTGATTTCGTTGGCATGGAAATGCCTATTGTGGCCCCCTTTTCTAGTTTCTGGACACCGGAGGTCTGCTCGAATCCAGAACGGGTGGATCCGCATGCGCCCATGGATGCGCATAACGCGAGACTGCTCATCAGGGCTGCTATCTTTGTGATGCGTTTCATCTCTGCTCCCATCTCCTTTGACGGAATATGTGGCTTCATTGCCATGACCTCACAAGAGGTTTAGTGTTAGCATACGCCATTGTGTTAAGTTGTCAAACTCAATACGGCGTTTGGAGTGTTATTTGTTTGATATATGAATTCAATGTGAAAGTGTTTGTCTATTTTCGACCGTTTTTTCGTTGTGGGTGTCAGTCGTAGGCCGTATGGCTTTATGCTGTTATGTATGGCAGGACGACTTTCAAAGAGGAAGCTTGGCTCACAAAGCTCTCTTCGTGAAGCGAATCGTGCAAATCTATTGGAGACCATTCATAGATTCGGTGCGATGACGCAGGTTGAACTTGCTGAGATCATGGGTGTGTCGACGGCCACGGTCTCGGCACTGGTTCATCAGTTGGTGGACGAAGGGCAACTAGAGACCCACAGCACTGTGCGCAATGGTAGGCGTGCTCAGCTAGTCACGCTTACGCACCATGAGGGGCTGGCTGCCGGAGTGCATATCACGCGTCGCGGTTTGCGTGTGGTTCTGTGTGATGATAAACGCGAGCCTTTCGTAGATCATCACTACCCTTTGGCAGTCAATCATCATCCTGATACCACGCTTAATGTCGTTGTGCAGTTAATTCGCGAATCTCTTGCGCAGCTAGATGCAGAACCAAGTGAGTTGTTGGCAATCGGCGTGGCGCTTGGAGCTCCTGTTGATGCTCGGACGCACATGTTGGCTGTTCCAGGGTTATTGCCTGGTTGGGAAGATACAGATATCGAGGCAATGCTTGAGGGCGTTTTCTCCGTACCTGTGCATGTCGAGAATGATGCCAATATGGCAGCATTCTGCGAGGCGAGGGTCGGCGCCGGTGTCGGTATTGATGATTTTGTGTATGTCAGCGCCGGAGATGGTGTTGGTGCTGGCATTGTTGAACATGGTGAGGTTCGGCGAGGTGTCACTGGCCTAGCTGGGGAGATTGGGCATATTCAGGTTGATCCTCTCGGTGCTATCTGTCGATGCGGCAATCGAGGTTGCTTGAACACTGTTGTCGATGAGCAACGGTTGACATCATTGCTGACGGTGACGCATGGAGAACTCACTTTGGCGGATCTTGTATCTAAAGCTAATGAAGGAGATCCTGGATGCCGCAGGGTCATTGCTGATGCGGCTGTTCGTATAGGCAATGTGGCGTCTACGCTCTGCATTTCCGTTGATCCGGAGCTAGTCATTGTTGGCGGCGAGCTGTCGGAGTCTGGAGATGTGTTCTTAGACCCATTCCGTGAAACTTTGCAACGATTGCTGTTCCCTGATGCATTGATGCCTATATCAGTACTTGAGGCACGTCGTCCGGTGGTCAACAGCGCGCTCGGCGCAGGCGTTCTAGCTATTGAGCATGTTGAGCGAGCCGCGCTTAAAGGTGCTATCTAAAAGTTAAAAGAGGACAGAGGGAGGAGAGATGAGCCAGCAGTCAACGTTGATTGAGCTTCAGGGCATCACGAAGCGGTATGGCCTCGTCGAAGCATTGCGTGATGTCGATCTGGAGGTAAAAACCAGACAAATTGTGGCTATCGTTGGTGACAATGGCGCGGGCAAATCCACGCTTGTGCATATCATCGCGGGACTTGAACAACCTGATAGCGGACGTATTGCCGTACGAGGCAAAGAATTGCGCATTGATGGCATTGCTAAAGCCGCTGAATTAGGAATTGCGTCTGCTTTTCAGCAACCGGAGTTTTGCGAAAATCTCGATATTTGTGCAAATATCTTCCTTGGTAAAGAGTTGTCCAATGGATTATCGATGCGTGATGATGAGCAGATGCATGCTAAGGCGCGCGAGATATTAAGCGCATTGTCTGTGCCGGTGCGCGCGAGCCAGTCAATTGCGTCCCTGTCTGGCGGTCAGCGTCAAACAGTTGCCATAGCGCGCACATTGCTCAACGAGCCGGATGTAGTCGTACTTGATGAGCCCACTGCATCTTTGTCGGTGACGCAATCTGCAGAAGTGCTTGACTACATTGTGTCTTTGCGTTCGATGGGCCGTAGTGTCATCATGGTCTGTCATGATCTTCCCAGTGTCTTTGCCATTGCCGATCGTATTGTGGTGATGCGGCATGGCTCCATCTGTGCAGTGCATGCCACTGATGAAACCACGTATGAACAGGTGCTTGCCGAGATGGCTGGCGTCGTGCAGAATAATGCCTCTATACGGGAGCGCCGGCGCGTGTTGCGTGCACGTACGCCTATTGAACGTCGTGTAAGGTGACTGAGAGTATTTCGTATTGCGCAATGATGCGTGAATCCCGATAGGAAAGGTTACTCGTGACTGTTGTAGAAATTATCGTTTCTATTGTTGTGGGCATAGGTTGTTTTGTTCTTGGTGTGTTCCTTGGTGCGTTGCCGATTAAACGCGCTGAGATTACTGAGGAGCAGAACAAATACCAGCAATTAGGCGGTATCCTCGCATGTGCAATTGTCGTGATTCTCATGCTGCTGAGCATGGATGTCGCTTCATGGGTATCAATCGGAACATTGGCTGTTGGTGTTGCAATCAGTTATATCCCAGCAATACGTCGGGTGTTGCTTAACCGTTTCCCAATACTTCAGCCAGCGCAGCCATCTTCTCCGTTGCGCCGAGTCAAGCGAAAGAATGATCGATAGCGGTATCCGGTATTTTGCGGCTGTTGTGACTTTGACAAAGTAAATAATCCAATTCGGCGTGTTCCCGTTATTGTGAGCGCTAACATGATTTTAGATAACAAAGATGTTAGCGCTCACTATTTTGAGCGAAGACGCTGGAGGAGCTATGGGCAGTCAGAGTTCGGCAGTCGCGGAGGCTATAGCGGCAGGGAGGACGTCGCTCGGCATTGAATTCGGATCGACGCGCATCAAAGCGGTTCTCGTCGATGAACATTGCCGCGCATTGGCTACGAGCGATTTCGAATGGCAGTCGCATTTGAACGATGGCTTGTGGACGTACGATCTCGACGAGGTGTGGCATGGCCTGCAGAGCGTATACACGGGCATCGCGTTTCATGTGAAACATGATTATGGCGTGGAGCTCACGACGATCGGGCAGATCGGCGTCTCCGCCATGATGCACGGCTACCTCGCGTTCGACGAGCGCGGCGAGCTGCTCGTACCGTTCCGCACTTGGCAGAACACGAACACGCATGAAGCTCACGAGCGGCTTTCCAACCTGTTCCAATTCAACATCCCCGAGCGCTGGTCGGTCGCCCACCTCTACCAAGCGGTGCTCGACCACGAGCCACATGTTCCCAACGTGCGCTTCATCACCACGCTCGCAGGTTACGTGCATTGGAAGCTCACCGGCCGCAAAGTGCTCGGCGTGGGAGACGCCTCGGGCATGTTCCCGATCGACCCGCAAACCAAAACCTACGAGCGCGCGTTTGTCGAGCAGTTCGATGCGCTCCCCGAAGTCGCTGCGCAGCCATGGAAGCTCGAAGACCTACTGCCCGCACCGCTTGTCGCCGGCACGCCCGCAGGCACACTGACACAAGAGGGTGTGGCTCTGCTCGACCCAAGCGGCACGCTGCAGCCAGGCATCGCGTTCGCCCCACCGGAAGGCGACGCAGGAACTGGCATGGTCGCCACGAATTCCGTTCGCCCGCGCACCGGCAACGTTTCGGCTGGCACGTCTATTTTCGCCACTGTCGTGCTCGAACATAAGCTTTCGCAACTGCGCCCGGAAGTCGACGTGGTGACGACTCCGGTTGGAGACCTGGCGGGCATGAGTCATGCGAACAACTTCACGTCAGATCTCAACGCGTGGGTGAACATGTTCCGCGAATTCGCGAATCTCAACGGCGTGCAGCTCAGCGACGCCGAACTATATGGGCGGCTGTTCCGCGCCGCCATCTCAAGCGATGCGGAAGATGACGCCGGGGGAGTGCTCAACTACCCGTTCCGCACCGGCGAATTTCTCGCCGGACTTGCGGAAGGACGCCCGCTCGTCACTCGCGCGCCGGAGGCGAACCTTTCGTTGGCGAACTTCATGCGCGCGCAATTATTCGGCGCGTTCTGCCCGGTGAGCATAGGCATGCGCGTGATGACCGAAGACGAAGGCGTGCAGATCGACTCGCTCGTCGGGCACGGCGGCATCTTCGCAACGCCGGTAGTCGCACAGAAAATACTCGCCGCAGCATTCAATACACCGATTCGCGTGATGACCACCGCCTCCGAAGGCGGCGCGTGGGGCATGGCGGTATTGGCGGATTATCTGAATCACGCGAGCACTCCGCTCGCTGATTATCTCGACACCGCTGTGTTCGCGGACGCGCAATCCACAGTCGAACGGCCGGATCCGCGCGATGTGGCGGGATTCCAACGATTCTTCGAGCGGTTCATGCGCGGACTGCCTGTGGAACACAGTGCCGTCGAGCACATAAGCGGAACGAAATAATACGCGAATTCACATATCCACAACTTTGTTGAAAGGACTAGCAATGGCAACATTGGCGGACTACGGCCCCGAAGTTCGAGCCGAAGTCAAGCAGGTGCGCGAAACGGTTGCGAACCTGCACCAGCAACTCATCAAGTGGAATCTCGTGGTGTGGACGGCGGGCAATGTGTCGCAACGCTTGCACACCGCCGACCTGATGGTGATCAAGCCGTCTGGATTGCGCTACGAATACTTGACTCCGAGCTCGATGGTCGTGTGCGATCTCGACGGCAACGTGGTGGATGGTGCTGAAGCGCCGTCGTCTGACACCGCTTCGCACGCATACATCTACCGGCACATGCCCGACGTGTATGGCGTGGTGCACACGCACTCCACCTACGCGACGGCATGGGCGGCGACCGGCCAGAACATTCCGTGCGGATTGACGATGATGGGCGACGAATTCGGTGGCGAAGTGCCGGTCGGGCCATTCCGCTTGATCGGCTCCGAGGCGATAGGCGAGGGCGTGGTGGAGACGCTGAAGAAATACCCGAAGTCTCCCGCCGTGCTGATGCAGAACCATGGGCCATTCACGATCGGCAAAGACGCCGAAGCCGCAGTGAAGGCCGCGGCCATGACCGAAGAAGTGGCGCACACGATGTGGGCGGCACGCCAGATCGGCAGCATCATTCCGATTCCGCAGGAAGACATCGACAAGCTCAACGACCGCTACCAGAACGTGTACGGCCAGCACTGAGCGAGTCACAAACAATCGACAGCAACGAAGCAAAGGAACAACAATGGCAATGGACAACCCGTTTGAAGGCAAGGAAATCTGGTTCGGCGTCGGCTCGCAAGACCTCTACGGCGAGGAAGCGCTGCGCCAAGTGGCGGCACAGTCGAAAGAGATAGTCGACACGCTCAACGCGAGCAGTGAGATACCGGTCAAACTCGTGCTGAAACCAACGCTGAAGTCGTCGGATGGCGTGCGCAGGTTCATGGTCGACGCTTCCGCCGACGATTCCTGCATCGGCGTGATCGCTTGGATGCACACGTTCTCGCCTGCGAAAATGTGGATTCGCGGACTCGAGGCGCTGAGGAAGCCGCTGCTGCAGCTCAACACGCAGCATCATTTCGAGATTCCGTGGGAGACCATCGACATGGACTTCATGAATCTCAACCAGTCCGCACACGGCGACCGCGAATTCGGCTACATCGTCACCCGACTCGGCATTCCGCGCAAAATCGTCGTCGGCCACTACACCAGCCCGGAAGTCGCCAAGAAGATCGGCACATGGGCACGCGCCTGCGCCGGCTGGCAGGCGTCGAACACGATGAACGTGATGCGTTGGGGCGACAACATGCGCAATGTGGCCGTCACCGAAGGCGACAAAACCGAGGCGGAACGCGTGTTCGGCGCATCGGTCAATACGTGGCCGGTCAACGAACTCGTCGCCGCCTATGACGCGGTGAAAGACTCGCAGGTCAACGACCTGATTGAAGACTACAAGCTGAAATATGACGTGGCTCCCGAACTGCTCGACAAACGCTACGATTCACTGGTGGTCGCCGCACGCGAAGAGGCTGCGATGGTCAACATGATGCGCAGCAACGATTGCACCGCTGGCGTCGACAACTTCGAAGACCTCGGTGCATTGCCGCAATTGCCGGGCGTGGGGCCGCAACGCTTCCCCTCCGAATACGGTTGGGGCTTCTCAGCGGAAGGCGACTGGAAGACCTCGATTCTGGTGCGCATCGGTGCAGTGATGGGCTACGGCCTGAACGGTGGCGCATCGCTTATGGAAGACTATTCCTACAACTTCACGCCGGGCAATGAGATGATCATGGGATCGCACATGCTCGAGGTCTCGCCGTCGCTTGGCACCATCGCCAAGCCGAAGCTCGAGATCCACCCGCTCGGCATCGGCGGCAAGGCGGATCCGGTTCGTCTGGTGTTCACCGTCGCACCAAAGCACGATGCCGTCGTCGTGTCGCTCGCCGACGTGCGCACGCGCTTCCGCATGCTGATGAACGTCGTCGACGTTGTGGAACCGCTTGGTTCGCTCGCCAAGCTGCCGTGCGCCCGTGGCTTGTGGAAGCCGGAGCCAAGCCTCGAAACCTCAGCCGAATGCTGGCTGCTTGCAGGAGGCTCGCACCACACTTGCATGACCACATCGGTCGGTCGCGAAGCCTGGGAGGATTTCGCGCGCATCGCCGGCGTCGAGCTCGCCACGATCGACGCCTCCACAACGCCACGCGAGTTCGAGCGTGAACTCGACCTCGCCGACATGGTTCATGAACTCAGGAACCGCCACTGATCCCACACCCCAGCTGGTCACTATCGATAATCAATCCGCCCAATACTCAACGCAGTCAGCAGATGCGAGCGTTTCGATGGTGACCGGTGACGTGGGTGCTAGCATCAAAAGCAGGCAAATATATGCAAGCAATACTGTTGTGCACAATGTTCGGTGCATAAGAATGCTCGGAGAAAGGTTTCAGATGAGCGAAAGCACGACCCAGACGGCGCAGACGCCGGAAGTTCCCATGATCACGTTGCGTGACGGTAATCAGATTCCGCAAATCGGTTTGGGTGTGCTTCGCATCGACAACGACGGCGTTGTGCCGGTTGTGGAATCGGCGTTGCAGGTGGGCTACCGGCATATCGACGGTGCTGCCGGCTACAACAACGAAGAGGGCGTCGGACGTGCACTGGCGGAAAGTGGATACAATGCCGGAGAACAACGCAAGAGCCTGTGGATGACCACGAAACTGCGCGATTCCGAGCAAGGCTACGATTCCGCACTGCGCGCGTTCGACCGCTCGCTTGAACTGCTGCAGCTCGACTATGTAGACATGTATATGCTGCACTGGCCGACGCCGTTCAACTGGCGCAGCGGCGAAACGTGGAAGGCGTTCGACCGCCTGCGTTCCGAGGGGCGCGTGCGCACGCTGGGCGTCTGCAACTTCCTGCCCGAACATCTCGAGCGTTTGCACGAGGAGACCGGCGAATACCCCGCCGTCAACCAGATCGAACTGCACCCCACATGGCAGCAGCGTGGAGTGGTCGCCTACTGCAAAGAGCACAACATCGCAGTGGAGGCGTATTCACCTATGGCACGCGGTGCCGACCTCGCAAACGGTGTGGTCGAAGAGATCGCGCGCGCGCACGGCGTGACTCCGGCGCAGGTTATTCTGCGCTGGCACATCGAGAACGGCACGATCATCATCCCGAAATCCGTGCACGTTGAACGCCAGCGCGAGAACCTCGACTTGTTCGGCTTCGCGTTGACGCCGGAAGAACACGCGCAGATCGACGCTCTCGATGGCCCGACCCGTGCCGGCCATGACCCTCTCACCTTCACCTACGCCTGATATAGCGGCCTATTCTGCGATTGTGTTTCACACATTGGTGCAGGGTATCTCGCTTACGAGGAGACATTAAGAGTGCATTCGGCAAGTACGATCGCCGGAAATCGTTGGAAAACCGTCACTGATATGTGTGGATATGCTCAGTAATGCCTCCTCGTAAGCGGGATAGCCCACACCGACATTCGGCACGCAATCTATTTTGCGGCCAATATATGTTGGTCGCTAGAAAAATAGCTCAGTAGCATCCGCGAAAATATGCTGAAAAAATAATGATTCAGCATGCTGCGCGTTGTCTATATGCGCGCATTCCCGCGACCCTTACAATATGAGTAATTCCAATGGTTCAAAGAGGAATCGTTGAGAATAGTGAAAGGGGAGGGTCATGACTCGCGCAATGGGATTGGTGTTCGGGTATGTCGTGATATTCGCAGCGCTGGGAGCGGCTGTTTTCTTCACACCGCTTTCCGCATGGTGGTGGGCGGCTTGGATTATTTGGGGACTCTGGGGCTGCATCGCCGTCTATTACGAACGCGTGTATTCGAGGATGTCGGTTATTTTCTACGCCTTCGTGTGGCCGGTTGACTGGATTATCACGGCAGCCGCAGTCAGAAATTGGTCGCTGTTCGGACTCTCGCAAGACACCGTGAACAACATCTGCATGGTGTTCTGGGCGGTGACTGGCGTGGTCTATTTGGTCTACAAAATGCGTGAAAAGCCAGAGTCAGAGGTCGCGCACGCACCCGCTAAGTAGTTCTGCTTGCCCTCCTGCGCTTCAGACCGACCAATATATATTGGTCGCACAAGTTGTGGGCAGAGAGGTGCACAGTGAGACTCACAAAAAACTGTGAAAAGAAGATAATTTATCTACAGAAAGGAAAACGGTGAGCCCCGCAGATTATTGCAATCTGCGGGGCTCACCGTATATAAGGGGAATAGGGATCAGCCAGTGTTCTGGAGGCCGGCGGCAACACCCGAAACGGTGCAGAGGATCAAGTAGATGAATCCTGCCTGCTGGCTCTCGGAGAGCTCTTCCTTGTCGACCTTCTTACGCAGCGAACGCAGTGCGAGCACCTGGGTGACCGACAGCGCGTCGACGTAAGGAGAGCGAATGCGGATGGCCTGGCCGAGCACATGGCGATGCTGCAACGGCCACTCGTCGCCGACGATGCGAAGCACCCACTGACGGGTGAGCTCCATCTCGTCGAGCACCTTCTGGCTCAGATCCGGACGATCGCCGAGTGCGAGATACATCTTCGCGATGCGCTCGTCGGTCTTCGCCAGCGACATCTCGATGTTGTCGATGAACGTCGAGAACAGTGGCCACTCTTCATATGCCTGACGCAGCGTCTTCAAGTCGCCGAAGGCTTCGCATGCAGAACCCAAGCCATACCAAGCAGCCAGGTTGATGCGTGCCTGAGCCCACGAGAAGATCCACGGAATCGTGCGCAGATCGTCAAGCGACTTCGCGCCAAGACCACGCTTCGCAGGGCGAGAGCCGATCGGCAGCAGGCCGATCTCGGTCAGTGGCGTGACGGTGGAGAACCAAGGAGCGAAGTCTTCCGAGTTGAGCAGGTCGAGGAAGGTTTCATGTGAAACTTCACTCAGCTTCTCAGCCATCGGGTTGTACTTCTCGGTCATGTCGGTGTTCGTCTTCTCAACGCTTGGAGCGGACTGCAGCAGCGTTGCGCCGGCAACGGACTCGACGTGGCGAATGGCCAGCACCGGGTTGCCATAGCGGGCGAAGATGACCTCGCCCTGTTCGGTCAGCTTGAAGCGGCACTTGACAGAATCCTTCGGCTGGGCGAGCACTGCACGGTTTGCAGGGCCACCGCCACGACCGACCGCGCCGCCACGACCGTGGAACAGCGTCAAGTCGATGTCGTTGTCGTCAGCCCACTTCGCGATGCGCTCCTGTGCGGAATGCAGTGCGAGCGTTGCCGTGGTCGGGCCGGCGTCCTTCGAGGAATCAGAGTAGCCGAGCATGACTTCCATCTTGCGGCCGGTCTGCTTCAAGCGAGCCTGCACCTCAGGAATCTTCAGCATCTCGTCGAGCACGGAAACCGAGTTCTCGAGATCCTCAAGCTGCTCGAACAGCGGGATGACGTCGATGACCGGCGCATCGTCGGGGTTCGAGAATGCCAGGCGGTTGAGCTCGTAGACGTCGCGAATGTTCTTCGCGCTCTTCGTGAACGAGATGATGTAGCGGCGTGCGGCCTTGATGCCGTTGCGCTTCTGAATGGCACCCAACGCGCGGAAGGTGTCGAGCACCTCGTGCGTCATCGGCTGAAGCGGGCCACGCTCGCCGTGCAGACCATGCTCGCGAATGTCGTCAAGGGCACGGGCATGCACCACCGAGTGCTGGCGGAACTCCATCTCGACCATGTGGAAGCCGAAGGTCTCGGTCTGCCAGATCAGGTCCTGCAGCGGACCATAGGCTGCGCGCTTGTCGCCAGCTTCGGCGAGCGAGCGCTGCACCACGCGCAGGTCGGCGAGGAAGTCGTCGCAGTCGTGATACATCAGGTCGGTGTCACGCTTGATCGTGTAGTGCAGGCGGTCGGCCATCACCAGCAGAACCGCGCGGTGCAGCTCCTTCGTGGAGATGAGCGAAGCCTTGCTGGTCAAGCGCTCACTGATTTCCTTCTGCTGATTCCACAGCGCATGCAGTTCGTCGCTTGCCGGAGTCGTTTCGGACTCGACGGTCATATTGCGGCCGACGGTTCGGGTGGCCTCTTCCAGTGCGGCCAGCACGTGGTCGCTGAACTTGCGTGCCACCTGACGGCTCACCTTGGCGGTGACGTTCGGGTTGCCGTCGCGGTCGGAACCGATCCAGCTGCCAGGGTGGAAGAATGCGGGGCACACCGGCGGTTCAAGGCCGGCGCGGTCTCCGAGCACCCAATCATCGAAGCGGCGATACACCATCGGAATCGTGTGGAACAACGTGTTGTCGAAGATGTCGAGAATCGTGTCGGCCTCTTCAACAGGCGTCGGCTTCTTCAACGCGATCGGCGACGTTCGGAACAGTGCGTCGATCTCGCTGTAGAGGCGACGGCTGTTCTCCTTCTTATCAGAACCACCGAGCAGCTTGTGTGCGGCGAGCAGGTCGGAGATGCGGCGAATCTTGCCTTCGACTGCCTTGCGGCGAGCCTCGGTTGGGTGAGCGGTGAACACCGGGTGGAATTCGAGGCGTTCAAGCAGTTCCTTGGCCTTCGCCGGACCCATCTCAGTGATGAGCTGGTGGTACGCCTTGGTCATCTCGTTCACCGGATCGATCGCCTGAGTGTCATCGACCTCAGCCTCGCGGTCATGCAGCACGGAAACGCGGTAATTCTCTTCGCACAGATTCGCCAAGTGGAAGTAGGTGGTGAATGCGCGAGCGAGCAACTGGGCGTCATGCAGATTCATCGCGTCGATCGTCTTGACTGCCATCTCCAAATCGTCACGTTCAGGGTGCGTGTCAGAAAGCACGCCGGAGAAACGCTCAGCGCTGGCATCGACGGCATACTGGCGCACGGTGTCGAACGTTTTGAGGAGATTTTCGTCGTATTCAGAAAGCACTTCACGCAGAATGTTGAGACACAGATCCATGTCTTCTTGAAGTGTTGCGGGAAGTTCACGCTCCTCGGGACCTTTGGTGCCGAGGCCGGAGGTCACAATAGTGGCGTCCGCAGGCGTGATCTGTTGCTCTTGTTCAGTCATCAGACCCCTTTCTCCAAAGTCGGGTTGCTCGGTCTATCGGTCATCTACGGCTCCTCCGTAGTTGTTGTCGCCGATCGTTGCGAGCCCACAGCCCTCATTCGGTAAAGTCAGTTGCATTGTAGGCTCGAGCATGAGACACCAATGTTACGAAACTGTGCGCAATGCCATGATGTGAGATGTGCGCGCGGTGCTTGCAACGTGCAGTTCGCGAAAGCTCGCGTGAAACAGCTCGGTGCAGCCGCTCGGATAGTGGCGGTAGTAGTAATAGAACACGTGAGCATGAGCAACAATCCACAGCACAATGACCAGTTTGAGCAGCCGAATACTACGCAATCCGCGCAATCCGAACAAACGGAATCGTTGAAATCGGCAGCGACTGCCGTGCGCAAATACCACACGCACGCCATTCCGCTCGATATGGAAGATATCGAGCGCGACTGGAACAAGCCGATCACCGACGCCGGCATCGCCGCCAAAGCGAGCGTGATCGTGCGCGTGGGCATGCTCGATCTTGGCGCGGGCACCGGAAGCTTCCGCGTGCGCGAGATGATGCACCGCATCGCGTATCCGCTCGGCGTGCACGTGCGCGCCGACGTGAATCTGACCGATATTCAAGCATCGTGCACCGATGGCAAAGATCGCATCACCGAAGTCGTCAATCTGCCGACCACCGGCGTGAACACCGAGCGCATTTGGCTGCTTGAGCATTTCGCCGACTGGTTCAGCGTCAACCTCGGCGTCGGCACCATGTATCACCGCCGCACCGAAGTCTCCTCGCAGCTCATGCAGCCGAACACGTTGGGGATTCGCGACGCGTCGCAGGTGTCTGCAGACACGTCGAAAAGACTGCGCGAAGAACGGCGCGAACAGCGCGAGCTCGAGCGCGAATCTGCGCGCGAGCGTCAGCAGCAGGAACGCGAGGCGGAGTCCGTGGATTTCGCGGAACTCAGCGAAGAATCGGTGGCGGATTCCGCGGAAAATCTGCGCGCGGAGAGTGTGGCTGCCGGTGGCACTGCTGACACTGCGCAAGAGCGCGCGCAGAAAACCAGCGGATTGCGAGCGCGCGTTCGCGAGCGCATGCGCACGCGCGCGCAACGCCCGCCGGAGAAGCAGTACGCCGAACACTTCGACCACGTGGGCGCGCACCCGACGCATCACCATGCGCCGGGCGGCGGGCCGATCACCGTGGGGCAGGTGCATCAGCGACTCGACCTGATTGAACGCCGCAAGCCGCTGTATTCTCCCGCATTCTCAGGTTTCGCCGCCGCCTGCGCGTGCGCGGCCTTCGTGTTCCTGCTCGGTGGCGCGCCATACGACATGCTCGGCGCGTTCGTGGGCGCCGGACTCGGCCAGTGGGTGCGTCGCCGCCTCTTTGCGCACCGTCTCAACCAGTTCTTCGTGACGTTCGTGTGCGTGGCCGTCGCCGCGCTCGCCTGCGTGGGCACACTGCGCTTGATCGGTCTCTTCGACCCGGTGGCGCTGCGGCACGACACCGCATACATCGGCGCGATGCTGTTCGTGATCCCAGGCTTCCCGCTGATCACCGGCGGACTCGACATGGCGAAGATAGACTTCCCCTCCGGCGTGCAACGCGTGGCATATGTGATGTGCATTATTTTGATGGCTACGCTGGCAGGCTGGATGGTTGCGGTTCTCGTGCACCTGAACCCGCAAGGCTTCGAAACTCCCGATCTGAATCCGTGGCTGAATGCCGGGCTTCGCGCAGTGTTCGCGTTCGTAGGCGTGTGGGGCTTCTCCGTGCTATTCAATTCGCCGCAACGCATGTGCATAGTGGCGGCATTCATCGGCCTGATCACCGACACGTTGCGTTTGGAACTTGTGGATTGGGGCGTGCCTGCCGAAGCCAGCGCGTTCCTCGGCGCTTTGCTCGCCGGACTGATCGCCTCGCTGTGGCGTAGCTCGGTGCGGCACGGCATGCTGCCGCCGCACCTCGGCTACCCGCGCATCTGCCTGACCGTGCCGTCGATCGTCATCATGGTTCCGGGACTCTATATGTACCGCGCCATGTTCTACCTCGGCCAGTTCAAAACGCTGCTGGCTCTCGACTGGGCATTCCGCGCATTCATGGTGATCATCTGCCTGCCGATAGGCTTGGCTATGGCACGAGTGATTACCGACAAATCCTGGCGCTACGACATCTAAGCCATTTGACAGTAGGCGGCTTTTTCTGCTTCCGCGGAGATTTGACGTTTTGACATCTGCTTTTGCTGTTTTAACTACTATTTCGTCTATTTTTATAGTCAAAACAGCAAATCTATTTGTTAGAACGGCAAATCTATTGGCTGGAACAGCAAATAAGCTGCTTTTGCTGTTTTGTCACTTAGGTTTGCTGTTTTTACCACAAAATTGAGTGTTTTAGTGGTAAAAACGGCGAAATTATCTGTCATAACAGCAAATCGGCTGATTAGTTGTTGTTTTGGCTATCAGTTTTGCTGTGTTGGCTGATTATTTCGCCGTTTTGACCGCTGGATTTGACGTTCTGGCAGATGGGCAACCAGTAACTGATGCGCTGGCTGGTGATTGTGTTGGCCGGATGACTGTAGCTGGTTGAATAGTCGGAGTTCTGAATAGCTGGAGTTGTCTGGATAGTTGGATAGATGCTGTTAGATCTATTGGCAGGTCTGTGGGGTGCAATACCCAGCGCTGGTGTGTGGCAGAATGCTGGTATGACGAGTTCGAAGCATATTTCTTCCGCTGATTCTACTGGCAGTGTCGCGCACCAGATTCTGCAGATAGTGGCGCAAGTGCCGAGCGGGCGCGTGGCGACATACGGGCAGATCGCCGAGCTCGCCGGTCGCCCGCGCTCGGCTCGCTTGGTGGGACGCGTGCTCGCACATGCACAGGAATATGGGGATTACCCATGCCACCGCATCGTCAATCACGCGGGCAGACTCGTCCCCGGCTGGGAGGAACAGGCTGAATTACTAATCTCAGAAGGCGTGACTCTGACAGACTACGCGGACGGCCCGCACGTCGACCTCCGCCGCTTCCAATGGGAACACTAGTAGCACATAATCATCTACGCAGCCGTTGCAAGTGGGTCAGTTAACCGGCAGCCAAGTTAATTGACCCACATATCCCGATATTTGTGGGCGAATTAACTTGAGACTAGGTTAACTGACCCGCATAATCCAGCATTTGTGGGCAAGTTAACACGTGCGCGGGTTAACTGACCCGGAAATGACATAGATGTGGGTCAGTTAACTAACTCAGTGGTTAACTGACCCACACAAACGACAATTTTTGGCTGGTCTACGGTAGATTCAGTAGATTCAGCAGATCAGCGGTCGTAGCTCATGCCCATTGCGTCGCGAACCTGGTCGAGCGTTTCGTTGGCGATCGCGTTCGCGCGCGCGTTACCGTCATGCAGAATGTCGCGAATCGTATCCATATCGCGCGCAAGTTCGGCGCGACGCTCGCGGTGCGGCGCGAGGAACTCGTTCACCGACTTGGTGACGTACGCCTTCAGCGCGCCGCCGCCACCGTTGCCGATCTCCGCGGCGATCTCAGCAGGATCGCGGCCGGTCACCAGTCCGGCGGTCGTGAGCAGTGCGGACACTTCCGGACGATTCACCGGATCGAACGTGATGTTGCGGTCGGAGTCGGTCTTGCTCTTCTTGATCAGCTTCGCTGTCTCCTCGGCGGTGGCGCCTAGCATGATCGAATTGCCGTACGACTTGCTCATCTTGCGGCCGTCGAGTCCCGGAATCTCAGGAGCCTCCGACAAAATAGCGGCAGGCTCCGGGAAGATCGGGTTCTTCGGGGAATAACGCTCATTGAAACGGCGGGCAATGGTGCGCGTGATCTCAACGTGCGGCAGATTATCTTTGCCGATCGGCACAACGTTCGCCTTGCAGAAGAGAATATCGCACGCCTGGTGAACCGGGTAGGTGAGCAGAAGGCCGGTCAGTGCGTGGCCGGACGACTCCATCTCGGACTTCACCGTCGGGTTACGGTGCAGCTCGGCTTCGGTGACGAGCGAGAGGAACGGCAGCATCAGCTGGTTCTCAGCGGGCACTGCGGAATGCGTGAACATCATCGTTTTCTCAGGGTCGATGCCAGCCGCCATGTAGTCAAGCACCAAGTTGAGCACGTTGTCGCCGATGTGCTCGGTGGTGTCGCGGTCGGTGATCACTTGGTAGTCGGCGATGATGATGTTCGTGTTCACGCCGAGGTTCTGCATGGCGACGCGTTCGCGAATCGAGCCGAAGAAATGGCCCAAGTGCAGGCGTCCGGTCGGACGGTCGCCGGTGAGCATCGTGAACTGGCTCGGATTCGCTTTGAGCTTGGCGAGCGTTTCGTCGGAACGTTTCTTCGCCGCGAGGAAACTCGCGCTCATCTCGTTGCCGGCCGCAGTCAGCTGCTGATTCATTTCTTCGCTCATTGGAACGTCCTTATGCCGTGTCGAATGCCACCTTATGTATTGAGAATCATCGTAGAAATCTGAGAAGACAACAAAACGTGTCGTAAGTAGTGGTACTCTCTTATGTGATGAATCGAAACAAATAGTAATTCAGGGGGTCAGATGGGCCGCGGACGTCAGAAAGCCAAACAGCAGAAGATCGCCAGGAAGCTCAAGTACATGACCACTGACACGGATTACGATGAGCTTGCCAAAGAATTGGGCGCGCACGAGCCAGGAGTTGGCTCATTCGATCCATTTGCCGATGTCGAAGAGAAATACGCGCATGACGCCGATTATCAAGAAGACGTCGAAGGTGAGTCTACGGAGAGCACAGACACGACCGACGATGATCTTGACGAATACGCGAAGTGGGCTGCCGAGGCAGCGGCGAAGGCCACAACCGGTGAAATTCCGGTGACCCATGCGCAACCGCACAAGCCGATCCCGATGCCAGTGCCAGGTGCTTTCAAGCATTCCGACACCGATCACAAACAGTGAGGCACAACTAACTTATATATGCGCGAGTTATGCTCGCACACCATTCAGTGAGGTGGGACGCAGATGGATTTCTGCGCCCCACCTCACTGTATATTTGCAGATAACCGCGCGGAAGAAGAGAGAATATGAAGAAGTCGAATGTCAACTGGGCGCTGCCGCTGACCAACATAGTCGTTTTGCTGATTATTGAGCTCACGTTGATGCCGCTCGGATATTGGATTCCGCAGATATTGGTGGTCGCTCTGATGCTCGTGCAGGTGGGCGCGATGGCTTTTCAGTATGCGCGCGAACGCGAGAACCAGCACGCTGACGATGCCGATGATACGCACGCTGCGCACAACTGAGCTGCGCGGCACATTCGCCGCGTGATACTGAAAGGTGCAGATTACTCGCCTGCATCACTGTGTCTGCGGCGCATTCCGCTACGCGTTACTCGTTACGTCAGCACCGCGAATTGCACATGAATATTGTGATGATTACTGCTGCGCGGCAGTGAGCCAAACAGTATGACAACGATTGCACACTCGTGCCGCAACAGCTGCGGCGCGGCTCAGCCGAGCGGCAGCAGCGCGCTCAGGTCGTCGCGCTCGCCGACCGCGCTGATATGCCCCGCGCGCTGCTCGTCGTGCCAGCTGGTGATGCCACTCGCCACGCGCAGCCATACGTCCGGATCGAGTTCGATCACGTCGGGCGGCGTGAGATTATGCGGGTCGGAGGCGGGGCCGTCGAGTATTTTGATCACACCGTATGGCGCGACGCGCACCTCGACGCCAGGCCCCGGCGCTTTGAGTTCCATCATGTGCAGCGAATAGCGCACAGCCATCGCCATGGTCTGCCTGCCCAGTTTCGGAGCCACAGTGATCGCGTTCTCGGCGGGAATCTGCGCGAGCTGCGCGCGTGCCTGCGCGCACCAGTCATCATATGCTTGCATGCCGCGGAGCATGTCTTGCTTGCGAATTGCTGCCATAGGCGGTATTGTGCACCGCGCGTCTGATATTTTCACCGATTGAACGGGTGGAAATGTGTAAATATCGGCACGAAGCAATCTCAACATACGGTCAAGCCCACGGTGAAAACGTGTGCTGACTGAAGCGCTCTAGTCCAATGAAACAACAGGCAGAGGAACCTCGCATTTTCCGCGGTGAATATGGCTCGCATGCAACTGAAAAACTTAATTTTTACTGATTAGGGGAGATGGTAGTATATTGCTCTTGAGAACGTATGCAAAAGCATGGGCTTCATGCCCGCCAATATGCAGCGTTTGATGAGGAATATATAAAGGGAGTCATGTATGACCGAACAAACGGCACCAAAGTCCCCGCTGACTGCGGCCGAATTCGCGGATGAGATTCGCGAGGCACTCAAATACACGCAGGGTGTCACCCCAGAGCAGGCGAAGACTGCCGACATTTACGTTGCAACGGCAACGGTCGTCCGTCGTCACCTGATGGATTCCTGGATGAAGACCCAGCAGGACATGATCAACGGCAACACCAAGGCCGTCGGCTACTTGTCTGCAGAGTTCCTGATGGGCAAGCAGCTTCGTAACGCACTGCTCAACGCAGGCCTTACCCCACAGTTCGAAGAAGCCGTCAAAGATCTCGGCTTCGATCCACAGGCAGTCGTCGACGCCGAATACGAGCCAGGTTTGGGCAACGGCGGTCTCGGCCGTCTCGCCGCCTGCTTCATCGATTCGCTCGCATCCCTCGGCGTTCCGGCCTTCGGTTACGGCATTCAATACAAGTACGGCATCTTCCGTCAGGAATTCGACGAGGAAGGCCGCCAGATCGAGCGCCCTGACTACTGGCTGTCGAACGAAGACCCATGGGGCCACATCGACTACGAGCGCGATCAGCGCGTGAACTTCGGCGGCAAGGTCGTCGAAGAGAACGGCAAGCGCGTGTGGAAGCCGGACTGGTCCGTCCGCGCCATCCCCGTTGACTACATGGTTCCGGGCTATGCTTCCGGCCGTGTGAACACGCTGCGTCTGTGGCAGGCTCGCTCCTACGACGAGTTCGATCTGCTCACCTTCAACAAGTCCGAATATCTGGACGCCGTGAAGCCGCAGGTCAAGGCCGAGAACATCTCGAAGATCCTCTACCCGGAGGATTCCACCGAGGCCGGCAAGGAACTGCGTCTCGAGCAGCAGTACTTCTTCGCAAGCGCATCGATTCACGATGCCATCCGCGTGTTCTACAAGGACGCCGAGAAGCCTGATCTGACCACGTTCGCCGACAAGATCACGTTCCAGCTCAACGACACCCACCCGGTGATCGGCATTCCAGAGCTCATGCGCATCATGATCGACGAGTACGGCTACGACTGGGATACCGCTTGGGCCGTCACCACGAAGACGTTCAACTACACCTGCCACACGCTGCTTCCGGAAGCTCTGGAAGTGTGGCCGGTCGCCCTGATCTCGAAGCTGCTGCCGCGCCACATGGAAATCATCGAGCGCATCAACAAGCAGTTCGTCTCCGAACTCGAGTCGAAGACCGACGACGAGAGCAAGATCGAGCGCATGCTCATCGTCACCAACGACGAGAACCCGGTTGTGCGCATGGCATACCTCGCTACCTACGCAGGTTCCAGCGTCAACGGCGTTGCCGAGCTGCACTCCCAGCTGCTCAAGGACGTCACGCTGCGTGACTTCTCCGACATCTACCCGGCGAAGTTCAAGAACGTGACCAACGGCGTCACCCCACGTCGCTTCATGAAGATCGCCAACCCGCGTCTGTCCGCCCTCATCACCGAAGGTCTGGGCACCGATCGCTGGCTCGAAGATCTCGACATGCTGCAGGGTCTCGCACCGCTGGCTCAGGATGATGAGTTCGTCAAGAAGTTCGCTCAGGTCAAGTACGACAACAAGCTGGCCTTCGCCGACTTCTCGAAGAAGCGTTACGGCGTTGAGCTCGACGCGACCACGATGTTCGACACGATGATCAAGCGTCTGCACGAATACAAGCGTCAGGCACTGAAGATCCTCGAGGTCATCGCCACCTATGCCGACATCAAGTCCGGCAAGGTCAAGGTCGAAGATCTGACCCCACGCACGATCATCTTCGGCGCGAAGGCAGCCCCTGGCTACTACCTCGCGAAGATGACGATCCAGCTCATCAACAATGTCGCCAAGGTCATCAACAACGACCCAGACGTGATGGGCAAGCTCAAGATCTTCTTCCCATACAACTACAACATCGAAGTCGCTCAGATGCTGATTCCTGCGACCGAGCTCGACGAGCAGATCTCGCAGGCCGGCAAGGAAGCTTCCGGCACGTCCAACATGAAGTTCGCCCTGAACGGCGCGCTCACCGTTGGTACGCTCGACGGCGCGAACGTCGAGATTCGCGAGCGCGTCGGCGCCGACAACTTCTTCCTCTTCGGCATGACCGTTGACGAGGTTGAGAAGCTGTATGCTGACGGCTACGACCCGAGCAAGTACTACGAGGCTGATCCTCGCCTGCACGCCGCCATCGACATGGTGGCTGACGGCACGTTCTCGGGCGGCGACAAGAACACCTACGCTCCGCTGGTCTCTGACTGGCTGACGAAGGATTGGTTCATGACGCTGGCCGACTTCAGCGCGTACCACGACATTCAGGCTGACATCGATACGCTGTATGGCGATCAGCTCGAGTGGAACCGCAAGGCAATCCTCAACGTTGCCAACTCCGGCTACTTCAGCTCCGATCGTTCGATCGAGGATTACCTCGATCGCGTGTGGCACACCCACTCGCTCGACAAGTGAGTTGCAACTAGCGTAAGCAAATAAAAAGTCTGCGGTACTCAAAT
>Tephra_p2__coassemble_2162_pt1 | contig 27948 bp, 20 predicted proteins | sample Tephra_p2__metabat2_low_PE_021 | metagenome-assembled genome bin Tephra_p2
AATAATATTAATTAAATAAATAAGTAAATATTTATTTCTTTTCGCTAGGTTTAGACTCGTGCTGAGAATAATTAGTAAAGGTTTCGCTGACACTCGGCTGATGGTGAGAAGTGGCGACATACGTCTGCGCCATAAACGCGAAACGCGACCGATCTCTGCGCGCCATAACCGTCAAAATAAGCCCGGTAAAGAGGGAAATAACGCCGATGACCATCAGCATTGTCGCGCCAATCAGCAGTGGGAAACGGCGAACTTGCCCTGTCTGCGCGAATTCAATGCACACCCAGAGCGCCAGACCGAAGCCAACGCCGCCGATAATCACGCCGGCTGTGCCGAAGAACGGCAGCGGGCGGTTCTCGTAAACGAGCCGGAAAATCATGTTGAGCACTTTCGCGCCGTCCGAGAACGTGCTCAACTTACTCTCACTACCCTCAATGCGATCGCGGTATTGCACCGGCACTTCGGTCACGCGTATCTTGTGATCAAGCGCGAAGATCGTCATTTCGGTTTCGATTTCGAAGCCGTTCGCCATGACGGCATACGATTTTGCGAACAGGTTGTTGAATGCGCGGTATCCGCTCATCACATCGCGAATCTGGGCATGGAACGTGTGATTGATCACCGAGCGAACAAGCCGGTTGCCTGAATTGTGGAACGGGCGTTTGTTTTCTGTGAAATAAGTGGAAGACAGCCTATCGCCGACCACCATGTCCCAACCATTGTCGAGCGAGTCCAGCAATGCGTGCACGTCTTGAGCGGGGTAAGTGTCGTCGCCGTCCACGAGCACATATCGGTCAGCATCTATATCGCGCAGCATTCTGCGCAAAACGTTGCCTTTACCGCGTTCTGGAGCCAAGCGCACAATAGCTCCGGCAGCCGCTGCGATTTCGGAAGTCCTGTCGTCGCTCGCGTTGTCGTACACATAAATCTGAGCGTCAGGAAGTTCCCGCCTAAAATCCTCGACGACCTTGCCGATAGTCTTCTCTTCATTGAGGCAAGGTATAAGAACTGCAGTAGTCTGATTGGCGGTCACACTGGGTTCCTTTCAATATATAGGGCTCCCCATCGCCCTATAATTCTCTCTTCTTCGTAGTGACGCGTAGGTATTGCGCATCGCAGTGTTGAACAGCAACAACAGTTCGCCGTTCGCACCCGAGTCTACTATACCCAGTGGTCGGAACTTACACAGTTTTATGCTCAATGCCGATGGCGGAAATAGGTCTTCATCCGCACTCCTCCAAAAGTGTGCATGCTATTGCAAAGCCATAGACAACATGCGCAATAAGTAGGAGCTTATAGTCATATCATCTAACAGACATCGGCAATATGCACAGATTTAAGCGCCTCTATAGTCATGCTGTCTAAGGACTTTGGACAACATGCACAGATAGCGCTATCCTAGCGCGCATATTGTCGCAAGCGATTAGACAACATGCACGGAAACAGAGCTATTGATAGTCGAGTTGTCCCCAAAACACAAACAACATGACCGCAGAAGCTGCGCATTCATGCACGCGACATATATAAGAACAGCTAACGACTGCCGTAAGAACTCCAGCCTAACGCCCTGCACTCTCTATATATACGATCGGCGCACCACCCGAGATGCGACGCCAATAATGTGACCGCCTAAGAAGAGGTAAAACCATGCTTGAGACTGCAGAATAAAAGCATAGTAGTCAATAATGCCGTATAGCGTACAGCAAACAGTCTTTCCCTATTTCTTTGATTCGAACATCTGCTGCATAGGGTTTTTAGTTTTAATAGGCTGCGGGCGCGTATGAAGAATCTTGTTCTTCATAAAATCATCCTTATGCAGTTCAATGTATTCCACAGTTAGGTTGGAAACAAGCTCTATTGACTGCATCGTTTCAGTCAATATCGGGCATGCGCTCATCTCAGAGTAGCGATGATACCGCTCCATTCTTCCTACAAAAGTTTTAATTTTTTCTCCAACACTGTTGCGAATCCCAGTACTGTCCACCAAAATCAAGAACGCCATAAGTGTGCATGCATAATCATGCACCAAGGGGTATTTTCTCGCTGCTGAATACACAGAACGAAGTTCCATATCTGAACGACCAAGCAAACCGAAAAGATTCTTCAAGCAATTCTGCAGGTACTCAGTTAAGTTTATTTTTTCACTAATGCCGATTAACAAGCAGTTATTATGCGCTGCTGCATTCCTCAAAAGACGTACCGATTTATTGAAATGGGTGACGTTATCCTTCAGATTAGAGCGTTTCAAATAGAAGCTATACAATTTACACAGGTCGTTAAAACTGACTACCTCCCATAAATTCCATATGGCTGGATCAGAGCAATACTTCTGAATCATCCCGTCAGTGTATGGCGAATAATGGTAGATGCTGCTGCTTTTGTAATCTCCGTTGAAAACATAGCGGCCATCAGTATCGAAAGCACGGACGACTTCATAGCCGTCCTCGTTTGGATCTTGCATAAGAAGATCATTGAACCGAATTTTTAGAGCATGCTCTATATTGAGGCAAATGGTTCGAAGGAGCTCACGAAGACGGCAGTCAATAGTAGACAAGTCAGCGAGATAAGCAAAATCCAGATCATTATACCTATCACCAGTTTTGGTGAAATTATTCTCAAATGCTTTGAGTTTGAAAAAGTATGTATTCGATTCAAGAAATGCTGCCGCTTTATCTTCACTATACTTTTCGAAAGCAACACCGTGCCTCTTCAACGAGGCGATCTGCTCAGCAACAGTCAATTTCTTTTTCATTGTTCCATAATAACCAACGGGGCGCATTCCGTAAGGAACCGCCCCGCCTGGTGTATCCTTACTCAATGAGTAAGGCCTTTTGTTCATGTAAAGGAAAAACTTACACCTTCAAAAAGAAGTTGTCAATATTCACTTTTCAATAAAACGATGATTACTTATGCAACATATAGTTATCATCGGCGTGTCCTTATTTAAGGTCATTACAGCCGAGCGACTTGCACGCCCTGCGTATCGACGTTGAGGTGCAGCACCTTCCAGTGACCGGAAGCCAACTGCGCGGCGGCGATCTGGTTGAGTTCCTCGGTCGCGTCGCCGTTGTGCAGCACGCACACGCACGGGCCAGCGCCCGAGACGAATGCCGCGTAGCCGTTTGCGCGCAGCAGGTCGATGAGTTCGGCGGAAGGTTGCATCAGCGGAGCGCGGTAGCTCTGGTGCAGTTTGTCTTGAGTCGCGGTGAACAGCAGCGTGTTCGGATCCTGCTGCTGCGCAAGTGCGCTTGGATTCATAGCGCCGATGAGCAGTCCCACGCGCGACACGTCGAAAATCGCGTCCTTGTATGGCACAACGGTGGGCAGCGCCTCGCGAGCCTCGCGGGTGGAAAGCTCGAAGTCAGGTACGAACACGGAAGCGCGCACGCCCGGGTCGACCAAGTAATTCACCGATCTGAAGCCGGTGTTCACCACGTCGCCCTGAATAATCTGCTGCTGGCCTTCCTCAGTCCACGAGACTGTCATGCCGCCATACACCGCCGGCGCCACGTTGTCGGGGTGTCCTTCGAGATCAGCTGCATACTGGAAGATCACATCGCGGTCGAGCTCGCCGTCGTGCGCGAACGCGTATGCCGCCGAAATGCCGGCGACGATCGCCTCGGCCGAGGAACCCATGCCTCGCGCCTGCGGAATGTTGTTGTGAGCTTCCATGATGAACCCGCATTTGCTCAGTCCGAAACGTGAGCATGCGCGGCGGAACGTAGACACCACCAAGTGAGATTCGTCGCGCGGCAGTGTGTCTTCGCCTTCGCCGGTGATCAGAATCTGCGCGGCCATGTTCAGCGGGTCAGTGCTGAGCGTGAACTCCAATTCGTCGTGATAGTCCAAAGCGAGCCCCACGGTGTCGAAACCGGAGCCAAGGTTGGCGCTGGTCGCCGGCACGCGAACGTGAACATTACGAGTCACCGGATCCATTCTTACATCCCTGTCTTCTCTGGTGATATCTTCTCTCGTGGTTGGTCAATATTTCCGTGGATTCTGCGGATTTCGCAGATACCGCGTGAACACTGACGCTCACTGTAAAAAATGTTTGACTCGCGCATATTTACGCGCGAGTCAAACACATAGTAGCAGACTATAGGTAATTACTGAGTAGTACTTACTGTTAGTCGAACTACTGATCGAACTACTAGTCGAGCACTCGAATGATCGACGGTTCGCCAGTCACCGAGTCGAGCTTGCACACCGCTTCCACGGCGTCGCGCAACGTCGTCTCGTCGGTCATATGCGTCACGAGACGCAGCTGCTGAATCTCGCCGTCGTAGCCAGGCTCGGTTGCGGTCGGCTTGAGATCTTGGTTCACACCGTTGATTGAGATGCCACGGTCGGCGAACTCTTTCGCCACCTGCAGCAGCACGCCCGGCTTGTCGTGAATCAGGAAGCGCACGGCGAAGCTCGCCTTCGCGGAGCTGAGCGGCGCGATCGGGTAGTCGTTATACATGCGGATTGCCGGGCCCGTGCAGCCCGCGGTGATGTGACGCGCGACGGTCACGATGTCTCCGACGACTGCGGAAGCGGTTGGCGCACCGCCGGCACCGCGGCCGTAGAACATGAGATCGTCCGCGTATTCGGCGCGCACGAAGACCGCGTTGAACGAGCCGTGCACCGAAGCGAGCGGGTGCTCCTGGCGAATAAGCGCAGGGTACACGCGCGCAGACACGCCATCGTCGGTGTGATCGACCACGGCGAGCAGCTTCACCACCTTGCCTTCGGCGGTGGCTGCGGCAATGTCGTCGGCGGTGATGTGCGTGATGCCTTCCACGGTCACGTCATCGATGCCCACGTTGGTGTGGAAACCAAGCGTCGCCATGATCGCGGCCTTGTTCGCGGCATCGTAGCCTTCGATGTCGCCGGTCGGGTCAGCTTCGGCATAACCCTTCTCCTGAGCTTCTTTGAGCGCGACGTCGAAATCGAGACCCTTCGTGGTCATCTCGTCAAGAATGTAGTTGGTCGTGCCGTTCACAATGCCGAGCATGCTCTTCACCTGATCGCCGACGAGTGACTCGCGCAGCGGGCGCACAATCGGAATCGCGCCGCCCACGGCAGCTTCGAAGTAAATGTCAACATTGTTATCTTCAGCTGCTTTATACAGTTCCGGACCATACTTGGCGAGCAGCGCCTTGTTTGCAGTGACCACCGATGCGCCGTTGTTCAGTGCTTCGAGCACGAATGTGCGCGCGACGCCGGTGCCGCCGATCAGCTCGACCACAATATCCGCGTTCTTCACCACAGACATCGTGTCGGTAGTGAGCAAAGATTTGTCAATCCACGGGAAATTCACTTCATCTGGATCGAGGCACGCGATGCCAGACAATTCGATCGGGCGGCCAATGCGCTGTGCGAGCTCATCTTGCTGCTCGACGAGCAAACGCGCGGTCTGCGAGCCAACGGTGCCTGCACCGAGGAGTCCTACTCGAATCGGTTTTTGTTCTGCCACATCCGTTCCTTTCCTTGCGGCGACGTTCACCCGCCATTGTACGTGTGCCGCTACCTTAGGTGGCACTGCGAGCTAGTAAATATGGACATGCTTGCTGCTGAGTTCGCGTTACGTTTTACTTCGCCTGCCAAATTACCCGCACCCAGCCTGTGGATTTACTCGCTACATTGCGAGCAGCTATCCGGGAGAATTATCTTCCCCGGAGAATTATTCTCCCAGATATCGGTGCTCCAGATAGAGAATAATTCCCCCGCGGAGAATAATTCCCCCAGATACAAGCTTCCAAACCGGAGAATAATTCTCACCGGAGAATTATTCTCCCGCAGACAGGCGTTCTAGATAGAGAATAATTCTCCGGAATGGATTATTCGCTGACGTCGAGATCGAGCAGATCATCTACAGTCTGGCGGCGCAACATCACGTGCGCGCCCGTCGAATCAACGCCGACGACCGCCGGAATAAGCGCCATGTTGTAGTTGCTCGCCATCGAACGGCCGTACGCGCCGGTCACCGGCACTGCGAGCACGTCGCCGCGGTGCACGTCAGCGGGCAGATTCACCTCGTTGACCACAATGTCGCCGGACTCGCAGTGCAAACCGACCACTCGCGCGAGCTTCTTCGGCTCGCTCGACTCGCGGTTCGCGAGCACGGCAGTGTATTGCGCACCGTAGAGCGCAGGGCGAATGTTGTCGCTCATGCCGCCGTCCACGGAGATGTACTGGCGTTCGCTTATCGGCTCGCCGGCGTTGTTCGTGAAGCCGTCGCCGAGCTGCACCTGCTTGACAGTGCCCACCGTGTACAGCGTGACTCCCGCCGGCGCAACGATCCAACGCCCCGGCTCGAACGAGATGACCGGCGCCGGCATACCAAGCAAGCGGTTCGTCTTCGCCACGGCATCGGCGAGACGGCCGAGTTCCTGGTCGACGTCCATGCGATCCTCGCCGTCGGTGTATGCCACCGAGTATCCGCCGCCGAGATCGACCTCCGGCATAGTGTATGCGTTCGTCGCGTAGAACGTCTTGCGCAGCAGCATCATGCGCTTTGCAGCCTTGATGAACGCGGTGGCATCGTGAATATTCGAGCCGATGTGCGAGTGAATACCCACGAGTTCGAGGTTCTTATATTTCGCAATCTCACGCAGCACGGCGATCGCCGGACCGTTCGCCACGAGTTCCATGGCGGCGGCGAGCATCTTGTCTCCGTCAGACACATCCGCGGCGTTGAGATCATACGGATATCTGATGTCGTAGCGCAGCTGGCGATCTGCCTGTGCTTTCGTCTCACCGCTTTCTTCCGCGCGGTTCTCGCGCACGAGCGCGTTCGTCGCAGCCGGCGACACGTTCTGCAGATCGTCGATGTTGTCGACGATCGTCGTATCCGCCCCCACCGGCAGCAGCGCGACGCCGAATTTCTGGTCTTCGTGCGCGGTGGAAATATATTCGTGACCGCCCGCGTGAATTCCGCTCGTCACGCGCAGCATCACGCGCGCGCGTTTGCCCAGTTTCTCGGCGATTGCAGCGATGCGCGCAGGCTCGTCCGGCGAGTCGATCACGATCTTCGAGAAGCCCTCTTCAATGGCGAGCGCGATCTCTTCGTCCGACTTATTGTTCCCGTGCAGCACGAGGCGGCGGCCGGGGACGCCGGCGGCGAGCGCGATTCGCATCTCCCCCATCGTGCAGGTGTCTACGAACATGCCCTCTTCGGTGACGATGCGCGCGATTTCCTTCGACAGGAACGCCTTCGCCGCGTAGCTCACGTGCGTCGTGTTGTTGGTGAACGCGTGCGCCGCCGCCTGCGTGAAGTGCTTGGCGCGTGCGCGTACTTCGTCGAGGTCGAGCACGTAGAGCGGCGAGCCGAACTTGCTCAGCAGTTCGCTTGCCGTGATGCCGTGGAACGTGATCTCGCCGTTCGCATTGCGCGCTGTGTCTTGCGGCCAAATTGGACTGATTGCCATATGTCCTCCCGAATTACTCGCTATATTCGCAACTTACATCTTGTCGGGGGCGGTGACGCCGAGGAGGTCGAGACCTTCGGCGATCACGGTCTGCACTGCATCGTTGAGCTTGAGTCGTGCGGCTGCGCGCGCTGGCTCAGGATTCTTCGCGATGCGCGTCTTCTCGCGAGTCTCCGCATCCGCACGTTCCTCCGCCTCGGTCAGCGGCATCGGCACGACGCGCTCCACGTTGTACCACTTGTGGTATGCGGCGGCGAGATCTTCGAGATAGTGCGCGACGCGGTGCGGGGCGCGCAGATCGCCGGCCATCGTCAGCAGAGCTGGCCACTGTGCGAGCGCGGCGATCACTTCGCCGTCTGCCTCGGTGTCAAGAAGCGAAAGATCGGCGTCGGTGGCATTAATATGCGCGGCTTCGGCGTTGCGGTCCACGTTGCAGGAGCGGGCGTGCGCGTACTGCACGTAATACACCGGATTGTCGTTCGAATGCGAGGCAAGCAAATTGAGATCAATGTCAACCGGCGAATTGTAATCAGTGCGAGCGAGCGAGTAACGCGACGCGTCAACACCGATCGCGTCGATCAAGTCGTCGATCGTGACGATGTTACCCGCGCGCTTGCTCATGCGCACCGGCTTGCCATCTTTCATCACGTTGACCATCTGGCCGATCAGAATCTGCATGTTTTCGCCCGGCTTGTCACCGAACGCGGCGCACATCGCCATCATGCGGCCGATGTAGCCGTGGTGGTCGGCGCCGAGCATGTAGATGGCAACGTCAGCCGGATGATCCGCGCGGTGGCGCTTGTTGCGGTAATACGCAATGTCGGCGGCGAAGTATGCGTATGTGCCGTCAGATTTGATGATCACGCGGTCTTTGTCATCGCCGTGCTTCGTCGACGCGAACCAAGTGGCGCCATCCTTCTCGTAGATGTCGCCGGCGGCGCGCAGGTCGGCGATGGCCTTCTCAACCTCGCCATCTTCATACAAGCTGTTTTCGTGGAACCACACGTCGAAGTGCACGCGGAATTCCTTCATCGACTCGCGAATCTCAGCGAACATCATCGGCACCGCGCGCTTACGGAACTCCTCGCGCTGTTCGGAATCGCCTTCACCAAGCGGTTTGCCGTCAGCGTCCACACCGCCGTCAACGCGTGGCAAATTCAGAATGTCAACTCCATCGGCATCGGCTTCGACGATCACGCGGCGGGCAATCTCGTCGATGTATGCGCCTTTGTAGCCGTCAGCCGGAGTCTCCTCGCCGTGGGCAGCGGCAACGAGCGACTTGGCGAAGCGGTTGATCTGCTCGCCATGATCGTTGAAGTAGTATTCGCTCACCACCTGCGCGCCGTTCGCCTTGAGAATGCGAGCCATCGAGTCGCCGACGGCAGCCCAACGCGTGCCGCCAATGTGAATCGGGCCGGTCGGGTTCGCGGAGACGAACTCCAAGTTCAGCGTCTTGCCGCCGAGATGCTCGTTCTTGCCGAAGTTCGCGCCTTCAGCGAGCACTTGATCGACAACTGCGGCAGCGGAAGCAGAATCGAGCGTGATGTTAATGAAGCCTGGGCCAGCGACTTCAACGGATGCAATGCCCTCGGTACTTTGCAAAGCGTCTGCGAACAGCTGGGCGAGATCGCGCGGCTTCATACCCGCCTTCTTCGCGAGCTGCATGGCCGCGTTCGATGCCCAATCGCCGTGCGCGCGGTCTTTTGGACGCATGACGGCGAATTTAGCGGGTTCCGGCAGCTGGTCGGCGGTCAGCGAGCCGGCCTTGCCTTCGGAAACAAGGGTGTTAGCAATATTGAAAATCAGTTCCTGTAGCGCTTCTGGACTCATTCTGCCAAGTCTACTGTTATCACTTGTCAACATTTTTGCTATTGGTGCCCGGCGTGCGAGCGCTTTGCGTGCCTGCAGCAGAACAGTGCTGCTCAGTGTGCGCGAAGAGCCTCTTTTACGCACACCCAACAGAACACAGCTGCTCAGCGTGCATGAGGAAGCAGCTACAAGCACGCGTAGCAGAACGAACCTGCTCAGCGTGCGCGAAGAGAGCGCCTCACGCACTCCCAACAGGATGCATCTGTTCAACACACACAAGGAGGATGCTTCGCGCACATCCAACAGAACCGAGCTGCTGAACGCGCACGAACAGGACGCTTGGCCTGCAAATAACAGAACATACCTGCACGGTGCACGCAAGGAAAGCAGCTCACGCACACCCAACAGAACGCAGCTGCTCAGAGTGCATGAAGAGGATGCCCTGCGTGTCAAATAGCAGAACATACCTGTTATTTGCACATGAATAAGATGCTCTGCGCACAGTTATCAGAATCGAGCTGTTCAATGCACGCGAAGAGCCTCTTTTACGCATACCCAACAGAACAAAACTGTCCCGTGCACGCGAGGAACACGTCCCATGCACACCTAGCAGAACGAAAATGCCCGGTGCACGCGGAGAATATACTCAACGCACACTGGGCAGAACGCAACTGCTGAGTGTGCACAGCAGCTGCATTTAAGAAGACGAAAAGTCTAGGAAAGCTAAAAGCTAAGAAAATCTAGGAATCAGTTCTGCGAGGCGACGGCGATCACGTCGATTTCCACGAGCGCGCCCTTCGGAATCATATTGTTGCCGAATGCCACACGCGCTGGCTTCACATCGCCGGTGAATACCTTCGCATATTCGGCGTCTACCTCTTTGAAATCCTCGACGTTGCGCAAGTAGATGGTGGCGCGGCACACTTGCTCGACGCCGCAGCCAGCCGCAGCGAGAATATTCGTGATGTTCTTAAGCGCGCGAGCCGCCTGGCTTGCCGCGGTCACGCCGTCGAGTTCGCCGGTCGCGGGGTCGATGCCGAGCTGACCGGAGACGAATACGAAACCGTTCGCCTTGACCGCTTGGCTGTATGCGCCGAGAGCTGCCGGCGCTTCCGAGGTAGCTACTGCCTGAAGATTGCTCATGATGTTCCTTCCGTTTTGCCGTGGCAATCCGCGCGTCGCACAATATCGCGCACAATATCGCATTGCGCAGCAACCGCAGCGAGTTCGCCGCGCGCAACTCACTGCGAACACTGTGCAAAAGCGCGGAGTATTACCCAACACATAGCAGTTCGATTTCGCGAGCGCGCGCTGGTATTCACATTGCAGACGAATACCAGCAGATCAGCAAAATTACATAATCGCGCAATAAATAGCACATATTTACAGGCTTACTTTTGCGCATATATGCACACGCAATATCTAGGATGCGAAGTAATCATCTCTAACACAGTGTGGGGCGCGGCTCTTACGAACCGCGCCCCACATCAGCACACAACAGAGAACGAACCTGTGTTGTCAGCCTTTCACCGCACCTGCCATGATGCCGGAGACGAGCTGCTTGCCTGCGAAGAAGAACAGGATGATCAGCGGAGCGGTGGTGAGCACAACGCCAGACATCACGATCGTGTAGTCGGTGAAATATGCGCCCTTAAGCGTTGCGGCTGCCACGGTGAGCATCTTGTTCTTGTTCGGGCCGAGAATGAGCATCGGCCAGAAGTAGTTGGTCCACTGAGCGATGAACGTGAAGAGGAACAGCATGGCCGCAGCCGGACGCGCGGCCGGCAGAGCCACGTGCAGGAAGGTGCGGAACATTGAGCAACCGTCGACGCGAGCCGCCTCAATCAGTTCGTATGGAAGTGCATCTTGAATGTATTGTGTCATCCAGAACACGCCGAATGCGCTCACGAGGCCAGGAATGATGACGGCCCACAGAGACCCGAAAAGGCCGGCCTTGTTCGCCATGATACAGAGCGGAACCACGCTCAACTGCTGCGGAATCGTCATCGTGGCGACGACGAGCATGAAGAGCAGGCCACGACCGCGGAAACGCAGCTTCGAGAACGAGTAACCTGCCAGCGTGCTGAAGAACACGGTGGAGATCGACACGACGGTCGCCACCAGGAAGGTGCCGGAAAGCGCTTCCCAGAACTTCATTGCGCCGAATGCACGACCTAGATTGCGCAACAGGCTTTGCCCTGGAATCATCGCCTGCAAGCCGTATTGCGTGGCCGAGCTGTTCTGCGAAGCAATCGACACCGCCACGTAGAGCGGAATCAGGAAGATCAGAATGCACACGATCAGCGCCGCATACGTGCCTACGCCTGCGCGACGCCCTTCGCTGGTCACTTCAAGGCGTTTTGCGCGTTTGCGCGAGGCGGCCTTTCCCACGCTTTTGCCATACAGTTGCGAGATCGTCGGCGTGCCCAGTTCGCGCACATCGGCTTCATTGGTAATGTCGCTCATCACATTTCCCCTTCCATTGCTTCCATCGTCTCCATGGCTTCCATGGATTCCATGCGTTCGCGTGCGGTCACGCCGCTACGGCGAGCGAGTTCGTATTCACGGTCTGCTTTGGCTGCGAATTTCGCCGCCTGCTCTTTGCTGATTTTTCCTGAACTGCCCGATGCCATCAGTTTGGTCAGGAAGTAGTTCAGAACGGCGATGGCCACGATGATGAGGAACAGCAGCCATGCGACGGCGGCCGCGCGACCCATGTTTGGCTGCCCTATCGTCACCTTGTTGAAGCCCATGTCCCACAGATACACCGAGAGTGTCAGGTACTGGTGATTAGGCCCGCCGTAACCAGACGTGCCGTTGTGGAACATCTGCGGTTCGTCGAAGATCTGCAGACCGCCGATAGTCGACGTGATGATCACGAAGATGAGCGTCGGCTTGAGCATTGGCAGAATAACCGAGCGGAACGTGCGCCATTTGCCCGCGCCGTCGACCACGGCAGCTTCGAGCACGTCGTTGGGAATCGCTTGCATTGCGGCGAGGAAGATGAGCGCGTTGTAGCCGGTCCAGCGGAAGTTGACGATGGTTGCGATCGCCACGTGAGACCAGAACGCGCTGCCGTGCCACGCGATCGGGTTCAGTCCGATATTCGTGAGCAGCGTGTTGATCACGCCCATTTTGTCGGAGAAAATCTGCGAGAAGATAATGCCCGCGGCAGATGGCGCGACCACGTATGGCAGTAACACACCCATGCGCCAGAACGTCTTCGCCTTGAGATTCGCGTTGAGCATCCACGCCAGGAAAAGCGCGAGAATAATCTGCGGCACCGAGCTCAAAATGAAGATGGAGAACGAGTTGCGCAGTGCATACCAGAACGACTGTTGGTGCAGCACCCACTGGAAGTTCGCCCAAATGCTAGGCGTATCGCTTCCGCAGGTTGCGCCGCAGATGGCCACGCCGCTGTCGCCGGTCAGTGTGTTGTATTGCCGCGTTGCAATATACATCGTGTACAGCAACGGGAACAACCCGACGATGGCGAACAGAATAAAGAACGGCGCGACATACAGATACGGCGACGCCTTCCACTCAAACTGGCCGAGACGCGTGCGCCATTTACTCGCGCGATCCGGCTCCACTGGAATTGCAGACATGATTCTCCTCTTTCACTGCCGCGCCGGCTTCCCCTGCCCAGCGCATTGTGCGGGCACAGCACTGTGCGCACTGATGGAACGCTTATATTGCGAATGATTGATAATAATTAATTACTTACAATAATTAATTATTTGTAGTATGTGACTGCGGCAACATTGCGCACAGCGCGCATACATAGCGTGCATAGCGTGAGCGGCCGCGGCGATCGGCACCGCGGCCGCTCACTACTGTCAAGACAGTGCCTTGACGTCTTCGGTCCACTGCTTGTATGCGGCGTCGGCGTCTTGCTCCTGCGTCACGTCGACTCGATTCAGAGCGTCCGTCATCTTGGTCTGAATATCGAAGTACTGATTGCCCTTGTATGGCACCACATCGTAGGCATTCGCGCGGTTGGCGAAGATCTCGCCCACCTTGGCGTCGTTGAGGTATGGGTCAGTCTTCGACGAGACTTCCTTGCTTTCCTGGCTCTTCTTCGAGCTCGGGTAGTTGCTCGCCGTGGTGAACACCGCGGTCTGCTGTTCGGGAGCGGTCAGCCAAGCGACGAGTTCGGTAGCGAGTTCCTTGTTTTGCGAAGACTCCGGCACGACCAGGTAGGAGCCACCCCAGTTGCCGCCGCCTCCCGGGAACACGTCGGCGATCTGCCAGCCCTTGAAATCTTCGCCGGTGTTGCCCTTGATGTTATTGATGAGCCACGGCGGGCACTGGATCGTCGCGAAGCCGTCGTCGGCCTTGAACGCGGCGTTCCAGTCGTCGGACCACTGCTGCAGATGCGCCGACATGTCTTTCGTGGCGGTCAGCTGATCGTAGAGATCCTTCACGTCTTTGTTGTCAGTGGCGATGATCTTACCGTCTTTAGAGACGTAGGATTCCTCGAGCTGATTGATCATCGACTGCCAGTTGCTCGCCATCGAGTCATACCAAGGCAGGCCGGTCTTCTTTGTGTATTCCTCGCCTGCCTTGAAGAACGTCTCCCACGTGGCGTTGTCGCCACCGACCCATTCTGCGAATTTGGCAGGATCGCTTGGCATGCCTGCTTTGTCGAGCAGATCTGCGCGGTAGCAGATGGCCTCAGGGCCGATGTCGGTGCCGGCACCGATCAGCTTGCCGTTCACGGTGGCGCCTTGGGTCTTCCAATCCACCCAATCGTTGCCTTTGGTGGCTTCGGTCAGGTCCGCGAACTTGTCGGGCATCGCCATGAGCGACGGCATCCAGTCGACTTCGGTCAAGTAGACGTCGTATGCGTTGGAACCAGTGGAAATAGCGGTGTTGAACGCGGCACGCGCATCGTCGGACGACGCTGCTGCGGTTTCCTCAACCTTGACCCCGGGGTGTGCTTCCTCGAATTTCTTCCACAGATCCGCACCCGGGCGCTCCGACGTTGCCGCACCGAATCCCGGGTTGTTGAACGTCTGCACTTTGATGACCGTTCCCTCTCCGGAATTGCCGGAGGACGCACCGTTGCTTCCTCCACAGGCTCCCATACTTACCAGCATCGCAACGGTGAGAGCGGATGCAAGCAGCGGCTTGAAATGCTTCATGTCTTCCTCATTTCTCCGTTTCCGCGCACCTCGTCATGCACGGATTCCACTACCCTGCCAACAGAAGTTTTCAGGAGACGACCTCCATTGGCCGCCACGTGGACACAAACATTGCAATGGAATCGTTTCCATTACGTAATCATTACCATACAACTCAGCTGTGGAATGTCTAGCATCGGCGTGTTGCAAATAATGGCGATCTGTTGGAAACTATGGAAGATATATAGTTAAATGAAATTATTTAATAGCGTTATAAGTAATTTATTAAATGATATTACTAATCAGTTTTGGCGATTTTACGCCAGTCTGAGATTGTTGTTATCGGCAAGTTTATCGAATGCGCCGGTGCTGATGTGAGATTTTTTGCAGCGCGAAACTGTGCTTCGTCTCTTCCCCCAGCTCTTACATTTCCCAGCCTTGCATATGCCTAACCTTGCGCATGCCCAACCGCGTTTTCGCCGTTTCCACCAACGGATTTGCCGTTATCACCTATATTGCAGCCAAAACAGTGTATAAAACAGCAAATCCAAGTGACAAAACAGCAAAATCAGCTACTTTTGCCGTTCTGACAGATGGATTCGCCGTTATTACACATAATCCAGCTGAAATAGCGTACAAAACGGCAAAACCAGTTGGTAAAACGGCAAAAGACAGCAATAGAGAGTTGGGACGTCAAGTGGATTTGACAGCGATTCCGGCTGGGGATGCCCTATGGATTCGCGGGTGAGGTCAGGCGAATCTGCGGGTGGCGTCAGGCGGATTCGCGGACTACCAAGCGCACAGGGAAGCGCTGCGACATGACCTTCCACTCGCCAGTGTTCAGACGGTGGTGCAGCATTTCGGCGGCAGCATCGGCGAGATCAGCGACCGGCTGGGCCAGCGTCGTCAGCTGCGGGTTCAGCAACGTAGCCACCTGTAGGTCGTCGAAGCCAACAACGGCAACGTCTTCTGGCACACGCTTGTTATTGCGCGCCAACACGTGAATCACGCCGGCGGCGATGCGATCGGAGTGCGCGAATACACCATCCACCTCGGGATGTTCCTTGATGATGCGTTCCATCGACGCAATACCATTTTGCATCTCGTAGCTGCCCGAATAGGTTGCAACCGGCTCCAATCCAGCCTCTTGCAACGCTGCGCGGAATCCGGCAGTGCGCTCTCGCGGCGTCGGCATATCGCGAGGTCCTTCGATCACCGCCAAGCGCGTGCAACCCCGTTCCAGTAAGCGGTGACCTGCCTGGAATCCTCCATCGAAATTGTCGACGTCGACGAACGGGCATTTGAAGCTTTCCGGCGGCTTTCCCACGAAAACCGCCGGCTTGTCGAACTTCTTCAGATTATCGATGAGCGCACGTCCCTCATGAATCGAAGCGACGATCACCCCTTCGCACCCCGAGCGCATCAGCAGATCGTTAAATCCTTCGGAATCCTCCGGTGACGCGAGTACCAAAAACGGCAGTAATCCGCGCGAAGTCAACGAAAGTGAAAGCTGCCCGAGCATGCCGGAAATGAAATCGTCTTGGAACAAGAACGTGGTCGGTTCGTTCACGACGAGCGCCACGACGTTGCTTCTTCCACTGGGCAGACGCTTTGCGGCGGCGTTTGGCACGAAATTGAGTTCCATCGCCGCACGCCGCACTTTCTCGCGCGTTGCCTCGGAAGCGGAACCGTTACCAAGCGCGCGCGAGGCGGTCGACACGGCGACGCCTGCGCGTTCCGCCACGTCGCGAATAGTCACAGCGGCATTCTGTGCGCCGCGACGGGCCTCATCATTTGTGTTGGCCATGTCACCACCTCGCAAATAATCTTGCGTAATCCTTGCAATTGCAACGTTCTAAGTCTTGCGTCACAGTATCTAGCAGTAAATCTGCATCACCACATATCAGCGAAATTTGCGTGTCAAACCTGCTATATCCAGCTCGCAAACGCGTCGTTACGCAACGGCAGTCCAAAATAATCGGCAGTATGCGAATGCATAACTGCAATACTGTGCTCTTAGTTTCACTATGATACACATTTCAACGCGACACGCTGTGGAAACGTTTCCGCTATCTTGTTTTATCATAAAACTAAGCGGTTCGCACAGGCGCGAAACGAGCAGCCAACCGGCCGCATACGCAATAATCCAACACAACACAGCACACGCGGGCAACATCTTCTGCTGATGCCAGCCCTACGAAAGGATCAGACGAAGTGAAATTCGGTCATTTTGACGACGAAGCAAGAGAATATGTGATCGAGACGCCCGCGACTCCCCTGCCGTGGATCAACTACTTGGGCAGCGAAGATTTCTTCTCGCTGATCTCGAACACCGCGGGCGGTTACTCGTTCTACAAGGACGCGAAGCTGCGCCGCATCACCCGCTACCGTTACAACGGCGTGCCCGCAGACGAAGGCGCGCGCAACTTCTATTTGACACTGATGAGCGACGCGAGCGACAACGCGAAGCCGCTCGCCAGCTGGTCGCCCACGTTCCTGCCGCTCAAAACGCCGCTTGATTTCTATGAGTGCCGTCACGGTATGGGCTACTCGATTTTCAAAGCGGAATATGCGGGTGTCGCCTCGGAACTGACGGCGTTCGTGCCGCTGCACACTGCCGCGGAAATCAATAAGCTGACGCTTACGAACACTACTGATGAAGCCAAAGTGGTCGACGCCACCGCTTGCGTGGAATGGTGCCTGTGGAACGCGGTCGACGATGCGAGCAACTTCCAGCGCAACCTCTCCACCGGCGAAGTGGAAGTCGAGCAGACCGATCAGGCGACGCTGCTCTACCACAAGACAGAGTTCAAGGAACGCCGCAATCACTATGCGTTCTACTCGGTGAATGAGCCGACAATCGGCTTCGACACGAGCCGCGACGAATTCCTCGGCAAATTCAACGGCTGGGACTCCCCACAAGTGATCACCGAGGGACGCGCGCACGACTCGATCGCCTACGGTTGGTCGCCGATCGCCGCGCCGCGAGTGCGCGTCGAGCTGATGCCAGGCGAATCGCGCACGCTCGTGTTCATGCTCGGCTACATCGAGGTGCCGAACGACGAGAAGTGGGAGGATCCGAACGATCCGCTCAAGGTGGGCATCATCAACAAGAAGCCGGCACATGCGCTGTTCGAGAAGTTCAACACCGTTGAGAAGGTTGACGCGGCGCTTGCCGATCTGCGCACCTACTGGGACGGACTGCTCGGCGGATTCCAGGTGAAGACCGGCGATGAGAAGCTCGACCGCATGGTGAACATCTGGAATCAGTACCAGTGCATGGTCACGTTCAACCTCTCCCGCTCCGCTTCCTACTTCGAATCGGGCATGGGACGCGGCATGGGCTTCCGCGATTCGAACCAAGACCTGCTCGGCTTCGTGCACATGATTCCTGAACGTGCCCGCGAGCGCATTCTCGACATCGCCGCCACGCAGCTGCCCGACGGCTCGGCCTGGCACCAGTACCAGCCGCTCACGAAGAAGGGCAACGCCGATATCGGCGGCGGCTTCAACGACGACCCACTCTGGCTCGTTGCCTCCGTGTTCGCATACCTGAACGAAACCGGCGATGATTCGATTCTGCGCGAACCCACGCAGTTCGACAACGAGTCCGGCTCCGAGAAGCCGCTGCTCGAGCATCTGCGCCGCTCGGTGAACTTCACGATGACGCATCGCGGCCCACACGGCTTGCCACTCATCGGCCGCGCGGATTGGAACGACTGCCTGAACCTCAACTGCTTCTCGTCCACCCCTAGCGAAAGCTTCCAGACCGTTGAGAACAACGACACCGGCATCGCCGAATCCGTGTTCATCGCAGGCATGTTCGTGCTCTACGGCGAGCAGTACGCGCAGATTCTTGAGGAATACGGCAAAGCTTGCGGCTTGACCGACGAGCAGATCGCTTCCGAAACCGCTGACGTGCGCAAGGCCGTTGACGAGGTGCGCGCGGCGACGCTTGACGCCGGCTGGGACGGCGCATGGTTCCGCCGCGCATACGACGCGAACGGCAACCCGGTCGGCACTGGCGAAGACACCGAAGGCCGCATCTACATCGAACCGCAGGGCATGTGCGTCATGGCTGGCATCGGCGTGGATGACGGCAAGGCAGCCCAGGCGTTGCAGTCCACGAAGGATCTGCTCACCTGCGACTGGGGCACCGCCATTCTCGCTCCCGCATACTCGACCTATCGCATCGAACTCGGCGAGATTTCCTCCTACCCGCGCGGATACAAGGAGAACGGCGGCATCTTCTGCCACAACAATCCGTGGATTTCGATTGCGAACGCGGAGATCAATAACAACGATGAGGCATTCAACGTCTACACGCGTACCTGCCCGGCATACACCGAGGAGTATTCGGAGATTCACCGCACCGAACCATACGTGTACTGCCAGATGGTCGCCGGCCCCGAGGCTCCGACCACCGGCGAAGGCAAGAACTCTTGGCTGACCGGCACTGCCGCTTGGACGTTCGTCGACGTGTCGCAGCACCTGCTCGGCATGCAGCCAACCGTTCAGGGCCTGAAGGTCGAGCCGCACCTCCCGCAGAAGTTCACCGACCTGCACATCGAGCGCGTCTGGCGTGGCACCCGCTACATCGTTGACGTGAAGCGCACCGGCGCTTCGTCGCTCACCGTCGATGGCCAGCCGGTCTCCGGCACCACCATCCCGACCGCCGCTGCCGGCACCAAGGAGGTTCACGCTCAACTGACTATCTAACGACTTATTTTCTTCCTTCTTCATTGGTTGTGGGGCGTGCGCTATTAGTGCACGCCCCACAACCATATTCACTGATATATATGAAAAATGATTACAAGAAGAAAAAGTGGGCTCGATGGGTTTCGAACCCACGACCTTTCGCTCCGGAGGCGAACGCTCTATCCGCTGAGCTACGAGCCCATACTTGATCTACTGTACCCCTAACCTCATATTTTCGCGTGTTCCACCAATCACCTATGCCCCGATCCCAGCACATCACATTCATTCTCCAATATGCACGAAATTGCACAATAATCAGCACAATATTGCGGAATTTCGCACATATTGCCAATGGTGTTACTACACTGAGAATATGTCCATTGATATCAAGGGAATTGACGATTTCGAATACGAGCGCAGCTTCTTCGTGCGTGAGATTCCCGAAGAGCTCGTTGAAGACAGCGAGTCGAGTCTTATCATCTCGAGCTACTTCGTGCACGATGACAACTACGCACTGCGCGTGCGCCTGCAATCATCGAGTCTGCATATCGATTTGACTTCGGCAACCGACCCGAAACAAGTACTTGACGAATACCGCGACTCGTTCACTTCCGGCGAGATGGCAGTGAAAGGCCCATCATACGGCGGCACACGCTACGAGGCGAGCCGCGCGATCGACACACGCATCGCCGGCGAGCTGATCGCACGCGGCGGTGACTTGGTGATCAAAAATCGGTACAGCGTGTGGACTGGCGAAGATGGCTGGGTGTTCGACGTGTATGGCGGCGCGAACGCTCCGCTGATTATTGCGAAGGCTGCGCGCAGCATGCCCGTTACGAATCTTGTGATTCCCAAGTTCTGCGTGACTGAGATCACCGATCAGAGCAGATTCAGCAACGACGAGCTCTCTTGGAAGCCATACAACACATGGCAGGAGGATTTCGAACGCGAACTCGCCACTGAAGGCCCGCGTTTCGAGCAGATCTTCGGCCACAATATGCTCAGCTGACCGTCGCTCTGTTCTTCTATTTTGCTGGTGGGGATACAAAACTCGATTACACGCATGTGGACCGATTACAAAAACCGCTATTTTCCAACAAAAATGGCTTCCGACTACCCAGCGCTATAACGGTTTTATATCCCCACCAGCAAAATGAGGGCAAAGACAGGTAGGGATGAAGCGATTGCGTACCGAATGTTGGTGCGGGGGTATTTCGCTTACGAGGAGACATTACTGAGCATATACGCACATATCGGTGACGGTTTTCCAACGTTTTTCGATGATTGTACTTGCCAAATGCGTCCTTAATGTCTCCTCGTAAGCGAAATACCCTGCAGCAACGCTCGAAAATTCAGTAGCTGTGGTAGCTGTCAGTACATAAGGGTGGCGAGACGGCGACGGGCACGCATCAGGCGCTCATCGTTCGGCTCAGGGATCAGGAAGTATTCGAGCATGCGCTGACGCACCGGCTCGAGCTGATCGGGATGCGATGCGAGGAAGTCGAGCAGGCGGTCGAATGCGTCTTGAATCTGGCCACCGATCATGTCGACGTCTGCGACGGCGAGCTGTGCGTCGAGATCGTCTGGATTCGCTGCAGCTTTCTCGCGCACCGCACGCACATCGGCCTTGGCAGAACGAGCCAACAGTAGCGCCTTGGCACGCTCACGCTGAGCCAACGTGTCATCAGGCTCGCGCTCGAGCACCTGCTCGTAGGCTGCAGCAGCACCAGCGTAATCGCCCTCTTGCGCCAAACGATGCGCTTCGGCGTGCTCCGGTGGAATCTGCGGCTCGGCAGACTTCTCGCTGCTGTCAGAAGAATCCGAAGAACCGTTCATATATGGCGCAGTGCCGGTCACGCCAGCCTGAGCCGCCACCTGCACAAGTTGCGGAAGCACCTGCTCGGTGATCTGCGTCATCTCTTCGTCGGATGGCATGCCTTGCAGAATCGGCATCGGGCGTCCGCCGATCAACGCGAACAGCGCCGGAGCGCCCTGCACGCCGAACGCCTGGGCGATCTCCGGTTCCGAAGCCACGTCGATGCGAGCCAGTTGCAGCTTGCCGTCCATGCCGTTGATGGCATCGCCAAGCTTCTGAGCCATATCAAACAAGCGGTTGTCGGTCGGCACCCACATGAAGACCACGATCGGATATGTGGCTGAAGATTGCGCCACAGCCTGGAAGTTCTGCTGCGTGACGTCAATAACGTAGCCGCCAGCCGCAGGCGCTCCGCCCTGCTGCCCAGGTTCGGCCTTGACCTGATGCTTCAGCGCTTCAAGATCAACGGCGCCTGCCAACGAAATACCCGGCTTGAAATCACCTTCTGGCATGATGCCCCTTTCCGCATGCAATGCTGCATGCAATCACAATCACAACAAACGCGAAACTAACACATGTGCTCAAGCACCGCCGTCAGCTAGCCAGCCGTGCCGGACAGGTCAGATCGCCTCGACCTTCACAGCCTGTCTCTCAGCGCCAACAGCCGTCACCTTCGCGTTCGACTTCGCAGACGGCACATACAGCGCCACGACGTTCACATAGGTGACGCGCATCGTGCTCGTAGCCTTGCCATCTCCGAACAACGCCTTTTCGGAATCGGAAGCCGGCTGCGATTCACGGCCTTCACCGGCGGTGCGAGTCCACTCGGAATTGATCTGCGCCACCACCAGGTCGCCACCATCGGCGGAACGCATGATGCGAATCTGACCATCCACAGGCGTGAAGGTCTGCGATTGCGTACCCTTGTTGCGCTCCATGCCCTGCTGCACGGTCTGCGACAGCGTGGCGAGTTCCTGACGCAAATAATCGTCGGCGAAATCATTCGCATACTTGCTGTTCGTGCCGTTCTGCAGCACGTCAGCGTATTGTGCGACAGCCTCTTTCGGCGTCATCTTCAAATTCGAGTCGTTGTCGGCACCCATCTGCGCGCCGATCTCCGGCACAGTGAACTTCGGCATCTGCACACCTTGGAACAAGCGTGCGACTCCCCACAGCTTGTAGTTCTGCCGTGCGCTCTCCTGATCGAACACGAGCAAACGCTTCGACTGCTGATCCTCGGTGGTCGTGGTAATCGTGAACACACTGCGTGGCCAGCCGCTATCGGTCGGAATAATAGTCTGCGTAATATCAGTCGGAATCGTCGTCTTCGCATCGAGATTGCCGGTTTTCTGAGCCACGGTAATCTCACTCGTGCGAACGGCGAGCTCGGGGCCCGACATCACTTTGTCAAGTCCGTCGGTCGTCTTCGCGTCGTTGCACTTCTGAATGGCCTCCAGAATCTGCGTGCGCATCTTCTTCTCTTGATCCGTCGTCAAATTCGGCGACGCAGACGCCGAAGCCGTCGCCTTCGCTGGTTGCGGCAGCTGACCTTCGCACGCGCCGAGCGTCACGCACATGCACAGCGAAAGAGCTGCGGCACCAAGGGAGACAATCTTTTTACGTGTGTTCATTTAGTCGTTCTCCTTACCGTCAGTGTCGGAAGAAGTGCCAGAAGAAGCATCAGATGAAGTAGTGGAGTTGTTGGCGGAGTCATCCGCGGAATCAGCGGCAGTCTGCGCGGAGTCATCAACACCGACTTCTTGTGCGAAGCGGGCGAAGTAGCTCTGCAGTTCTTCAGGCGAGATCACCGAAGTTGCGGCGGTATCTTGCGTGTTCTGCGCAGAAGTCTCGGTTTCGTTCGCGTTCACGGCGTCGCCCGTGCCCAAGCCAGCGCCAGTATCAGCACCAGCTGCCGAAGTTCTCTCCGCGAGCATATTGCGCGAATGCGGATCGACGATCGTCGGCGTCGACTCGCCCGCTTGCACGCGACCAGTCGCGCCTGCGGAACCGGAGTGACGGCCATGGCGCGCCGCTCCCCTCTTCTTCGACTTGCCGCGCGGCTTCAAAGCGGCCAGCGAACCGGCGAGCGCCTCGCTGATCTTCGGCTCTTCCTTGCGGCGTTCGTGCCGTTCGGCGCGTGCCTTTTCAGCGCGTGCGGATATGCGCTTGCGGCGCGCGCTCATATCCATCGCGAACACCGATGCGCACAGTACCGCGAGAATGGCGCAAAGTCCGCCGCCGAAATACCACGGCAGAGCGAAGTTCGGAATATTGTGACGGGTCCAGTGCAGGTCAATCGTGCCGTCGGAAATTTTCTGACCGAAGTCGACGAGAATAACGGAGGTGTCGGTCGCCTCTTTCAAGTTCAGACTCGCACGGCCCGCGTCACAGCTGACCTGCGACCACATATCGGAGTCTTTGAACGCGACGTCGGCATCGGAGGTCTTCGCCTCACCCTGCGCCTCCTGCATGGAGTGCGAGAGTTCGGTCCAGCTGCTCAGTCCGGTAATGCGTTCGTATGACTGCCCTGCCAGCCAACCAGCCGCGTCTTTTGAAGTGGTCAGTGCCATGCACACGCCGTCGTTGGCGGTGGCACTTGCGCTCGTTGCGGTGACCGTCACCGTTGAGTCAACAAGATCGGCCACACCTTGGTCAATAAGAAGATATTGTGTATTTTCCACCGGCGCAGAGGCCGAGATACTTGGGTTCGGCTTCCAGATAGTCTGGTTGAGCACACCCAACACGATGCATGCGACCGCAAGAAGGCCGAAAATCGGCGTGACAATCCCGCGCATGATCTTCGCATGGCGCGTGGGTTCCTTCTTAACGGGAGCGTCCTTCTTCACAGGAGACTGTTCTCGTTCTTCGTGTACATCTGTCATAACATTTCTTATTCTACAGCGAAAGGCCGATTCACCTAGTTCTCAACGCAGATCTCACACAGATAAATACATGCGCACAGTTACTCTGTGATGTATGCGAAATCTTAAGACAACAGCAATCGGCAAGAAAATTATGCGAGGTGCGGCCGCAGTGTGCGCTGCTGCAACTTGTCTCGCGTTCGCCGCTTGCGGAAACGGCAACTCCTCGTCTACTTCGTCGGCGTCGGCCTCGTCTTCGAGCAGTTCGTCGACCTCTGCGCCCGCGCTCACGGGTGTCAAAGACACTGCCAAAGTCGGAGAGAAACCAGTTATTGAGTTCAAGAAACCGCTCACTGTGACTGACGGCAGCTACGCAGTGCTGCAAAAGGGCGACGGCGCGACGGTGGAAGTTGGCAATCGCGTCTGCGCACAGGGCATGTATGTGAACGCGAAAACCGGCGACGTCACCGGCAGCACGTGGGAGTCCAATAAGATGGACTGCTCCATTGTGATTCCGAAGGAAGGCGAAGAGACCACCGCTCTGATGGGTGCGATGCGCGGGCTCAAGCTCAACTCCACGATTGCGTACGGCGTGAACGATTCCTCTTCGAACTCGTCGTATCTCGTAGTGATGACGCTGAAAACCCAGTCGAAAGACCTGACCGAGGCAACCGGCACGAAAGTGAAGAACATTCCGTCTGATCTGCCGAAGGTGACGAACGCAGCTGACGGCAAACCGTCGATCGACATGAACGGTTACAAAGGCAGCGACAAACTCGTGGCTCAGACGCTCATTGAGGGCACCGGCGAAAAGCTGACTTCTTCGGATTACGCCGTGGTGAAATACACCGGCTGGCTGCTCGACGGCAAGCAGTTCGACTCGTCGTGGGACCGCAACTCCACGTTCGACGTGAACATGCAGGGCGGCGTGATCGAAGGATGGCTCGAAGGACTCAAAGGTCAGAAGGTCGGCTCCGAAGTACTGCTGATTGTGCCGCCGTCGCTCGGCTACGGCAGCACCGAGCAGAACGGAATCCCAGCGAACTCGACGCTCGTCTTCGTAGTCGACATTCTCGCCAAGTACTAATCCGCACATCTGCTACAAAGGGTGATCTGAGATTTCAGATCACCCTTTTGTTATGCGTTTGTTATGCGCAAATGTGTTATATGCAAGTTGCCGTAGCACCGTAAACAACATGCATAAAATCAGTTTCCTAGCAATACACGTTGCCGAAGAACCTTATACAACATGACCAGATTAGAGTTTGCAAACAGACATGTTGTCTAAAGAAGCTAGACAACATGCACATTTTCAGTACTCCCCTTGTGCAGGTTGCCGCAAGTTCTTAGACAACATGCCCATATCTGGCACCCTATCTATGCAAGTTGTATAACCAGAACGGACAATATGCACACAAAGCAAGCAGATTCTGCGCATATTGCCGCAAGTTCTTAGACAACATGCACAAAAAGCTCCGCATAATTTGCAAACTGGTAGCTGGGCAAGTTAGAAGAGGCGGAGGGAGCCGTCGTCGGTGCCCTTCATATCGTCATAGTCGAGCAGCAACGTGGTGAAACCGCGGTCTTTGGCGAGCACTTGCGCCTGCGGGGTGATTGTCTGCGCGGCGAAGATGCCTCGCACCGGCGCGAGATGCGGGTCGCGGTTGAGCAGTTCGCAGTAGCGGGTCAGCTGCTCAACGCCGTCGATGCCGCCGTGTCGCTTGATTTCTATCGCCACGTGCGTGCCGTCGGCGTCGATTGCCATGATGTCTACCGGACCAATGGCGGTCGGGTACTCGCGGCGCACGAGTTTCGCACCTTCGCCGATGCGTTCGATCTGCTCTGCGAGGTAGCGCTGCAGGTGATCTTCCACGCCGTCTTTTTTCAATCCCGGGTCTTCGCCGAGATCGTAGGATTCGTCACTGTAGATATGCTGCATTGTGATCTCAAGCACATCATTAGTTTTTGTTGCAGTGACGCGCAGAATCTTCTCCGGAACTTCGGTTGCGGGGTCATCGTCCGCGTTATTTGGAGTGATGTCTTTGATTGTGCACGGCGAGAGCATCCAGTTGAGTGGCTTATATGAACCGATTTCAGAGAAGATCAGCACGCTGTTATCTGCTTTGATGAGCAGCACGCGCTTTGCCAGCGGAAGTGTGGCCTGAAGTCGGCCGGTGTATTCGGCACTGCAGTCTGCAACAATGATTCGCATGCCGTTAAGGTTAACTACTCTTCCCGACCTGCGTGCACATGCGACAGTTCGGCTACGCCAAACGACCAATATATATTGATCGGAAAGAGAAAAGAAAAGGGGCGGAAGAATCCGCCCCTTGAAGGTTTTCAGCTCTGCCAGCTGAGGATGACCTAGCTTAGCTAGTTCTCAGCGTGGTCAGCCGACTATGCCGCTTTGCTCAGCCGCTTCCGATTGGTAGGCGATGCTGCGAGCATTCTCAACAACCACGGTGAGCTTGTTCGAATCAAAGGAAATGAAGCCGCCCGTCACTTCGAACGAGCACTTCTTGCCCTCTGGATCGGTGATATCCAGACGACCTTCCTTGATAACCGACAACACCGGCTCATGGCCTGGAAGAATGCCCATGCCACCTGAATAGGCCGGAACGACGACCTGCTTCGCCTGACCGCTCCACACCGGACGTTCGGTGGAAACGATGTTCACTGCAATTGTTGCGCCAGCCATCAGTCACCGTATTCCTTCTGCATCGCGTGCCACTTCTTCTCGAGGTCTTCGATGCCGCCGATGCCGGAGAACGCCTGTTCTGGCACGTTGTCGTACACGCCATCGCAGATGCGGGTGAAGGCTTCGATGGTCTCTTCAGCCGGCACATAGGAGCCCGGAACGCCGGTGAACTTTTCAGCGACGTAGAAGTTCTGACCGAGGAACTGCTCGATCTTACGAGCGCGGTTGACGATGGTCTTATCTTCCTCACCAAGCTCGTCGATACCGATCAGGGCGATGATGTCTTGCAGCTCCTTGTTACGCTGCAGAATCGCCTTGACGCGGTTCGCGCAGTCGTAGTGAGCCTGGCCGACGTAACGCGGATCGAGGATTCGCGAAGTGGAAGCCAGAGGATCCACAGCCGGGTAAATACCACGGGATGCGATGTCACGGGACAGCTCGGTGGTTGCATCCAAGTGGGCGAACGTCGTTGCCGGGGCCGGGTCGGTGTAATCATCAGCAGGCACGTAGATGGCCTGCAGCGAGGTGATCGAATGGCCACGGGTGGAGGTGATGCGCTCCTGCAGAGCACCCATCTCATCGGCGAGGTTCGGCTGGTAGCCCACTGCGGAAGGCATACGACCTAGCAGTGTGGACACCTCGGAACCTGCCTGCGTGAAGCGGAAGATGTTGTCGATGAACAGAAGCACGTCCTGGTTCTGCACGTCACGGAAGTACTCTGCCATCGTCAGAGCGGTCAGCGGCACACGAAGACGGGTGCCAGGCTGCTCATCCATCTGGCCGAAGACCAGTGCGGTCTTCTCGAGCACGCCGGCTTCGTCCATTTCGCCGATCAGATCGTTGCCCTCACGGGTACGCTCACCAACGCCTGCGAACACCGACACGCCGCCGTGGTTCTGTGCCACGCGCTGAATCATTTCCTGAATCAGAACCGTCTTGCCGACGCCTGCACCGCCGAACAGACCGATCTTACCGCCCTGCACGTATGGCGTGAGCAGATCGATGACCTTGATGCCCGTTTCGAACATCTGGGTCTTTGATTCGAGCTGATCGAATGCCGGTGGGTTGCGGTGGATTGGCCAACGTTCCTTGATCTCGATGTGCTCGCCCGGCTTCTTGTTGAGAATATGACCGGAGACGTCGAACACGTGACCCTTGGTCACATCGCCGACCGGCACCTCGATCGGGCCGCCGGTGTCGTGCACAACAGCGCCACGCACGAGGCCATCGGTAGACTTCAAAGCCACGCAACGAGCGGTGGAATCGCCCAAATGCTGCTCGACTTCGAGGGTGATGATGGCGTCTTTGACTTCGCCTTCCTCTTGCTGACCCATCTGCTTGATTTCAACGGTCAGCGCGTTATAGATATCTGGCATGTGGCCGACAGGGAATTCGACGTCGATAACCGATCCCTGAATACGCGTCACATGACCGACGATTGGCTCCGCGGCCTCATCAGTAGCCGCTGCAGTCTGGTTCTCAGCCATTTCGCGTTCCTACTCTTCCTTTTTGTTCAACGCATCGGCGC
>Tephra_p2__coassemble_2166_pt1 | contig 27833 bp, 18 predicted proteins | sample Tephra_p2__metabat2_low_PE_021 | metagenome-assembled genome bin Tephra_p2
CTGTATGTCCAGTGAGACTTGCCGTAATACTTCTTCGCCGTCGCCGAATTGCCGTGGTTGAGCAGCGTTTCGCGCACGATCGCATCCCAGCGCTCATACAGCGCGTTCGCGGAGCCCGGCACTTGCTCGTACGGGCGCACGCGATACAGGCACTTCATCAGCAAATCGCCGATGATCAGAGCCTTCGCCGCACGGTGCAACATCGGCAGCGTTGGCGTGAAGCCGGGGTTGTCAACGAGTCCCTGCGTGGAGATGGCGAGCACCGGAATCTGCGGGTATCCGGCGTCGATCAGCGCCTTGCGAATCAGACCGAAGTAGTTCGTCGCGCGGCACATGCCGCCGGTCTGAGTGATCGCGAGCGCCGTGTGATCGGCGTCATATCTGCCGGATTTGATCGCTTCGACGAGCTGGCCGACGGTCATGATCGCCGGGTAGCAGGCGTCGTTGTTCACATATTTGAGACCGGTTTCCACGTCGGTTTTGCTCGCGTGCTTGAGAATCTCGAACTTGTAGCCGGAACCGCAGATCGCCGCCTCAACCAGACTGAAGTGGATCGGGCTCATCTGCGGCGCGACGATCGTGTAGTCACGCATATTCTTGCCGAACGGCACGCGGTTCGCGTAGTTCGACATCGTGGCCGTCTGCTTGCGCGCATGCTTGGTGTTCTTCGCATTCTTCTGCGCGTTCTTCGACGTGCGCATCACCGCGTCGAGCATGGCCTGACGCCCTGGCGTCGGCGCCATGCTGCCGGTACGGCGGAACGACTGCGTGTTCTGAGACTGCACGTCCGCGGATTGAGCGGTTTCAATCTGCGCGGACTTCGCAATTTCGGTCGGCTCTTGCTGCGCGCGCTTCTTCGTGTTACGCTCGCGCTCCTCAACGGCGGCCTTGAGCGAGCGCAGGCGAATCTTCGCCGCACCCAAATTAGACACTTCGTCGATTTTGAGCATGGTATACACGTCTGCTTTGTCGGCGAGGATTTCACTCACCTGATCGGTGGTGATCGCGTCGAGTCCGCAGCCGAAGGAGTTGAGCTGCACTAGTTCGAGTCCCGGGTACTGCGAGACGAAGTTCGCCGCTTGGTAGAGTCGCGAGTGGTACGCCCACTGGTTCGTGACGCGCAACGGCAGCGTCGTCTTCAGCTTGCGGTCTTCGACGTGGCGGAATCCCTGGTTGTTCTTCGCACGCGGGTCTTCCTCCCCCTCGCTCAGGTATTCGGTGAGGTTGAGTTTTTCCTTCGGATCGATCCAGCTGACGGAGTCTTCGGAAAGAACGACCATGCCGAGCGCGCAGATGGTCTCCGGAATACCGTGGTTGATCTCCGGGTCCACATGGTAGGGGCGGCCTGCTAGCACGATACCGCGGCTGTTATGTTCCTTCATATAGGCAAGCGCGCGCAGACCTTCCATCTGCACGTCGTGCTTGAACACTTTGTCTTCCGCATATGCCGCTTCGACTGCGGTCTGCGCTTCCTCACGCGTGACACCCGCCCACGCGAACTCCTCGGCGATGCGGTCGACCATGAGATCGTGCTTGGCGAGGTTGAAGTACGGGTGGATGTAGCGCACGCCGTCTTCGCGCAATTCGGGCATGTTCGCGCCGACGACTATCGGGTAGTTCGCGACGATCGGGCAGTTGAAATGATTGTCAGCGCCGGGCACGAGGTTGTCTTCGTACGAGACGCACGGGTAGAAAATCGTGTCGATTCCCTTGTTGAGCAGCCACTTGATGTGCCCGTGCACGAGTTTCGCCGGGTAGCAGATGTTCTCGGAGGCGATCGACTCGATGCCGGTTTCGAACAGTTCGTGGCTGGAGCGGCCGGAGATCACGACCTTGAAGCCGAGCGACGTGAGCAATGTGAACCAGAACGGGTAGTTCTCATACATATTGAGCACGCGCGGAATGCCGATCGTGCCGCGCGTCGCCTTCTTGTCGGTGAGTCGGCGGTACGCGAACGCGCGCTTGTATTTGAAGTCGTAGAGATTCGGGCGGTCGGAACGCTTGCGTTTCGCGTCGCCGCCGCGTTCGCAACGGTTGCCGGTGACGTAGCGCGAACCATCGTGGAACGTGGTGATCGTGAGCTTGCAGTGGTTCTGGCACAGTTTGCACACGTCACGTTCGGTGGTCATCGACAGGTCGTCGAGTTCCTGACCGTGCAGGATGCTCGACACGGTGTGCGTCACGCCGTCGATGACGGCGGTGTGTGCGGCGGAGGTTTCGCCGTCTCCGTCGGTGTCGTCCGCCACATCGTCGTAGTGCATGCGCGCGGTGAGCGCCGCGCCGTATGCGCCCATGAGTCCGGCGATGTTCGGGCGCGTCACTTCGCGTTCGGTGAGCAGTTCGAAGGCGCGCAGTACGGCGTCGTTGAGGAACGTGCCGCCCTGCACCACCACGGTGTCGCCGAGTTCGCCGGAGTCGCGCAACTTGATCACCTTGTAGAGCGCGTTGCGCACGACCGAATAGCACAGGCCGGCGGCGATGTCTTCGATGCTCGCGCCCTCTTTCTGCGCTTGCTTGACCGACGAGTTCATGAACACCGTGCAGCGGGAGCCGAGGTCCACCGGATGAGTGGAGTTGAGCGCGGCCTGCGTGAACTCCTCGATGGTGAGTCCCATCGACTGCGCGAAGGTCTGCAGGAAGGAGCCGCAGCCGGACGAGCAGGCTTCGTTGACGGCGATCGAATCGATCACGCCGTCGTTGATTGCCAGGTACTTCATGTCTTGGCCACCGATGTCGATGACTGCGGTGACGCCCGGGCTCACCATTTCCGCACCACGGTAGTGGGCCATCGTTTCCACAACGCCTTCGTCGAGGTGCAGGCCGGTGGTGATGAGGCCCTCGCCATAGCCGGTCGCGCAGGCACGCGCGATCCACGCGCCTTCGGGGAGTTCGGATTGGATCTTGCGCACGATGTCAATGGCGGCGGTCAGCGGCGAGCCGTCGTTCGTAGCATAGGAGCTCCAGACGATTTCGCGATCGTCGTTGACGAGCGTTGCCTTAATCGTGGTGGAGCCGGCGTCGATGCCGAGGAAATGCGGGCCTTGCGCACCGTCGAGCGTGCCGATGTGCACGTGCTCGCGGTGGTGGCGGGCGTTGAAGTCGGCGCGATCCTGCTCGGTGTCGAACAGCGGCGGCATCGTGTGCGTGTTCGCGGGCAGATTGCTCAGGTCTTCGAGATCGGCGATGATCTCACGGCACGGGCGTGCCGGTGCGAGGTTCTCGCCCTCCCACTGGTCGGGTTCGCCGGCGATCAGCGCGGCACCGTAGGCGACGTAGAGGTGCGCGTCCTTCGGCGTGATGAACTCGTCCACCTTGCCGTCGAGCGCACGGTGGAACGCCTCACGCAACTCCGACATGAAGAACAGCGGGCCACCGAGGAACACGACGGTGCCGTGAATCGGACGGCCGGAAGCCAAGCCCGCGATCGTCTGCGTGGCGACTGCGGTAAAGATGGAGGCCGCGAGATCGGGCTTCGCCGCACCATCGTTGATGAGCGGCTGCAGATCGGTTTTCGCGAACACACCGCAACGCGAGGCGATCGGATACAGCGTCTTGTATTCCTTCGCCATATCGTTGAGGCCGGCGGCGTCGGTGTCGAGCAGCGTGGACATCTGGTCGATGAACGCGCCCGTGCCACCTGCGCACGAACCGTTCATGCGCTGTTCCGGGGTCGGCTTCAAGTATGTGATCTTCGCATCCTCGCCACCGAGTTCGATGATGACGTCCGCCTGCGGAATCTGCTCGTCGATGGCGCGGGTTTCCGCAATCACCTCCTGCACGAATGGCACGTGGATGCTGTCGGCGAGCGCGAGGCCACCGGATCCGGTGATCGTCAGGTTCACCGGCTCGTCTTCGCGGCCGAGGTCTTTGAGCGTCTTCTCGATGTCTTGCAGCAGGCCTTCCATCGTCGTGCGCACGTTGGCGTGGTGGCGGCGGTAGTCGGCGAACAGCGGCGAGCTCAGATCGTCGGAATCATCGAGTACCACGGCTTTGACGGTGGTCGAGCCGATGTCAAGGCCGATGCGCAGCGTGTGCTGCTTCGGTGTGGTCTGGGATGCAGTGTCTGCTAAGACGGCGGAATCAGCCGTCTGTGCCGGTGGATCAATACTGGTATGACCGTCCGTCAGATAACCGTTGTTCGACATTGCATCGGATGCCGTGTGGCTCATCAGTACCTCGTTCATTCCATCGATTCTCGGGCTTGTTCACCTTACGCCCGTAACGTCTTTCAGCATGTTTATTCACCAGTCGGTGAATCAGCTCATAATCTCTTCAGTTTAATGAATACGCAGTACGTTTGCAATGGGTTTCGTGTGAATTTGCTAACGTTGCGCATCACTTGCTCATTATGCGTACAATACCTATGAATCTTTATGCATTACCGTGCATACAAATGCTATTGTTTTACCCAATTTCACGAAAGGACACCACATGTTCATCGCACTGAACATCGCAGCCGTATTCGCACTACTCGCCGGATGCCTTCACGGGTACATTTTCATTCTCGAATCCTGGCACTGGACGGAACCGCAAACGCGCGCCGTATTCTCTATCAGCTCCGAGCAGGAGGCCGAGAACACGAAAGAGATGGCATTCAATCAGGGCTTCTACAACATGTTCCTTGGCATCATGGCAATGGCTGGCGCCATCGTGTTCTGGTGCGGCGCACATACCGTCGGCGTCACGTTGATGACGGCGGGCACCGCCTCAATGTTTGGCGCCGCCACGGTGCTGTTCGCCGGCTCGCCGGATAAGCGTAGCGCCGCCATCAAGCAGGGTGCTCTCCCCCTCGTTGCGCTTGTGGCTCTGGCAGTGGCGTGGGCTCTCGCCTAGCACATCGATTTACGGCACCAAAGGAATCCACAATCCAGATTCCTTGTCACATCTGCAGTTGCAACCGCAGCAACGACAACGAAGCCTACCCTTCAACGTCACTTCTGCGGGGCATACCGCAAAAATGATAAATTTTCAATATCCTAAGGTTATACAAGGCGCGCAACACATTCCTGTGGCGTTAGAGCCGGGACTTGTGACGCACGAAACGCAGCTGCGTCACGCGTCACAATCACGTCACAGTGCAGCTTCTCTGCCATTGCGCGAATAAGACCATCTTCGAAATCTGGCTCGTTTGAATCCACGGCAGTGTTCGCATACGACACCAGCATCGGCTGCACATCGAACAACTCAAGCAGACCGGCGACGGACTGCTGGGCGAATGGCTCACCATAGCGTTTGGCGAGAATGTAGTAGGCGTCGTTCAACGATGACACAGATGCCAGCGTCGCCACATCGTTGTTCACGCAGGCGCGAAGCAGGGTCAGGCAGTCATCGTGAAACGGTTGGCGCGCGCTGTCGCAGAAATCGAGCAGCACATTGGTGTCAAGCAGAACTTGCATGGCTATGCCTCGAATCGGCTGAATCGTTCGTCGCGAGACTCGGCCAGCAACGCTTCGTCGGACCGGTCATCGAGAACAGGCGGCACGGGACGGTTCGCGAACGCCTCCAACTGTGCGATGCGCCGCCGTTTCTCCTCGTTTTCTATCAGTTCCAACGTCTGCCGTTCGAACAGCGGCAGTTCACCCGTACGTGCGAGATAGTCGGTCAGATCACGAATCAGATCGGAATATGTGCGTCCGTGCTTTTTCAGCACACGTTCGGCCTCGCGTTTGCGCTCGCTGTCAACGCGAGCTGTAATCATCGCACTGCTCATCGCAACCTCTTTTCTACCAAAACCACTGTGTATTACGTGTAATACACAGTGTAGCAAAAGGAAGACTGCTTGAGAATACCGACGCGTCGCATGGAACAAGATCGAGGTTATGCTAGATCAGCTGGCGTCACCTTCGCCGGCGGCACGCTCCTTGCCGTAGATTTCCGGGATGAAGCGCTCCTGATCGTGCAATTTCGCCCAGATCACCGGCTTGCCTTGCTTGAACGACTCCGGTACGTCGAGGATGCGCTGGTTTCGAGAACCACGGAACTGGAGCAGCGAGTCATGTTCATCCTTGAGGTAGCGGCCGTCTACGAGGATGTCGATTTCGTGCAACAGGTCGAGCTTGTCTTGCGTCTCCCCTTCGCGCATCAGTTCTTCCCAGGTGTAGCCGGTCCAGCACCAGATGTCTTTGGTGTGGCCGAAGCGTTCGTGGATCTTACGCGCAAGAGGTAGCAGCACGCCGGTGTTGAGCAGCGGTTCGCCGCCGAGGAACGTGATGCCTTGCACGAAGCTTTGGCTCAGATCGTCCATGATCTGCGCTTCGAGTTTCTCGGTGTATGGGTGCCCGGCCTGGAAATCCCAGATCGACGAGTTGTAGCATTCGACGCAGTGGAACGGGCAGCCGGAGACGTAGATGGAGCAGCGGATGCCTTCGCCGTCGGTCATCAGGAATCGCTTGTAGTCGGCGATCATGTTGTGGCTCATCTTGTTCGTCCACTGACCGGCACGCGGATTGTTCGACAATGGCGATGGAATCGAAGGCCCACGATTCGTCTCCCCCGCCGCGAAATCATGCAGCTTCGGAGCAGGCTTCACTTTTTGCGCCGTCGACTGCTCTGACTGTTGCGGCTCCCCTGTTGCTCGCCAAATCGATTCCTGCTGATGTTCCACCCTGTGCTCCTCTTCACTCAATGCCGTCATCTTACCCGTTCGCCACAATCCCTGCAGGCGAACCGTGGCGCGGCAAGCCACATACGTTTGTCAGTTTTGACGTTTCTGGTTGCTGTTTTGCCGTTCCTACCAAACATTTTGACGTTTTTACCGCTTTTCCAGCTGAAAAGTATGCATAAACAGCAAAAGCATTGGCAAAAACGTCAAAACAGCATATTTTTGACGTTTTCACAGATAGATTTGACGTTTTATACGGTTCAATAGCCAAAATGTGGGTATAAACGTCAAAAGCTGTAGTTAAAACGGCAAAACCGCAAAAGCCCGTTAGCACAAATGCCGACAAACACGACGGAGGGCAGGCACGAAGCCTGCCCTCTGCGATGTTTGCGATAGTTCAGCTCAAGCTCACTTGGTCTCTTCGAACCATTCGCGGGTCTCGCCGTCTTTGAGCGTCACGTGACCGGTTTCGCCAGCCATGTGCTTGACGCGGTGGGCGATCTCCTCGTGACGGCCGTGCACCATCGGGCGCTGCACCGGGTTGCCGAGGTAGCCGCAGGTGCGCTTGGTCACGTTGCACTTGTCGGGATCGGAATTGCCGCACTCAGGGCACTTGAAGCCCTCTTCGGTCGGTTCGAAGTCGCCTTCGAAACCGCAGACGAAGCAGTGGTCGATCGGGGTATTCGTGCCGAGGTAGCCGATGCCGATGTTGTAGGCGTAATCCCACACGGCTTCGAGCGCCTTCGGGTTGGCCTGCAGGCACGGGAACTCGCAGTAGTTGATGAAGCCGCCCGATGCGTAATACGGGAAGTCCTTCTCGTAGTCGAGCTTCTCCATCGGAGTCGGCTGCAGCCACACCGGGTAGTGGAAGGAGTTGGTGTAGAAGTCGTGGTCGGTCACGCCTTCGACCTTGCCGAACTTCTTGCGATCCATGCGGTTGAAGCGGTCGGTCAGCGATTCGGCTGGCGTGGAGTAGACGGAGTAGTGGTAGCCTTCAGCCTTGCTCCATTCCTTGCACAGCTCGTTCATGCGCTTGACGATGCTCAGTGCGAAGTCCTTGCCCTGTGGATCCCAGCCGTGGTCGCGCATCCAGTTCTTGCCGTAGAACACGCTGGTGGCCTCATACAGGCCGATGTAGCCGAGCGACACGGTGGCGCGCTCGTTACGGAACAGCTGGTCGACGTTCTCGTTCGGCTCCAAGCGGCCGAATGCGCCGTAGCGGAACAGCGTCGGGGCGTTCACCGGCGTGGCCTGCTTGCAGCGCATGATGCGGAACTGCAGTGCCTGGTTAGCCACTTCCATGCGCTCGTCGAAGATCTTCCAGAAGCGATCGACATCGCCGTGCGATTCAAGGGCGATGCGCGGAATGTTGACTGTGACGACGCCGAGGTTCATGCGGCCGTCTTCAACATCCTTGCCGGTCTTCGGGTCGATCCAGCCCTGCAGGAAGGAACGGCAACCCATCGGGGCCTTGAACGAACCGGTGATCTTGACGATGTTCTCGTAGAACACCACATCTGGGTACATGCGCTTGGTGGCGCACTCCAGTGCCAGCTGCTTCAGGTCGTAGTTCGGATCGCCCGGGTCGGCGTTCACGCCATGCTTGATGGTGAACACGAGCTTCGGGAAGATGGCCGTGTGGCGTTCCTTGCCGAGACCGCGGATGCGGTTGAGCAGAATGGAACGCTGGATCTCACGGGCGAACCAGCTGGTGCCCAAGCCGAAGCCGACGGTGACGAACGGGGTCTGGCCGTTGGAGACGCGGTTCGAATTGATCTGATATTCCATCGTCTGCATGGCGTCGTAGATGGCCTTGCGCGTCATGATCTTCGAATAGACCTCGCGCAGCTGCTCGAGTTCAGGAACATCGGTGTGGAACGGCTCGTCTGCCGGAAGCGGGTCGCGGTTCTCGAAGTGGAGCCAACGCGGTTCCTGCTCCTTGAGGCCACGCACCATGTCGCGCGCCACTTCAACAGGGGTCGAATCTGGAATCATCGCGTGTGCCATGTCGAGATTCTTCACATAGTCGCGCTTGGCGAACTCCTCGAGCATTTCATCTGCGCGATTCACCGTCTGGCCGCCGTACTGGGCGCCGGCGATGTCTTTGATGATCTGCGTGATCTGCGTCGACGCGGTGCCGATCGACTTCGGCGAATCCATCATCGCGTTGCCCAGCGCGAAGCCGTGGCGCAGCATGTCGCCAAAATCAGGCAGCGAGCAGTTGTTCATCGAGGTGAACGGCGAATAATCGGCGTCGTGGAAGTGGATGTCGCCCTTCATATGCGCGTTCGACACGGCGTCGGGCAGCATCGAGAACGCGGACGCCTTGGAAACCGCGCCGGCGAGCAGATCGCGCTGCGTGGCATACACGTTGGAGTCCTTGTTCGCGTTCTCGCGCACCAGCGACTCGTCGCGGTTTACCAGGCGGCTCACAGCCTCGTTGATGTCGGTGGCCTTTGCACGCTGAATGTCTTTGTTCAGGCGGTAGTTCGTGTATGTGCGCGCCACGTCATACAGATGATCTTCAATCAGCGCGTGCTCAACCAGATTCTGGATGTCTTCGATCTTCGCAGGGCCGTTGTAACGCTCGCGAATCTCGCCCTCGATCTGGTTGGCGATGTCGAGGATCATGCGCTCCTCCTGCGGGCCAACCTCCTTGTCGAGATCCGAGAACGCGGACTTCACGGCGACCACAATGTTGATCGGGTCGAAGTCAACGATGCGACCATCACGCTTCTCGACGAGCACCTTGCCGCCGAGAACTTCGCTGCCGTCGTCAGTGACACGCTGAGTCAGTGTGTCACCCAGAACCTGAGCTTCCATTGCTACCTCCAGAACGCTTTCGCTTGTGTACTATAGACGAGGTTCACACACGCGCCGAAGCGGTCTGCAACCTCATTGCTCATACGAGCTTACGACAAGACCACACCCTACATCTAGTACGAAACGCCGTGCCAAACTCCTATATCTCGTGTTTTCGTTGGAATGGCGCATAAAAGAAAAAGCTGTGAGATTTATCACTGAAAGTTATTTTCGCCGTTCGCGCAGACGTCCAGACCATCATCAAACACCCGTCAATCGGCGCGAATCGCCGAGTTCTCAAGGCGGCACCTCCCGACACGCCGTCAGGGGTGCTTTACTATGTCGGCGAACTGATGGAATCTAGACACATGGTTTGGAATAACAGCTACCAATCGGGATATCAGCAGGGTCCCATGCAGGCCGGTGGAACACCGAGTTCCTCCGGTTCTCCAGGTGCGCCTGCCGCACGCGAACTCCCCCGCATGGCGTCAGACACGACGGCGGAGAACCCGTGGCCGGTGAGCATGGTGAGCCAGAAGTTCCATAGCGCCGTGGAACGTTGGCCCGCACTGTGGGTTGAGGGGCAGATCACCGAGATCAACACGCGCCGCGCCTCGTCCGCGTATTTGACGTTGCGAGACAACAACCAAGACATCGCGATGAGCGTCAACGGCTTCGGCGCATTCGCGAATATGGCACGCGAGTTCAAGCAGGGCGACCGCGTGGTGATTCATGGCAAAGCCGACCTGTGGATGAAGGCGACTCGCCTGAGTTTACGCGGAGACATGATTAAACGCGTTGGCGCGGGCAACCTGCAGGAGCAGATCAACGAACTGCGCATGAAGCTCAAAGGCGAAGGACTCTTCGACGCTGAGAACAAAGTGCCGCTGCCCGAGTTTCCGAAGAACATCGGTCTGATCTGCGGCCCCGGCGCACGCGCCGAAGGTGACGTGGTGATGAACGTGAACCTGCGCTGGCCGGGCGTCCGCTTCACGATCGCGCACGCGTATGTGCAAGGTGAAAAATGCCCTCCGAGCGTGATCGCGGCCATTGAAAAGCTTGACGCCGACCCCAACGTCGATGTGATCATCGTCGCGCGCGGCGGCGGCAGCTTCGAAGATCTGCTCGGATTCTCCGACGAAGGCGTGGTGCGCGCAACTGCTGCCTGCGTAACGCCGATCATCTCTGCAATCGGGCACGAAGACGATTGGACGCTCATCGACCTCGCCGCCGACGTACGCGCCTCCACCCCCACCGACGCGGCGAAGCGCGTAGTGCCGGACGTGCGCGAGCAACAGCAGCTGATCGCCGAGGGCATCAACCGCATGCGCACGTTCATCTCGAACCGCGTAGGCAATGAGGAACGACTTATCGAAGGCTATGTGAACCGCCCGTCGCTCACGCAACCGCAAACCATGCTGCTGGCTTACGAACGCGACATCGACGATGCCGTGCGTGCCATGCGCATTGGACTCACCCGCATTGTCGACGAAGAGCAGTCGCGCATCGAACGACTCTCTGCTACATTGCGCGCATTGAGCCCGCAGTCCACGCTCGATCGCGGCTATGCGGTGCTGCAAAACGCCAACGGCGATATCGTCGACTCCGCTTCACAGGTGAATGTCGGCGATGAACTGACCCTCACGCTGAAACGCGGCAAGGTCGTGGCGCAGGCGCAGGCCGTGCACAACGAATAAGTAATTCAGAAACGTTTTGTAAAGGAACATTGATATGGCAGACGAAAATATCGACATCACCGAAGTTGATGAAACGACGGCAAACACCAACGATGAGAACAACGAGAACGCGCCGCAGGCGCAGGTTGCGTCAAGCCTGAGCAAAGAGGAGCGCGAGCGCATCGCCAGCCTGCCATATGAGCAGGCGCGCGACGAACTCATCCAAGCGGTGCGCGCATTGGAGAACGGCGGCTTGAATCTCGAGGATTCGATGAAGCAGTGGGAGCTCGGCGAGGCGTTGGCCCAGCGTGCGCAGTCTCTGCTCGGTGACATTCGTGCGAAACTCGACGCCGCGCAGCAGGCGCAAGCGCAGACCGCGAACACTGCGGGTACGCAGTCCAATCTCGAGCAGTGACGTTCACATACAGTCTCAACTGAATCTATAGTAAGTGGCGAGGTCAGTTTCCTTCTGGCCTCGCCACTTGCGTTGTGCCGACTATATGCCGTATACACGTGACACCAATAATCAGCATTACCCCCCAGTATCCCTTGGTACGTTATGTCTAATTGGAAAATACGCGCGCAACTTGGAAAAACGGCATTCTAATTGGAAATTACGCGTGATATTTGGAAAATACGTCACTTTTTCGGCGTAAAACTGGATTTTTCTACAACTAGAGCGCGTATTTTCCAAATACGGCGCGCGTTTTCCAATTAGACATAACGTATTAGACATAACGAACCAAAAATTGGAACGGAATGGAGCCGGACGATTACCGGCACAGGAAGGAGGGATGATCACAGTCACACGAAGAGACTATTCCCGCAAGCGTGCCGATGCGCTAGTGCATGAAAATGCCAGTGCAGAAAGCAACTTCACCGCCAAGCCGGTCTACCGTTCCGTTATTTGAGGGCGGAGACGTCGACGGTGGCGAGGAGCGCTTTGTGGTCTGAGCCCGGAATCGTCAACGCGTTCACCTGCCCCACCGTCACGCCTTTGCTGGTGACGATGTGGTCGATGCCCGCGAATGCCGGCATGTATTTGCGGTCGGCGGGCCAGGTGAACACGAGTCCATGCCCGCTTTCTTCAGCCGCGTCTTGGAAGCGTGTGCCAAGCAGGTCACGGAACACCGCGTGATCCCACGTCGCGTTGAAGTCTCCCATAAGAATGTAGTTCGTGTCAGGGTGATCGTAGATCTGCTTGATCTCAGCGATCGACTGACTCCACTTGTTGAACCGCCCGTTCGTGGGCGACTGCGTGTGCACGGAGATGAAACGCACTGGAATCTCGCCGTTATCGAACCCTACCGTGCCGCCGGGCATGAACGAGGCGATCGAATCGACATCTGTTTTCGAAGTGTCTTCCAGCGGCAGCATTGAATACAGCGCGTTGCCGAACGTGCCATCTGCACTAGAAATCTGGGAGTATGGCAAGATCTGCTTGATCCCAGCCTCGTCAAGTTTCGTGATGAAATCGTCGGTCGTCTCCTGCAACGCGAGCACTTCGACGTGGTTGGAGCGCACGGCACGCACGATGGCCGTGGGATCAGCCTGACCTTTATACACATTGCAGGTCATGAGTCGCGCCACCGCATCGTTCGCATCGGTGTCGGGCAACGACTGCGTAGACAGTGCCTCATTGCTCAGCGCTGGCCCATTGTGGTAGAACGGCAGCTGCCAACACACTTGAATCACCATGCACACGCCTGCCACGATCGCCGTCACCCAGCGCTTGGAAAGCATCGCCAGCAACAGTGCGATAAGCGACAGGATCGCAAACCATGGCATCGCCGCCAGCACAACAGACACATATGGCAGAGTCTGCAATTCAACTGGAAGCAGGCGCGCCACGCACGCGAGCAGTGAGGCGAGCGTGAGAATTCCGGCGAACGCTCCTAAGACTCTGTGTTTGCGTACAACTGCCATATTCCTCCTCTATGCCCCACTCGCACAAGTGTAGGCAAAATACTGTGCTCAGCCTAGCGGCAGCATGGCACAGCGCGGTTTCCGCGGGGCGTGCGGCAGCGCAATATTCTGCGCCGCCGTGTTGCGCCGCCCACATCTGTTGTATACTAGCTAATTGTTGCCCTGGTAGCTCAGTGGATAGAGCACCGCTCTCCTAAAGCGGGTGTCGCGCGTTCGAATCGCGTCTGGGGCACTTTTTAATGCCCGAATACATGCCCGAGCAGTCCACGGAACGAGGATACGAAACAAACTCGCTGCCGCATGCGCTAGAGTCTAAGAAAACTAGAATCTCAGAAAACACCGGCGTTGAAAATACTTACGAATTATTTACTCACTGCCGGCGAACCGCGTGGAAAGGGCAGACATGACTGGCGAGGCACATTGCGGATCCGTGAGCGCACTGACGTTGGGGCTTCCCCGTTCCTGCGCGATTCCCGAGGCGAAGGGCACACTGCCCAAAGGACTGTTCGCGCGCACGCCGCTTTCCGCGAAAACTAAGCAGCATTTGGCGCATGCAATCGATTCGATTACGATGCTCGCACTGCTGCGCCCCGCGAACACCGGCGTCACACTTGGCAAGCGAGTGCCTGAAATATTGGTGATGGGTCTACGGCTTGCCGACGGCACGCATGATGTTCCCGCCGATATCGTCGAACTCATCGACGCGCAACGCAAGTCGGGCATCGTATTCGTGTGCGTGAGAACCGCGGAATTTGAAGGAACTACGCGTGAAGAATCTTGCTTCGTGATTCGCCGGCCGATGAGTGCGCGAGCCGGTCACGCGCCGACGTTCCTCCAATTCTGCAGCGACTGGATTCCCGCAGGCGAGGCGACACTGGAGATTGGCGGCACGACAACCGATGAACTATGGGATTGCCTGTGCTCGCAAGTTATTTTCGGCACCGCTGATTACATGGATCTCGACGTGCGTATTGTGCGCGCCGGCGAGATCACTGTGTTGCGCGCGCAGATCGCGAAACTCGAGGCCGCGCATCAGCGCGCGAAAACACAGGATCAGCGCAACGAGGCGCACGCCAAGCTACGCAAGGCACGCCAGCAGCTTGAATCCCTCGAGCAGATGGGCTCGAACGATTAAAGGCAACTCCGGAGTGCCAAGAATGGGTACGGGAGATCAACTACGTTTTGAGTATCCTGCTTACGAGGAGACATTATCGGGCAGATTCACGTATAACGATGTTGGTATTTCAACGTTTTCCGGCGATTGTACTTGCCGAATACACCGTTAATGTCTCCTCGTAAGCGGAATACCGCCGTACCAGCATTCGGAGCGGTCACGCGCGCAGAGAGCTCATAAAATCACCCAAGCGCGCCAAGCCGACTTCGAGATCAGCCATCGATGCGGCGTAGGAAAGTCGCACGTGCGTCGAACCAGTCGCAGGCCCGAAATCACTGCCAGGGGTCAGCGCCACGTGAGCCTCGTGCAGGGCGCGTTCGCAGAACGTCTGCGAATCCAAGCCGGTGGAGCTGATATTGAAATACGCGTAGAACGCGCCGTTCGGAGCCACTTCCAACGGCAGGCCGATGTTCGCGAGTCCAGACACCACGAACGCGCGGCGTTCCAATAATTCCTGACGGCGCTCCTCGCAGATGCGCAACGATTCGGGCGTGAAGCATGCCAACGCCGCGTATTGCGACGGCGTGTGCGCACCGAGGAAGAAGTTCGTCGCCAAATTGTCGACGGCGTTCAACGCGAACTCCGGCACGACCATCCAGCCCAAACGCCAGCCCGTCATGCCGAAGAACTTCGAGAAACTGCCGCACACGATCGCGTCCGGGTCGACGGCGAGCACCGACTGCACGCGCGAGCCGTCTTCTTCCACGTCTGCCAAATCCAAATATGTTTCGTCCACAATCCGCCACGCGCCATGCTGTTTCGCATATGCGCACACGTCCGCGAGAGTGTCGGGCAGAATCGTCGTGCCGGTCGGGTTCGACGGCGAAGTGATCATCACCGCGCGAGTGCGTTCGCTCCAATATTCTTCCACCAACTGTTTGTTCAAGTGGAAGCGTGTGGCCGCACTCGTCGGCACGTCGACGACCACGCCGCCGAAGGAGCGCACAAGTTCGCGATTCGACGGGTATGAGGGGTCGGCGAGAATCACTTCGCTCCCCTCGTCCACGCTGAGTGCGGTGGCCAGTAGCAGCGCCGCCGAGCCGCCTTCTGTGATCACGATGCGTTCCGGATCCACGTCAAGCCCATGCTCGGTGCGGTAGAACCGGCTGATCGCCTCGCGCAGTTCGCGCAAACCCAGTGACGCGGAGTATGGCAGCGGCCTGCCGTCATAGAGGTCACGCATCGCCAGGCGCACAGGTTCCGGAGCGCCGAAATCCGGTTGCCCCAGACTCAGTTTGATCACATTGACGCCCTGCGCGATCATGCGGCTCGCCTCATTGCTGATGCGCATGCCTTGGAACGGTTTGACCAGCGCCGCACGTTTCGCGAACGCCGGATGCTTGCTCACCGCTGTGGTATCTGCGCGATTGGTGTTCTGCTTGTTATCCGTCATAATTCACCACTTCCCCTACCTGCCGCTGCCATTGTTCAGCGTTTCCATCGTATGCGTTGTGTTCGATTGCTGCGACTCAATATCCAGATTCTCAACGCGCTCCCATCAATGCCAATCAGTCCGCGTGGGTGTCGAGAATCTGCGCGAGCAAATGCTCGAGTGTGCTTTCGCGCGTCTTCTTGCCGAGCTCGCACTCCCACACGTCGATCACGTGCCACCCCATGGCGCGCAGCTGCTCGTGCTGCTGGCGGTCGCGTTCGCGGTTGCGCAGTAATTTGGTTTGCCAAAACTCCACGTTCGACTTCGGCATCGAGTGATGCGAGCAGTTCTCGTGCATGTGCCAGAAGCAGCCGTTGACGAACACGATCGTGTGGTATTTCGGCAGCACGATATCGGGGTGACCGGGGTAACGCTTGTCGTTTTTGCGAAAACGCAAGCCGTGCGCGAACAAGTAGCTGCGCACCATCTTCTCAATCGACGTGTCTTTGCCCCGAATGCGCGACATTGTGTAGCTACGCGTGCCACGAGCATATTTCGCTTGCGTTTTCGTCACGCCCTCATTATCGCTCATGCGGATCGCGCGCCAGCGCGTCGCCCGCCTCCTCACATAGTGGGCAGTATTCGCTGCGCGCATACCGTTTCGCGGACGATTTCGCACGCGCGACACAATAAGATACAACAATGTGATTCAAGGGCCAGGCATAAGGAGGAAACGTGAGCAAATCCGAACGCCACACCCAACCGGTGTATTACAACGAGTTGTATGACATTGAGGATTTCATCGACTCGAGTTGCCTGAACAACGAAGATCTGCAGGCGCCAACGTTTTTATGGGACTCCTCCATCTGCGAAAGCTCCCGTCAGGATGACGCGCAGCGGTTGAGCACGCCGGTGGCTCCGGCCAATGAAGCGGAAAGCGTGATGACGCTGTCGATGCAATGGTATTTCGACTCGCTCGCCGCCGTCGTGCCCGGTGCCACGCGCACGAGCGATGGCATTGAGATGCCGATTCGCGAGATGCCGACGTTCCGCATCGATTCGCAGGCTCTCGCCGGAGTCAGCAGTGTGGTGGGCAACGCGGTGGCGAGTAATCATTGGCTCGACGCAGTGAATAATCTGGCACGCGCGCTCGAAGTAACCGCTGATTTTCTCAACAATTGTGCGGATCGCGACAACGAGGGACTCGATTTTCTCAAAGACGTGATCATGCAGGTGCAGGTCTACATGGATTCGGTGGCTCGCAACGCCGACCCAGACACCGCTGCGCAAGCATTGCGGCGCATCACCGACGTCGCCTGCAGCAAGTATTTCCATTTGAACGCGACGAAGATGGTCGAATTGCTCGCCTGCGCGTTGAGTTTCGCATATTACGATGACACGCGCGTGTTCGCATACGAGTCGCTCGACCGTGCCGTGGCATACATGCGCGCGAATATGGATGAGATCGAGCATTATGATATGCCCGCTGATCCGGATACCGCGCGGGGGCACGGCAGTGCAGCCGGCATGAGCAACGCGGACAGCGCGAACAATGAGGAACTCGATCGCATCAACGAACAGTTCGAAGAGATGATGGCTGAGGAGTTCGATTCCGACGACAATCTCGACATGCTGCTCTCCGGCACGCTGCCAGCCGATTCCGCGCTGAACCTGACACTTGATCCGGTGGAATTCAACCGGCATCTGCACCAGCTCGCCCGCGAACAGTTCGAGCAGGCCGTGCTGTTCTTGCAGCACGATCTGGCGCGCATCAGTCACGAAGACGCCGAGGCTGACGAGCTGCTGCGCGCGCATATCGATATGGAGCCGTTCGCAGACGTGCTCGCGTTGCGGCTCATTAGCACGCAGCGGTTCGACGATCTGCTGGAGTTGGCGAACACGATCGAGCATGATCACCCGAACCAGCTGATGATGCTGTTTCCCGAAACGTTGGTGCCCTACCAGTGGGATTCGATCCGCGAAATCGCGTTGCAGGGACTCGACAGACGCGAGGATCTCAAGCACATGTATCGCGAACGCATAATCGAGGCATATGATCCGTCTGACACTCGTGCGCTGACCAACTTGCGCGCGTTGTGCGAGGATGATTGGGATGAGCAGGTGCGCGAGATCGTTCGCGAATACGCGGACGGCAACGACCGCTACGCGCGCAACATGATCTACGAGCAGATGATGATCGCCGAAGACTTGGTGGATGAGGCGCAACGCTACGTTCGGAACTTCCCCGAAGCCAAGGAAGACTTGGCGCTCCTCCTCTGGTAGCCCACCACTTTTTCGACCAATATATATTGGTCGAAAGGCTCGTAGAAATCAGCTAGAACGTGCGGCGTCCCACATGCTTGCCGCCCACTCCCGAACGGCCGGCGGCACCCCACGGGCCTTCGTTGTGTTCGCGCAACCAATGCAGATGGTTGCGCATGGCGACGAGCATGATATGCGAATCCTCCAAGCCGAGATGCCGTTCATGGCTGCTTGGGTTTAACGCACCCTGCCGTTTCGCGTAGGCATCCAACGTGTTGTCGCCGTATGGATGCTGCTCGCTCGCCACCGACTCCTCGTCCCAGAACCGGCTCATCGGCAACGTGTCGATTATCGTGATGTTGCCGTCGCGGTAGGCTTCCGCGTACCCAGCGACGTTCGCCATGAAATACTTGTGCTCGAATGTGGCGTTGTGGGCGACGTATGGTTGCTTGACGAGTCTCGCCAGCAATGCGCTTTGCATCACGCCCCACTCATCGAACAGCGGCTCGTTCGCGCGCTTCGATACGTCGATTCCTGTCAGTTGCAGAATAAAGGGATTGCCCAGCACAGCTGCGCGCGCAGGCACGCCGAACGAGAGGCGCGACTGGTCATAGGCTCCGTCTGCGGCATAGTCGGCTTCCGCGTAGATGTTGTTGACCTGCGCATCCTGCGGCTGCGGGGAACTCATGTTCATACGTTCGAATCCGACGTCGAGAATATAGTCTCGCCAAGCGTTCGTGCCGGTGGTCTCGATGTCGATGCCGAGCACTTCGTCCACGTCGCGCCCCGGCAAGTATGCCTCACGCCAATCATGCGAGGACTTCGAACGCGCAGGTTTCACAACTTGTTTCACATCGGGTTTCTCAGCCAGCACGGAGTCGTCGCTGAACGCCGACAAACTCGCCTGCTGCATCATCTGTGAGCCGCTCGAACGCTGGCGCATCAACTGTTTGCGCCGTTGCGAACGCTCCTGTGAGAGCTGCGCGCTGCGATCTTCAATGTCGCGCGCATGCTCGTCTTCGATGCCGTGCAGCACAACGACGGCAGTTCCGTGATCGAATCGTCGTTCCACCGTCCACAAGTGGTCTCGCACGCCGCGCTCGATCAGCAGCGCGATCTCGTCGTTCAATCTGCGATTCGCATAGGCGAGCGCGCGTGCCAAACGAAATGAGCTGATGTTCCTGTCGAAGTCGCCCATGAACACGCTTGTCATATCGGCGAGCATCGCTTCGATGCGGTCGCGTATTGCGTAGTCGCGCGCCAGCAGTTCGTGCACGTCCACGTTGTCGTGCAGCAGGTCGAGCCCCGCGCCTGCACCCACTCCCCCGGCGAGGTTCAGCGCACGCACCCAATCCCAGTCGATGGGCTTGCCATCGGCGTCATGCGCCATCACCGCAGCCCATTGCCCGGTGTCTTGCAGGCTGTCTGCCAGCCAAGTCAGCTCCGTAGTCATTCCTCCATCGTAGGTCAGCGTCTACGCAAACAGCAACGGTGCACATACTGCTGTGGATAACTTCGCGAGTATATGCACCGTTGTGGATGACTTGTGTAAATTATTGAAATCCGCGAATTATTACAGCTCGAACCCGAGCTCTTTCGCCGCCTCGGTGGGCACTGGATCTTCGCACCAGAAGTCCTCGAGATTTTCGACGGTGGTGAGCGAGCGGATCTCCGCCTTGTCGATGTAGAGTTCACCGCTCAGATGGTCGGTTTCGTGCTGGAAGATGCGCGCCGGCCACCCGTGCAGACGCTCCTCGTGCTGGTTGCCGTTCTCATCGTGCCAGTGGGCGATGATATCAAGGTAGCGTTTGCGCACCGCTTGATACCCGTCGAAACTCAGGCACCCCTCATAGAACGATGCGGTCTGCTCGCTCGCCGGCTTATAGACCGGATTGATGATCGCATGGAACGGGAATTCCGCGATTTCACGCGGATCATCGTCGCCATCGGCGTGATCTTCGACGACGGCGATCGCCAGATTCAAACCGATCTGCGGCCCCGCCAAACCGACGCCCGGCGCTTCGAGCATCGTTTTGCGCATCGTTTCGATGAGCTTGTGCAGTGTGCGCTTGCTGAGCTGCCCGTCGTAGGCCACGCATTTCGCGCGCAACACCGGTTCACCCGCTTCGACGATCGGCAGCACGCCGTCTTGCGCGGTTTTAAGGAGTCGTTCGACATCGGCGTTGAGCTCAACGTCGATGCGGCTGTTCTTTCCAAACATGAAGGGTATTCGCCTTTCCGATTACAGTGCGAGTTCGTCGGCGACGATCTTCGCAAGTCGTGCGGTCACTTCGTCAGCCTGCTCCTGTGTGGCGGCCTCCGCCATCACGCGCACGAGCGGCTCGGTGCCGGATGGGCGCAGCAGCACGCGGCCGGTGTCGCCGAGCAGCTCCTCTTCGCGGGCCACGGCGTCGAGCACCACCTTGTTGGTTTTCGCCGCCATTTTGTTGACATTCGGAACGTTGATGAGTTGCTGTGGCAACTGCGGGAAGTCGGCAGCCAGCTCCTTGAGCGTGCGGCCGGATTTGACGACCTCATTGCACAACGTGAGTGCGGTGAGCGTGCCATCGCCGGTCGTCGCGAATTCGCGGTTGATCACGTGGCCGGACTGTTCACCACCCAGGCTGTAGTCTCCACGCAGCATCTCTTCGAGCACGTAACGGTCTCCGACGTTCGTCTGCACGGTAGTGATGCCCATGTCTTTAAGCGCGAGCTTCAACCCGAGGTTGCTCATGACAGTGACGACGAGCGTATTGTGGTTGAGCTTTCCTTCACGCTTCTTCGCACGGGCGAGAATGCCCATGATCTGATCGCCGTTGACCATCGTGCCATCGGCATCAGCGGCAAGGCAACGGTCCGCGTCACCGTCGAAAGCCACACCGAGGTCGGCGTTCGACGCCTTGACCATCGCCTGCATCTGCTCAGGATGCGTGGAACCGGCGTTCTTGTTGATGTTGTAGCCATCCGGGCTCGCGTTGATGACGATCACGTCAGCGCCAGCGCGACGCAACGCTTCAGGGGCAACCACCGACGTCGCACCGTTCGCGCAGTCGGCCACCACTTTGAGTCCCTTCAACGGCTGTTCGGTGCCCTCGGGGGCGATCGCAGCGACCAGATGGTCAATATACAGGTTCGTGGCGGTGGTGGTGTCGTGGCTGATGCGGCCGACGCCTGCACCGGTTGGGCGCTCCCAATCCTGACCGAGCACCGCCTCGATCTCGTCTTCCTTCGTGTCTGGCAACTTGAAGCCGCCGCGCGCGAAGAACTTGATGCCGTTGTCGGGCATCGGGTTGTGCGAAGCGGAGATCACCGCACCCATCTCGACGTTGAGCACGCTCGTCAGGAACGCCACGCCAGGAGTCGGAATGATGCCGGCGTCGATCACGTCGAAACCGCCTGCGCTCATGCCGGCTGCCAGTGCGTGCGACAGAAAATCGCCGGAAACACGCGTATCGCGACCGATAAGCGCACGGCGACGGCTCGATTCATGCCCCTCATCGTCTCCCAGAACGCGTACGGCCGCATCTCCCAGATCCAATGCAAGCTGGGCTGTCAGATCTCGATTCGCCAGACCGCGAACGCCATCGGTTCCAAACATACGTGGCATAGTACCCTCTATTCACCAATACAAGCGATAACTTTCAACTGTTTCAGTCTACGCCACAACGTGTTTCTTCGCAGAACGGATGCCGCGAAACGCACTCGCTTCGCGGCATCAGACCAGCCAATCAGCTTATTCTGCTCTCCGGCACCATCGTCTTCAGCTTGCCTGCTGGCAGGTAGTGATCTTCATAGACGCGCCGGCCCACTTCACCGGAGCCATTGACATCAGCCATCAGATAGTCGGTTTCCGGCGCCTCACCCTCTGGGTCATCCCATGTGACGTCTACGACCTTATAGCCGTTCCCCACATTCACCAGGTTCCATGCGTGCGATCTCGTACTACCACTGTCGCCAGTGGTATCGCCTATGAGCCCTACCACGTACCATGAATCGATGCCCGCTTGCTGCAGCAGCAGTTGGTACGCCTGCGCATACCCGGCGCATACCGTCTTATTGCCCATATCGGCTTTCCCATCGGCGGACAGCAGCACCAGAACACTCGAATCCACCGCCTGTCCTATATACCTGCCGGATTCCTTCGCATCGTAATCGTAATCCACCAGATTGGCGAGCGCATCGTGGTAATACTTCACTTGATCAGCCGGATTCGATGGAGCACTCTTCTGGTAACGATGCACCAGATCCATCACCCTATCACGGGTTTTCTTGAACGCATCGACGGTCTTCAGTTCGTCGACGATTGAATTATATTGCACACCTAGCAGCACTTTGCTGCCATCCACGTGAATATCCGGCGATGTCTGGGAACCGCAGAGCAGAGGATTCTGGAACACTGCCTCCCGGTATGCATCTTGAACAAGCGTGTCAGCCTCGTTGACGTTCACGTATGCCGACACGTCCATCACTCGGTGACCCACCAGCAGGTTGGCAGCTATGTATTTCACTAACTCGTTGGATCCACTGACCTTGATGCCGGGAAGTTCCTTGTCGATGTCTGGCATACTGGTAGCCACCGTGTTGTTCTTCGTCACCTCATGCCAGTCCACGTTCTTGTCAGGAGTGTATGGCGTCAGATCACTCGTCTTGGGCCATGAAGCCACCACTTGGGCGGTGGCTTGATCCACCGACTTTTGGGCATCTTCAAGGCTGCTCCATTCGGCGTGCCTGAAACCGACCACGCCGCTGAGAATGGTGCCTTTCACCGTATATGGCACCTCCCAGAACGTTATGACCTGAGTGTCAGGGTTTCCGTATGCTTGGGCTTTGCTGAAGTCTAAGACCTTGAGGCCCTGCGTCAGGCTTCCATCCGCCATGCTCACGTATTTGGTCAGGTGTTCCTTCACCGTATCGTGGCTCATTGGAGTCGTCTTGGAATATCCGCTCTCGGGAGTGAACGACGCGACCGGGATCTGCGACAGCAAACTATTGATGTTCAGATATGCCAGGGGCGCATACTCGGCTTTCTTATCTCCCGAGGCTTCCTTGACGGCACGAACGATGATGGAAACGTCTTTGACCGTATTCCTGTCGGCAACATAGTCCGCAACCATGTCTTCGGTTATGCTCTGATCTCCACCCTTGGCTCGCAGTCGATTGTTGTAGACGTTTTCTGCGTTGACCGACGAATCCACCAATATTCCGCTGCGGAACATCTTGTTTTGGTAGAACGTGCTTTCCTCGTCCGCGGAACTTTCGGCTTCGGTGAAATCGGCTTTCGTCTCCTTCGTTATACGCATGGTGGTCACATATGTGTCTCCGTCACCTTTTTCGGAAAGGTCGCGAGCCTGCAAAAACACTTGGTACGATGACGCCCCTTGAACCGGGTTCCACGACACGTGCAGGAATCCCTTGTCGTCAATTTTGGCGGATATTCCGGTGGCTGCGGGCAGCGACACATCGTCCTTGACCGTGAAATAGGTGACCTTGGGTTTGTCGAGTTTCTTGTTGTGCTTATCCACGTATTGCACGTGGTAGTAGCCGCCGCTCCCGAAGAAGCGATAAAGCTCATAATGCTCCTCGTCGGGGCGGTTTCGAGAACCGTCGTATTCCAGCGTCATATCTGGATTATGGAAATAGATCTGACTCTTCAGCGTGAGGTCATCGGTGGGTCTGCTCGCATCCGCGTATAGACCGGCGCCGCCTCTGGTGTCATCGTTATACACAGTCGGGTATTCGTTGGTCAATGCGGCATCAATGAACACACGTCCGGCTTCATGCACGTTGTCTCTGTTCGATCCCTCCGGAACCGGGAAACACGTCCACCAATCCAGATTGAACCGCGGCGCCTGCACATCATATTCGCCCGTCATCAGCACGCTCGGGTAGTGGAAGTCCCCATAAATGCCCTTGTCGTTGTCGGCTTTGCGCGCGAACCAGTACCATGCGCCGCCGCCTGCCAACACCACTGCCAGCACTGCCGCGATGATCACGACGAGCTTCTTCGGCACGCGATGCACTGCTGCTTGTACCGCCATGCCCGCCCGCGATTTCTTGCGCACACGCTTCGGCTTCACCGCACCGTTACGCGGAGTGCCGGCAGTAGCATACATGCCCATTGGCTGAGGCTGCTGCATGGAAGAAGCCGGAGACGCCGGAGGAGCCGCCCACTGACGACCATCCCAATACCCCATTGCCCCGGTTTGCGGATGCCTGTACCATCCGGCCGGAGGCAACGGCTGCGAAATCGGCTGCTGTAGTTGCGCTGATTGCTGATATATCGGTTGGGATTGCTGCGGCTGAGATTGCTGATGTGATGCCGACGGCGTATTGGGGTCATGTGGCGTAGATGGTTGCGTCATTGATGTTCCTTGCTCTGTCTCTCCTTGCGTCGCATCGTAAGATTTAGCAAATCTACAATGATACGAAGTATCTTTTCTGCGACATATAGCACAGTATTGTCTATCTTTGTTGCATAGACTTTCATTCTCGCGCATAGCGATGCAGACCGAATAATATAGACAGATATATTATTTATGTCTAATTAGGAATATCTCAATAGACCGTAATGCCAATGGAACTACTACAGAAATAACAACGGCGTGGGGGTTCGGCAATCAGCTGATTGCCGAACCCCCACGCCGTGCTTGCTCAGTGACGAAATATCAGTGTGTTACTGCGCGTCTTGCACTTCGGCGTCGAGCGCCGCGTTGAAGTCGCGCACCATGCGTGCGCGGTGCGACGATTCGACGTTCGCCTTCACCATGCGCTGCAACGCATTGTCGGCGTCCTTGTGCTCGGCGAGCCACTTGTCGCCGGCCTCGACGAGCTTGGCCGGATCCGCGTACACCGGGTAGAGGTCGCCGATAAGCGTCTCAGACATGTGGAAGGTCTTGTTCTTCCAGATCCAGTCCACAGCCTCGAAATACTGGTCGACGTACTGGTCCGCCAGTGCGCTGTCACGCGTCGACGAGAAGCCGCGAGCCACCTCTTCGAGCTGGCTGTTCGTCAGATCGTCGTTGTGCAGAGCCTGATCGAACGCCCAATCCTTCGCCTCCTTGCTGTGCAGCGAAGCGCGCGTGCCAACTGCGAACTCGCGATTCTCGGTCGTGTCGCGACGCTTGAGTTCGGCGTCGATGTCAGCCTGCTCGATCGCGTTCACCGAGGCAAGCGCGTGCATGATCGACCAGCGGAAGTTGTTGTCGAGCTCCAAGCCTTCGAACACGAGCGAGCCGCTGAGCAGTGCGCGCACATTGTCTGCGAACTCGGAGTCACCCTCAACACCGTAGGTGAGGTAGGCGCTCACCAGCTGGAACTGTTCGTCGGAGCCCGCCTTCGCCTGCTTTGCGAGCGTGAGCAGTTCGCCTGCCACGTGCTTGGCGATTTCGGTGCGGCGCGCCGGGTCGGTGTAGTGCCACACGGTGTTCGAGAGCATGGCGAGCGCGTAACGGAACGTCGTCGACTCGGTTTCGGTGGCGAGCATCTTCAGCGTCGTGTCGATGAAGTCGGTGGCGGCGAGTTCGCCGTCACGAGTCATGTCCCACAGCGACAGCCAGATCACCGCGCGGGTCAGCGCGTCGTCGAAACGATAGAGATTCGCCATCGCGAACGCCAGACTCGCGTCGTCGAAACGCAGCTTCGTGTAGGTCAAATCATCGTCGTTGGCGAGCAGCAGCGCCGGCATTGCCTTGCCTGCCGCCTCGGTGACGGCGGTGTGCTCGCCGTCCACGTCGAGTTCGATGCGGTCGGTGCGCACGATCTTGCCGGTGTTCGCATCTTCGTTGTAGAAGCCGACCGCCAAGCGGTGCGGGCGCAGCACCGGGTGCTCGTTCGGCGCGGTCTGGTCGAGCGTGAGCGAGGAGATCGTGCCGTCTTCAGCCACGTCAACCTGCGTGGTGATCGTGTTGATGCCAGCCTCTTCGAGCCACTTCTTGCTCCACGTCTTCAAGTCGCGGCCGGAGGTCTGCTCGAGTTCGGCGAGCAGATCGTCGAGCGTCGCGTTCGAGTATGCGTGGCGGTTCAGGTAGTGGTTGATGCCCTCGAAGAACTTGTCGCGACCCACGTAGGCGACGAGCTGCTTCAGCACGGAAGCGCCCTTCGCGTAGGTGATGCCGTCGAAGTTCACATAGGTGTCGTTGAGGTCGTTGATCGGCGCGACGATCGGATGCGTCGTGCTCAACTGGTCTTGAGCCAGCGCCCAGCTCTTCTCGCCGGAGCAGAACGTCGCCCAGGCGTCCTTCCAATCGGTCGCCTCGGCGGTGGCGAGCGTCGACGTGAACTCGGCGAACGACTCGTTGAGCCACAGGTCGTTCCACCACTTCATCGTCACATAGTCACCGAACCACATGTGCGCGAGCTCGTGCAGCACCGTCACCACGCGTCGTTCGGCGAGCGCGTCGGTCACCTTCGACTCGAACACATAGGAGTCGCGGATCGTGACCATGCCGATGTTCTCCATCGCGCCGGCGTTGTATTCGGGCACGTAGATCTGGTCGTACTTCGCGTACGGGTACGGCACGCCCCACGTCTTCGCGTAGAACGCGAAGCCTTTCTTCGTGATGTCGAACAGGTAGTCGACGTCTTTGGCGAACGCGTCTTTGAGTGCCTGGCGGCAGTATTGCGCCATCGGCACCGTGCGGCCGTCTTCGTTCTCGTAGGTCGTGTGCCAGCCGGCGTATGGGCCTGCGCAGATCGCGGTCAGGTAGGAGCTCATCGTCGGCGTCGTGGCGAAGTGCCACAGTTTCGTGCTTTCCGCCGGCTTATCGGCGAGCGTGCCGTCTGCGGTCAGGTCGGTGAGGTCTTCGGTCGCCTCGACCGGCATGTTCGACAGCACGGTCCACGACTGCGCGGCCTTGACGTTGAATGTGAACGTCGCCTTCAAGTCGGGCTGGTCGAACACGGCGTAGACTCGGCGCGCGTCCGGCACTTCGAACTGCGAGTAGAGATACACGTTGCCGTCGGAGGGGTCGACGCTGCGGTGCAGGCCCTCGCCGGTGGTCGAATAGCGGCACAGCGCCTTGACCGTGACCTCGTTGTGCTCCTTGAGATTGTTCAGGTCGATGCGATCGTCGTCGTAGACTTCGCTCGGGTCGACGCTTTCGCCGTTCACGGTGACTTCGAGCACGCGGTCGGCGATCAGGTCGAGGAACGAGCTTTCGCCGGCGTGCGAGTCGAAGCGGATCGTTGACGTGGAGATGAAGGTGGTCGGTCCTTGCGTCAGATCAAGATCGACGACGTATTCGATCGGTGCGTCGATGACTGCTTTGCGCTCCTGCGCTTCCACACGGGTCAGATTTGCTCCCGGCATGGCAACTCCTTCTGTCTGTTTGTATTCGTATTATTTCGCCGACTGTTCGAGATTGTTCATGTCGGCGGCGATGTCGGCTACGACCGGCACGATCATGGGCTTGCGCTTGAGTTCGCGCGACACCCAGCTGCCCAGCGTGCGACGCATGATCTGCTGGAGCTTATGCGTGTCTTTCGTGCCCGTCATCATCGCGTCGCGCAACTGCTCGACGATCTGGTGACGCACCTTCTCGAACTCGCTTTCGTCTTCGGCGACCGCGTTCAGGTAGATCTTCGGGCCGGAGATCACTTCGGCGGCGTCGGTGTCGACGACGGCGAAGCACGAGACGAAGCCTTCGGAGCCGAGAATACGACGCTTCTCGAGTTCCTCGTCGGTCAGCTCGCCGACCGAATCGCCGTCCACGTAGATGTAGCCGCATGGAACGGAACCGACGATCGCGGCCTTGCCGTGGTAGAGGTCGACCACGTCGCCGTCTTCGGCAAGCACCACGTTCTCCGGTTCGATGCCCGTCTTCACCGCGATCAAGCCGTTGGCCACCAGGTGACGGTTCTCGCCGTGGATCGGCATCGCGTTCTTCGGCTTGACGATGTTATACATGTAGAGCAGTTCGCCCTCGTTGCAGTGACCGGAGACGTGCACGGCGGCGTTGTCGCGTTTGACGACGCGCGCACCGAGCTGCACGAGCTTGTTGATCACCTTGTAGACGCCGTGCT